>Ga0308157_10001855_pt1 | contig 39197 bp, 35 predicted proteins | sample PhyBR1_FD_201035 | JGI IMG/M metagenome (GOLD analysis project Ga0308157, IMG submission 201035) | Phyllosphere microbial communities from UC Gill Tract Community Farm, Albany, California, United States - DLSLB.R1 | ecosystem: Host-associated > Plants > Phyllosphere > Unclassified | place: USA... | reverse complement strand
TGGAATTCCTCTCAATTTCTGTTTTGTCCAGCGTACTCATAATCACAGAACTTTTGGTTTTGTGACTGCCGTGGAGCGTAACGCCTTGTATCTCGTTGGAATGGTGCTCCAATGTGATGGCCAAATGCAAGTCTCTGTCGACTTTTACATTTTCAGTATAATCGTCGCAGAGAGGATGCTTTGCGACCAGCTGATATGACCCTGCAGAGATGCTACTGAATGAGAACCTTCCTTTTTTGTCGGTTTTCGTGGTAGAATTTCCTAACGTTACAACAGCATTTTCCAACATTGTTTTGTCATGAAAATCCTGAACAGTTCCCTCTACAGAATAGCTCTGCGCAGTTACTAATGAAAGTCCGAAAAAGACCAACATCAGATTTATAATGTGTTTCATTTTTGTAAAATGTATAATATGAAGTAGATGCTAGAATTTAGATTGGAGATATTAAAACTCAATTCTAAAGTCCATCTTTTTTATTAAAATTAATTCTTGACGTAATTTTGGAACGTAGAATCACGCGCAGCCCGACCTGAACGGAGCTCTTTTTCTTTTTTAGCTAAAAAAGAAAAAAGCGGGAGTGGAGGGCGGATAAAGCTGCCCAAATAATTTTCGGATTTTTACCTACTACCAATATGTCGAGACTTCGTCTCCTTTTAAATGGTTGATATTTATGTTACCAAAATTACGAGACTTCGTCTCTTGCCAAAATGGTTTGAATTAATTCAAAGAAGTTCTCAACGGATTATTGAGAAAATTGGAATTTAAGAAAGTGCGGGTGGACCGCGAAGTTGAATGGTTGATTTGGTTTGTTCCCAAATTTTTTCCTGAGCGGAGATGATCTGCTCGGTTTCTTGTGTGTAGCTCTCAAAATGAAAAGTGAACTGCTCCGGAACCAGCGAGTTGCCCGTTGCCAAAAAATGACAAGCCAGACAGTCGCCCGATTGATTGCTCGAAAGCTCCTTCGTAATAGACTTTTCCGTTTTTTTGGAACCCGAATCTTTGAAAAAAGATTCGCCCTTGTGGTTATGTAATTCTGAAGAAAACAAAACCACAAAAACATACATCGCGGTGAAAAATACCGAAATGATTTTCTGAAATTGTTTGTTTTTCTTGTTCAACATAGCCACAAAGGTAGAAATTTTTTATAACTGAATCTAATATTATGTTAAATTCTAGAAATATTTAGACTTTAAAAACAATGTAAAAAAAATTCTCGCAGATTTGACAGATCCCGCAGATGATTCATAAATCTGCTTAATTTGCAAAATCTGCGAGAATAATTTTATCGAATTATTTCAAAATTCTATTTCTCTTCATCGAAGTATAAACGGTAATATTTCCCTTTATCATCCTGTCCGGTTTCTAATTTGTCTCGGTCGCCGTGGATGTAGATGTGGAAATTTTTATCGAGTTTGATGATGGATTTGAAATGTCTTTGCTGCTTTTTAACCGCTTGATTGTTAATAGGAAAATCTTCCGCAATCGCAATCTGCATATCCTGCTCATAGTCGGATTTGAAGTTAGAAAAACTTTCTATCACGCTGTCATCTACCAAAACCTCTTTCACGAAATCATCGTATTTGAACTCTTCTTTATCCTTAAAGAAATTAATAGACTTATTCAAGAAGTCAGCTTGGTCAGCCTTAGAAACCTCGAATTCCTGAGGCAATTGTTGTGTGATAAAATCTTTATAAACAGACAAAGTCTCCTGCGTATGGAAGTACTCGTTATCGCGCTGTTTTACTTTTAGAAAATCCTCAAACCAATAATAGATGTCGCCGTTTTTGTTGTTGTCTATCACAGACAAAACGTAGCCACTTTCTTTTTCGCTGTTATAAATCAGAGCCGCTTTATCAATCTTTGACAGACTGATTCCGAAATCTCTTTCGATTTCAAAAGATTCGTCCTGAGGATTGATTTTCAGGAAACCTTCTCTTTTTTCGGTTTTGAAAATCCCGATAGAATCCGTCTTCTCACTTTTGCCATCTGCAGACTCAAAAACTTCGCCTTCAAAGTAAACCAGGAACATCTCACCTGCCTGAACTCTCGGATTTTCAGCTGCTTCGTAAAGATGCTTGGCAATGTTCTCAGATTCCCACTGGAATTTGGATTTGTCTTCAAAAATCTCCGACACAGCACTGTAAACAGGATTATTAACCAAATAAGAATCACTGTAAAACTGAAACTGCTCCTCAGATTTGAAAGCATTGATGAAATAATTTCCCAGCAATTCTTTCATCTCATCTTCCAACTGAAGCTCTTCCTGAGAAAGCGTTAAAGATTCTCCATTGATTTTATTCCCGACTCTGTGAACTGTAATTTTTGAAAACATTTTTTGTTGTTTAGGATTGCAAAGATAATTTATTCTCTTCTTTTCAACGAATGACAAATTATCTTTTCAAACACTTTCTAATCCCTCTCAAATTTTTCTATCTTCAATTTCGAACTAAGCTCTTTAATATAAAAAGAAGCAATTGCCCGTGAAAATGTTGGCAAAAGTTCGCCATCATTAGACAAAACAATGATGGTGTAGCCTTCCTTCGGAAACCTCAAAATATCAGACAATCCCGGCCCGCCACTGTGACCGGCATACAAGACATTTTCTTTGCCGACAACCCAGCCAACTTTTGAAAAATCAGCATCTTTACCATCGATCTGGTCTGTTTTGTAAATATAATTTTCAGAAAAAGAATTTGGAAATTGGATCTCGTTGTCCAAACCGATGGCCCAGTTTGTCATATCATCAATCGATGCAAAATAGCCTCCTGCCGGATAAGTGTATTGAGGATACAGATATTTATAGGCCTTCATTTTTCCATTAAGGTCATAATAAGTAGTGATTTTTTCCGGGATGATATCGGTTCGCAAAAACTGACCATTCACTTTGTATTCCATATCGAAAGCACCATCATTCATTTTTAGAGGCATAGTCACTTCATCCTTTAAAATCTGAACAAAAGGTTTGTTATAAATCTGTTCAAAAATATAAGACAACACCATAAAATCCGACTGCCCGTACTGCTGTTTGGAACCGGTCTTGAAAATCAGTGGCAATTTTTTAACAGCCTCGACAATTTTTTCGGTGGGCAGATAAACATCACTTTCGTAATAATCCGCAATTCCACTGGAATGATTAATCAGATTTACAATTTTAATAGCCATCCATTCTTTTGGACAATCTTTGATATATTTCGAAATAGAATCTTCCAGATTGATTTTCTTGTCATACATCGTTTTCAAAAGCAGCGTAGATGTCAGCAGTTTCGTGCAGGAAGCTATTTGGAAATTGGTATGTTCCGTGACTTTATTTTTCCAGTCGAGATTTGCAAAACCGTAAACCGTTTTCTTAATGACTTTTCCATTTTTGACAACAGCCACAGCCATTCCCGGGATTTTCAAATTTTTCATCTGCTCGTTCACAAACTGGTCCACATTTTTGCTGATGGCACTCTCAATAGTTTGCCCGAAATGTAAAGCTGAAAAAAGAAAGCCGAATGTCATCACGAATATTTTTTTCATAATTATTATGGATTTAATTTTTATCACTATTTAATTAGTTATTCAAAGATGAAACTTAAACCCAATTTTACAACTATATTTTTAGTTAAAATTATATTAAATTATTTTATGTTGATCTTCAAACCTTATCAATAGGGACAAAACACTCAACTATAAAATTATGATTGAATTCTATAAAATAATAACACATTATAAAAACACATTATCACAAATACCCAGAATATTTTATCTTTGATACAAACATCCATCAAAATGAATCCATCCTCGCTAAAATATCGTTTATTCTTATTTTTATTAATGACAATCTCCCTGTCAAAAGCGCAAACCATAGAGGAAGAAGTAGCGAAAAAATCCTGCGAATGCATCCAAACCAAACTATCTCCGGAAGGAACCGTCTCCCAGGCAGAAACCAAAAGATGCATTTCCAAAAGCGGCGACGAAGTCTTGAAATCCAAAGACCCTCAAGAAGTCAAAAGACTGACAAAAAATATGGAAGAAACTGTGGAACGACTGAAAACCATTTATCAATTAGTCGGAAAATGCATCCCAAAAACCAATTCTCAATAAAAAATCCCTTAGCGTTTGCTAAGGGATTTCTATTGGTTTATTGTTCATTGCCTTTCAGATCAGTTCTGTATGTTTCTGTTTTCAATTGAGAATTGGATTTTAATTTCCCTTTCACCGAAACATCAAAACCGTTTTTCTTGATGAAAACACTGGAGATATATTGGTATTCATACTTGGCATCGTCTTTATATTTCTTTAGAGCATCCGCCATCACTTTATTGAAGGTCTCAAGAGAAACCTGACCAAAATCAAAAAGTTCATCCTCCAATTTAAAGTCTTCTGCACCAATTCCAGAAACCTGAATGTCTTTTTTCTGCGGTTGGTGCCATCCGTCTACATTTCCAAGATATTGTATCTCTTCCACTCTCCTTTTGTCCACATTATCCTGATAAACGATCGTCAGATACAAATAATCTTTTTCACCAGCTCTTTGGATCATCCCTTCTTTTGACGGACGGAAAATATTAAAGGAAACTTCATCCATCACTTTGGCTCCTGCGCCGGATTTCTTAACAATCTCATCGTACCATTTTTTCACTTCTTCCGGCTTAGAAAAAAACTGATAATCTATTTCTCCTGCCCCAACAGTTGCTTCCGTTGCAGAATTCACAGTTTCTTTTAATTTGTCACAAGAACTCAAGGTGGCAACAGCCATCATACAAACAAATAATTTTTTCATAATTTTTTGGTTTAGAATTAGTTGAAAATTATAAAAAAAATCAATACCGCAGATAATCTTCTTCAAAAAAATAAAAATCCTCAGGTATGTCACTCGGGGATTTATTTTAATTTTTCTTTACAAAAACCTGTTGTACAGTTTGAAGTTCAGTCTTGTTGAGATGAGATGTTTTCTCAAGCTTTGCTAAGAAAAAAGCAACCTCTTCTTTGGATGCAGGCGAACCGATATTTTCACCTTTATCATCAAAAGAATCGGCCAAAACTTCACCTTTAGGATTTATCATCAGCCAAAAAGGAAGCCCTGCCGTTTCTCCTTTATATTTATTCATTAATTCCTGCCCACCGGGATTTTCTAAATTTTTCTTCTCGCCACGTTCCTGAACATCAATATAAGCCGTCACATAATTCTTATCAAAAAGTGGTTGTGTTGTCGGCAGATTCATATTCTTTTCCATCAGCTTGCACCAGCCACACCAGGAAGCGTGGAATATCAAAAGGACATTTTTATTCTCTGCTTTAGCTTGGCTTAAGGCTTTATTCAGGACTACATCTGCTTTTTCCTGAGCGAAATTCATTTGGATTACAAACAATGCGAAGAGCACCAGAATTTTTGAAATTTTCATTAATTAAATATTTAGTGTAAAACGAATGTAAGGATTATTTCTTTCGGAATAAAATTCATCAATTAGTGACAAATAAAAAACCCAGCCGAGGCTGGGTAAAAACTAATAACCATGAAAACTCAAATTAAACATGAGAATCGCTTCAATTAGAAACAATAACCACGCCACGAAATTTTAAAGCTTTCATAATTAATGTTATAATTATGTTAAAATTCGAGTTATCATTTTCCGTAAACTAAAAAAAACAAAAGTCCCCCTGCATACGCTAGGGGACTTCTATATTGCGTGACTCGATGAGTCTTATTTTACCTCTTCAAAATCGGCGTCTTGAACATCTTCTGCTCCGTTTGCGCTTCCTTGAGACTGTCCTGCATCAGTACCTTGAGCCTGTTGCCCTTGCGCATACATTTCTTCTGAAGCGGCCATCCAAGCTGCATCTAAAGCTTCGGTTTTAACTTTTACTTCTTCTCCGTTTTTAGCTTCGAAAGCGGTTTTCAATTCTGCGTGAGCAGTTTCGATGGCTGCTTTTTTGTCAGCAGACAATTTATCACCGAATTCTTTCAATTGCTTTTCAGTTTGGAAGATCAATCCGTCAGCTTTGTTGAAAACTTCAACTTCTTCTTTTCTCTTCGCATCTGCTGCAGAGTTTTCCTGAGCTTCTTTTTTCATTCTTTCGATTTCCTCGTCAGAAAGTCCAGAAGATGCTTGGATTTTGATTGATTGCTCTTTTCCAGTTCCTTTATCTTTAGCAGAAACGCTCAAGATTCCGTTTGCATCAATATCGAAAGTTACTTCGATCTGAGGAACTCCTCTTTGTGCTGGTGGAATATCTGTCAAGTCAAATCTACCGATCTCTTTGTTATCATTGAACATTGGTCTTTCACCTTGTCCTACTCTGATGCTTACAGCTGGCTGGTTGTCAGACGCTGTAGAGAATACCTCAGATTTTTTAGTTGGGATCGTCGTGTTCGCTTCAATTAATTTAGTAAAAACAGAACCCATAGTTTCGATACCTAGAGAAAGAGGCGTAACGTCTAACAAAAGAACGTCTGTAACGTCTCCCGTTAAAACTCCACCTTGGATAGCTGCTCCGATAGCAACAACCTCATCCGGGTTAACACCTTTTGAAGGTTTTTTACCGAAGAATTTCTCAACTTCTTCCTGAATGATCGGGATTCTTGTAGAACCACCTACCAAGATTACTTCGTCGATATCTGAGATAGAAAGACCTGCATCAGAAAGCGCTTTTTTACAAGGCTCCATAGATCTTCTTACCAAGTCTGCAGATAACTGCTCAAATTTAGCTTTAGTCAAAGTCTTAACTAAGTGTTTAGGACCTGAAGCTGTAGCAGTAATATAAGGAAGGTTGATTTCAGTTTGAGGAGAAGAAGACAATTCGATTTTTGCTTTTTCAGCTGCTTCTTTCAATCTTTGAAGCGCAATTGCGTCAGCCTTCAAATCAACACCTTCTTCAGCTTTGAATTCGTCTGCCATCCAATTGATAATTACATCATCAAAATCATCACCTCCTAAGTGCGTATCTCCGTTTGTAGACAATACTTCGAAAACGCCGTCTCCTAAATCAAGGATAGAAACGTCGAAAGTACCACCACCTAAATCATAAACTGCAATTTTTTGGTCTTTGTGAGACTTATCCATTCCATAAGCCAAAGCTGCTGCTGTAGGCTCGTTGATGATTCTTTCTACTTTAAGACCAGCGATTTCTCCTGCTTCTTTAGTAGCTTGTCTCTGAGCATCATTAAAGTAAGCCGGAACAGTGATTACCGCTCTTGTTACTTCCTGTCCAAGATAATCTTCAGCAGTTTTCTTCATTTTCTGAAGCGTCATTGCAGAAATTTCCTGTGGTGTATATTCTCTGTCGTCAATTTTTACTTTTACAGTATCGTTTGGTCCAGCAACTACTTCATAAGGTACTCTAGAAATCTCCTGAGCATCTTCTTTGAAGTGAGTCCCGATAAATCTTTTGATTGAATAAACCGTTTTCTTTGGATTGGTTACAGCTTGTCTTTTTGCAGGGTCACCTACTTTTCTCTCACCATCTTCTGTGAATGCCACGATAGATGGCGTAGTTCTTTTACCTTCTGCGTTAGGGATAACTACAGCATCTTTACCTTCCATTACTGCTACGCAAGAGTTGGTAGTACCTAAGTCAATTCCGATTATTTTACTCATTTTTATATGTTATTTTTTGTTATTATTAATGATTACAATCTGCAATTCTCAATATCTGTACCACGACATAAAAAGTGACAAATTGTCATTAATAAAAAAACTCCGTACTAGACGGAGTTTCGTTTAAGTCAAATTTTAGTTAGTTTAGTTCTTGATAAACTTCATTGACTTGATGAAGTTACCATTGTCATAAGTTCTCACATAATAAGTTCCGACAGGAAGGTTTTTCACATCAATTTTGTCTGTTTCATTTTTGATATTAGCTCTTTTCACCAGTCTTCCATCATTACCAAAAATTTCCACTTCATTGATTTTCACCAAAGGCGAAGCAATTGAAATATAATTAACTGCAGGGTTTGGAAAAATATTAATCGAGTTTGATTTCTCTACATCATCAACACCCATAGTTGATGAGCAGGCGTTAGAATTTAATAAACTAGCTCTTGGTCCTACCATTGTATTTTGAGCGATTGTTTTTTGTCCGTTTGTAAAAAATGCCATCTGATTATCTTGTACGTAATCCATATAATTCATAAACATTGCACCATTGTTTGTCGAAACACAGGTATAAATATTTACGTTGGTTGGTTTCGTAAAGTGTGGATAATAAGTAGCAGGCGTATCAGCACAGAAATCATCCCAACCCGTTTTACCACAATTACTTTTTACTGGAGAATTACCATAATCTTCAACAGAACCCCAAGGATGTTCCAGTCCGAAATAATGGCCAATCTCGTGCGTTGCAGTCCTACCTTTGTTGTAAGGATAAACAACTGTTCCTGTAGTTCCAAACTGTTTATATCCGATAGCAAGCCCATCGTAAGCAGCACCAGCAGAATCCGGAAGGTAAGCCCAACCTAAATAATCTGCTGACATATTACCAACCCAAATATTAAGATACTTTGTAGGATCCCAAGCTACCAAACCCGAAGTTTTGTAATAATTGTCATCAAAATTGAAATTTGCCGTTACAGATTTTCTTTCGATTCCTGTAGTCGTAGAACCATCTGGTTTTTTGGTCGCCATACAAAAAGCCAATTCCATATCAGCTGCGTTTCCCTGGAAGTAAGAAGGAACAACTGTATTGAAATCTGCATTGAGTTTTCTGAAATCGTCATTAAACACTTTGATTTGAGAAGCAATCTGAGCTTCAGATATATTCATAGCAGTAGAGGAATATAAAACATGCACAACAACGGGAATGGTTACAACACCTGCTCTTCTAGAACTTGCATAGTCATTGTGAACCAAATAATCTTTCAAAGCTTCTCTGTTTGCTTTCGCTTGTGGATTAGCAGCGTAAAATTCTGCCATCTTCTTATCCGTTCCACAAGTTCTTTGTCCGTAAGCACTCAAGCTTAGAACGCTTACTAATGTTAATAGAATTTTCTTCATATTTATATTTTTTTTAATAAAAGGGAAGCAAATGTATTAAATTTTTCAAAACAACAAGATAATTTTATTAAAAATTTAAAATAATATCAAAAAGCAACCTGTACAAAGCATTTATACTCAATTTAAAATTTAATTGACATTCTCGAAACATTAGTAAGCTCATTAAGATTGTAGTTTTCGAACCCAAATTAATATAATGAATTTTACTAATTTTGAGATAATCAAAAACCCGATAATGCCACAAGAATTTAATCCGCGTGACGTCACTTGGCTCGGTTTCAACGCCAGAGTTTTACAGGAAGCAATGGACAAAAGTGTTCCGATACATCTCAGAATTCGTTTTCTAGGAATTTTTTCTAATAATTTGGATGAGTTTTTCCGCGTGAGAGTTGCAGGATTGAAACGTGCAATGGACTTTAAACAAAAACTTCTTGCCGAATCTTTCTACGATGCACCTTCCAAAATTCTTCAAAAAATCAATAAATTGGTTATCCATCAGCAGGAAGATTTTGACAAAACATGGAAAGATGTTCAGCGCGAAATGGCAAAAGAAAAGGTTTTTATCAAAGATTATAAACATCTGACAGCAGAGCAAAAAGAATTTGTTGTCAAATATTTTGATGAAGAAGTGGAGAGTAATGTCATCCCGATTTTGCTTCACGACAATAAACCCATGCCTTACCTTCGGGAAAAAAGTCTTTTCATTGGTGTGGCAATGCGAAGAAAAGAATGGCAATACGAAAGTCAATATGCGATTATTGAACTTCCTGTAACCGCTAACGGGAGATTTGTTCTTTTGCCGACAGAAGACAAAGAACAAAAAGATGTGATGCTTTTGGAAGACGTAATTATCTATAATCTTCCGCATATTTTCTCCTATTTTGGTTATGACGAGTATACGGCACATTGTTTCAAAGTGACAAAAGATGCAGAATTTGACTTGGATAACGACATCAAAACAACCTTAGCAGATAAAATCGAAAAAGGAATTAAAAGCCGACGAAAAGGAAAACCGACACGTTTTGTCTTCGATAAAGAAATTGATAAAGCTCTGCTGGAATTTCTCATCAAGAAATTAAGCTTAAGCAAAAAAGACAGTATTATTCCGGGACAGAAAATTCATAATTTCAGGCATTTTATGGATTTTCCTGATGTGTTCAAGGCTTATCAGAAACCTGTAGAAAGGACAACTTTCATCCACCCCGAATTTGCTAAAAAACAGAGAGTGACGGATGTGATCATCAAGAAAGATGTGTTACTGACTTTTCCTTACCATTCTTATGACTCTGTCATTGACCTATTGAGAGAAGCAGCGATGGATCCTGATGTGAAATCAATCCAAATTACGGCGTACAGACTGGCATCGAGTTCCAAAATCGCCAATGCTTTGATTAATGCTGTTCGAAATGGTAAAGAAGTAACGGTAATGCTGGAACTGAGGGCGAGGTTCGATGAAGAGTCTAATCTTTGGTGGAAGGACAGATTCGAGCTGGAAGGTGTAAAAGTTCTTCTCGGAATTCCGAATAAAAAAGTCCACGCCAAATTATGCATCATCAAGAAAAGAGTGAATAACCGAACCATCCAATACGGTTTTGTCAGCACAGGAAACTTCAACGAAAAAACGGCAAAAATCTATGGCGACCATTTGCTAATGACTTCCAACAGAGCAATAATGGCGGACATCAACAAAGTTTTTCTTGCCCTTAATAAACCCAAAGCAGACCCAACCATCGCTTTAAAAAGTTGTAAAACCTTGATGGTTTGTCCGGTTTTTATGCGAGAAAAAATCATCGCTCACATCGATAAAGAAATAGAAGAAGCCAAAGCTGGCAGAAAAGCAGAAATGATTGTCAAAGTTAATTCCCTGAGTGATAAAACTTTGATTTTGAAACTTTATGAAGCTGCACAAGCCGGTGTGAATACCAAAATGATTGTCCGAGGCATCTATTGCGCTGTGAATCAGAAAGAATTCAAGAAGAAAATCTATGCGATAAGTATTGTTGATGAATATCTGGAACACGCCCGAGTGATGTATTTCTATAACAAAGGCGCAGAGAATATGTACATTTCTTCTGCCGATTGGATGACAAGAAATCTGGATTACAGAATAGAAGCTGCCACTCCGGTTTTGCAAAAAAACCTGAAAAAAGAACTGAAAGAGCTTTTGGAAATTCAGCTTGAGGATAATGTGAAAGCTAGAATCCTTGACAAAAATATGCGAAACGAATACGTTGAAAGTGATAAAACAGATCAGAAAAGGTCACAAATAGAAACTTATAATTACCTGAAAAACCAGAAATATTAAGAATTTACTTTAAATTTATGCTTTAAAATTCGTCACAAGAAAATGATAATCGCCGCTATAGATATAGGAAGTAATGCCGCAAGACTGCTCATCAATGAAGTAAAAGAGTCTAAAGGAAAAGTAGAATTCACGAAACTGAATCTTCTGAGAATCCCTTTGCGATTAGGCTTCGATGTTTTCAGCAAAGGCGAAATTGGTCCGGAAAGAAAGCAGATGGCCATTAATACCATGAAAATTTTCAGTCAATTGATGACGATGTACAAAGTGGAACATTACCGTGCTTGCGCTACAAGTGCAATGCGAGATGCTAAAAATGGTCAGGAAATTATTGACATTGTAAAAGAAGAGGCCGACATCAATATAGAAATCATTTCAGGCGATGAAGAAGCGACTTTGATTTATGAAAATCACGTTGCAGAAGGTCTTGACAAAAACTTCGCCTATCTCTATGTGGATGTTGGCGGCGGTTCTACGGAACTCACTTTCTATGAGAATGATAAAATGAAGTATGAACATTCTTTCAATATTGGAACAATCAGACTGCTCAATGGTTTGGTAACTCCAAATATTTGGGAGGAAATGAAGGAGGAAATTAAAGATAAAATTAAAAGTAAAAACCCGGTTGTAGCCATCGGCTCCGGAGGAAATATCAACAAAATATTTTCTCTCAGCAAAACCAAAGATGGAAAACCAATGCCTGTTTCTGTCATCAAAAAATATCTGAAAGAGATGCAAAATCTTTCCGTAGAAGAAAGAATGCAGCTTTACCAGTTCCGGGAAGACCGCGCAGATGTGATTGTTCCGGCGCTTCAAATCTTCAATAATGTCATGAATTGGGCAGAAATCAAACACATCTACGTCCCAAAAATTTCCGTTGCAGATGGATTGATTCATAATATTTACACAAATCTTATAGACAAAAAATAAGGATATCCAAATTGCAAAATATTGTTCTGAATTCAATTATATTAATAATAATTCTGGATTAATTTTCAATTCAAATCTTCCCGAAAGCACCCATTATTACAAGCTTTATTAAATATTAATTAAACTTGATTTAAAGTACCCGAAGAGGATATTGTTTCATCTTTACGCCAATCTAAATAAAAGTAAAAATGAAAAACAATTACCTTTTCAAAGGTCTATTGCCTATCGCTGCGTTATTTTATAACCCGGCTCAGAGTCAGTCTCTACTCCATTATTGGAACTTCAACAACAATGCTAATGCTGCAAGTATTACAACTCCTACCTCTACTCTAATAAATGGCTCTATTAACGCTAGTTCAACCGGCACAGGAAGTACAGATACGTTTGTTGATTTTGCTGGAGGGACTGGACAAAACTTCAATGTGGATAATCTGAATGCAAGAAACGGCGACGCTTCCGGAACGCATTTGAGATATAATTATCCTATTAATGGAACCATCCAATTCAATATCCCAACAACTGGCTATAATAATATAGTTATCAAATTCTCAACAAGAAGGTCTGGTTCCGGTGCAGGGAATCAAGTTTGGACGTACTCTTTGGACGGAACCAATTTTCTTGAATATCAAACTATTGTTTCAAAGGATGCTAATCCTGAGTTGATTACTTTTGATTTTTCAGGTGTAGCAGGTGTTGCCAACAATCCTAATTTCAAGCTCAAAGTTCAGTTTACTCAAGGCGCCGGCGGTGCTGTTGGAAATAACAGATTTGACAATTTCACAGTGGATGGAAATAACATCGGTGCAACTGACACAACAGCACCGATCGTAACTTATTCTCCTGCAAACAATATCAGTAACGCTTCAACAAGTGTTAATCCTACAATCAAATTCAATGAGAATGTAAGATTGATTGACAATTCTCCAATCGCTTCTGCGAATGCTCAGAATCTTATTGAATTAAAATTAAATAACGCTTCAGGAAACACAATTCCATTCACAACGACATTTGCGAATAATCAAATTACAGTTATTCCAACTGCAACTTTAAATCCAAATCAAACTTATTATTTGGCATTGAAACCAAATATGATTGAAGACGAAAGCGACAATGCTGTAATAACTTCTACTTCTAGTACATTCACAACGGCGGGAACAAGCATTTCATTAGACAAAAACTTAATTAAAATTGATGAAAATGCCGGAACTTTAGCATTCAAAATCAATGTTACGAATCCTTCTACTGCGACAGTTAATTTAGTTGCAAAACCAACTTTCGGAACTGCAGATAGCAATGACTATACCTTTACTTCCGAAACTATTAACATCGTTCAAGGAATTTCAACTTATACCGTTAACATTCCAATTATTGATGATTCGACACAAGAACAGCAGGCTGAATATTTTGTTTTAAGTCTTGAAAATCCTGTTGGTGCAACTATTTCTGGAGATGCATCCTCTACAGTTTATATTATCGATAATGATAAGCCAGCTCCTGCACCATCTAACCAAATCACGTTGAATTACATCGGAAGCTTTGACCCTTCCAGTAACGGCAACAGCTCTACAGAGATTGTAGTTCACGACCCAGCAACCAAGAGATTATTCACGATTAGCTCTTTGACGGATGTTTTTGATATTATTGATTTCTCAAATCCATTAACTCCAACGGTTATCAAAACCGTGGATATGAAGCCTTATGGGGGAATCACAAGTATTGCTGTGAAAAACGGAATCCTAGCTGTAGCGTCACCAAACGGAACAGATGCACAGCAAAATGGTTCGGTTGTTTTCTTTGATATTAATGGAAATTTCCAGAAACAATTGACAGTTGGTGTTTTACCAGATATGGTAACTTTCACACCAGACGGAAACAAAGTAATGACCGCCAACGAAGGCGAGCCAAATGATGCTTACACTGTTGACCCAGAAGGTTCTATCAGTATTATTGATATTTCAACAGGAATTGCAAATATTTCTCAGTCTAATGTAACAACATTTTCTTTCCAAGGCTACAATGCTCAGGAAGCTGCCTTCATCGCATCTGGTGGAAGAAAAGTAAAATCTACGAGTACACTAGCTCAAGATCTTGAACCGGAATATATCGCTATCAGTTCAGACAGTCAGAAAGCTTGGGTATCTTGTCAGGAAAACAACGGAATCATCGAGGTCGACCTTACGACTAATACTTTAGGAAACATTTGGGGATTAGGCAAAAAAGATATGAGTCTTCCAGGAAATGGCTTCGATGCTTCTGATAATAACGGTGAAGTTTTGATTGCGAACTGGCCTGTAAAAGCTTATTATAATCCGGATGCAATGGCTTCCTTTAAAATCGGAAACACCAATTATCTAGTGACAGCTAATGAAGGAGACGAAAAAGATTTAGGTGGATTCAGTGAGAGAACAACGGTTGGAGCTAATGGATATGTTTTAAATCCAAATAATTTCCCAAATGCCTCTATCTTGAAAGCTTCTCACAACTTAGGAAGATTCCGCGTAACAAATGTGAATGGAAACACGGATTCTAATTCAGATTTTGAAGAAATCAATGCTTTAGGAGCAAGGTCTTTCTCTATCTTCAATGCGGATACGAAACAAACCATTTATGACAGTGGCGATCAGTTCGAGAGATACATTGCAGCCAATCATCCTTTGATTTTCAATGCAGATAACGAAGCAAATGGCGCTAAAGTAAGAAGCCGTGCCAAAGGTCCGGAACCAGAAGGTGTTACATTGGGAACTATAGCAGGACAAACTTTTGCATTCATCACTTTGGAAAGAACAGGAGGTGTAATGGTTTATAACGTAACAGACCCAAATAATGTAACCTTTACAGATTACAAACACTCCAGAATGACTTCTGCTTATGGAGGCGACAATGGTCCGGAAGGGATCACCTATATTGCTCCTGAAAACTCAGGGACAGGAAAGGGTTATGTTGTGATTGCAAACGAAATCAGCGGAACTTTATCGATGTACGAAGTAGCGCTTTCACCAACTTTAGCAGCCGGCAATGTTAAAAATGAAAAAACAACATTCAACATCTTCCCGAATCCGGTTAATAAAGGAAACATCTTGTATTTCAACAGAGCTCAAGGTTACAAGTTATATGATATGTCAGGAACAATGTTATCCGAAGAAAGTAATGCTTTAACTATTGATACTTCCAAACTTTCAACAGGTGTCTATCTAGTAAAAACTTCTGAAGGCGAAACGAAGAGAGTCATTGTAAAATAATTTTTTTTTCTTCTTTTTTAATTTTTTAGCCTCAGATTTTTCTGGGGCTTTTTATTGAGATCAAATTGAAAATATCATAATTATCCTACATCAATGCGAACCAAAATGTGAAGTCGTAAATTTGTTTCATTAAAAAATTGAGACTATTATGGAATTAGGAATTGGGATGTTTGGAGATGTTGCTCTAGACACGAAAACCGGAAAATATAGAGATGCAAGCGTAAAACTTAACGAAATCCTGGAGCAGGTAAAACTAATGGATCAAACCGGTCTGGATGTTTTCGCAATGGGCGAACATCACCGTGCAGATTATGCCGTATCTTCTCCCGAGATTCTTTTGGCAGCTGCTGCAAGTATTACTGACAATATCAAATTAGCAAGTGGTGTAACGGTTCTAAGTTCTTCAGAACCTGTAAAAGTTTATGAAGATTTTTCGATGATTGATTTAATTTCAAAAGGTCGTGCAGAAATCTTTGTTGGAAGAGGAAGCTTTATCGAGTCGTTTCCTTTGTACGGCTACGATTTGTCAGATTACAATCAGCTTTTTGAGGAAAAACTGGATTTATTATTGAAAATCAACAACGAAGAAAACGTCAGCTGGAGCGGTATTTTGAGAAGACCAATGGAAAACCAAACCGTTTATCCAAGAGCTTTCAACAACGGTGTATTACCGATTTGGGTTGCGGTTGGTGGAACTCCCGAATCTGTTCTAAGAGCAGCGAAGCTGGGCTTACCATTAATTGTCGCAATCATTGGTGGAATGCCAAGACAGTTCAAAAACCTCATCGAGTTTTATAAACAGGAATATCTGAGAGCCGGACACGACGAAAGCAAAATGCAGATTGCCATCCATTCTCACACTTTTGTGAGCGATGACCAGAAGGATATTGATCAATATTTCTTCAACTACAAATCTCAGATGGATAGAATCGGCAGAACCCGTGGTTGGGCACCTTACACCAAAGAGCAATACGAGGGCGGAAGAAGCAAAGACGGTGCTTTGTTTATTGGAACTGCTAACGAGGTTGCGGACAAAATCAACGAGATGAAAGAGCTATTTGGCTTGACAAGGTTCATCGGACATATGGATGTTGGCGATCCGGCGCACGACGTGATGATGAATTCTATCCAGCTGTTTGGTGAGAAAGTTGCTCCAATAGTAAGATAAGTCAATAAGATTTTTTCAATCCAACCCTTTCAGAGTTTGAAACTCTGAAAGGGTTTTTATTGTTTTCTTAAATGATTTTTTTGACTTTGATTAGCCCTATGAACAGGACGTTTGCTAAGATGCTCAAAAAAGGTCTTGATGTTTTTGATAAAACGTCTTGACCTTTTTTGATATTAATAAAGACAAAAAATCACCATTCTGCAAGTCCGATGAACAGATGGTTTGCAGAGGCGGTCAAAAACACATGTGTCTTTTCATTAAAACTCTCGTGTCTTTTGGCCAAAACTCTCGTGTGTTTTTATTAAAACGTCTGCGTCTTTTGATAAAGGATAAGGATGTTTTTTTAATTATCAAAAACATTCCTATTTCTAATCATAGCCCCATCCTTTTCCTACTTCAACTACTTTTCCCTTATCATTAAAATATACCACCGATATATACCAAGCAAAATCTCCATCTTTATTATTTACAGATAACTTTCCATCCATTGTGTACCAATATTCTGCTCTGTTATTTATAGAATCTATATTCTTTTGTAAAGGCTGGCCAATCATCATTCCAACTTCATCTACAGTTTGTCCAATCTTTACTAATTCAAATTTTTCAGGTGAATATTGAGATGCAAATTGGGTATCTATATATGGGGAAAATATATTTTTTCCCTCTACAGTTAACGCTCCTCCTAACATAAATGTTATAAAAACGGATGAAAACAGCAAGATGGATGCTAATACTTTGTAAAATATCCTCATCATTAGAAAATAATTGGTTGAAAACAAAACGTTAAATAGCCGAGAATCATTATCAAGGAGCTTATGCCAAAAGAGTATTTTAAGCTTTCAATAAAAGCATTTCTATGATTGCTTCTAGACAATGCAAAGACCATAAAAGAAATGCTTAATCCACAAATCAAGTTAGTTAGAAAAACTAATAGCAAAAGTTTAGAAGAATCTCCAGAATGAGTAACAATTGTCAGACAAACAATGAAAAGCAAAAGAGATAATGAAAATAGAATCAGGTTTTTCATTAATTTAAGTTTTAATGGTTAAGTTATATTAACTCAAACTATTTTAACTCAAATTTATTTCCTTGATAAACAAAAGCTTCTGAATCTTCAGGAATATAATTGATTTTAAAGTCTTTAATTCTTCTCGAAGTCAAATATGGATTTATGACGAAGTCCCGAATCTTGTCTTCGTTCTTACTTTCTTTCATCCAAAATATTGCGTGGTCTTTATTTTTAACGATTACAATTTTCTCTTTATAAAAGTTGTGAACAAACATTTCTTCTTTGTTATAATTAAAAATATTGAATGAAATTCTTACTGCGAAAAATGCCAGAAAACAAAAACAAAACCTCAACAGATTCTTCGGATTTAAAATGTCTTTGATTAAAAATTTAAGAAAATAAATAGCCACAAGAAGAATACTTAATTCTAAAATATTGAGCGAAATATTTTTATTCATTAAAGATTCGAAACCGGAAAACCAATGAATCAGTTTTAAAATAAATTGGACAAAAATATCAAAACCTTTGTATAAAAACGGAATATTACTGAACCCAAAAGCAATCAAAACCACAATTAACAAGGAAGAAACAATAATCAATTCAGACAATGGAATAATCAAAAGATTAGCAATGATTGAAACAAAAGAAAATTGATGAAAATAATAAATTGCTAAAGGCAAAGTCGCAATCTGCGCCGCAAAAGTCATTGCAGAGATTTCGTAAAAGAATTTTTCAGCTTTGAATCTCGGTTTTCTGAACAGTTTTTTAATTGGATTCGTCAGCCACCAAATTCCCAAAACAGCAACATAACTCAACTGAAATCCAACATCAAACAATTGATTTGAATCAAAAATCAAAATAATAAAAGCCGATAATGCCAAAGAATGCAACAAATCCGATTTCCGTTGCAGCAAAACCATCATATAATAACACGTAATCATCAGACAGCTTCGCATTACGGAACTTCCATAATCTATGAAAATAGCGAAAATCCAAATCAAAAGAATGCTCAGAACAATCGAAATTTTTCTAAACTTCACAGGAAGAATCTGATTCAAAACCAAAAGTGTTATCCAGAAAATAATGACCATATGCGAACCGGAAATCGCCAAAAGATGAACCAATCCGGTTTGATTAAAGTCCTTTACCGTTTCAGCATCCATTTCAGTTCTGTCTGCCAAAATAATTCCTTTAAGAAACTCCTGAATCTTCGGAGACAAAGAAGAATGATTGATTTGATTGAGAACATCCAAACGTTTTTGTTTGATTTTATCTTTAAAATCCGTTGATTTCTTTTCGGTTTTTAGGATGTCATTCGGAAGGTAGGCTTGAAAATAAACTTCTTGTCTTGCCAGATATTTTTTGTAATCGAACTGAAAATCATTCTTGATTTCTTCTGGATGATGAATGTAAACTTCGGCTTTATAATAATTTTCAAAGTCTAAAGCTTCAACATCTTTTGGAATACTAATAACGGTTTTAAAAGGAAAATTTTCTTTTTGCTTTAAATCAGAAACTTCAAGAACCTCAACATAATATTTCCTATTCTTATCATTAGAATTAAGCTTTTTATCTAATTGAAAAACAATCGTTTCTTTTTCTTTTAAAGTTGGAAGTTTTGGTTGTTGGGAATCCTGAAAATGAACAAACATCCCAATCGAGAAAAAGAAAAATCCTAAACAGTAATATTTGATACGTTGGAAAAACGCATTCCTAATTAATATAGAAAGAAGAGAGGCAGATGAAGTTATCAGAAAAGAAAAGATAAAAATCTGACTCACCATCAGGTAGTCTTGAAACAGAATTCCAAGAATGAAACATAGCAGCAATATTAATAATGGCTGTTTTTTCATTAAAGTTCATTTGTGTCTTATGTGTTTATGAGAGGCTTCGACTCCGCTCAGCCTGACAATATTGACATTCTAATGTCTTGGATAAAGATAATAAATATTTTATTTCAAAATATCATTAACAATCTTTAAATGATGATTGGTATGAAGGCCTAAAAACTTGAGTGCTGTTTTTTTATCGAGGTCGCCAAGAAAAGGATGCGTGATATAGGATTTTGAAGGTAGATTTTTCACAGTTTCCAATCTCTGTTTCGCCAGATTAAAAAGCTTTTCGATACTTTCTTTGGTCGGCGTTTCTAATGGTACGAATTGTTGTGGAGAGTTAATTTTTCCTCTCGGAATCAGTCCGAAATTGAGAAATATAAACTTTTTGATACTGAATTTTGGTTTGTAATTGTCCGGATTGGTCATCGTTAAACCTTTCAGACTTGCATTCAGGATTAATAAAGAATGCTCCAGATGCCAGCCAATCGATGCTTTGGAAACTTTTAAATTTTCTTTATCAATTTCAGGAAGCAGCGATTCTATTTTTTGCAATAATCTTTCCAATGCCATTATTTCAGATTTACAATAATTTCAGCGGCATTTTGACTGGCGCCGCTTCCTCCAAGTTTGGTTCTTAGAACTTCGTAATTATTCAGAACTTCGTCTCTTTTATTCGTGTTGAGAATTTTATTAAGTTCTTCAACGAGATTTTTAGTATTCAGTTCGTTCTGAATTAATTCCGTAACAACTTCTTTGTCCATAATCAGATTAACGAGAGAAATATATTTGATATTCTTGATTAATCGTTTTCCTATTTCATAGGAGATTCGGCTACCCTTGTAACAAACCACTTCGGGAATATTGAGCAAAGCAGTTTCCAAAGTCGCTGTTCCAGAAGTTACCAAAGCCGCTTTGGAACATCTGAGTAAATCGTAAGTTCTATTGGAAACGAAATGGACATCGGCATCCACAAATTGCTCATAAAAATCTTTGTCAAGACTTGGTGCGCCGGCAATCACAAATTGATAATCCGGAAAATCATTTCTCACGGACAGCATCGTTTCCAACATTTTGGAGACTTCCTGTTTTCTGGAACCTGGCAGAAGTGCAATGATTTCTTTATCGTTAAGATGATTCTCTTTTTTGAATTCCTGAATGTCAATCGATGGTAAACCTTCAATCGCATCCAATAATGGGTGTCCAACAAAATGAGCCTCGACCTGATGTTTTTTGTAAAAATCTTTCTCGAAAGGAAGTATCACCAGCATCTCATCCACATATTTTTTAATTGTTTCTACACGACCTTCTTTCCAAGCCCAAAGTTGTGGCGAAATATAATAAACAACCTTAATTCCCAATTCTTTAGCAAACTTCGCAATTCTCAAATTGAAGCCCGGATAATCCACTAAAATCAAAACATCAGGTTTATTTTCCTGAATGTCTTTTTTACAGAATTTGATATTGTTGAGAATGGTTCTAAGATTCTGAACGACTTCCAGAAAACCCATAAAAGCCAAATCACGGTAATGCTTAACCAGAGTTCCGCCTTGTTTCTTCATCAGGTCACCGCCCCAAAATCGAAAATCTGCGTTTTGGTCTTTTTGTCTGATGGCTTTCATTAAGTTGGAAGCGTGCAAATCGCCGGAAGCTTCTCCTGCTATTATGTAATATTTCAAGGTTTCTGGGTTTTAGATTTTGAAAGTCTTTTCGATAGATAAATCTAAAGAAGTTTTCCATTCAAAATAATTAACTTTGAACAAAATTAAAGCTTTTTGATCGATTAGGCTTGGGAAAGTTCTAATCTGGAAAAATTTGTTTTACAGACTTGTGCCTAGCCCCGATAGTAGCGGCATCCTTTTTTGTCTTTTGGAAATGTTCTAGTAATGACAAACTGCCGAAGACAAAAAAGATATAGTGGATAGCGGGATTAAGCTCCCAAAAAATGATATTAAAATGGAAGAAATTAAAAATAAAGTTGCGGAAAGTGGGTTGGTGAATTTTGATATTTCTGACCTTGTTCCGAAGGGGAAAAGATTGGGAATTGATATCAAGGATTTTCTTTGGGAAGGAATGATTCTCAAAGAAAAAGATTTCCGTGAGAAAATCAAAAACATTGATACTGAGATTTACAAAGACGCTTATGTTTACATCTATTGTTCTGAGGATATGATTATTCCATTGTGGGCTTACTTTCTGATTACGTCCAAAATTACAGATGTTGCGAAGAAAATTGTTTTTGGAAATCGAGAAGATTTGGAAGTTTTGTTGATGCATAATGCTATCCACACTTATGATTTTTCTGAGATGCGAGACAAACGTGTTCTAGTAAAAGGCTGCAGCGATGAGATGATTCCGAACAATGCGTATGTAGAATTGGTTGAGCAATTGAAACCGCTTGTAAAATCTTTGATGTTTGGGGAAGCTTGCAGTAATGTTCCGATTTTTAAAAACTAAATCTGGATGAAGAATCTTTACCGAATTTTCTTTTTTTCTTTTCTATTTTTACTATACTGGTATTTTAGCTTTTCAAAAATTCCTTTTGGGGATTCTTTAGGATTTGTAAACCTAGCAGAAATTAATAAATTTACAAATGACACTACTGTTTTTGGTAAGTTTCTTTATACTAATTTTTTGATTGGATTTAAGCAGATTTTCAATCTAGATTCTATTCCTGCAGTCAGGTATTTTAACTTGATCTTTTCGGTTTTAACTTTAGCTATTATTTTTTCAATTATTAACCTAAAGTTTAAGCAGGAAATCTATGCTTATCTCGGAACACTAATTTTTGCTTTTGGCTTTACATTTTGGAAACAGACAGAAATTATTGAAGTTTATACCTTTAATAGTTTTTGGATTGCACTTTACATTTATTTTTCTATTAAATTTTTAGAATTTAAGAAGGAGAAATATCTTTTCTACTTAAGTTTTGTTTTAGGATTATCTTTTTGGGCTCACGCTCAGAACATCATGCTGATTCCAGGATGGCTTATCTTAAACTTTTATGCTTATAGAAAATTTAAAATCAATATTTTATCCAGTATAATAATTTTTTTAGCCTTTGCTTTTGGACCATATTTCTTAGCTTTTATTAATGGTTATGATACTTCAAAAGTTTACGGTTCTGGCAATTCTGATTGGGTTACAGGAAGTGTTAACAAAGGAATTTCTGGATTTGCTAAAAATATTGCAGTTGCTTTTGGGTATTTGGTTTACAATTTTTGGCTTTTCGTCATTCCAGGAGTTTTAGTTATTTTTAAAAAATTGAAAACTATAAAATATTTTAAAAATCAATTTTATTTAATTAGTTTTTTAATTCCTTTTGGATTTGCAACCATCTACAATGTGTCCGACAATTATGTTTTCTTTTTGAATGCTTATTTGTTCTTTTTACTTTTTATCATAGAAGGAATAATTAATATCAGAAATCATAAACAAAACTTATATAAGATTATTTCATTATCTGTTTTAGTTACTCCTTTTTTCTATTTATTAAGCTTTGTTATTGTTTCAAAAATTCCTCAAGGTCAAAACTTTGAAAAAGAAAAATCTTTTAAAGGTGGTTTATCATATTATCTTTTACCGTGGATGAATGAGAATATTGGCGTTTTAGAATATTATCTTAATGACAAAACACCTGCTGATACATCGGATTTTATGTATAACAACTGTCAGGAATTTTTAAAACTCAGAAAAGGAAAAAATTCTTTGGAGGAAATCAAAAACTTTTAGTCTTATTGTTTATCTTTACTAACAACATTTTTAAAAACATAAATTATGAGTCTATTAGACCTTATCACAGGAAGCGCTGGTAATCAAGTCGCTGAACAGGCTGAAAACAAATTCGGAATCAGCAAAAATCAAATCATTGCCTTATTGGTTGTAGCAGCACCTTTGGTGATTAGTTACCTGAAAAAGAAATCAGAAAATGCCGAAGAAGCTGACAAGCTGAATGCAACCCTAGACAAACATCACGATGGAAGCATCTTGAATAATCCAGCTCAGGCACTTGAAAGAGAATCTGAAGGAAACTCAATCCTTGACCATATTTTCGGAGGAAACAAAGCCAACGTAGAAAATCAATTATCTGCCAACACAGGAATCTCTATGGACAAAATCGGACCGGTTTTGGCAACTTTGGCACCTGTGATTATGGGTTATATCGGTCAGCAAAAGCAAGCCAACAATGTTAATTCCGGAGGAGGATTAGGAGATTTGTTAGGCGGAATTCTTGGCGGTTCTGCTCAGGAAGCTCAGGCATCCAACAATCCTTTGAGTGATATTTTAGGAAGCGTTATCGGCGGAGCAACGCAATCTTCTGGCGGCGGTTTGGGAGATATTATAGGCAATGTTCTTGGCGGTGGAAACCAACAGCAACAATCTCAACAAGGCGGACTTGGTGGATTGCTGGGAAGCATTTTTGGAAAATAAATGCCGTATGAAAAATATAAAAGCCGAAGATTATTCTTCGGCTTTTTTTGTTCGTTTTACTTTTGGTTTTTCTTCGGTTTCCTCTGCTTTTTCAGCTTTTGGTTTTGCTGTTTTCGGCTTCGGTTCAGCTTTTACTTTGGTCGGTTTTTCTGTTACAGCTATTGGTTGAGAGGATTTTCTCGGTCTCGTTTTGCCATAGCTTCCACGTACTCTTTTGCCTCTGGTGGATTTCTGGTCACCTTTTCCCATAATAATTAAGTATTTGATTATTACGAATTTATGAATTAATTTTTAATTATCCAACATTTTGGGCGTATCCCTCGCCAGAGCTCATCCCTGTTCAGAGAACAGAAAAAGGATATCCACTACTATCCCTTACGCGCTGCGCCAAGATTCAACTTTTGTATATAATTTATTTACACTGTATAATTAATTTATACATTATGTATATATTTTTTATATATCTGTTATCTTTGCATTCGGAAATTAGGCTACTAAAAGTCTAATATCTAAAGTCTAACATCTAACATCTTAAAAAAAATGTTCCGTACACACACAAACGGCGAACTTACGCTGGCAAATCTGAATGAAAAAATAACACTTTCCGGTTGGGTACAAACCATCCGTGACAAAGGTTTTATGATTTGGGTCGATTTGCGAGATCGTTACGGAATTACACAATTGGTCTTAGACGAAGAAAGAAGTTCAAAAGAACTATTGGAATCGGCTAAGAAATTAGGTCGCGAATTTGTGATTCAGGTGGAAGGAATTGTTATCGAACGTGCTTCCAAAAATCCAAAAATCCCAACTGGCGACATCGAAATTTTGGTTTCTGATTTAAAAATATTAAATGCATCTGAACTTCCTCCGTTCACTATTGAAGATGAAACTGACGGCGGTGAAGAATTGAGAATGAAATACCGATACCTTGATATCAGAAGAAATCCTGTAAAAGACAAGCTGATTTTCCGTCATAAAATGGCGCAAAAAGTCAGAAACTATCTTTCAGATTCGGGTTTCATCGAGGTTGAAACGCCTGTTTTGATTAAATCAACTCCGGAAGGTGCAAGAGATTTTGTAGTTCCAAGCAGAATGAATCCTGGACAGTTTTACGCTTTGCCACAATCGCCACAAACTTTCAAACAATTGTTGATGGTTGGCGGAATGGACAGATATTTCCAAATCGTGAAATGTTTCCGTGACGAAGATTTACGTGCCGACAGACAACCAGAATTCACACAAATCGATTGTGAAATGGCCTTCGTAGAGCAGGAAGACATTATGAATGTTTTCGAAGGAATGACCAAAACATTATTAAAAGACATCACAGGAAAAGAGTTTGGAGATTTCCCAAGAATGACCTTCGCCGATGCAATGCAGAAATACGGAAACGACAAACCGGACATCCGTTTCGGAATGGAATTCGTGGAACTGAATGAATTAGTTAAAGGAAAGGATTTCAAAATATTCGATGATTCTGAATTGGTTGTTGGGATTAATGTTGAAGGAATTGCGGATTACACCAGAAAACAAATCGATGAATTGATTGATTGGGTAAAACGTCCACAAATCGGAGCAACAGGAATGGTTTGGATTAAATTCCAAAATGATGGCATTGTAACTTCGTCGGTTAACAAATTCTATTCTGAAGAAGATTTGAAGAAAATCGCTGAGAAATTCGGAGCAAAAGCAGGAGATTTGATGTTCTTAATGAGTGGAAACGCGGATAAAGTAAGAACACAGCTTTCAGCTTTGAGAATGGAATTAGGAAATCGTCTTGGATTGAGAAAAGGAAATGAATTCGCACCGCTTTGGGTTGTAGATTTCCCATTATTGGAATTTGATGAAGAATCTGGAAGATACCACGCAATGCACCATCCATTCACTTCTCCGAAAACCGAAGACTTCCATTTATTGGAAACTGACCCTGGAAAAGCAAGAGCCAATGCTTATGATTTAGTTCTTAATGGAAACGAAATCGGTGGTGGTTCTATCAGAATTTTTGATAAAGATTTGCAGTCCAGAATGTTTGACTTGTTAGGATTCTCAAAAGAAGAAGCAGAAGCACAATTCGGATTCTTGATGAATGCTTTCAAATATGGAGCTCCGCCTCATGGAGGTTTAGCTTTCGGATTTGATAGATTGGTTGCCATCTTGGACGGAAACGAAGTGATTAGAGATTACATCGCATTCCCGAAAAACAATTCAGGAAGAGATGTGATGATTGACGCACCAGCGCCGATTCATCAGGAACAACTCACAGAATTAGAATTGAAATTAGATTTAAAATCATAAATTAGAAGCGAGGAAATTTTTTCTCGCTTTTTTATTATGAAAAAACTAATACCAATAATCTTTTTACTTTTTCTAAATCTTTTTAATTGCCAATTTTTAAATGAGCAATATTCAAAAAGTAAAATTTACTCTTTGAAAGACAGCCTTGAAAAAGGTAATAGAAATGCTTTCTATGAAATAGTTCCTTTTCTTGACAGTCATAAAAAACTTGCTGAATTTTTAGGCTATCACTATTTAGAAACTGAAGAACATATTTTGGCAAAACGGGCTATTATTGAAAATTCAATTTTCTTGCCGAAAGAAATAGTAATCGACAGTATTAGTTCAAAACAATTCTCAGAATTTTTAAAGAAAAATAATATTAAAATAAAATATTCTCAAGAGATACAAGCTTTTTATATTACTTCGATTGACAAAAGAAAGGAATTTGTAGAATTTAGAGAACTTCCAAAGTCAAAATTTGAAAAATTAATTATTAGAAAATCTGAAATCCTAAAAAAAGATTGGGTTAAGAATAAAAACATTGCTTTATTAATTCAGAAAAACAATCCTGAAAGTCTATTAAGAATTTGCGAAGAATTTTACAGAGATAGAGACAAATTTAATAAATACAACAGGGATAAAGATGAAATGTATGATCTGCTAAGAATTTTGATTCGAAAGGATATTGGTTCTATCGGCAGGCATAAATCTTTGTCTTGGGATACTAAAAGTTATAACTTCGACAATAATTCTATTCTTAATTTATTAATTTATTTTTCAAAAAATTATAAAAATTTCACTTGGAATGATTCAGAAAACTACTTTATAAATCAGACTTTAAAATCAGAAAAGACCGATTCAATTTCTGATTTGTTTGAAGATTTACATAATGATAATGAAGCAATTGCATTAGAATCTTTTGTGAAATTATCACAAAGTAACCCTGAAAGAGTGTCCAAATTAGCTGGAGAGAAGGATAAAAATTTTCTTGAAAGAACAAATGACTCAATTCCTATGTTTCCTTTCAGATTCTTAATACAACTTTCTTTATTTACAGAATATTGCAAACAAAATAACATTGATTTTTTAGGAAACCAAAGACTTGATCCGATCATTGAAAAGTTAAGTTCTAAATTATCATTTTCCGAAAGAAGAAAACTTGAAAGTGAATTAATTGACAATCTCAAAATTGAAGATATTACACCTTTAGAATACTGGACTCTTATTTATCAAAAGAAATTAAATCTACAAGAATCTGTCTCTAGAATCCTAGATATCTATTACACCAAAAACTGGAGTAAAATATTAAATGATAATCAACAATTAAAGCTTTATTTGAAAAAATCTTTACTCTTCAGCAGAATTGGCATCAATGGAAATCTGAATTATTATGCCTATAAGTTTATGGGAAATGGTTCTCAAGCAGTTGAAATTTTAAATAATATAAAAACCGAGAATCCTGATTTAGAAAATCAAATTACTCGTATAAAAAAACTTTGCTTACAGAAATTAGAATATCCAATTGATGACAAAAAAATAAGTAACGCAAATTTCAACAGTCAAAAAATAAACATAAAAGATGAAGTCGACAAAATAAGAATTATATCAAAAGATGAAGACGATTTTAGATATAATATTTTGACTTTGTTTTCAAAAATTGGTTATTCACAAATTCCAGAAGCAATAAAATTTGCAGATAAAATCAAATTTGAAAAAGTAAGTTTCCGGGACAAATATTCTTTCTTAGAAAGAGATTTTGGCTTTTTCAATATTGAAAATTGGAATTCTGAGGAAATTAGAAAAGATTTTCTTTCCATTTATCAGTCCCACACTGAAAAGCAACTTTATGAATATTATTTGGATAAAGCTGGAGTCGATTATAAGAATAATGATGGCAGAATAAATTATGATAAAATCTATGAGATTTTAAAATTTAATATTATCTATCCTTATACCGGAAGTAATATCAAAGAAAATGAAGTTGGAGCAATAATCAAAATTTTAGAATTGAATGAAAAAACAAGACTTGGATATCCTGATAAACTTTGTAATTCTGCTGGAATTTACATTTGCACACCAACAGATAGAGCCTGGGAATGGCAAAAATATCTCAATGACAACAAACTTTTAAAACAAGAACATTCTTATATTGTTTCTTTTAATTATGGCTATTATTTAGATAAGGTTGTACAAAACAGATGATGTTTTTCAATCAAAAATGTATTGGAATATCAGGAATATCATCCAAAATATGTTTTCCTTCGATTTTGTCAATCGCTTTTTGAGCTCTTTTTTTCGCAACAGAAACTTTATAATTAAACCATTTTTCCTTGAATAATTTTCTCATTAGATTATCAAAATGTCTTGTAAATACTAGATTTCTGAAACCTCGCCATTTTTCTATTAATTTAGATGGCAACGCTCTAACTGAGATAGAATAACCTTCCGTTTCGTATTGAATAAAATGCCACCAGCCGGAAGGCATATAAAGTGTTTGTCCCGGTTTTAGAATCGCTTCGTAACCTTTAAGATATTTCAATCCTGGGAATTCTTCTTGGGTTGAAGTTTTAAGATTGGCAATGCTATGAAAATTGTAAGGCAACTTGTAAAGTAAATCTGATTGACTGAGTGGAAATAGCCAAACTCGTTTAACACCTTGATATTGAGTCAGAAAAACGTGTGACATATCGATATCAAGGTGATTTCGTGTATTGGAACCTTCGCCTCCGAAAAACATAAATGGGAGCCAATGAAGAACTTTACCTTTTGTAATGTCTTTGTATTGAATATCTTTTTTGAGTTCCGGTTTGATGGTCAGCAGATTAAAAAGAAACAAACGATATTCTGTTGCTTTTTCTGAAATGAGGTCAAGATATTCTGCAAAAGTCATTTTTGCAATCGGTTTACTGGCCGCTCTGTTGAGAGAATGGATTTCCCCGCCATAAACATCCACTTCTTTTTCTCCGGCGATTTCCTTGAAATAATCATAATTCCATTTTTGGAATGCAGCACTCTGAGAATCAACAAAATCCTCGATAATTACAGGAACATTCGGTTTCATATACTGAGAAACGAATTGGTCTGAAGTAATATTTTTGACTTTATCTAATGATTTGAGTTCCATTAAAAACGATTTTAAAGGAACAAATCTATAAAATAATTTTAATTCATACTAAAATAATATGAATTAAATTTTTCGTATTAAGGCAACTTCGCCACCAAAAATTCAGGAGATAATTTCAAAATCCAATAGATAATTTTCCATTTCCAGTTTGGAACAATTGTGAAAGAATTACCTGCATTTACAATATAGTTCGCAACATAATCCGGTTCCATTATCAAATTTTTGTTGAGTTCTAAGCCAGCATTAATTTTAGTATTAATATACCCGATAACCAAAACATTCACCGTAATTTTTCTTGAGGCTAATTCTTGTCTAAGTCCAGCTAAATATTGTGTAAAAGCAGATTTTGTACTTCCATAAACGAAATTACTTTTTCGTCCGCGAACGCCTGATAACGATGACAAGCCGATAATTCTTTCTAAGTTTTTATTTGATTGGTCTGTCGCAATAATATTCAGAATAGAAACTGCACCAATGTAATTCGTTTTCATCATTTCAAATGTTCCTTCGAAGTTCCTTAAAGCTTCTTGATTTTCCACTAAAAACCCTGCAGAATAAACTACAATATTCGGTTTTACAGGCAATTCATCATAGAAATATTGATGAGAAGAGAAATCTGTGGCATCGAAATATTTAATCTCAAATTTAGATTTATCCAGATGATTTTCATCAGCAAAATTCTGCAGAGATTTTAGATTTCTGGAAGCGAGAATCACAAAATAGCCTTTATTAATGTAAAGTTTGACAGCTTGTTTTGCAACATCCGAATTGGCACCAAGAATCAGAACAGTTTTATGAGTATTCATTTTACAAAAATATAGAATAGAACATTTCAAAAATCCTTAATTTTGTAATATGTATAATGTTTTAGGAAACTTTTTAACGCTTTCTTCGTTTGGCGAAAGTCACGGAGAAGCTTATGGCGGAATTATCACCAATTTTCCAGCTGGTCTGGAAATCGATTTAGAGAAGGTCCAACTCGAACTTGACCGTAGAAAACCAGGACAATCTGCTATTGTTACACAAAGAAAAGAAGGCGATAAAGTTCGATTCTTATCCGGAATTTTTGATGGAAAATCGACAGGAACGCCAATCGGATTCATTGTAGAAAACGAAAATCAACGTTCCAAAGATTACGACCACATCGCCCAAGCTTATCGCCCCAGTCACGCTGATTATACTTATGACCAGAAATTTGGAATCCGAGATTATCGCGGTGGCGGAAAATCCTCTGCACGCGAAACTCTGAACTGGGTTGTTGCTGGAGCTTTAGCAAAACAATTTTTACCTGAGATTGAAATCAATGCTTATGTTTCTTCGGTTGGAGAGATTTTCTGTGAGAAGCCTTATCAACATTTAGACTTTTCTAAAACCGAAAGTAATATCGTTCGTTGTCCTGATGAGGAAACTGCTGAAAAAATGATTGAAAGAATCAAGGAAATCAAAAAAGAAGGCAACACGATTGGCGGAACGGTAACTTGTGTTATCAAAAATGTTCCGACCGGATTAGGCGAACCTATTTTCAATAAACTCCACGCAGAATTAGGAAAAGCAATGCTGAATATCAATGCCTGCAAAGGTTTTGAATATGGAAGCGGTTTCTGTGGCGCAAAAATGACAGGAAAGGAGCATAACGACCTTTTCAATCAAGATGGAACAACGCAATCCAATCTTTCTGGCGGAATCCAAGGTGGAATTTCTAATGGAATGGATATCTATTTCCGTGTGGCTTTCAAACCTGTTGCAACAATTCTACGTCCTCAGGAAAGTATCAACAAAGATGGAGAAACTGTAATCGTAGAAGGTAAAGGAAGACACGACCCTTGTGTGGTTCCGAGAGCTGTTCCTATTGTGGAAAGTTTGGCCGCTTTTGTTTTGGCAGATATGTTTTTAATTAATAAAACCAGAAAAATATAATGGACATCAAACAATATTGGGACAACGCTGTTTCTTACACAGAATATCTTCGTGATGCAGGAGAAAGATTAGGAAATCCAAAAGATACGCAAGAAGCTGATTATGCAGAATATTACCGATTAGGAATCCAAAGAATGAACAGAATGACGGAGAAATATCTTCCGAATTCTGAACAGGTTGAAAAATTTGCCGAGAAAAATTTCAAAGGAAAAATATTGATTATTTCTGAATCTTGGTGTGGTGACGCAAGTCAGGTGATTCCGGTTGTTGTGAAGTTTTTTGAACAGTTCGAAGTTAAAATTTCTTATCGTGACCAAGAACCAAGTTTGATTGATAACTATTTGGTAAATGGCGGAAAGTCTATTCCGATTGTAATTTTTCTGGATGAAAACTTTAATGAAATTGCACATTGGGGACCGAGACCAAAACACGGAACTGAACTTCTTAATAAACATAAAGCGAATCCAGAGGAATTCACGAAAGACCAATTCTATGTGGAATTGCAAACGTATTATGCTAAAAACAGAGGTTTTGATACAATTGAGGAGCTTTTGGAACTAATTTAATTTAAGCCTAATGAACTTCATTAAAAAAAATATAATCTACGTTATCATCATTGTTGTTGTATCAGCTTTTGCTTTGATAAAACCGCTTCGCGATTTTGTATCGGAACAGATTGCAATGAGTCCAACTGTGGCGAAAATCAACGATGAAACAACACTTTCTGATGACGTTTTAGATATCGATTTAAAGGGTATTAATACGAGTAGTACAAATCTGAAAAATCTGCGTGGAAAAGTTCTTTTCCTTAATTTTTGGGGAACCTGGTGTCCGCCTTGTAGAACAGAATGGCCAACGATTCAGAAATTGTACGATTTGAAAAAAGACAAACTGGAATTTGCGTTGATTGCAATGCAAGACCAAGAGGAAGATGTGAAGAAATATTTGAAAGAAAATAATTTCACAGTTCCCGTTTACATTGCCGAAAGTCCGCTTGACCCAAAAATTTTGCCTGTTGCTTTTCCTACAACTTATTTGATTGGAAAAGATGGAAGAATTCTTAAAAAAGAAGATAGCTCGATGGATTGGAGCAAGGATTCGGTTTTGGAATTTATTGATAATGTAACGAAATGATAAACCGTTGATTCGCTAAATTGTTAATTTGATGATAAAATAAAAATCCCTGAATCAATGATTCAGGGATTTTTTATATTTAAGAATAATTGAAATTATTTCTTTTTCTCTACTCCAAAAGTTTCTGGAAATCTTGCGATTGTGAAATCTCTAGAGATTGCAGCTTTTTCAAATTTAAGTTTTCCACTCAAAGTTTCTAAAACTACACCATCTTCATTAATAGAGAAGATCGTTCCGTGCATTCCAGAAGTTGTTACTACTTTCGCTCCAGGCTTAAGCGCTTCTTGGAAAGATTTTTCCTGCTTTTGCTTTCTCATTTGTGGACGAATCATCAGGAAATAAAACCCAACGAACATCAATCCAATCATTAATAATGTTGGAGTCATAGACTGTGCTGGAGCTGCAGCTTGTAAAAATATTGTAAGCATAGTATTATGGTAAAATGTTAGCTGAGAATGTTAAACGAACCGGCGCTTTTTCTACATTTACAAAAACATCAGCCACTTTGTTAACTGCTCCATCGAAGTTTGTAGAATCAAAATGTAAAGTAATCTTTCCTTTTTTGCCTGGTAAGATTGGTTCTTTTGTAAAATCTGGAACTGTACATCCGCAACCTGGTTTTACGTTAGAAATAATCAATGGGTTAGTCCCTGTATTGGTTACTTCGTAGATATGTTCTACTTTTTCTCCTTTTTTGATGTCACCAAAGTTATGGTCAGTCTCGCTGAATGCAATAGTTGTCAATGGTTTGCTCTGCGCTTCTTTTACCAATGCTGCATCCTCTGGGTTAACAGATTCCTGAGACATTGCTTCAACTACAGTACTTGCTTGAGTTGAATCAGCTCCAGGAATATGGTCTAGTTTGTTTTCCTCTTTTTTGTTACAAGAAAAAGCAAATGTGCAAAGTGCAGCTACTGCTAATATTTTGATTGATTTCATACTGATTACTTTTTTTCTATTTTATATGATTTTATAATTCCTTCCTTATTGACACCTGATAAAATATAAACACCTTTATTCAAATTTTTAATATTCAGGTTATTTGTTTGTGTCGAAACACTATATACTTTTCTACCAGAAAAGTCATGAATTTCAATATTTGATAATGGATCTGAAAAATTTATTCTGTCCGTAAATGGATTGGGATAAATTGAGAAAGTGCTTTTCACATCTTCATTAGTATTCAAAAATTGATAATTATATTTTGCAATATTTTTTCTGTTGCTATTCGAGATTAAGTCAAAATCACCATTAATAATGAATGAATTGTCATCTAAAACTTTTGCTTCGTAGATGTAGCTGTTAGGGAGTTCAGTCACATTAAAATCGTTATCTAATGTTCCGTCAGCCCTAATTTTTGCAATATATTTTCTATTAACAGAATTATATTTAGTAAAAAAACCTCCTATCATGACTGAATTATCTTTTAACACAGATACAGTTGTAATCGTTGTATCTGTCCCATTCTGAGGATTAAAACTTGTATCCAGACTACCATCAGCATTTAATCTTGCAATATTTATCCTTTTAATAGAATTATAAGTTGAAAAAGAACCTACCGCATAAATTTTATTATCATTTGTAATTTTAATATCATTTAAATAACCTCCAAATCTAAAATTCCCAAAAGTGTTATCTAAACTTCCATCATTATTCAATCTCACAAAACTATTTGTCGAATAACTCCAGATAATATATTTGTTTCCTGGATAATTTGAGATTACAGAAACCCCTTGATTAAAGAGATTGGAGTTGAATGTTTCATCGGTACTTCCATTACTATTCAATCTCGCAATAAATGTATGCCCATTAAAATTCGTAAAGTTTCCTCCAATAATTATTTTACCGTTATTAACAACTGCACAACTAATACCTCCATTCAATCCAGATGGGGTGAAGGATCTATCTATCATTCCATTTGTATGCAATCTAACAAGATAAGGAATGTCTTCTCCATTAAACTTAAGAAAGTTTCCTATTACTATGATTTTTCCATCTTCTTGTAAGACTACATTACCGATGTTAGTATCCGCAGTAGAAATATTAAAATCATTATCTAAGGTACCATCAGAATTCAGCCTTACAAGTTTATTTTCATAAGTTGTTTGATAAGTTGTTTGATAAGTTGTAAAATTACCCAATAATAAAATCTTACCATCAGGCTGAATCACAGTTTTTCTTACCGATCTATGACTATAATTTTCATCATTATAGAAACCTATATCTTGCGGATTAAAATTCTGATCCAGCGATTGAGCTTTAAGAAAAAAGCAATTAATCAGCAATAAAAACAATAAACTTTTTTTCATACTTAAATATTAGGCTCTATCAAGATCTTTTGTGTATTTGTCAAGAATTCCGTTGATAAAGATATTGGATTTTTCTGTTCCGTACACTTTGGAAACATCAATATATTCATTAATAATAATTCTTGATGCTGTTAATGGGAAACGATCCAATTCTGTAATGGCAGCCACCAAAATAATTCTGTCAATCAAAGAAATTCTATCTAAATCCCAGTTCAGTAATTTGGATTCCAGTTTCTTTTCTGTCTCCTCCCAATTGTTAAGAGATGATCTTAGAAGTTTTCTAGCAAAATCCTCGTCTTCGTCATCTTTCAGCATTTTGATTAAAGTATGGGAAGCCTCTGACTCCTTCATAAAACCAATGGTTTTCTGAATCATCGAGTTGGCAATGTGAAAATCATCTGCCCAGGACATTTCCTTCTCTTCAAATCTTTCATGTAAATCTGTGTTTTCTGCAATGTATCTCAGGAACAGTTTACCAATGAATTTTTGGTCATCTTCAAACGAAATTTCTTCGTCCTGCATATAATCCTGATAACGCTTTCCTGCTTTGATTCTTTGGAATGTTTTTACCAAAATCTCATCGTTCGGATCCCAAATCAATTCTTTATGTTTTTCAGAAAAGCTTCTTCTTTCCTCATTGTCTTCTATCTGAAGAAGAATTTGGTTTCTGGTAAATTTTTGATTGGGGTTTTCATCTTCTTTAGTTTTCAGGTATTTGTTTTTCCCGATTTCCATTTGGTCTTCTGCCAAACGTTTTAAACCAACAAGAAAGTTGAGTTCGTAAATGTAGAGATGATAGATTTTGTTGATTTCTGAGAACATATTTTTCTCAATAACATCAAACTTAATAGGATTTTGATAGTAAGAATACAAAGATTCTACAACTTTTTCGCGGATTTGTCTTCTTCCCAGCATTTCAAAGAACTTTTAGTGGGTGCAAAGATAAGGAAAATTGTCTCAATCACATAATTCTAATCAAATCGAATGTTGAAAAGCCGAATCACAAGCAGCCCGAGCTGAGTGGAGCTCATTTTTTGCTTGGTAAAACTTTAGCAAAAAATAGCGGGAACGGAGCGCGGAAAAGCTGCCCAAATAAAAATTAATTATCTTTCTCTGAGTCTATTTTTTCAAGTTGCTTAAGGTTCTTGGAAAGTCTTTTCAGGATAATTCCGTAGGCTATTTTGTAGTAGAGCAAAATGAGGATTATACAAACCAAAAGACTGAAAATAACCCCCGTGATCAGACCCCAAAATGTTGGATTATCTATTTCAATATTCTGTCGTTTAATCGTAAAGATGATAAAAATCGTGAAACTTCCTATGAAAAGGAATAACAAAACGATATTACTGAAAATAAAAAGATTGACTGATTTTTTGAAATTTATAATGTGAATGATAAATTTCTTAAGGTTGGCTTCTACATCTATCTTTTTGTAGTTTTTATAAAAAATTATGACAAAAACTCCAGTAATTACAAGGCTTGCAATCTTAATCCAATAATAAATTTTGTCCAAAGAAAACTCTACTTCACTCTGGTTTCTAATCTGAAGTTTGTTCAGAATACTGGTAAAATCTGTATGAAAGCTAGTGGAAAATAATGCTATGAAATTGATAATGCCAAAAATGACAAATTCGGCTACACTGATCCACAGAATATATTTAACATAATTTCTGGATTTTTTATTGAGCATAACCTCAATCTCATCCTGATTGTAGTCATCAGAAATGACTTGTTCCTGCCAGGATTTCTTAAGCGAATCTATATCAAAGTCTTCTGGGTTAGGCATGCTTTATCATTAATTCTTTTAATGTTTTCTTTAATCTGTTCATTTTCACTCTGGCATTGACTTCTGTGATACCCAATGTTTCTGCAATTTCCTTGTAAGGCTCATCGTCCAGGTACATCATCACAATGGCTCTTTCTACATCGGGCAACATTTTTATAACCTTGTACAATAAAGAAATCTGTTGTTGTTTTTCATCAGAATCTTCTAGAAAATTTTTGCTGTGAAAATCTTGTAATTCGTCCGTCTGTGGCTGTCTTGTTTTTTTTCTGAATAATGTGATTGCTGTATTAAGTGCAACACGATACATCCACGTAGAAATTTTGGAATTACCTTGGAATGAGTCGTAAGATTTCCAAAGTTGTAACACAATCTCCTGAAAAAGATCTTCCTGATCCTCCAAAGAATGGGTATAAAGACGTGAGACTTTGATAATAAGTCCTTGGTTGTTCTTTATCAATTTAGAAAACTCTTTCTGTTTACTCTCCATTCCGGAAACGAAGATAAGGATTTTATCGTTTTTCTATCAAATTCTTAAGGTTTAATTTATTTTGTTAAATAATGTTAATTTCTATATAAATTATTGGTTATATTTACCTTATGATTATCAATAAAGTTGCCAAGTTCCTTTTTTGTTTTATTTTCATTTTAATATTGAGCTGTAATAGTCAGTCTGTGTCATCTTCTGTTACTAATGATAATATTAATGAAAAGCCAGTTTCCAAAATTGTTTATCTTTTTTTTGAAGGAGAGAAAACAAGTGATGGAAAAGAAACTATAAAGCTGGTAGACAAAAGAGTGTCTGATGGCTTTTTTAAGAATGAAGAATTCGGTACTGCGAAGGATATTGCTAATACTTTTTACAAGATGGTTTTGTTTGATAAAAAAAATCAAGTTTATAAAACCTCCATAATAGATAATCCTTTTTCTCCGGTTTTTGAGTCTTATGGAAAAGAATCTATGGAAAAGCAAATTGGAAAGCTGGACAAAGCAGAATTTTTCTACCGATATAATGATAACGACAATATCTCAAAATTAGAAATTCATAAATCTGAGAATAATCAATCCAACTTAATCTTCACTCTAAAATTATAATTATGAAATACATCTACTTATTATGTCTTTTATTTTATACTATATCTTTCGGTCAAATATTTGATCTGGTTCCATTAGTAGAAAGTGGCGCAAAAGATAAAAGAATAAACCTTGTAATTCTAGGAGACGGTTATACGGCAAGTGAACAATCTACCTTTTTGACAGATGCGACATTTGTTTCAAATTATTTGATGAACAAAGCACCTTATTCCAATTATAAAAATTACTTCAATGTTTATGCATTGAAGGTTATTTCACAAGAAAGTGGAGTTAAGCATCCCGGAACGGCTTCCGATGTTTCAGAACCTGTGATTCCTGTTTCCAATCCTAATAATTACCTCAATAGTTCTTATGACACTTCAGGAACGCATCGTTGCATCTATGGAAGTGTGAATAAAGTCACCCAAACTCTCGCAGCCAACATCCCTGAATTTGATATTGCTTTGGTTTTAGGAAATGATACAGAATATGGAGGCTGTGGTGGAACTTATGCATTTTTATCGAGAAATGATCAAGCTCCGGATGTGGCTTACCACGAATTGGGACATTCTTTTGGTAAACTGGCAGATGAATATTGGTTCTCTGGTTCCGGAGAATCTCCAAATAAAACTAAAACTTCTAGTACAGAAACTGTTCGTTGGAAAAACTGGTTGAATACCGGAAATATTGGTATTTATCAATTCACAGAAAACACTGCTTGGTATCGCCCCCATCAAAATTGTGAAATGCGATATCTGAATCGTCAATTCTGTAATGTCTGTAGAGAGGCTTTGGTTGAGAAAATACACGTGACCAAAAACCCGATTGATAGTTTTACGCCTTCTAATTCTGCAGCTATAAATACAAATCAAAACTTAGATTTAAAAGTTAATTTAATTTTACCAATTCCCAATACATTAAAATCTGAATGGAAATTAAATAATACTTCTATTGCAACCGACGTAAGTGAGTTAACAATTCAATCTTCACAATTAAATACAGGAAGCAATACTGTTTTATTTAATGTCTATGATAATACTGCGATGGTAAGGACAGATAATCACAGTACAATCCATTTATCAACTATTTCGTGGACAATTAATAAAACTCAGTTGGGTATTAATGATATCAGAGCTAAACAATTTGATTTTATACTTTATCCAAATCCTGCAGAAGATTTTGTGATTATAGAAAGTAAATCAGGATTTACAGAAAAAGTTGAAGTTAGAATAATTGATAATTCTGGTAAGCTTATCAAAAAGCAAAATATAGATTTGAACAAACAAGAGAAGATTGATATTTCGAAATTGATTTCCCAAGATTATTTGATTAATGCATATCAAAAAGGAGAACTGATATTATCTAAGAAAATGATTAAAAAATAGAAAGTTATTGGTTACTTTTGCAGTTCAGAGAAGCGTGGCTTGTTGATTCAATTTTCGAATTGGGTAGGAAAGTCCGGACACCATAGGGCAGCATAGCGGATAACATCCGTCATTTGTGAAAATAGGACAAGTGCAACAGAAAGTATGTACAGTTCGGCTGTAGTGAAACCAGGTAAACTCTATGTGGTGCAATGCCAAGTATATCATCAGTTAAGGTCGGCTCGGCTATTGATGAGGGGTAGGCAGCAAAAGTGATGCAGTAATGTATGACGCAGATAAATAACAAGCTTCAACAGAATCCGGCTTA
>Ga0308157_10001854_pt1 | contig 39218 bp, 36 predicted proteins | sample PhyBR1_FD_201035 | JGI IMG/M metagenome (GOLD analysis project Ga0308157, IMG submission 201035) | Phyllosphere microbial communities from UC Gill Tract Community Farm, Albany, California, United States - DLSLB.R1 | ecosystem: Host-associated > Plants > Phyllosphere > Unclassified | place: USA... | reverse complement strand
GTACATGTAGAACGGTGCGCCGCGCGACGGGGTCACCTTGACCATCCGCAGGGTGCCGCCGACCCGGTATTCCTCGATGGTGTCGCCGTTGTCCATCGACTTGCGCGTGATATCCGCACCTTTGACATCTACCGGCGGCGAGCCTTCGCCGAGGGAGGCGCAGCCGGCGAGCGCCAGCAGGGGAATCAGCAGCAGGGATTTCATGGGGTCGCTTCCTTTGGTGGGAATGGTTCGATTATGCCTGTCCACATGCGGCAGCGGTCCGCCGCGTAGAATCAACGCATGAGCAGATTAGTCCTTATAGACGGTTCCAGTTACCTGTACCGCGCGTTCCACGCCCTCCCGCCACTGACCAACGCCAATGGCGAGCCGACCGGCGCGCTGTTCGGCGTGGTCAACATGCTGCGTTCCACGCTGAAAGAGAAGCCCGAGTATGTCGCCTTCGTGGTCGATGCGCCGGGCAAGACCTTCCGCGACGACATGTATGCCGAGTACAAGGCCAACCGCCCACCGATGCCCGACGACCTGCGTTCGCAGGTGCAGCCGATGTGCGACATCGTGCAGGCGCTGGGTATCGACATCCTGCGCATTGACGGCGTCGAAGCAGACGACGTGATCGGCACGCTGGCGCTGGCCGCTGCTGCGGATGGACTGGAGGTCACCATTTCCACGGGTGACAAGGATTTCGCCCAGCTGGTGCGCCCGGGTGTGGTGCTGGTCAATACAATGACCGGCAGCCGTACCGATTCGGATGCAGCGGTGATCGACAAGTTCGGTGTGCGCGCCGATCAGATCATCGATTACCTCGCGCTGATGGGCGACACCGTCGACAATGTTCCGGGCGTGGAGAAATGCGGCCCCAAGACCGCTGCCAAGTGGCTGGCCGAGTACAACGATCTGGACGGCGTGATTGCTGCCGCCCCGGGCATGAAGGGCAAGATCGGTGAGAACCTGCGCGCCGCACTGCCGCGCCTGCCCTTGAACCGCGATCTGGTCACCATCCGCACCGACGTGCCGCTGGAGCAGGGTCCACGTGACCTGCAGCTGCGCGAACAGGACGTGGACTCGCTGCGCGGCCTGTACGCACGCTACGGCTTCACCCAGGCACTGCGTGAGCTGGGTGGCGTTGCCGCACCGGACGTCGCTGCCGACAGCAAACCCAGCCTGCGCGGTACCGCCGCCGGTTACGCCAAGGCCGCCGACAGTGAGCCGGTTGCGGGGTTGGATCCGGCCATGGCGGCCAAGGGTGAATACGAAACGGTATTCACCACCGAACAATTGCAGGCCTGGGTTGAGCGTCTGCATGCCGCCGACGAGTTTGCCTTCGATACCGAAACCGATGCGCTGGACGCGATGCGCGCCAACCTCGTTGGTATCAGTCTGGCGGTCGAACCCGGCAAGGGCGCGTACATCCCGGTCGGCCACATCTATCCGGGTGCGCCGGCACAGCTGCCGATGCAGCAGGTGCTGGATGCGCTCAAGCCGCTGCTGGAAGATGCCAGCAAGAAGAAGCTCGGCCAGCACGGCAAGTACGACATCCATGTGCTGCGCCGCCATGGCATCGAGGTGCAGGGTTACGCCGACGACACCATGCTGGAAAGCTTCGTGCTCAATTCCACGGCGACCCGCCATGACATGGACTCGCTGGCGCAGCGCTACCTCGGTTACACCACCACCAAGTTCGAGGACGTGGCCGGCAAGGGAGCCAAGCAGATCTCCTTCGCTCAGGTAGGCATCGACGAAGCCGGCGCCTACGCCGCCGAAGACGCCGATATCACCTTGCGCCTGCATCGCGTTCTGGGCCCGCAGCTGGCGGCGGTGCCATCGCTGCAGAGCGTGTACCGCGATATCGAAATGCCGCTGGTGCCGGTGCTTGCGCGCATCGAAGCCAACGGCGTACGCATCGATGCGGCCGAACTGAAACGGCAGAGCAACGATCTTTCCGCACGCATGCTGGCCGCGCAGCAGAAGGCCACCGAGCTGGCCGGCCACACCTTCAACCTGGATTCGCCCAAGCAGCTGCAGGCGGTGCTGTTCGACGAGCTTGGTTTGCCTGCGTTGGTGAAGACACCCAAAGGCCAGCCCAGTACCAACGAAGAAGCACTGGAAGCGATCGCCGAGCAGCACGAGCTGCCGCGCGTCATCCTCGAATATCGCGGCCTGACCAAGCTGCGCAGCACCTATACCGACAAGCTGCCGGAGATGGTCAACCAGGATACGGGCAGGGTGCACACCAGCTACCACCAGTCGGGTGCGGCGACCGGGCGCTTATCCTCATCCGATCCCAACCTGCAGAACATCCCGATCCGCACCGACGATGGCCGCCGCATCCGCCAGGCGTTCGTGGCGCCGCCGGGGCGCCGGTTGATGGCCTGCGATTACTCGCAGATCGAATTGCGGATCATGGCGCATATGTCCGAAGACCCGGGGTTGGTGCGCGCATTCGAGCAGGGCGCCGATGTGCACCGCGCTACCGCTGCCGAAGTGTTCGGCCGCGCGCTGGACGAGGTGACGCCGAACGAACGCCGCGCAGCCAAGGCCATCAACTTCGGCCTGATGTACGGCATGAGTGCGTTTGGCCTGGCCAAGAACCTCGGCATCGACCGCGGCCAGGCGCAGGATTATGTGGCGCTGTATTTCAGCCGTTATCCGGCGGTGCGTGATTTCATGGAGCGCATGCGGGTACAAGCGCGTGAGCAGGGTTATGTGGAGACGCTGTTTGGCCGTCGCCTGTACCTGAACGATATTCACGCGCGTAACCAGGGCCTGCGTGCGGGTGCTGAGCGTGCGGCCATCAATGCGCCGATGCAGGGCACTGCGGCGGACATCATCAAGCGTGCGATGGTCAGCGTGGACGGTTGGCTGCAGGGGCATGCCGACAAGGCCATGATGATCCTGCAGGTACACGATGAACTGGTATTCGAGGCGGATGACGCATTCATCGACACCCTGCGCGCCGAAGTCGAGGCAAGAATGGCTGCCGCGGCGGATCTGCGTGTGCCCTTGGTAGTGGACACGGGTGTCGGGAAAAACTGGGATGAAGCACACTGATTTTCTGTTTTTTTAACCCTGAATCAGTAGCTGATGAAACAATGCGTCGCGTTGCAGCGTATTCAATAAACGCGGCGGGTTTCTGCTGATGAATCCTTCCTTAATCCTTCCTGGATATGGCGGGATTCTTCACGATTCATCAAGGTTGAAGGTGCTCATATAGTCCGCGACAGACGCAACGTCTGTCGCGGATCTCTCCCATCCCCTGGAGCAGATCTCGGAGCGGGGATTCCTCCCCAAAGACCCGCTCCCCGGCCCCGTCGACCCCCCCCTGGTCGGCGGGGCTTCTTTTTTGCACGAAATAAAACGCCAGCATGGCGCCGGGAGATTCTCGGCAGGAGCATCAACGGCAGATTCAACCGGCAGTGCCGGGCCCTGCCCGGCAAGTGCGTTGGCGGCAATATCCCGGCCTGCCGGTTCTGTGGCTACGCGCCGTCGTCGGCGGGCAGCCAGTCGCGTGGCACCAGGTATTCGGCCAGGCGTGATTCGTCGCTGCCGGTTTCGGGTTGGTAGCCATATTCCCAGCGCACGCGCGGAGGCAGGCTCATCAGGATGCTTTCACTGCGGCCGCCGCTCTGCAGCCCGAATAAAGTGCCGCGGTCATAGACCAGGTTGAACTCGACGTAGCGACCACGCCGGTACAGCTGGAACTCGCGTTCGCGCGCGCCGTAAGGGGTGTCCTTGCGGCGCTCGACGATGGGCAGGTAGGCATCCAGGAAACCATCGCCCACGGCCTGCAGGTAGGTGAAGTCTTCCTCGAAATCAGCATGCAGGTCGTCGAAGAACAAGCCACCGACGCCGCGTGTTTCATTGCGGTGCTTGAGGTGGAAGTATTCATCGCACCAGCGCTTGTGCGCGGCATAGCGATCAGCGCCGTAGGGGGCACATAGATCGCGTGCGACCGTGTGCCAGTGCAGCACGTCTTCGTCGAATGGATAGAACGGGGTCAGGTCGAAGCCACCGCCGAACCACGCCGCCACCGTCCTGCCCTCCAGTTCGGCCTGGAAGTAGCGCACGTTGGCATGGGTGGTGGGCAGGTAGGGGTTGTTGGGGTGGAACACCAGCGACACGCCACAAGCGCGCCAGGACGCCCCTGCCAGCTCCGGGCGATTGGCCGAGGCAGAGGGCGGCAGACGGGTACCGGCGACGTCGGAGAAGCCGATGCCTGCCTGCTCGAACACCGCGCCATCGCGCAGGATGCGGGTGCGACCACCGCCACCTTCGGCACGCTGCCAGCGGTCTTCGTTGAAACGTGCCTGGCCATCGGCCTGCTCGATGGCCGCACAGATGCGGTCCTGCAGGCCGGTGAGATAGTCGCGTACGCGGTCGAATTCGTTCATGTGCGTACTGTAACGCAGCCATGCCTGACGGCTTGCGCAACCACCCGGTAGCGGCAGGGCTCAGTCGAACAGGGCACGGATATCGGCGCGATGGAATTTCATTGCCAGCCAGGCGTGCAGGACGGCCACGCCAAGCGCCGCCGCGCCGGTCGTCAGCAGCATGGTCCAGCGTGCCACCAGCAGCTGCACGCGCAGCTCACGGCCTTCCGGGGAGCTCAGGAAGTCAGCGGGAATCACTTGTTGCAGACCAACCACAACTGCATCCACCAGTGGCACCACGGCGAAGTTGGCCAGCGCCACCAGCAGCAGGCAGACCACGTAGCCGACGCGACCCCATTCCCTGCGCTTGAACAAGCCCCAGGAGACGGCGAAGAAGCCGATCGACAGCAGCAGCATCAGCACGCTCAAGGCATTGGCGTGACGGTCGAGCCAGAAGAACACCGCAGGTATGGGCAGGCCTTCGCCGCGCATCCATCCGACGATGTCGAGCTGGGCCAGCAGCACAACCACCAACCATTGGCACAGGCACCAGATGATGCCGAATACGGCCATCAACAATGACAGCTTGGCGGTGGTGTCGACGAACTGGACCGCAGCGCGATCATGGCTGGAGATGTTGGTGTTGGTCACGGGCAGCTGCTGTCGTGGAGTGTGCGTATTGTCGCTGCGGTCATGCGGTCATGCGGTCATGCGGGTTTGCCGGGGTGCTGCAGGACGTTGAAGGCGGCGGGCAGGATGTGCTCGGCGCTGAGCGGTGCCAGCTTCACCCCATGTGGTGGTTGCACGGGAATCCATGCCAGCTCCGCGATCTCGGCCTGGACGGCGGGGACGCCGGCACTGATACGTACCAGGAACGCTTCACCCTGCACGCGCCGGCCGGGTTCGTTGACCGCGTTGTTCTCGAAGATGCCCAAGGGCAGTGCATGCTCGAGATCCACTTCGATGGACAGTTCCTCGCGTAGTTCACGGGCCAGGGTCTGCAATGCGTCTTCGCCGGCTTCGCGCTTGCCGCCGGGCTGGATGAAGGTATCCGAGCCGTGCTTGCGTACCACCAGCACGCGCTGCCGTGGATCGATGATGACGGCGGTGACGATGCGGATCGGGGGTTCGATGATGGGCATGTGCTTCCAGCGTGCAGGGCTCCGTGCCGGGAATGGTACTGGAGGCTTGGGTGGTGGTGGGGATCTTCGCGGGGGAAAACCAACGACCTCAAACAACAAGGGCGCCTCGCGGCGCCCTTGTTGATGCTTACTTCAGTTCCTGCTCGAACAGCTTGAGGATGCGCTTGTACTGGTCCAGCCAGGAATCGGCACGCGTGTAGCCGTGGCGTTCCAGCGGGTAGGGCGCGATCGACCAGTTGTCCTTGTGCAGCTCGATCAGCTTCTGCGTCATGTTGACCGAGTCCTGGAAGAACACGTTGTCATCCATCATGCCGTGCGCGATCAGCAGGTTGTCCTGCAGGCCTTCGGCATACTCGATCGGCGAGGAGATGCGGTAGGCCTCCGGATCGATGTCCGGGGTGTTGAGGATGTTGGCGGTGTAGGCGTGGTTGTACTGGTGCCAGTCACCCACCGGGCGCAGCGCGGCACCAGCCTTGAACGTGCCCGGCGAGCGGAACAGCGCCATGTAGGTCATGAAGCCACCGTACGAGCCGCCGTAGATACCGGCGCGGGCGCGGTCGCCCTGCTTGGTTTCGACCAGCCAGTCCAGGCCGTCCAGATAGTCTTCCAGCTCCGGGTGGCCCATGTTGCGGTAGATGGCGGTACGCCAGTTGCGGCCATAGCCCTCGCTGCCGCGGTAGTCCATGTCCAGCACGATGTAACCCTTCTGCACCAGCAGGTTGTGGAACATCTGTTCGCGGAAGTAGTTGGAATAACGCGCATGCACGTTCTGTAGGTAACCGGCGCCGTGCACGAACATGGCGATCGGGTATTGCTTGCCCGGCTCGAGCTTTTCCGGGCCGTAGTACTTGGCCCAGACATGGCCTGCACCATGCTTGGACGGCACCTGCACCATCTGCGGCTGCACCCACTCGCGGGCCTTGAATTCGACGCTGCGGGTATCGGTGAGCTTGCGTGCTTCGCCGCCGCTGACCGGCAGCACGGCGACCTGTGCCGGCAGATACGGTGCGGAGTAACGCACCAGCAGCTGCTGGCCATCCGGCGACAGGCTGAAATCCTCCACGCCATCGAGCGCGGTCACCTCACGCACGGCACCGCCGTTGGCGTTGACATTGCAGACTTCGTAATCACCCGGCCACTTCTGGTTGCAGACGAAGTAGAAGCTGTTGCCGTCGGCGCTGACCACCGGCGCCGAGGTTTCCCAGTTGCCCGAGGTGATGGCCTTGGGCTTGCCGCTGCCGGTCTGCGTGTACAGGTGCGAGTAGCCGGATTCCTCGGACAGCAGCCACAGGGTGCGGCCGTCCGGCATCCAGCCGTAATCGTTGAAGCCCCAGTTGATCCAGCCGCTGTCGGTCAGGCGGTGGCGGTTCTCCAGGCGTGCGCTGGTGGCGCTGGTAGTGGCGATCCAGCGGTCCTTGTTGTCGTTGGCACGCAGCATCAGCGCGGCCTGGCTGCCGTCGGCATTCCAGCGGATGCCGCCGCCCATGAAGTCGCTCATCAGTTCCAGCGGACGGTTGCCCTTCAGCGCGTCCTTGCCGGCCTTGCGGCGCAGCTCGGCCAGCGGATCGGTGGCGATGCCGGGCAGGTTGTCCAGCGACAGCGCTTCGACTTTGCCGGTGGCCGCATCGGCCAGCCAGAAAGCATGCGGCTCGGGATTGTTGCGGCCAACGCGGGTGCGGGTGTCTTCGGCTTCTTCGTAGCCGGACTCGGTCACGTACAGCGGCATCTTGCCGCCGCGGCCTTCCTCGTAACCCTTGGGCTTGGTGACCACGATCAGGTGGCGGGCATCGGGCGACAGCGCGCTGTCGACGATCTCGACATCGGCGCCAAGGAAGATCGGTGCCGGCGCGCGGGTCGGATCGGCCTGGCGCCAACGCTCGCCCTGCTCGCGCAGTTCCTCGCGCTGGGCGCGATCAGTACGCAGCGTGGACAGGGTGCGCATCTGCTGGTCGCGCAGCACGTCGGCCTTGGGCGCGTCGGCAGGGTTCTTGTCGGCCTTGAGTTGGGCGACCTGGCTGGTGACGTTGTTGCGCGGATTCCAGTGGAACCAGTTGTTGCCCACTTCCCAGATCACGCCGCCGTCGCTGGCGAAATTGACGCCACCGGCGCGCTCGTTGCTGCGGGTCAGCTGGGTCAGCGTGCCGTTGCGCAGATCGCGTACGAACACGTCGCCGTTGCGGACGAAGGCCATGCGCTGGCGGCTGCTGTCATAGACGCGGTCGGCGGCATCGAGGGTGCCGCGCTGGTCATCGGCGACCTGCTGGCCGACACCGCCACTCACCGGCAGGCGGAAGCTGTCGCGCACGGCGCTGCCCTGGCGCTTGAGCGTGTACTCGACCTGCTGGCCGTTCCACGACCACCAGGCCGATTCCACCGGCGGCCCGATCCAGTCCGGGTTGGCCATGGCCTGCTCGATGGTGATCGGCGTGGGTGCGGCATGGGCGGTGCCGAAAGCGGTCAACAACAGCAGGGACAGGGGCAGCAGCTTGGGCATCATTCGGCACCGGTGAAAGGGAACCGGGCAAGGGTAGCAGCAGGCCCGCACGGAGGGCTGGGCCACAGGTCATGGAGGCAGGGTTCGGCGGGTGAGCTGCCGGAATCGGCAATGTTTAGGTTGCCTCGAAGGGCTGGGGTAGAAGCGTAGTGCCGAGCCATGCTCGGCAGGTGCTTTACCGGTAATGCGCTAGCCGAGCATGGCTCGGCACTACAGGGGCGGCCAAAAGCGCACCCCTCCCCAGCCCTCCCCATGGCTGCGCCAAAGGGAGGGGGCAAAGCTGACCCCTCCCCAACCCTCCCCTTTGTCTTCGACAAAAGGGAGGGGGCTATCGCTGTGCGACGTTTTGACGCACTGCGACAACCGGTCACATCCGTTCTTAACCAATACCGGACCAGAATCGCCCCAATTAAAAAGTTGCGGAGAAGCGGCCGTGGAAGCGCTGCTGTTGTCTCGGATCCAGTTCGGATTCGTGGTGAGTTTTCATGTGCTGTTCCCGGCCTTCACCATCGGCACGGCCAGCTGGTTGGCCTTCGTCGAATGGCGTTGGTTGCGCACCCGCAACCCGGTCTGGCGCGAGCTGTTTTTCTTCTGGCAGAAGATCTTCGCCGTGTCCTTCGGCATGGGCGTGGTCAGCGGCATCGTCATGGCCTTCCAGTTCGGCACCAACTGGCCGCGCCTGAGTGAAGTGGCCGGCACGGTGATCGGACCATTGCTTACCTACGAGGTGCTGACCGCGTTCTTCCTGGAGGCGAGTTTCCTCGGCGTGATGCTGTTCGGTTGGGAAAAGGTCTCGCCGCGCCTGCACTTCTTCTCCACCTGCATGGTGGCGTTGGGCACGCTGTTTTCCACGTTCTGGATCCTGTCTTCCAACAGCTGGCTGCACACGCCGGCGGGTTACACGCTGGTCGACGGCATCGTGCATCCGCAGGACTGGTGGCAGATCGTGTTCAACCCGTCGTTCCCATATCGCCTGGCGCATATGGCGCTGGGGTCGTTCATCACCACCTGTTTCGTCATTGGCGGTGTTGGTGCCTGGTACCTGCGTCGCGGCGTGCATGTGGAAGCCGGCCGCAAGATGCTGGTGGCAGCCGTCGCCTTCGCTGCTTTGACGGTGCCGGTGCAGATATTCGTTGGTGACATGCATGGTTTGAACACGCTGGAGCACCAGCCGATGAAGATCGCGGCGATGGAGGCGCACTGGCATGAAAGCGAGCCCGGCGAAGGCGTGCCGCTGGTGGTGTTCGCGGTGCCGAACGAAAAAGAGGAGCGCAACGACTATGAGATTGCCATTCCCAAGCTCGGCAGCGTGATCCTCACCCACAGCACGGACGGCACGTTCGCGCCGCTGACCTCCGTACCGGCCAGTGAGCGGCCGCCGGTGGTGCCGGTGTTCTATGCGTTCCGCATCATGGTCGGGATCGGTTCGTTGATGCTGTTGGTTGCGTGGATTTCGGCCTTCCAGTTGTGGCGTGGACGCCTGCTGCAGTCGAAGTGGCTGCTGCGTGGCTGGAACTGGATGCTGCCCAGCGGCTTCGTCGCGCTGGTGGCCGGTTGGTTCGTCACCGAAATGGGGCGGCAACCGTGGGTGGTGTATGGGGTGCTGCGCACCGCCGATGCGGTGGGTACCCAGAGCGTGTGGATGACGGTGCTGTCGCTTGCCATCTATGTGATCGGTTATCTGTTCGTGTTCGGCTGGGGCATCTGGTACCTGGTCAAGATCATGCGCAGCGGGCCCAAGCCACATGACCTGCCGCCGCGCGATGACGGGATGCACACCCCGGCGCGGCCGCTGTCCGGCGTCAACGAACCACTGGAGGAGCGCTGACATGGAGATGACAACCTGGTTGCCGGTGGCATGGTTCGCGGTGATTGGCTTCGGCGTGCTGATGTACGTGGTGCTGGATGGCTTCGTGCTCGGCATCGGCATCCTTGCGCCGTTTGCCGAGGATGAGCAGCAGCTCGACGTGATGATGAATACCGCCGCGCCGATCTGGGACGGCAACGAAACCTGGCTGGTGCTCGGCGGTGCCGGGCTGATGGCGGCGTTTCCCAAGGCCTATGCGGTGCTGCTGTCGGGCCTGTACCTGCCGGTGCTGCTGCTGGTGATGGGCCTGGTATTCCGCGGCGTGGCTTTCGAGTTCCGCTTCAAGGCGCATCGCTCGCGTGCGCTGTGGAGCGTGTCGTTCGCGATGGGCTCGCTGCTGGCGGCGTTCGCTCAGGGTGTGATCCTGGGTGCGCTGGTGCAGGGCCTGCCGATGCAGGACGGGCAGTACAGCGGCGGCGCGTTCGGTTGGTTCAGCCCGTTCTCGATGCTGACCGGTGTCGCGGTGGTCACCGGCTATGCGCTGCTCGGCAGCACCTGGCTGATCCTCAAGACCGAAGGCCGTGAACAGGCGCTGGCACGTTCGCTGACGCGGCCATTGATGGTGGCGGTGATCGTGTTCATGGGCCTGGTCAGCACCTGGCTGCCATTCCTGCAGTCGCGGGTGATGGAGCGCTGGTTCAGCGACGGCAACTTCTGGTGGCTGTCGCCGGTGCCGCTGTTGACCTTGGCCGTGGCAGTGGCACTGTGGCGCAGCGCAATGCACCCGCGCCGCGACCTGCCCCCGTTCCTGCTGACCCTGGCGCTGTTCGTGCTCGGCTTCGTCGGCCTGGTGCTGGGCATGTGGCCCTACCTGCTGCCGCCGCATTTGACCCTGTGGCAGGCTGCCGCGCCAGCGTCGTCGCTGGGCTTCAGCATGGTCGGGCTGGTGCTGCTGCTGCCGGTGATCCTCGGCTATACGGTGTGGTCGTACCGGGTGTTCCGCGGCAAGGTGACGGCTGAGACCGGTTATCACTGAACCGTAGCGACATGGCCCGGCTTGCCAGCCGGGCCGCCCGGGGCCAAGCTGGCCGCCCGTTGTGGCCGCCGCCGTGATGGGCAGTCCATCGAACGAGGTCATCGTAGTCGCATGTCGGTTGTTCCCGAGCAGTTGCCAAGTCCTTCCCGTCATCCATTGGCCAATGGTGAGCTGCACCGCTTGCTGGTGGTGGGCAAGGATCGTTCGGTCGATCTGCTGACCTTCTTCGCGCACGTGCGCGGGGTGGCCGCGCTGCTGCCGCCAGCCGAGCACGCAATCAACCTCTGCGATGACCGCTATCGCTTCCTGGTGGCGTTCTGTGCGGTGGCCTTGCGTGGGCAGGTGAATCTGCTGCCTTCTTCGCGCGCACATGCGGTGGTTGCCGATGTACAGCAGCGCTATGCGCAGACGTATTGTATCAGCGACGACGCGCTCGATCAGTTGCCAGCGGACAGCTTCGTGTTGCCCGCGGAGCTGCCACAGCTGGACGGCGAGCTGCCGAAGCTGGCCAATGACCAACTGGTGGCGATCGGCTTCACGTCCGGCAGCACCGGGACGCCCAGCGCCAACAGCAAGACCTGGGGTTCGTTTCTGGCCAGCACCGCGCAGAATCTGCAGGCGTTGCAGAGCTTGTGGGGTGATGCGCAGCCAGCGCTGGTGGCGACGGTGCCGTCGCAGCATATGTACGGCATGGAGATGGCGGTGCTGCTGCCCTTGCTGGCACCGGCGACGTTGCAGGCCGGGCGTCCGTTTTTTCCGCAGGACGTGGTGCTGGCACTGCAGCAGGTGCAGGCGCCGCGCGTGCTGATCACCACGCCGGTGCACCTCAAGGCGCTGGTGGAATCAGGTGTGGAATTGCCGCCGCTGGCCGGTATCGTCACCGCCACCGCGCCGCTGTCGCAGGAACTTGCGGCGGCTGCCGAGCAGGCATTCGCCACCGAGGTGCGGGAGATGTTCGGTTCCACCGAGACCTGTATCTTCGCGCGTCGCCGCACCGCCAGTGAGTTGGCCTGGAGCCTGTTGCCCGGGGTGCGGCTGGAGCCGCAGCCCGATGGCACGCGGGTACATGCGGCGCATCTGTCCGCGCCGGTATGCCTGGCCGATCTGGTCGAACTGCTGCCAGGTGATCGCTTCGTGCTGCGTGGCCGCCGCGCCGACCTGCTGGAAATTGCCGGCAAGCGCGCTTCGCTGGGCGACTTGACCCGCAAGTTGCAGGCCGTGCCCGGCGTGGTCGATGCGGTGGTGGTGCAGTTGGCGCCCGAACCCGGCCATGCGGTTGGCCGCATCGCCGCGCTGGTGGTGGCGCCAGACCGCGAAGAGGCCGATATCCTGCGCGAACTGCGTGAGTTCATGGACCCGGTATTCCTGCCAAGGCCACTGCGCAAGGTGGCGGTATTGCCGCGCAACGATACCGGCAAGCTGCCGCGTGACGCGGTGCTGGCATTGCTGGGGCACTAAGCCGCAGCGGTTTGGCCAACGTGTTGCCGACGTGGCCGCAGATCAGGCGTCGTGGACGCCGTCGATCTCGACCCGCAGGTCGCGCCGGCATACCGCTGCATGCAGCACGATATACGGCACCTGTGGCGGTAGGTGCGAGGCCAGCGCGGCGCGCACCTCGGCAATCTCGGCCGCATCGCGTACATAGACCTTGAGCCGGCTGCCGTCGCCGAACTGGGTTGGCAGGCCGGGCCGGTGCGCACGTGCCGCGCCGATCAGCGCTTCGAAATTGGCGAAGGTTTCCTGCAACTGGCGCTGGGTACTGTCGCCATGCAGGGTGGCATGGCCGACCACGCTGGCGGTGCCTGACAGCAGCAGCGGCAGACGACTGCCGTTGGCGGCCAGCATGGCGCGGGCGAAGCTCGGTGATTGCCGGCCGTACTGGCGCGGGTAGCGGTAGGCGCTGACCTGGCGCGGGTTTTCCAGCGGGGTGCCGGCTTCACGCGCGGCCAGCCAATACACCTGCAGCACGCGCACGCCGTCGACGCGACCGATGGCGGTGGCGGCGGGCAGGGTGCTGGTGTCGATGGCACCGATGCCACGGGCACGGCCCACGCAGAACTCGCGGTAGCGCTCGCTGTCGTCTTCGCCGTCGGTGATCGCGTCCAGATAGTTCCAGATCCGCAGCAGGTGCGGATAGGCATGCGCAGGCAGGGCTTCGAGCATGCGCGCGTAGGCGTGCTCGGAGGCGCCGATGATGCCGCCGTGCTGGTGCTCATCCACCTGCAGCGCACCGAACATCAATGCACCGTCGCTGGCCCAGGCCACGCCATTGGCGTCGCGGCCGCTGCTGACCGGCTTGTCGCTGCGCCACACTTCCAGCTGGGCCTCGCCATCCGGCTGCAGGCCGACCTGCAGATAGCGCGGGTCATCGCTGGCTGCGGTGCCGTCGCCGGCCTGGAAGCCGAAGATCGCCAGCACCTGTGGATCGGCCAGCAAGGCACTCAGCTGCGAAGGATCGGCATAGTCGATCTGCAGCGCGGCAGCCGCCACCGGGGACGTCAGGGCATTCATCTCAGGCTCCCGTGACATTGGCAGTCAGGCAGGCGGAGCAGGGCTGGCGGCGGCGGGGTTGGAGCAGGAACGTCATTGCACGGCGTATCGGGCATCGCAGAGGCGGCAATGATACCCCGCGAGTCTGAACTGTCATGCTTGCGCAACCGTCGGCGATGCCGGATCGTTGCGGGTCTGATTGGCAGTAGGTGTGGAAATGTCGCAACAAAATGATGCCGAGCGCGAGCTGGCCGGGCTGCTGGTCGAGAGCCTGAACCTGGAAGACGTGGACCCGGCCCAGATCGACCCGGAAGCGGCGCTGTTCAACGATGGCCTGGGCCTGGATTCGATCGATGCGCTGGAGCTGGCCTTGGCCATCAGCAAGCGCTATGGCTTCCAGCTGCGCTCGGACAACGAGGACAACCGTCGTATTTTCGGTTCCCTGCGTGCTCTGTCGGCACATATCCAAGCCAACAAGACGGTCTGAACGGCGTGACTGCTGCCAGCCCTGAACCCGGCCACGGGCCGGTAGCGCTGGCGCTGCGGGTGCTCCTGCTGCTGGCCTATCCGGTGCTGTCGCACGTGGCCAGCCTGCGCAACGAAGGCATGTGGGCTGCCGCCGCGCTGGCGGGGCTGGTCCTGCTATGCCTGCTGGAACCGCTTGCCCGACGGCGGCCGTGGGCATTCGGTGTGCTGGCGGCGAGCTGTGCGCTGCTGTGGTGGTTGGGTGGATCGAGCTGGGCCTGGATGCTGCTGCTGGCGCCGCCGGTGGTGTTTCCGTTGCTGGTGGCCTGGGGCTTCGCCCGTTCGCTGCTGCCCGGGCAGATTCCGCTGATTACCCGCATCGTGCGGGCGCTGTATGCGCGGGCAGAGATGCCGCTGACGGCGCAGCTCGAACGCTATACGCGGCGGCTCAGTGCTGCCTGGGCCCTGGTGCTGGTGCTGCTGGCGCTGATCAACCTGGGCCTGGCGATGAGCGCGGTGCCGGACGGCCTGTTGGCGGCATTTGGCATCCAGCCGTGGTGGCCGGTGACCCATGAACAATGGTCGTGGTGCGCGAACATCGCCGATTGGGGGCTGATCGGCGGCTTCTTCGCGCTGGAATACGCGGTGCGCTCGCAGTTGTTCCCGCAGCGCCCTTACCGCAACGCCTGGGATTTCATGCGCCAGATGGGCCAGCTCGGCCCGGCGTTCTGGCGCGACCTGCTGCGCTGAAGCACGGGGCTGCCGGTATCCTGTCTGTACAAATCGCAGCCAGCGCAGCCATGTACTTCAGCATTCCTTCCGATCACCCCTGCCTGCCCGGGCATTTCCCGGGCCGGCCGCTGGTGCCCGGGGTGGTGGTGCTGGAACATGTGCTGCAGGCGGTAGCGGCCAAGTGCGGACATGCGGTTGGCGCGCTGCGCCTGCCACAGGTGAAGTTCATGGCACCACTGCTGCCGGATGAGCAGGCGCGGATAGAACTGGAAGGACAGGCGCCGCGCTGGAAATTCCGCGTGCTGCGCGAAGACCAGCTGCTGGTGCGTGGCGAACTGGTGCTGGCCGAAGCTGACGCATGGGCATGAACGCGTCCGACTGGAAGCATCGACCTGAAGGCGGCGGCCGTTTCGCGGTCCGCCTGATTGGTGGCATTGCCCGCCATGGTGGACGTGGTATCGCGCGCGCCTGCCTGTACCCGATCACCTGCTATTTCTACTGTGTGCGCGGCGCCGAAAGGCGCGCCTCCCGCGACTACCTGCAGCGCCTGCATGGTCGTCCGGTGAATGCTTTGGAAGTGGCACGGCATATCCACACCTTCGCCGCCACCATCCTTGATCGGGTGTTCCTGCTGGCCGGCCGCACCGCTCTGTTCGACATCCGCAGCAGCGGCACCGAGCCGCTGCTGCAGTTGCTGGACCAGGGCCGCGGGGTGCTGGTGTTCGGCTCCCACCTGGGCAGTTTCGATGCGCTGCGGGTGCTGGCACGGATGCGCCCGGACCTGAAACTGCGGGTGCTGATGGACCGTGCGCACAACGCAGCCATCACCGAGCTGCTGGCCGAGCTCGACCCAAAGCTGGCCGACTGCATCATCGATGCCGCGCAGGATGGCACGGCGATCGTGCTGGCCATCCAGCAGGCCTTGGCGGAAGGGGCGATGGTGGCCTTGCTGGTGGATAGGGCACGCCCGGACGAGCCCGCCATCGCGGCACCGCTGCTGGGCAGCGCAGCAGCCTTCCCGACCGCCCCCTGGTTGATCGCCAATGCACTGAAGGCGCCGGTGGCGCTGGCATTTGGCCTGTACCGTGGCGGCAACCGCTACGACCTGCGCTTCGAGTCGTTTGCCGAGGCGGTGGACATTCCACGGCGCGGCCGCGCCGAGTTGTTGTCCGCGCTTATCCACCGTTACGCCGGCAGGTTGGAGCATCACCTGCGCGACGCCCCTTACAACTGGTTCAATTTCTATGATTTCTGGCATTCCCAGGACCCTGCGCCCACTGCTGTGCCTGCTGACGAGCCTGCTGCTCAGTAGCCCGGCGCTGGCCAATGGCGTCGATGCGGCGTGGATACTGCGGCAACTGGCGCAGCCGGCGCCCAGCCAGACCAGCTTCCTCGAACTGCGTGGCTCGGCGCTGCTGAAGGAGCCGTTGCGGGTCGAAGGCCAGTACCGTCGCCCGGATGCCGGCACGCTGGTTCGTGAAGTGCGCGCGCCGTATGCCGAAACCACCACGATTGCCGATGGCCAGGTCAGCATTGCCCGCGCCGGCAAGCCGCCACGTGTGTTCGCGCTGCAGCGTGTTCCAGAGCTGGCCGATCTGCAGGCCAGCTTCGGCGCGATGTTGTCCGGTGACCTTGCCGCCCTCGAGCGCAGCTACCGGCTGCAGGCCTCGGGCAGCGCCCAGCACTGGCAGCTGCAGCTGACGCCCAAGGCAGAGGCATTGGCGCGTCGCGTGCGCGCCGTGACCCTGCATGGCCAGAACACGGAACTGCGCTGCATCGAAACCCTGCCGGCGAAGGGCGATGTGCAGCGCACCCTGCTCGGCACTGCCGCCACCGCAGCGGCTGCTGTACGCGATGCCGCCGCATTGAACGGCCTGTGCAATGCGGGCGGAACCCGTTGAAGCTCTCGTCGACGCATCGCATAGGTCTGGCCATAGTCTGGTTGCTGCTGCTCGGCGTGCTGGGCATGTGGATCAGCAGCCGCATCCAGGTCAGCGGCGACCTGCGCAAGTTCATGCCTGATGCACGCACGCCTGCACAGAAACTCTTGCTGGATGAACTCGGCGAAGGCCCTGGTGCACGCTTGTTGCTGGTCGCGCTTTCCGGTGCCGCACCAGAACAGCTGGCGCAGCAATCGCGCGCGCTGCGTGAAGCGCTGGCTGCCGATGCGCAGTTCGAGTTGGTCGCCAATGGCGAGCAGGCAGGGCTTGAAGCATTTCCCGAGCGCCTGTTGCCCTACCGCTATCTGATTGATGCATTGCCCGCAGATGCGTTTTCCAGCGCCACCCTAGGCGAGGAGTTGCAGGCGCGCCTGCAGGACCTGGGCTCGCCGGCGGGCGGCTTGATCGAACCCTTGTTGCCATCCGATCCCACCCTGCAGGTGCTGCGCGTGGCCGAGGCCCTGCAGCCAGCCAACGCACCGCAGCGCATCGATGATGCCTGGTTCGACCGTGCCGGCAGGCAGGCATTGCTGCTGGTGCAGACCCACGCCGCCGGCTTTGATCCCGGCGCCCAGCAGTTGGCGGTGGATACGATCAACCACCAGTTCACCCGCATCGCCGCAGACAGCGGCAGCCACATCGAGTTGAGCGGGCCGGGGGCGTTCTCGGTGAAGATCAGTAACCGCACCGCCCGCGAAGCCAGCATGATCGGCACGCTGGACACCATCGGCATGATCCTGCTGTTGTGGTTCGCCTACCGCAGCTGGAAGATGCCCATCCTCGGCTTCCTGCCGCTGGCCAGCGCCGGGCTCGCCGGCCTGTGCGCGGTAGCGCTGGGCTTCGATGGCGTGCATGGCATCACCATCGCATTCGGTTTCACCTTGATCGGCGTGGTGCAGGATTACCCCATCCACTTCTTCAGCCACCAGCGCCCGGGCCGCTCGGCCTGGGACAACGTGCGCGCGCTGTGGCCGACCTTGGGTACCGGCGTGATCGCCACGTGCATCGCCTACCTGACCTTCCTGTTCTCCGGCGTGGATGGCCTGAAGCAGCTGTCGGTGTTCACCATCACCGCGTTGGCGACGGCGGCGCTGGCCACGCGCTATCTGCTGCCGGCATTGATCGATCCGGCGACACGCGATTTTGCCGATTCCGCATGGCTGGCGCGGCTGTGGAAGCACACCCAGCGGCTGCCGCGGCCACGTTGGTCATTGGCCGTGCTCGCCGCGCTGGCAGTGGCGGTGATGGTGTTGGCGCCCGGTGCGTTCTGGCAGAACGACCTAGGCCGGCTGACCCCGGTGGACCCGCAGGACCTGCAGCGTGACGCGCAGCTGCGCAGCGAACTGGGCGCGCCGGATGTGCGCTATCTGGTCACCGTGCGTGGCAGCGATGCGCAGGCGGCACTGGCCGCCAGCGAACGATTGCGGCCCGCCCTGGATGCGCTGGTCGCCAATGGCGAACTGGAACGCTATGACATGGCCGCACGCTACCTGCCCAGCGCCGCCACCCAACACCAGCGCCAGCAGCAGCTGCCGGACGAAGCCACGCTGCGAGCAGCGCTGGCCTCCGCCGTTGCAGGCACGCCCTTCGTCGAGGACGCGTTCGAGCCCTTCGTCAAGGATGTGATGCAGGCGCGTAATGCACCGGCACTGCAGGCAGGGGATCTGCAGGGCACGCCGCTGGCGACGGCGGTGGGGGGTTTGCTGGTGCAGGGCCAGGATCACGCCATCGCGCTGGTCTCGCTCAGTGGCTTGAATGACGTGGCAGCGGTGGCCAGTACCGCGCGCCTGCACGGCGCCGAGTTGCTGGACATGAAGCAGGCCTCCGAATCGCTGGTGGCCGACTACCGCAGCCGCGTGCTGATGGCGCTGGCGGTCGCGGTGCTGTTGCTGGCGCTGACCGTGGGCCTGGCATTGCGTTCACCCCGGCGCGTGCTGCGGGTGCTGCTGCCGATGGTCCTGACCACCTTGCTGGTGCTGGCGGTGCTGCGCGGCCTGGGTGTGGAGTTGAACCTGTTCCACCTGATCGGCCTGATCCTCGCTGCCGGGCTTGGCCTGGATTACGGTCTGTTCTTCGAGCATGCCGGCGACAGTCATGCCGACCAGCTGCGTACCCTGCATGGCCTGCTGGTATGCAGCGTGATGACGCTGTTGGTATTCAGCCTGCTTGGGCTGTCCTCGATCCCGGTGCTGCGTGCGATCGGCAGCACGGTGGCGTTGGGCGTGGTCTGCAATTTCATCCTGGCGTTGTTGATCTCGCGCCATCCAAGCCAGGAGCTCGGCCATGCTGGGGCGTGAGGACATCCTCAAACTCGTTCCGCATCAGGGCAGCATGTGCCTGTGGGACGAGGTAGTGGACTGGTCGGTGCAGGACATCACTTTGCGCGCGTTCAATCATCGCGATGTCCTGCATCCCCTGCGCTGTGACAAGCAGCTGCGCGCGATCCACCTGTGCGAGTACGGTGCACAGGCGATGGCCGTGCATGGCGGCCTGCGCGGACGCGAGCGCGGTGGCGCGGTGGTGCCGGGCGTGCTGGTGGCGCTGCGCGATGTGCAGTTGCATGTGGCGCGCATCGATGACCTGCCGGATGCACTGGAGGCCACGGCGCAGGTGTTGGCCGAAGGCGAGGGCAGCCAGCAGTACAGCTTCCGTATCCACCATCGCGAGCAGCTGCTGGCGGAAGGCCGGGCCGCGGTGATGCTGCAGCTGCCATGAATATTCAATGAGACAAAGTGGAGCAAACCCCTCATGAGCAAGCAGCGACGTGCGCTGGTAACCGGCGGCAGCGGTGATCTGGGCGGTGCGATCTGCCGCAGGCTGGCCGCCGATGGCGCGCATGTGATCGTGCATGCCAACGCCAACCTCGCGCGTGCCGATGCAGTGGTGGCACAGATCATTGCCGATGGCGGCAGTGCGCAGGCGGTGGCGTTCGATGTTGCCGATGACGGAGCGGTCAGTGTTGCGCTTGAGGCGCTGCTGGCCCAGGGCCCGATCCAGATCGTGGTCAACAATGCCGGTATCCACGACGACGCGCCGATGGCCGGCATGGATGCGCAGCGTTGGCAGCGGGTGATCGATGTCAGCCTCAACGGTTTCTTCAACGTGACCCAGCCGCTGCTGCTGCCGATGGCGCGTACCCGTTGGGGCCGCATCGTCAGCGTGTCGTCGGTGGCTGCAGTGCTTGGCAATCGCGGCCAGACCAATTACGCCGCAGCCAAGGCCGGCCTGCATGGCGCCAGCAAGTCCTTGGCACGGGAAATGGCCAGCCGTGGCATCAGCGTCAACGTGGTCGCGCCCGGGGTGATCGAGGGGCAGATGGCCGCCGATGCGTTTCCAGCGGAGCTGATCAAACAGACCGTGCCCGCCGCACGCGCTGGCACGCAGGAAGAAGTAGCGGCCTTGGTGGCTTTCCTGTGCAGCGATGTGGCCGGCTACATCAACGGCCAGGTGATCGGCATAAACGGCGGCATGGGCTGAGCTGGCTCAGCCTGCGGCGTCGGTGCTGTCGATGACCGGCGGGTTGGCGCGGATGCTGCGGTAGACACGCCAGATGTGGCCGTGGCGCAGGGCCAGCAACACGATGTGGCTGGTGATGTTGTACAGGTCCCGTAGCGGTTTGAAATGGCTGGGCCGGAACGGCTCGTCGCTGTCGGCGCAGCGGTAACGCGATTCGATCGGCACCGACACGCAACGCGTGCCCAGTTGCCGCGCCGCCGAGATCACCACCTGCGCTTCGAACACGAAGCCCTCGGCGGATATCTCGCGCAGGGCGATCACCTCGGCGGGGTAGAAGCGCTGGCCGCTTTGGCTGTCGGCCACCTGGTAATGCGTGCCCCAGGCGATGCCCCAGTCGCCGAACTCGTTGGCCAGGCGCCGGTACAGCGGTTGCGATGCGCGTTTGCGCAGGCGCGCGCCGATGATGATGCAAGCTGGGTGGCGGTTGGCGCTGGCAAGCAGGCGCGGCAGGTCGGCGGCGACATGCTGACCGTCGCCATCCAGGGTGAGCACGCCGCGCAGGCCACGGCGGTTGGCTTCGGCAAAACCGCTGCGCAGCGCCTGGCCCTTGCCCATGCGCTGCCGGTGGCGCAGCACGGTGACGGGGAGGTCGGCGATGCAGTCCGTGGTGCGGTCGCTGGAACCGTCGTCGACCACAATCACATGCGGAAAGTACTGCAGCACGCCCTCGACAACCTGGCGGATACGCAGTTCCTCGTTCAGCGCCGGGATGACCACGGCGACGTTGTCGGCGCAGAGCGGACGCTGGTCATTCATGGAGGATGTCGATCTCCAGCCACTGATCCGTGCCTGAGCGCATCCATACTTTGTCCTGATCCATTGCCAAGGCTTCCAGCAGCGGCAGCGCCGGCTGCATTGCGTTGTCAGCGTACAGCTGCAGCAACGGGCCTTGTGGTGTGTCCTGCGCCGGCGGCGGCTGGTCGTGCAGCCTGAGCTGCAGGCCGGGCAAGCCGGCGCAGGCCGTGCGCGACAGCACGAAGGCTGCTCCCAGCAGCCCAGTGCTTGGTGATACCTCGGCCGCCGGGCCGCTGGCATTGCCGTCATAGGCAACCAGCAGCACTGCCTCTTCCCCGGCATGCAGCTGCACCATCGCTTCCAGCAGACCCTGCGCGAAGCTGTAACGGCCTGCGCTGATGGCGGTGGCGGCGACGTGTGCGCCGGCGCCGATGGTCCAGTAACCGGCGGCGGCGTTGTGCACCGAGTTGTGGAATTTGGTCGGCGAGATGGCGCAGGGGTCGTCCGCCAGCGTGGCGCACATGTAGTCGGTGATGGTGAGCTCGCCGTGGGTGGAGGTGAATACCGACGGCAGGGTCGCCGGTGCGCGGTCGGCCGCTTCACAGGCTGTCAGTGCGGCTTCAAGCGCCACGGCCACGGTGCCCGGCGCGCGGCGCCGCTCATTGGCGGCCAGCAGCTGCGGCGAGGGACGGGCTGGTGGATCCAGCGGGCGTTCGCCCTTGCGCATCCAGACGCAAGCACTGTCCCAGTCGGGTAGACCTGCGCCCCAGAAGCCGATGCCTTCCAGTGTTGCTTCCAGCATCGTGCTCATCCTGCCTTGCCAAAGACCAGCGAGCAGTTGTTGCCGCCGAAGCCAAAGGAATTGTTCATTGCGTAGCTGATCTCGGCCTGCGTGTTCTCGAAGCGGATCTGTGGACCGCAGGCCGGGTCGGGAATCTCGCTGTTCAAGGTGCCCGGCAGCAGGCCGTCCTCCAGTGCCAGCAACGCGAACACCGATTCGACGATGCCGGCTGCGCCCAAGGTATGGCCGGTCCAACCCTTGGTCGAGCTAGCATGCAGGCTGGGCGGGAACAAGGCGGCCACTGCTGCGGCCTCGATGCTGTCGTTGGCCGGGGTGGAGGTGCCGTGCAGGTTGAGATAGCCCACGTCGTCGGCGTCGATGCCGGCGCGCTGCAGCGCGGCCTGCATGGCCAGGCGCGCACCCAGGCCTTCGGGATGCGGTGCGGACATATGGTGGGCATCGCTGGATTCGCCGTAGCCGCGCAGCTGCAAGGCCGTGGCCGGGCCCGCACCGGCACGTTCCAGCACCGCGAAGCCGCCGGCTTCGCCCAGCGACAGGCCGACCCGGCGTGCGTCAAACGGCTGACAGGGCGTTGGTGAGACCAGCTGCAGCGAGTTGAAGCCGTACAGCACGCTGCCGCACAGGGTATCCACGCCGCCGACCAGGGCGGCATCGGCCAGGCCGGCGTTGATCAGGCGGGCGGCCTGGGCGAAGACCTTGGCGCTGGACGAGCAGGCGGTGGCAACGGTGATGCAGGGGCCGCTCAAGCCGGTAGCCACCTGCACGAAATCGCCCAGCGAATGCGGGGTGTGAATGCGCGGGCGCAGCATGTCCGGCGGGAAATGCAGGTTGCCGTCGGCGCCTGCTTCAAGCCGGGCATAGGCTTCTTCGGTGGCGCCGATGCTGGAGGTGGAGGTGCCCATCACCACCGCCACCCGCGATGCGCCGTGGCGCTGGCGGACCTGCTGCAAGGCGGCCAGCACGCCGTCCTGCTGCAGTGAAAGCCAGGCAAGTTGATTGTTCCTGCAGTCGAACCCGGCAAGTTCCGTTGGCAGGGCCAGCTGCTCCAGCCCATTCACACGGCCGATCCAGCACGGCAGCGGCTGCGCACCGAAATCGTTCTGTCGTAATCCGCTGTGGCGCCCGGCCAGGCCTCGTCGTTGCGCGTCCAGACCCGCGCCCATGGCCGTGGTGGCGGTATGCGCGAGTATGTTCAGTGGCGCCAGGCGCGGCGGTGATGCAGGCGTCACGTTGTTTTCCAGAGCTTGGACGGGGCGCGAGTATATCGGCAGCTGCCTGTCTGGCGTTTTGACAGGCCACGGCAGGACTGCCAGTGCAACGGAATCTTGATGTAGATGAATGTACCAAAGCCTGGGCGGTCCACGTGCTTGTTGGCCCTCCGCCTTTCAACAGCGCCAGATTTCCGACACAATCGCTGACTCTCAATGCAGGGCAAAGCCCGCTGGCATGCAAGCTTACGTCTACAAAAGCCAACGCAAGCAGGACACCTACGTGTACCTCGCCAAGCGTGATGATTTCGAAGTGATCCCGGCGGTGCTGGGCGACACCCTGGCCCCCTATACCTTCGTACTGGAGGTGGCGCTGACGCCCGAACGTCGCCTGGCCCAGGCCGACGTCGCGCTGGTGCGCGCCAACCTGGCCGAGCGCGGTTTCCACCTGCAGGCCCCGCCGTTGCCGTTGGCCCCGGTGAAGATCGCCCGCATCGACGGTCGCGATGACTGAAGCATTGCGCAGCCGCGTAGTTGCCGCCGCGCTGGGCCTGGGGGTGTTGCTGACCCTGGCCACGGCGTTCGGTGGCGTGGCCGCGGCTGTGTGTGGCGTGCTGGCCCAGCCCGCCTTCGCCCTGTCGGTGTCATGGTGGCGGCGTACCCGCACGGTGACGCCGTCGCTGGCCGTACTCAAACGTGAACTGCCAGGCCTGCTGGGGCTTTGGACCGGCGGCGCAGCGGTGGTTGCAGTATTGGTGTCCTGGCCGTTGGCGGCGCTGCATGACAGTGGCAGCCTGGCGGCGGTGTTGGCATTGAGCATCGCAGTCAGCGTGGCGTTGTTGGCGCTGTGGCGCACCTGGCCGCTATGGCAGGCGATGGAGCGCGAGGACAGCTCGCTGCGCACGCAATGGCAGGCCCTGAGCGGGCGGAATCTCGATTCATGGCATGGCCTGGGCGCGGCAGCGGTGGTGTTGCTGTTGTGCGCGGCGATCGTCGCAGCGGCCTGGCCGGGTCTGGTCGGCGGTGCCTTGCGTTGGCCCTTGGCCATTGTCACCGCGGTTGTCGCGCCGTTGCTGCATCACCTGCTGCAGTCGATGCGCAGTGCACCGGTTGCCGTCGCTGGCAAGGCTGGCGAGGCACAACAACCTGCTTTCGACCTGTTTGCCGAAGCGTTGGCCGAACCGGCACCGCTGGAGCCCATCGCCCAGCACGAGCTGGTGCCGCAGCTGTATGACGCCGCCCGCGGCGGCCGCATTGATCGCGCGCTGCAGCTGTTGGATGCCGGCGCCGATCCGCATGCGCCGGCCCCGGCCGAATCGCGCGACCAGCGCAGTCTGGCGGTGCTGGCAGCAGTGCTGCCGGACCTGCGCCTGCTGCGTGCGTTGATCAGCCGTGGCGTCGACGTCAACCAGGCGCATAAAGGCATGACCCCACTGCTGGCGGCCACCCGCGACAGCTGGCACGGTCGCCCGGAAGCGGTGATGACCCTGCTTGCCAACGGTGCCGATCCGCGCACGCCCGATGCCGATGGCAATACGCCGCTGCACCACGCCGCACGCAGCTCCGATCCGGGCGTTGCAGCACTGCTGCGCGATGCCGCGGCCGAGATCGACGCCCTCAACAATGATGGCCACAGCCCGCTGGCGGTGGCCTGCCAGGCCGGCAACTGGCGGCTGGGCAAGTTCCTGCTGGAGCGCGGCGCCAAGGTCGAACCGACCGATGGTGTACCGGTGCTGGTGCAGGCGGCGGCCACCGACGACGATGACCCGGCTGGCGTGCAGCTGCTGCTCAAGCACAAGGCGCGACTGGACGCGCGCGACCGTCAGCGCCGCAGCGCCCTGCACGAGGCCGCCCTGGCTGGCCACGTCGATATCGTCGAAACCCTGCTCAATGCCGGCGCCAATGTCGAGCCGCGTGATGCCGCAGGCCGCACGCCGTGGCTGGATGCCGCCGCGCAGGGCAATGCCGCGGTGCTCGAGCGCCTGCTGGCGCACAAGCCTGACGTGCATGCCGTCGATGGCGAAGGCAGCAACGCCTTGCTGCTGGCCAGCCGCGCCGAACACGTATCGGCGGCGCTGATCCGCCGCCTGCTGGACCTGGGCATTGCCGCCGATGTGGTCGGCAGTGATGGCCGTCGTGCCATCGAGCACGCCGCCGCAGCAGGTCGCTGGAGCATCGTCTCGCTGCTCGACCCGAGCTATCCGCTGCCGGCAGCGGTCAGCGATGCCGCCGCCGGCAATGCCGAGGGTGGCGATGGTGATGCGGTGCCGGTGCTCAACGACCGCGCGCCGCTGGCCTTGCTGCGCGAAGCGCTGGTATTCGGCAACGTCGATGGCATGGCGCCCTTGGCCAGGCTGTGTGCGGCCGATGAACTGGGCGGCCTGCTGCACGATCCGGAGCTGGCCTTGCAGCCGCGCGTGGTCGATTGGCTGTTGGCGCACGATGCCGCGCCGGAAATGCTCGACGCCTGTGGCGATACACCGATGTTCGCGCTGCTGTCGCGCGGCGTCGATGCGATCCCGACCCTGCAGGTATTGCTGCAGCGTGGCGTGTCGCCGGCCGGTCGCGGTGGCTTGACCCGCTTCCTCGCCGCCTGCGCGCAGCACGACCACGGTGCGCGCAGCACCGAGCAATTCGCGTTGGAACTGCTGGAGCGTGGCGCCGATCCGTTCGCCGCCTCACCAGCCGGTGATCCGGCGTTGTCGCTGGCGGTGCGCCTGGGCTGGTTGAAGCTGCAGCAGTACCTGCTGCTCAATGGCGTCGACCGTGAGGCGCGTGACAGCCATGGCATGACCGCACTGCACCTGGCCACCGCCCTGGCACGCGAGTCCGCGCTCAAGCAGCTGGTGCTGCAGGGTGCTTCACCGGACGCGCGGGCCGCTGACGGGCAGACGCCGTTGGGTGTTGCGCTGTCCAGTGGTCGTCGCGACCTGGCTGACCTGCTGGATTGGCGTGGCTGGCAGCTGCCATTGCGCGCGCTGCGGGATGCCGACGTCGCCTCGGCGGCGATGGCCGGCGATGCCGACGCGGTACGCCGCCTGCTCAATCTCGGTTTTGCCGTCGATGCCGTCGATGCACAGGGCTGCACCGGCCTGCTGCGTGCGGCCGGCGGCGGCCATGCGGCGGTGGTGGATCTGCTGCTGTCGCGCAGTGCCGACCCGCAGCACGCCGCTGCCAGCGGTGCCACGCCGTTGTCGGCGGCGGTGAGCATGCGCCAGACCACGATCGTGGCTGCACTGCTCAATGCCGGTGCCAAACTCGAACATCGTCTGCCGGGTGGCGTCACCGTATTGATGCTGGCCGCTGCCTTGGGCTTGCCGGACATCGTCGCCCGCCTGCTCACTGCCGGGGCTGACGTGCATGCCGGTGACGACCAGCAGCTGGCACCGCTGCACTGCGCCGCGCTGTACGGCTTCACTTCGCGTGACCGCACCCGCCTGCTGGCCTTGCTGGATACCTTGCTGCTGGCCGGTGCCGAACCGGACCAGGCCTCGGCCGGCACGGTGACGCCGTTGCTGTTGCTGCTCGGGGCACGTGCCGAACCGGGCACCGCCTGCGACGAGAGCGTGGTACTGGCGGCCGTGGATCGTCTGCTCGACGAAGAGGTTTCGCTGGACGTGCGCGACCCGCGTGGCTTCGGCCCGTTGCACCTGGCGGCACTGCACGGCCTGCCACAACTGGTGCAGCGCCTGCTGCGCGCCGGCGCCGATCCGGACATGCGCGATGCGATCAACCGTACCCCGCGCGACATCGCCATCATGCGTGGCTTCATCGACGTTGCCGGCGAATTCGAGCCGGCGGTACCGGGCGTCTCGTCGATGGCCCGCTTCCTGCGCGATCACAACTGATTGCTGCAGCACTCATGACAAGGGCGCCGAACGGCGCCCTTGTTGCATCAGGACTGGCGGGAAGCCTTACCTGCCCGCGCCCGGCGGCACCCAGATCGCCACGCCGGCGGCGCGCTTCTGCTGGGTGGGGATGCCGACGCTGAGGCCGCCAGCGGTGTGGCGGCCATAGCTGCCCGCGCCTACCGACATGCCGACCGGCGAACCGCCGGAGCCCACGCCCATCAGGATCACGCCATTGGCGCCGAGTGCGGCAGCCTCGCGCTTGAGCCTGGCAATGGCGGCATCGGTCTGGCCCTGGGTGCCGAAGCCGACCGCGCTGGAGGATTCGAGCTGGGCGATCTCCACCGAACCGGCCGGCGGCGTGGAATAGATCTGCACGCTGGCCGGGTCTACTGGCGCACGGGCCTGTCCCAACATGACCTTGGAGGTACTGGCGCAGCCGCCCACGGCCAAGGCAACGCCAAGCGAAAGTGCGATAGCGAGCGGAAGTTTCATGGTTTCACTCCCCGGTGATCGTTAATTGCGGATGATCCATGGCGCCGGCTGAATCTGTCGAGAACTTCCGGCCAGGGTGGGGGCCTTTTGCCCTGCATGTGTTCCCGGCTATCTTGCAGGCTGTGCCTGATGGAGGAAAGTACATGGGGCTGATCAGCCTGATCTGGGGCATTGTTGCCTTGCTATGGATGATTTTGGCGTTTATTCCGCTGCTGGGCTGGGGAAACTGGTTCCTGATCCCGTTTGCCGCAGTGGGCGCGATCATCGCCGCGATTGGGCTGCTGTTCACCCATGCCAGCAAGCGCGGCCGGGCCAAGACCGGCCTGCTGCTCAATGCCATCGTCATTGTGGTCGGGGTGATCCGGCTGAGCATCGGCGGCGGCTTCATCTGAGTTCACGCCGGCTGCGGGGAAGCCCGGGTCGGCGGGTGATAGCCGGGGGGCGTAAAATGCGTCGGCTGGCCGGAAGCCTTCCGGCGCCGTAGGCCTGTTGCAGGCGTCCCCGCTTCCCGATGATCATCCGCCCCCGTCCCACTGGCTGGCAGCTGCTGTACATCCTGCGCGGCTCCATCGTGCCGGCCATCGCCCCCAAGGTGCTGGCGATCGGTGTGCTGGCGGTGCTGGTGGCGGGGTTCAGCCGGATCTGGCACCCGCTGGGTGGCAGCGGCTTGTCGGTGGTGCCGTTCACCTTGCTGGGATTGGTGCTGTCGATCTTCCTGAGCTTCCGCAACAACGCCTGCCACGACCGCTGGTGGGAGGGGCGCAAGCTGTGGGGGCAACTGGTCATCGAATCGCGCAGCTTCGCCCGTGAGGCGGCTGCGTTGCTGGCCGCCGAGCCGCAGCTGCGCGAGCGCGGCACCCGCCTGGTGATCGGTTTTGCCCATGCGCTGGCGGCACGCCTGCGCGGCCGCGACCAGGCCGCTGTCGCTGCGCCCTGGCTGCAGGCCGACCAGCACGGCGTGCTGGCGCGGCAGAACATCGCCGACGGCATGCTGACCCAACTCGCCAGCGAGCTGGCCGCGCCGCTGCGCGAAGGCCGCTTGCATCCCTATCTCTACGCCCAGTTCGAGGCACGCCTGTATGCCATGGCCAGCGTGCAGGCCGGCTGTGAGCGCATCTCCGGCACACCGCTGCCGTTCGCCTATACCTTGCTGCTGCACCGCTGTGCATGGTTGTTCTGCGTGCTGCTGCCGTTTGGCCTGGCCGGTGCATTGGGTTGGGCCACGCCGGTGGTGTCGATGTTGTTGGCCTATGCCTTCTTCGGCCTGGACCAGCTCGGTGAGGAAATGGAAGACCCGTTCGGCACCGAAGCCAATGACCTGCCGCTGGACGCGATGGTGCGTACCATCGAAATCGATCTGCTCGACGTGTTGGGCCAACGCCCGCTGCCCGAGCCACTGCAGCCGCAGGGTTACCGGCTGCAGTAATTCCCGTTTTCAGTATCAAGGAGTACCGCGATGATGCACCCCCAGTACCGCCCGCGGCGCATGCGCCACGATGAGTTCTCGCGCCGTCTGATGCGTGAGAACACGCTGACCAGCAACGACCTGATCTGGCCGGTGTTCGTGCATGAGCTGGAAGGCCGTGCGGCGGTGGCATCGATGCCGGGCGTGGACCGCATGTCCATCGACGAGCTGCTGCGCGAAGCCGAGCAGGCGTTGGAGCTTGGCGTGCCGGTGATCGACCTGTTCCCGGTGATCGACCCGTCGCGCAAGTCGCTGGACGCGGCCGAAGCCTGGAACCCGGATGGCCTGGCGCAGCGTGCGGTGCGCGCGCTGAAGCAGCGTTTCCCCGAATTGGGCGTGATGACCGACGTGGCGCTGGACCCGTACACCACGCACGGCCAGGACGGCATCATCGACGACAGCGGCTACGTGCTCAACGACATCACCGTCGAGGCGCTGGTCAAGCAATCGCTGTCGCATGCCGAAGCGGGCGTGGACATCATTTCGCCCTCGGACATGATGGACGGCCGCATCGGTGCCATCCGCACCGCGCTGGACGATGCCCGACATATCAATGCGCGCATCATGGCCTATTCGGCCAAGTACGCCTCGGCCTTCTACGGCCCGTTCCGTGACGCGGTGGGCAGCTCCGGCAGCCTCGGCAAGGCCGACAAGAAGACCTACCAGATGGACCCGGCCAACAGCGACGAGGCCATGCGCGAGATCGCGCTGGACCTGGACGAAGGCGCGGACATGGTGATGGTCAAGCCGGGCATGCCGTACCTGGACATCGTGCGCCGGGTGAAGACCGAGTTCGGCGTGCCGACCTTCGCGTATCACGTCAGTGGCGAGTACGCGATGTTGAAGGCGGCCGCGGCCAATGGCTGGCTGGATGAGCGCAAGTGCGTGCTGGAGACGATGATCGGTTTCAAGCGCGCCGGTGCCGATGGTGTGCTGACCTATTACGCGCCGCAGATCGCGCGTTGGCTGAAGGAGGCTTGAGATGAATGTTCCCGGTCTTGAAGGTTACAACTGGGCGGTATGGCTGATCGGCGTGCTGCTGTTCGCGGTGGCGATCGGTGTGTTCATCGCCGCCATCGTGCGCGCCGGCAAGCGTCCGCCACAGCTGCACTCTGCCGCCGAGCGGCTGCAGCGTGAGGCAGCGCAGGGTGGCGACGTCGACGCCAGGCTGCGTGCGCTGGAGCTGCGCAGGCAGGGTGGGCAGATTGGTGAGGCGGAGTACGAGGCGATGCGTGCGGCGGTGTTGGCTGGCGCTAAAAGCTGAAGGCTTGGAGCTTTAGAGCAGAAGCACCCCTCCCCAACCCTCCCCTTCGCTGCGCGAAAGGGAGGGGGCGGATTGCTTGGCTCCCTCCCTTTGGCCGTAAGGCCAAGGGGAGGGCTGGGGAGGGGTTGCTTCTGCCCCCTCCCTTTCGCGCAGCGAAGGGGAGGGTTGGGGAGGGGTGAGCTTTTGCTTTTGCCTCAGCGCCAAAACCTCACCGGCAAGAACCATCCCCATCAACCAGCGGCGCCCTCATCCGGTAAAGATCCATGCCGCCGGCCCGGGGCGAACGCGCCTTGCCGCTGACCACCAGCTCTCCGGGCTTGTTGGCATCAATCACCGCGCCACGCGTGTCGCCATCAGCGCTGTTGAACGACAGCCCCAGCAGCGTCGCCTCACTCCATTGCCCCTGCCGGCACTGCGACAGCCACAGCTGGGCACCGCCCGCCGCATTGGCGCGGGCAAACACCACCGCGCGGCCGCCACCCAGCCAGCTCGCATCCAGCTCGTCGGTAGCGGTATTGATGCCGAGCAAGGCGGACGGTGCGACAAAACCATCGCCTGCAGCCGGCGCACGCCACAGATCCCAACCGCCGCTGCCACCGGCACGATTGCTGGAGAACAACAGCCGGCCGTCGTCGGCCAGTGCGGGTGAACGTTCGTCCTGCCTGCCGTTCACCGCCGGGCCCAGGTTCTGCGGCTGGCCGAGGCTGCCATCGGCGGCGACGGCCGCCCGGTACAGGTCGAAGCCGCCGTGGCCGCCTTTCCGGTTGGAGGCGAAGTACAGCCAGCGGCCATCGCCGCTGAGGAAGGGATCGACCTCATCAGCGGCGCTGTTCAAAGCCAGTGGTTGTGGCTCCATCCAGCGCTTGTCCTGCAGTGTCGCCTGCCACAGGTCCCAGCCGCCAGCGCCGCCCTCGCGGTTGCTGGCCCAGATGATGCGTTGCCCGTCCGCCGACAATGTGGCGCGGATTTCATCTGCACGGGTGGACACTACCCCCATGCCTTCGATGCCGAACTCGGAAAGCGCCGAGGCCATGGGGCTAAAGGGTAAACTCAGGGTCAGCGCGAGCAGCAAGTGACGGGTCCGCATACGGGTCCAGCAAGCAAAGTCGCGTCCAGTCTAGGTCATGCAGAGGATCACAATGAGCGCTCCACGCTACGCAGTTTTCGGCCAGCCCATCGCCCATTCGCAGTCGCCGCGCATCCAGTCCGCGTTCGGCAAGGCACATGGCATCGCCGTGGATTACCGCGCCATCGAGGCCTCGCCCGAAGATTTCGTGGCGGCGCTGGAAGCCTTTGCCGCTGACGGCGGCGTCGGCGCCAACGTGACCCTGCCACACAAGGAAGCCGCGTTCGCGCTGTGTACCACCACTACTTCGCGCGCGCATCGCGCCGGTGCGGTCAACACGCTGTTGCGCAAGGGTGATCGCTGGCATGGCGACAATACCGACGGCATCGGCCTGGTGCGTGACCTCACCGGTCGCCACGGTCTGGACCTGCGCGGCCGTCGGGTGCTGCTGCTCGGTGCCGGTGGTGCCGCACGCGGTGTGGCACCGGCGCTGCTGGATGCCGGCATCCTCGAACTGATCGTGGTCAACCGTTCGCCCGAACGCGCCGACGCGCTGGTCGATGCGATGAGCGAACCCGGCCGCGCCATCTCCGCGTATTGGGATGACCTGCGCGAGCAGGGCGATTTCGAGCTGATCATCAATGCCACCTCGGCCGCGCGCGGCGAGGGCAGCGGTTTCAACCTGCCGCTGTCGCTGGTCAACAGCATGACCACGGCGGTGGACCTGAACTACGGCGAGGCATCGATTCCGTTCCTGGCTTGGGCGCGCGCGGCGGGCTGCCGCAACAGCTTTGATGGTCTGGGCATGCTGGTCGAGCAGGCTGCGGAGAGCTTCCAGCAATGGCATGGCATGCGGCCGGAGACCGATGCGATCTATGCCGAACTGCGTGCCGGTGACGCGCTGTTGGTCACCGCGGACTGAGGCCGGACATGGAACCCACCGAATTGCTGACCACCCTGCTGGTTTCCATCGGTTACCGCCTGCCGATCATGATCGCGCTTGGCGTTGCCGTGGTGATGCTGCTCGATACCCCGCGCGGCAAGGTGCGCAGCGTGGCATTGGGCGCACTTTCGTTGCTGCTGGCGGTCACCTTGATAGGCGGTGGGCTGACGGCAATCCCGCTGGTGCTCATCGCCACTGGCAATTATTCCGGCATGGGCGCGATGAATACGCTGCTCAGCATCGGCCATGTTGGATTGGCGCTGCTGGAAGCGGTCGGTTACATCATGCTGGCCTGGGCGCTGGTGCAGGCCCTGCGGCGGCCACAGGCTCCCGGTAAACCCTGAGCCCGCAACGCATTCGGTGAATGCGGGCGGGTATGGGAAAATGCCCGCCTTGATTGAGCTGCGGGCAGGTTGGCGTGACGGAAAAAGTAGAAGCACCACGGGCGCTGACCGAGGACATCAAAACCGGTATCCGTGATGCTTACAGCAAGCTGCAGGCGAACACGCCGGGCTTCAGCACGCGCCGCTCGCAGAGCCAGATGATCGGCGTGGTGTCGCGGGCGCTGGGCACCGGCGGCGTCGGCGTGGTGGAAGCGCCGACCGGCGTCGGCAAGAGCCTGGGCTACCTCACCGCCGGCGTACCCATCGCGCTGGCCAGCAAGAAGAAGCTGGTGATCAGCACCGGCACCGTGGCCCTGCAGTCGCAGCTGGTCGAACGCGACATCCCCAACTTCCTCAAGTCCACCGGCTTGCAGGCCACCGTGGCGCTGGCCAAGGGCCGCACCCGTTACCTGTGCACCCGTAATGCGGCTGAAGCACAGGGCGAGGGCGTGCAGGAAGGCATGTTCGGCGACGACGTGCAGCTCTACGACCGGCCACTGGCGCCGATTGAAATGGACGTTGCCGAAAAGCTGACCAAGGCCTTCATCGAGGGCCGCTGGAACGGCGACCTGGACAACGCGCCGGAGAACGTGACTCCCACGCTGCGCATGCGCATCACCACGCCGGCCTCGGCCTGCGCCGGTCGTCGTTGCGCGTATTCGGCGCAATGCCCGGTGCTGCGTGCGCGTACCGAAGTACGCGACGCACAGATCATCGTCACCAACCACGCGCTGCTGTTGTCGGCGCTGTCCTTGGGCGACAGTGACAGCGGCCAGCCCCTGATCGCGCCGCCTGGCGACATGCTGCTGGTGCTGGACGAAGGCCACCACATCGGCAACGTCGCCATCGACCAGGGCGCGGCCAACCTGCCGCTGGACGACATGGCCAAACGCACCGGTCGCCTGCAGATCCTGATTGCCGGCGCCTACCGTGCGGTGGACAAGGACAAGATCGGCAACCTGCTGCCGAACGAAGCCATCGATGTGGCATCGCGGGTGAGCAAGCTGCTCAAGGCCTTTCGCGACGACATCGGCAATGTCTGGATTCCGCAGCCGGACGACCGCGAACCGATGTGGCGCGCCGCCAATGGCCGCCTGCCCGAATCCTGGCGGCAGCCCATCGAAGTATTGGCCGACGAAACCCGCACCCTGCTCAACTGGGCAACAGCAGCGGCGTCGGCAGTAGCCAAGGGCAAGCAGGATGATCCCGCGGTCGAACGCCTGCAGCGCAACCTGGGCATGGCCCAGGAAATGGTCGAGCAGCAGTACAACCTGTGGGCCGGCTGGCGCCGCGAAGACAAGGAAGGCCAGCCGCCGATCGCGCGCTGGGTGACGATGTCACGCGATGGTGACTACATCCTGCACTGCTCGCCGGTATCGGCGGCGATGGTGCTGCGCAAGCTGCTATGGGATGAAGTGGACTCGGTGGTGATGACTTCTGCGACGCTGACCGGTGGCGGTGATTTCCAGTCGCTGGCGATCGACAACGGCATCCCCGAGGAAGCGGAAATGGTGTCGCTGGCGTCACCGTTCGACCTGCCGAACCAGGCAGAACTGATCGTGCCGCAGTTCCCGGTGACGCCGGATGACCGCGAGCGCCATCCCAAGGAAGTGGCCAAGTACCTGGTCAACGAGCTGGATTGGGACAAGGGCAGCATGGTCCTGTTCACCTCGCGCTGGAAGATGGAAAAGGTGGCCGAGCTGATGCCGGCGACGCTGCGCAAGAAGGTGCTGGTGCAGGGCGACGGCGCCAAGCAGAAGATGATCGACGAGCACATCAAGCGCACCTCGGCGGGTGAAGGCTCGGTGTTGTTCGGCTTGAATTCGTTTGGTGAAGGCCTGGACCTGCCGGGCGAGGCCTGCACCACGGTGGTGATCACCCAGGTGCCGTTCGCGGTGCCGACCGACCCGCAGACCTCGACGCTGAGCGAATGGTTCGAGAGCCGTGGTTTGAACTCGTTCAACCTGATCGCGATCCCGCATGCGTTGCGCACCTTGACCCAGTTTTCCGGGCGCCTGATTCGCACCTCGACCGATACCGGGCGGGTGATCATCCTGGACTCGCGTCTGCTGACGCGCAGGTATGGCAAGCGCATCATTGATTCCCTGCCACCGTTCAAACGGGTTATTGGTTGAGGTTGTGGAGAAGGGGGTGGCTCTTCGCTGGAACAACCCTCCTCCAACCCGTAAAGTGCGCCACCTCCCACTACTCCGGACAGCCATGGCCACCCCTCCCGCAAGCTTCCCTTGGGCAGCGCAACTGCAGCGACTGCAGCAGCGCGATGGCGCACTGGCGTTGTTGGGTACGCAGGCAGTGTTCGCTGCCGAAGGCAAAGCGCTGACTGCGGCGGGTTTGGCGCTGGAGCAGCTGTTGCTGGCGGGTGAAGGCCAGCTCAAGGCAGACAACGACGTGAGTCTGGTCGCCGATGAGCTGCGCCGTTACCAGAAGTTCGCGCCGCCGGGTCGTCCGTCGGTGCAGATCGTGCAGCTGCGCCGGCAGCAGTCGACGGTGCAGCAGGCGCAGCGGATCGCGCGCCAGACGTTCATTCGTAATGCTGATGGCTTCGCGCGGGCAATCGGCCTCGATGTACCGCAGAAGTTGGGTACGGTGGAAACCGTGATGCGCTGGTTGCGTGCGAACCTGGTCTAGCGTGCTTCCTGTGCCGCGGCCAAGTGGCGTCCGGGACGGCGCAACCTGCCCGGGCTTTTCGTTCATGGCCCTGGCAGTTTGCTTCGTACTTCGACAGCGCATGGAGCCTGGTGCAAGCCTGTGTTCCTGCATGCCAGCCACGGCTCACTGATCGAGGAACAACGGCAGGCTGCTGGCGACCTCCCACAGCAGGCGTCCAGCGAAAACAAGGAAGACCATGGCCATGGCACCCTCCAGCCAGCCACCCATGCGCAGGAACCGGTCACGCACTGCCTGTTGGGTAAACAATACGCTCACCAATACAAACCAACCGGCATTGACCAGGCACATCCAGACTCCATAGAGCACCTGGACCTTCAACGGTGTTCCGGCGCTGACCACCGTGGTGAAGATCGCGAGGAAGAACAGCGTCGCCTTGGGGTTGGTCGCATTGGTGATGAAGCCAAGCAGAAAAGACCTGCGCCAGCCCAGTGCGGCAGGGTTGCCGGCATCGTCGGGCTTTCCGGTGGAGCTGGAACGTCCAGCGCTTCGCAGGAACGAATACACCAGATAAAGCAGATAGGTCGCGCCGAGAATCCTGGTGACGGTCATCAGCAGTGCATTGGCGTGCAGCAGCGTACCGACGCCGAGCAGTGTGTAGAGGACATGCACGGAAATGCCGGCACCAATGCCGATGGCTACCTGCACCCCCGCCCATCTGCCGTGCCTGACACTTTGCCGCACGGTAACCGCAAAGTCCGGGCCTGGTGCAATGACGGCCAGCAGATGGATGAGCGCCAACGATACGAACTCGTGGAAATGAGCGCTCACTCATCAGCTCCAGAACGTCAAAGGGCTGGCCACGCCGCGGTAGCCGACGAAGCAGGACAGGCTCAAGCGCGGCTTGTCCGATCCGGGTGTAACAGCATGCATGCGACGTGAGTTGAACAGGACAAGGTCGCCTTCCTCGGGCTGGATCTGCAGTGTCGGTTTGCCGAGGAGCGATGGATCTATGCCATAGCTGTCGCCGCGCATGCCATCAAACTCCGCAGCAGAGATCGCCGCCTGCCAGATCTGCAGTCCGCCGCCATCCGTCGGCATGGTGAGGTAGATATTTGCTGCCAGCTGTGACGCAAGGCTGTGTGAGCGGAAGGTCTCGGGGGCATCCTTCGCGAGAATGTCGTGGTGGGCGAGGAACTCCACCCCGGGTTGGACGATCCGCGACAGGCCGACATACGCCTTGCGCCCATACAGATGCTCCAGTTGGGCGCCGGCGGGCCAGATTTCATCCAGCGTGCAGCGAAGCACATCCATGGGTGAGGCGTACGGCATGCACCGCTTGCGGAGCGCATCGATATTGTCCAGCGCTGTGTCGAAATAGGTGCCGAGGCGGGCAGGAATGTTTTCTGCCTCGTACAACGCCATGCCTATCCTGCCGATATCGGGCGCATTGACGTAGCTGTCGAATCCGCGGCCGAGGATGCGCTGGCCAAGCCTCATCGCGGTTTCCCTTGGGATGAACTGCTTTACCTGTACTGCAAGAACCTCTTCGTACACCGCTTTGGCCAGCACGGCATCATCCAGTCGATCAGTTTTGATGAACAAATTTCTTCCTTGAAACGTCAGGTGTGCGGTGTCACTGAGGATTCCGTTCCGGCAATGGTGCTGGCGCGCGCGAATCTGCCAGCGGACTGCTCCATTGGCCTTGGCGCACCTTGCTGGACGGTTGGCAGCAAGGCGGGGCGCTCCGTGCATGTATGCCAACGCCAGCAGAGTTGAGGCGTTCCGAAGCGCGGTTACGTAGAACACGGTACGCGTTCCACCGTTGCTTGGTGGTCGGATCTGTCGGTAGTTGAAGTCGCTAGCGCGTGCTGTCGAGCGTCAGTGCAGAAGACGAGAGAATTCTTGCCCGAGAGATTAACGGTGGCAAATTCTGTTTCTACATATGGAGCAGATTTTCGAAATGAAGGTCGTCATCGGTAGTGATGTAGCAACCTGGATGTTTCTTGCCTGCGTTCTTCCGCGGCTCTCTTGCGTAGCGAAGGAACCAACGAAAAGAATCCGAAAGGCGATGTGCAGGGATGCACCTCGCTCCATTGGGGTTCTGTCGACCAGCTCCGTTGTTGCGAAAGCGCGGCCGCTTTTCAAGAGTCGCAGCAATGGCAATTGCGGAAGCTACCTCTCCCCAACCCTCCCCTGCGCGTTGCGCAAAGGAGGGGGCTGTAGCAACAGCAACAACAGCTGCTGCTATGGGCTTAGTGCCACAGCCCCAGGATCAGGCCGAACAGCAGGAACTGAGCGGTGTGATAACCGCCGTCGATTGCCCACAGTTTTCCGCTGCGCTGGGCGAACTGGTAGTTGATGCCGAAGCTCGCCGCGACCATGCCGAAGCCGGCAATCACACCGCACAGCAAGGCCTTGCGCAGCTCCGGCTGTGGGCCGACAAACCATGCGAAAGCAAACGCAGCCACCAGCGAGAACACGAATGCCACGCCGAAGACCTTGCCCGGATGCCCCTGCGGCACTTCACCACCGTTCTCGCGGTTCCAGGCACGGCCGAACAGGACGGGCGAGTACCACAAGCCACCCAACAGGAAACTCGATACAGCAGCCAACACCACGGCATAGACGTTCATGCATTTCCCCTGGGCAGTGAGCGATGCCGCATCCTAGCGCTGCCGCAGGCGCTTGCGAAGCTGCCATCAAAAAGAAGGCCGGCGGGTCTCCCCACCGGCCTCCTACCTCGCACACTTTGCTATGACGCGGCTCAGGCTTCCAGCGCGGCGGCCGGGCCAAAGAACTCGTAACGGCTCTGCGCTTCCGGCACGCCGACATCACGCAGCAGCTTCTTCACCTGCGCCATGAACGGCTTCGGGCCGAGGAAGTACGCATCCATGTCGCGCTCGGCCGGCAACCACTGCTCCAGCAGTTCGCGGCTGAGGAAGCCTTCGGCGTCGGCGGCATCGCCCGGCAGCGCCTCGCTGTAGCAGGTGTAGCTATGCAGCTGCGGGTGCTGCTTCTGCTTGTCGGCGATGAACTCACGGAACGCATGTACGTCGCCATTGCGCGCGCAATGGATGAAGTGCACCTGGCGACCGCTGGCCAAAGCCTGCTCCAGCATCGGCAGGGTCGGGGTGATGCCGACGCCACCGCTGATGAAGGCGACCGGGCGCTCGCTGGCAACCAGGGTGAAATCACCGGCCGGGGCGAACAGCTCCAGCGTGTCGCCTACCTGCACCTTGTCGTGCAGATGGTTGGATACCTTGCCGTTGCCTTCGCGCTTGACGCTGATGCGATAACCGACGCCATTGGCTGCGCGCGACAGGGAATAGTTGCGGCGGGTTTCTTCGCCGTCGAGTTCCAGCTTCATGCCGATGTACTGGCCGGGCTTGAAGTCCACCACCGCGCCGCCATCGACCGGGACCAGGTGGAAGGAGGTGATCTCCGCACTTTCGGGCACCTTCTCGGCAACGCGGAACGTGCGCGCGCCGCGCCAGCCGCCCGGGGCCTTCTCATTGGCTGCGTAGACTTCTTCCTCGGCGCCGATCAGCAGGTCGGCCAGCATCTGGTAGGCCGCGCCCCAGGCGTCGATGATCTCGTCGGTGGCAATGTCCGGGCCCAGCACTTCGCGGATCGAGGCCAGCAGGTGGTGGCCGACGATGGGGTAGTGCTCTGGCAGGATCTGCAGGGCAACGTGCTTGTTGACGATCTGACCCACCAGCGGACCCAGCGCTTCCAGGCGATCGATGTGCTTGGCATACATCAACACCGAGTTGGCCAGCGCACGCGGCTGGTCGCCACTGCTCTGGTGCTTGGGGTTGAACAGCGGGCGCGCGACATCGCTCTGGCTCAGCATCCGCCCATAGAAATGCTTGGTCAGCGCTTCGCCGCCAGTTTCCAGCAGGGGGACGGTGGCTTTGATCAGGTCGCGTTGGGTGGGGCTGAGCATGGTGCGAACTATCCGGCTTCGGGGGTAGTTCCATGTTCCGCGCAGCGGGCCTGCTTTCTCGATGACTAATATCAAGAACCCGCACGATTGTAGTGCCGAGCCATGCTCTGCAAAGGGGCGTTCCCGGCGGGTGTGGAAGCGGCGTGAGCCGCGAAGCCGCAGCTGCGTCAGGCGGCGAAAAGCCAACCCCTCCCCAACCCTCCCCTTGGCTTCGCCAAAGGGAGGGAGCAACAGCGTAGTGCCGAGCCATGCTCGGCAAGGGGCGTTCCCGGTAACGCGTAGGAGCGGCGTGAGCCGCGAAGCCACAGCTGCATCAGGCGGCGAAAAGCCAACCCCTCCCCAACCCTCCCCTTGGCTTCGCCAAAGGGAGGGAGCAACAGCGTAGTGCCGAGCCATGCTCGGCAAGGGGCGTTCCCGGTAACGCGTAGGAGCGGCGTGAG
>Ga0308157_10001853_pt1 | contig 39220 bp, 38 predicted proteins | sample PhyBR1_FD_201035 | JGI IMG/M metagenome (GOLD analysis project Ga0308157, IMG submission 201035) | Phyllosphere microbial communities from UC Gill Tract Community Farm, Albany, California, United States - DLSLB.R1 | ecosystem: Host-associated > Plants > Phyllosphere > Unclassified | place: USA... | reverse complement strand
CCAATGGCCACCTGCTGCCCCTGGTGCGGGCGGCCCTGCGCCTGGGCACCACCCAGCAGCAGGATGTGACGCTGGCCGATAGCTGGTACGCGGTGCAGGCCGTGCCCGGCCCCGGCGACACCTGCGCCACGCTCTACCTCACCAGCAGCGATGCCTTGTATGCCACCGAGCAGCGGCTGGCCGAGCAGCACGAGTTTTACGAAGCCATTCTCAACTCGCTGGCGGTTGATGTGGCCGTGTTCGATGCCGAGCAGCGCTTCCAGTTTATCAATACCCGCGCCATCAAAACGCTGGCCGTGCGCGAATGGGCCATCGGCAAAACCGACGAGGACTACTGTACCTACCGCCATATCCCCGTCGAGGTAGCCGCCGAGCGCCGCCGCCGCTTTGCCGAAGCTTGCGAAAGCGAGGCGGCCGTGCAGTGGCACGAAACCTTTGCTACCGACCAGGGCCCCCAGCACTGGCAGCGGCTGCTGCAACCTATATACGCCCCCGACGGCACCCTGCGCCTGATGGTGAGCACCGGCATAGACACTACTGCGCAGCGCCTGGCCGAAAAGAAACTGACCGAGCAGCAGGCTTTCTACGAGTTTGTGCTGAACCAGCTGCCAACCGACATTGGCGTATTTGACGCCCAGTACCGCTACTTGTTTGTAAATGAGCGCGGCATAAAAGACTCGGAAGTGCGTAAGTGGGTGATTGGCAAAGACAACTTTGCGTATTTCGACCGCACCGGCCGGCCCCGTACCATGGCAGAAACGCGCCACAGCCAGCTCGAAGCGGCCGTGCGGGCGCGGCAGCTCGTGACCTACGACGAGCACTTTGAGCGCCCCGAGGGCACCCGCCACCAGCTGCGCTGCCTGCACCCGGTGTTTCATCCCGATGGCGCGCTGCACCTCATTGTGGGCTACGGCCTCGACATCACCGAGCGCGTGGAGGCCGAGCAAACCCTGACCCAGGCCAAGCTGGCGGCCGAGGAATCGTCGCGCCTCAAGGAGGCGTTTCTGGCTAACATGAGCCACGAGATTCGCACGCCCATGAACGCCATTCTGGGCATGAGCCAGCTGCTGGCCAAAACGCCGCTCGCCCACGACCAGCTGGGCTACCAGCAGGCCATTACGACTTCGGCGGAGAACCTGCTCGTTATCATCAACGATGTGCTGGACCTCTCGAAGCTGGAGGCCGGCAAGCTTATACTGGAAATCATCGGCTTCTCGCCGGCGCACCTGCTGGCCCAGGTCGAGCAGACGCTGCGCTTCAAGGCCGCCGAGAAGGGGCTGGGCCTCGTTACCATCCTGAGCCCGCAGGTGCCGCCGGTGCTACTCGGCGACCCCTACCGCATCCGGCAGGTGCTGCTCAACCTGGCCGATAACGCCCTGAAATTCACCCATAAGGGTATGGTAACGGTAGAGTGCGCCCTGAAGCCCAGCAAGCCCGGCGCGCCCGCCGACACGGTGGCCGTCGAGTTTCGGGTTACCGACACGGGCATCGGCATCGAGCCCGAGTACATGGCCACCATGTTCACCGAGTTCAGCCAGGCCGATACGTCAGTGACGCGTCGGTTTGGGGGCACGGGGCTAGGCCTCAGCATTTGCCGCGACCTGGTGCGCCTCATGGGCAGCGAGGTCGATGTGAGCAGCAAGAAAAACAAGGGCACCACCACTTGCTTTACGCTGCACCTGCCCATCGGCTCGGCGCACTCGGTGAAGCGGCGCAAGCTGCCGCCCCTCACGCCCCAGCAGCAGCAGCACCTGCGTGGCAAACGCGTGCTGCTGGTAGAAGACAATATGTTTAACCGACAGATTGCCAAGTCGTTCCTGACCCAGGCCGCGGTGGAGGTGGTGGAAGCCGAGCACGGCGCCCAGGCCGTGGAGGCGGTGCAGCGCCAGCGCTTCGACCTTATCTTGATGGATGTGCAGATGCCCGTGCTCGATGGCTACGCCGCCACGGTGCTGCTGCGCCAGCAGCTAGCCCTCACCACGCCCATTATTGCCCTCACGGCCAACGCCATCAGCGGGGAGCGCGAAAAGTGCCTGGCCGCCGGCATGAACGGCTACCTCGCCAAGCCGTTTCAGGAATCGCAGCTGCTGCAATTGCTGCACGACTGGGTGCTGCCCGCCGGCGAGGTGCCCCTAGCGGAGCCGACGGCCCCAGCCGCGCCCGCCGAGCCCGCGCGCCTCGTCAGCAGCCCCAACCTCTACAGCATCGACGACCTGCTGAAGGCTGGCCAGGGCGACCCCGAATTTGTGGTGTTTATGCTGCAAACCTTCACCGAAAGCTGCGAGGAAGCCCTGCAAGACCTGCGCCGCGGCCTGCTCACCGCCGACCTGACCCTGCTCAAAGACACGGCCCACACGCTCAAGCCGAGCTTGCAGCACCTCAACGCCTGGCAGCCGCTCTCGCCGGTCGAAAAGCTCGATACCTGGGATGGCGAGTTTGCATCCGAGCCCCTGCAACTGCTCGTCGATTCGGTGGAGGAGCGCCTGCGCGAAGCCCTGGCCCAAATTGCCCTCGACTTGCAGGAAGAACGGGTGATGACCCGCTTGCTGGTGGCGTAGAAGCGGGGAGTAAAAATTAAAAATGAGGAATTAAAAATCTGGTGTTCAAATTTTTAATTCCTCATTTTTAATTTTTACTCCCCGCCGGGGCTGTGCGCTAGGGTGCCGTTTTGCGTAGAGGCAGCTTTTACTGCTGCTTTCTATGACCTCGACGCCTTCTCTGCGGACGCTGGGCTACGCCGCGCTTTTGGTAGCGGCTTCCAGCTGCTCGGTTTTTCACCGCAATCGCGATACGCCGCCGGCCGCCGTGGTAGAGCCCGTGCGCACGCCCGATTCGCCCACGCCGCCCACCGCCGCCCGCGACCTCGCCGATGCCATGACGACCGTGCTGCACCTGCGGCCCGACCAAACCACCCGCGCCCGCCAGGTTTTGAACGCAACCGTGGAGCAGGTCAACGCCGCGCGGCAGCAGTACCCCGCCCAATCGCCGCAGCTCAACGCGGCCCTGGCCCGCATCAATGCCTCGTCCGACAAGCAGCTGCGCACCATCCTTGGCCCCACCTCCTACCGCGAGATGCAGGTGAAGCGCGCCCAGATTCAGGCCGAGATGCAGCAGCGCCGCTAGCCCTGCTCCAGGCCGGGCAGCACGCGCCGCGGGGCCACGTCGGTATCGTCGTAGAGGTCGCGCAGGGCGAGCACCAGCCCCAGGTCGGGGATTTTGAGCACGCTCTCGGCCGTGGTGAGCAGGGTGTATACCCACTGCCCGGCCTCGTCGCGCCGGAACCACTCGACCACCCAGGCCGATTGCGACACCAGCACGTAGTGGCGCAGGCTGGGTAGCTGCTGGTAGTTGGCAAACTTTTCGGTGCGGTCGTACTCGGCCGTGGCCGGCGACAGCACTTCGGCAATGAGCACTGGGTGGCGCACCAGGTAGGCATCGCGCAGGTCGGCCGGGTCGCCGGTCACCAGCACATCGGGGTAGGTGTAGAAGGCATTGGCACGCACCACCACCAGCACGCTCTCGTCGAGCACGCGGCAGGCGCGGCGCCGGGCCTCGGGCCGCAGGGCGGCCACCAGGTTGCCTTTAATAATGTTGTGGGTGATGGTATTGCCTTCAATAGCAAATACTTCGCCCTCCAGGTATTCGTGTCGCACGGCGCTTTTTGCCTGCAGCGCAAAGTATTCTTTCAGCGTGTAGTGGCGGGGAGAAGCAGCTTGTTCCATGAAGTATGATTTTCTTCAAATGTACACGGCCGCTGCCGCGCCCTTCGCATGGCTAGGCAATACCGCTGCGCCGAGGCTAGCCCCGCGCAGGGCGCGCTACCAGGCAATACCACCGCTGCTCAGCGCAGCAGCTTATCTTACAAATACCTCAGCAACAAGCCTATTAGGCGGCGTATCCGGCCGGTATAGGGCGGGTAAAACTGCTTGATGGCGGTGAACCCTATGCGCTGCTGCAACACCGCCTTCTCGTTGCTGAACGCCAGAAAGCCCGCGTGCCCGTGCGCTTTGCCCAGGCCGCTGTTGCCAACCCCACCGAACGGCAAATCGGGATGCGCGAGCTGCATAATGGTTTCGTTTACGGCCGCGCCGCCGGCGGCTACGGTGGCGAGCAAGTAGCGGCGGTTGGCCGCGCTGGTCGTGAACACGTACTGGGCCAGCGGCGGCAGGCGGGCGTTCACGTAGGCGGCCGCCTCGGGCAGGTGGTCGAAGGTGAGCACCGGCAGCAGGGGCCCGAATATTTCTTCTTCGAGCACGGCCGCGCCGGCCGGCACAGCGGTAAGAATAGTGGGTTCGAGATACAGCTGGTGCTCGTCGAGGCTGCCGCCCTGGGCCACGGTGGCGCCGTGCGTTTGGGCATCTTCGAGCAGCGCGGCCAGCCGGGCAAAGTGGTGCGCATTAACGATGCGGGCAAAGGACTTCGAGCGTTTAATCTCTTCGTTGCTAGCCCCGTAGTACCGGGCAATGGCCTGCCGCAGCTCGGCTAGCAGCGCCACGTGCACGCTGGTGTGCACCAGCAGGTAGTCGGGCGCCACGCAGGTTTGGCCGGCGTTCAGAAACTTACCCCACACTATTTTCTCGGCCGCGTCGCGCAGGTTGGCCGTTTCGTCCACTATCACCGGGCTTTTGCCGCCCAGCTCCAGCGTAATGCCACTGAGGTGCTCGGCCGCGGCGCGCATCACAATTTTGCCAATCTGCGGCGAGCCGGTGAAGAAAATATGGTTCCAGGGCAGGCGCAGCAGCTCGCTGGCCACGTCCTTATCGCCCTCCAGCACCAGCACTTCTTCGGGCCGAAACAGCTCCTCGGCCAGCCGGCGCAGCAGGGCCGAGGTGGCGGGCGTCTGTTCGGCGGGTTTGATTACCACCGCGTTGCCGGCCGCCAGCGCCGATACCAGCGGGTCGAGGGCCAGGTAAAAAGGATAGTTCCAGGGCGCAATGACAAGCACTACGCCCTTGGGCTCGGGCTGCACCCAGCCCCGGGTGCCCAGCAGTGCCAGGGGCGTGCCCACGGCCCGCGGTGCCAGCCACTGCTTGAGGTGGCGGCTGGTGTGGCGAATTTCGGTGAGCAAGGGCCAGATTTCGCTCAGGTCGGTTTCCTCAGGTGGCTTGCGAAAGTCCTGGTGCAAGGCCTCCTGAATAGCTGGTCGGTTAGCCATCAGCCACTTGGCTAGCCGGGCTAGCCGCTGCCGGCGGGCCGCCGTGCCCTCGGCCCGCAGGGCCGGGGCATTGGCCCGCAAAGCCGCAAATTCGGCGGCAAACCGGTTGGCGGGGCTAGCGGCCAGGGGCAGCGGGGCGGGCAACGGGGCAACGAAAAGCATAGAAAGCAACAGCGTTTAAACGACCTTAACCCCCGGCTAGGGGCTTGACTGCGCGGAAGATACAGCGGCAAAGGCTACCCGCGCACCGCGGAGTGGGCCAGCCCGCGGGGCCGCTGGCCCGTTGCTTTTGCCAAGCCAAAAGGCCTGCCCCGGCTAGGGGCAGGCCTTTTGGCAATGAGGGGGCTAGCCTTTAGAACAAGCCTTTTTTTACGGTGCGGTTGCCGTGCTCATCAATCTTAATCTTGGTGCCGTCGGCCCGCTTGATTTTCACTGAGCCATCGTCGCTACGCTTGATTTTGGCGCCGTTCTCGTATTTCACTTTACGGTCGTTGTCGTCATTTTCCATCTTTTTGATGCCCGAGCCCTGGCCTACGCGGGCGCCCAAGCTAGGCCGGGCGGCCGGGCGCGAGGTCGTGGTGGTCGTCGTCGTGGTAGCCGTGTAGGGGCCGGCGTAGTAATTGCCTTGGTTGGCGGTGTAGGTACCGTAGGCGGTGGGGTCGGTCACGAAGGTTTTCACCTCGCGGGTCGTCTGGTCGTTGAGGTCGCGCACGGCAGCGTAGCGGCCCACAGTGTCGGGGCGGGCGTCGAGGTCACGCAGGGCCAGGGCACGGGTGTAGTACACCTGCTGCAAATGGGCCTTGGTAGCGGCGTCGGTGGCGCGCAGGTCGGCGGCTACCTGGTCGGCCAGCTGCTGGGCGCTGGTGCGGTAGGTGGCCGTGTCTACGGTCGTGGTGGTCGTGGTAGTTTCGGTGGTGCCGCCGGGCACTACGGTGGTTTCGGTAGTCTCGGTTTTCTTTTCCTGCGAGCAGGAGGCTAGGGCAACCGTAGCGGCCGTAGCCAGCAGAAGGAGGTTGGATTTCATGAGTTTAGAGCAAGTAAGGTGCGGCTTAGCCGCCAGTAGCCACTCATACGCACTGCCCAGAAATGATGTTGCCAGCCCCTTACTAAAGAGCTGGCAACTATTACCTTAGCCAAAAACAACCACTTAGGCATTCACCACCGAGCCACCGTTGGGGTGCAGCGTCTGGCCCGAGAAGTACGAAGCGTCTTCCGAAGCCAGAAATACATAGGCCGGGGCTACTTCCGACGGCTGGCCGGCGCGGCCCATGGGCACATCGTGACCAAACAGCGGCAGCTTCAGCAAGCCCACGCCCGTAATAAAGGGCGTCCAGATGGGGCCCGGCGCTACCGAGTTTACCCGGATGCCTTTTTTCACGAGTTGCAGCGACAAGGCCCGCGTGAAGGCCTCGATGGCGCCCTTGGTCGAGGTGTAGTCGAGCAGCGACTCGTTGCCTTTATACGCATTCACCGAGGTGGTATTGATGATGCTCGCGCCTTCCTTGAGGTGCTTCAGCGCCGTGCGCGTGATGCGGAACATGGCGATAATATTGAGGTTGAAGATGCTGTCAAGCTCTTCATTGGTAATGTCCTCGAGCGAGTCGTGCCAGTTTTGTTCGGCGGCATTGTTTACCAGCACATCCAGCTGGCCGTATTCGGCCACGGTGCGCTCCACAATCTGCTCGCAGAAGGCGGGCACTTTCAGGTCGCCGGGCAGCAGCAGGCAGCGGCGGCCTTCGGCCTGCACCAGCTGCTGCACTTTTTCGGCATCCTCCTGCTCGGTGGGAAAGTAGCAGATGGCTACATCGGCTCCCTCGCGGGCGAAGTGCACGGCCACGGCCCGGCCAATGCCCGAGTCGCCGCCCGTAATGAGCGCAATCTTATTCCTGAGCTTGTCGGCCCCTTTGTAGCCTTCGCGGATGTACTCGGGCTCGGGAACCATCTTGTGTTCGAGGCCGGGCTTACCAGCGCCCGCATCCTGGTGCTGAGGCGGAAAAATCGTGGGTTTATCAGACATTTTTTTGTGGATAAGGAAAGTCAGTTCGTGGCTCGGCTTAACGGCCCGCTCCTGTGGAGGTTACCCGCCGGGGCGTTTTCGCCGAAAAACTCTGTCCTTTGCGGCTCGTTTTTTTGCTTCTGGCCGTGCCCGACTCCCTTCCCTCCAGTGCCCCTAGCGCGGCTAGCCCACCGCCCCGCCACTTTGTGCTGCACAAGCCCTACGGCTACCTGAGCCAGTTCACCAGCACTTTTGCTAAAGAAGTCAGGAAGAAGCACTTCCTGGGCGAGCTCGGTGATTTTCCGGCCGGCACCATGGCCATCGGCCGCCTCGATGAGGACAGCGAGGGCCTGCTGCTGCTCACCACCGATGGCCGGGTGAGCGAGCAAATCCGCAGCCGCCACGTGGAGAAGGAATACTACGCCCAGGTCGATGGCCTGCTCACGCCCGCAGCCTTGGCTAGCCTGCAAAGCGGCGTGGACATCAGCATTCACGGCACGCCCTACCGCACGCTGCCCTGCCAGGCGCGCCTGCTGGCCGCGGTGCCCGACTTGCCGCCGCGGGGCCGCCGCATCCGCGACGACCGCCACGGCCCCACCAGTTGGGTGGCCATTACGGTAACCGAGGGCAAGTTTCGGCAGGTGCGCAAAATGACGGCCGCGGTGGGCTTTCCGACCCTGCGGCTGGTGCGCGTGCGCGTGGGCGAAGTGCTGCTCGATGGCCTGCCGGCCGGGGCTAGCCGTGAGGTCAGCGGTTTTTCAAAAAATAAGAAGTAAATTCGGGACTTATTCCGGTGCAAGGTGGTTCTATAATAGTCCGTTGCCGCCCGGTGCTGGTTTCACGCCGGCAGCAGCCGAATACCCTATCAACCCCCTATGGCCAGAGCGCAAGAAAGTTTCAGCAAGAAAGAAAACGAGAAAAAGCGGCTGAAAAAGCAGCAAGAGAAGGCCGAGCGCCGCGAAGAGCGCCAAGCTAACAAGAAGGATTCCAGCCTGGAAGAGATGTTGGCCTACGTTGATGAGAACGGCAACATCACCAACACGCCGCCGGACCCGACCAAGAAAAAGAAGGAAATCAACGTCGAGGACATCCAGATTGGCGTGCCCAAGCAGGAAGACCGCGAGCCGGAAGACACCCAGCGCACCGGCACCGTGACCTTCTTCAATTCGTCGAAGGGCTATGGCTTCATCAAGGATGCCGCGAGCCAGGAAAGCATTTTCGTGCACGCCAACGCCCTGGGCGGCCTCACGCTGCTCGAAGGCAATAAAGTATCGTTTGAGGTAGAGCCGGGCATGAAAGGCCCGACCGCCGTGCGCGTGAAAATGAGCGCCTAGCGCTTCACTAGCCCGTCAACTTAAGAAAGGCGGCTGCAACCCTGGCGGTTGCGGCCGCCTTTTTTGAGTTGGGCACTACCTAACCCCGGCAGCCAGCCTAGCCAGCAACACGCAGTATAAGAAATACTGTGGCCGGGCTAGGGCACCGCAGCCAGCGGCTTTTCCTACGCCCCGCACAGCCCTTGTGCACCCTAGCCAAGGCGCAGTGTGCGAGGCCGGCGCTATTCTGTCCGGCACCCAGCTTGCGCGGGCCAACCAGCGGCAACCTGGCCGCGAGCCGCAGCCGTATAGCCGTTCATGGCTGATTCCCTTAACTCCCCCACCCGCCCCGGCCAGGACGAGCCGGAGCTAACGCCCGCGGGCTCGCCCATTTATCGCTCCGAAGGCAGTGAGCCGGCCCCGCTTGAGCTAGCCAACGGCAATGACGCGACCATTTCGGCCATCGCCGACCACATCGAACGCCACCTGGGACCGGTGAGTGGCGTGTACCACGAACTCTTATCCGACAAAGTGCACCTCGATGTGCACGTAGTGCCGCCCAGCACCGATTTTCCATTTTATGCCCTCATCACCTCGGGCATGAGCGACCGGCCCATGAGCGTGCCGCCCGAGGCTAGCCCCGCCGATGCCCCGCCCTTTGCCGAGCTGTGCCTGCTGCTGCCCAGCACCTGGAACATCCCCGACGACCCGGCCGACATTGCTACCGCCTTTGAGGATGAGAACGTGTACTGGCCCATCCGCTGGCTGAAAAGGCTGGCCCGCCTGCCGCACGAGTACGGCACCTGGCTGGGCTTCGGCCACACTGTTCCCAACGGCGAGGAGGCCACGCCGTTTGCCGGCAATACCGAGCTGGGCTGTATGCTGCTGCTCACGGCGCTCAGCCTGCCCGATGAGTTCCAGACGCTAGTGGTGAGCCCCGAGAAAACCGTGCAGTTTTACACCCTCTACCCCATTTACCGCGAGGAGATGGCGCTGAAAATGGCGCAGGGCGTCGATGCGCTCATCGACCAGTTTGAGGTTTACGACACCCGCGACGTGCTGGACCTAACCCGGCCCAACACTGCCCTAGCTTAAGCTGAACAGCGGCATTTGAGTCGTTGAGGGCCAGCCCCTGGCAGTATTGTCTTCTTCGATTTTCCTGTTGTATACTATGATATCTTTACCGTTTCCTGCCGCGCTCGCTTCCCATAGCTTCCTTCTTCGCTGAACTGCACCTGATGGGTAACCGTTACCGCGTGGTGCGCTGCCAGCCGCCTCCCAGTCTACCGACGCCCGCGGCCGGGTCAATGCCAAGGTGCGCCACGACCTGCTGCACTTGACCGTGGACGTGCCCGACGGCGACGAACTGCTGGACTGGGCCGCCACCATCCATAAGCCGCTGGGGGGTGAGGTCGTTTTTTACAACCCCACCCAGCTGGCGGCCTTGGAAACCATCGCTTTTACGGTGGGCGAGTGCGTGGGCTATCAGGAGGTATTTGAGAGCCGGACGGGTGGCGACGGCGCCTACGTGTGCCAGCTCATCATTGCCGCCCCGGCCTTTGAGCTGCGCGCAGGCGGTGCGCCGCCCGCGGCTACGGTGGCCTCGGCATCTTTGCACAAGGCCGCCAGCGCAGCTAGCCAAGCTCAGCCGGCCGCTGCTGCCGTAGCCACCGCCGCGGCAGTCGCAGAAGCATCCGCCGCCACCGCAGGGGCCTCAACCGCCGACATTGCCGCTGCGGGGGCCGCCGCGGCTGCCGCGCACATTTTACCCGCCGGCTTGCCGGCCGGCTTTGTGCCCGAGCACAGCCTGCTGGAGTTTACCGCCACCATCGGCGGGGCCCAGCACATGAAACCGTCCGAAGTAATGGAGCAGCTTTACCACCTCTTCAACGCGGCTTCGGCCGCTTCGCTGCCGGGTCAGCCCTCGCTGGCGCACTGGAAAGCGGTGGAAAACCTGATGCGTAGCTCGTACTACATAAACCCGGCCGATGGCGAGATAAACGCCGCTGAATGGGCACTAGCCCCCCGCCAACGGCGGCTACCAGCGCCAGACCGTGCAGCTCAAAGCCGGCGATACCTATGACCGCTACCAGGGCAGCGTGTTCGATAAAAAACTTGACCCTGTTACTACTGACCCTATTGACTATGAAGCAGGGGATGAGTTTGGCGTGACGTTTGGCGGCAACTTGGTGTCGCCGCTAGGCCAGGCGGGGGCACCGGGCGTGCCGCAGTCCTTCGAGTCGCGGGCGCTGAACATGGCCCAGGACCAGTACCCCTTCAAATACACCATTAACATCCTGCGGGACGTTCCTTCCGATGCTGTGTATGGTGAGGTAGCCAACGTCATTCCTTGGTACGGTCAGCCTGGCGGCGGCACCCAGCTTAACATCGCCTTCCCCGATGAGTATGCGAAAGGGATACTATGGAACCGTAAGCAATGGCAGGAAATGCAGAGGCAGGGCTTTGCAAAAATTGATTTGCAGTCCTCTCCTAACGGCCAGTTCGAAGTATTACCCAAAAACAGGGTGCGGCAGCTCAAGGATAACCCTAATAAGATAGTCTAAATGTCCGCCCCCATCCCGATGCTGACCGAAGGTCTGCCTATTCGCCGCCTCGGCGTCGTGACCCAGGCCACCGCCTCCATCCGCCGGGTCGCTGCCCACCCAGCTATCGCCCAATCGCCGGAAAGATACTTAGTGCCTGTTACATTCCCCACGTAAATTCCGATGGAGAGTGGCTGGCGCTTGCAACACGCTTCACCTACCACCGGTCAACTCGTTACCCAGAATGCGCTGGTGGACCTATTTCATGGGCCGCTCCACCAAAACATTAGCCTACACTCCTTCGAGCTACGTAACACTGGCCTGCTCGACAGCATCGCCGCCGTTTTTGACGGCTTGCGCCTGACGGATGAGCGGGCTGAGGGGCGCTACGGCTACAGCTTTCCCGTGCTCCCACCCCGACCTATGGCCGGCGGTACCCCAGACCTGACGTACTACCGGCCTATGGAAGCGCCCACTGAGCAATACCTGCTGCTTTACGACAATCGCTTTGCCCCCGGCGAGCGGCCATACGAAGAGCCCAGCCTGGTCAACCTTTACGCCTTGGTACAAGTGGAACTTGACGAGGAGCGCTTCGTCTTGCTGCTGCGCCAAGCCATCGACGCGGCCTACGAGGCGCGCTAGCCCTAGCGCACGTACGGAGCCATTTGGGTGCTGGCAGGTACATGGGCTAGGCAGCATTTGATGGGGCAAGGTGGCCGGGCTGGCTAGCTCCGCGCAGCCTACCTCTACCACCCGGCAGCCAAGGCTCTCCAGGCTTACCGCTATATTTGGCCCCATCCTTTTCCAGCTCCAGTATATGGCTGCGCAAGGTTCCCGCTCACTCATCGACGACCTGGTAAGCTATTTCGACCAGAAAACTGAGGTGCAAGCCGCCTATTTCGCGTTTCTCTTCAGTTCCGTTAGCCAAACGCACGACTTGTTTCTGGGCGTTGAGCACGTGGGCGAGCTAGAAAGCATTCAGCGAATGACCTTGCTCATCAAGAATGTGTATTTGGGCGACAATCCCATGTATTTTGCTTCTACTGAGCACGATGCCGACACGTTTGCCATCGTCAAGGAAGAAGGGTTGCTCTTCTTGTCGCGCCAGGACGACACTGTGGTGGCCCAGGAACTGCTCAAGCTGCTGTTCAACAAGAGCGGCGGCAGCGAGGCCCTGGTGGCCGCCGTGCGCACCCACACTGTGTATGCGCTGGTTGACCAGGCCAAACTGCAAGAAAAAAAGCTGGCCGTGCCGTCCTTCGCGCAGGGTGAAACCATCATGACCCCACTCTATACTCAGCCCAACATGTTGGCGCTGGCGGGCATGGCGGCCGTGCCGCCCGGCCTAGCCCTCACCCGCGTGACGTGGAGCCAGCACCTGGCCGGGGCCCCGCCCCGCTACGTAGTGCTCAACCCCGACACCGCCTTCACGGCGGCCTTCGAGCTGTAGGCAGTCATTCTTGCTTTAACAGAAAGCGGCTGAAGCTTTAGGAGCTTCAGCCGCTTTCTGTTAAAGCACGTGCCGCTAGGGCCGCCTTACATGTGAATGGCCCGGTTCTCGGTGGCCGCCAGGCAGGCTTCTTTCATGGCCTCCGCGTAGGTGGGGTGGGCGTGGCTCATGCGGGCCACGTCCTCGGCCGAGGCCCGGAATTCCATGGCGGTCACGGCCTCGGCGATGAGGTCGGCGATGCGCGGCCCTATCATGTGCACGCCCAGAATTTCGTCGGTCGTCTTGTCGGCCAGTACTTTCACAAAGCCGTCGGTGTCCATGCTGGCACGGGCGCGGCCGCTGGCCTTGAAGGGGAACGAGCCGGTTTTATAGGTGCGGCCCTCCTGCTTGAGCTGCTCCTCGGTGAAGCCCACGCCGGCCACCTCAGGCCAGGTGTACACCACGCCGGGGATGAGCAGGTAGTTGATGTGCGGCTTCTGACCCACGATGGTTTCGGCCACGAACACGCCTTCTTCCTCGGCCTTGTGGGCCAGCATGGCGCCCCGAATCACGTCGCCGATGGCGTAGATGCCGGGCACGCTGGTTTGCAGGTGAGCATCGACCTTGATGCGGCCACGCTCTTCCATCTCCACGCCGGCGGCTTCGAGGTTAAGGCCGGCCGTGTAGGGCGCGCGGCCCACGGCCACGAGGCAGTAGTCGCCTTCCAGCTTCAGCTCCTCGCCCTTGGGCGTGGTGGCCGTTACGGTCACGGTGTCGCCCTCGCGGGTGGCGCTGGTCACTTTGTGGCCGAGATAAAACTCGATGCCGATTTTGCCCAGAATGCGCTTCAGCTCCTTGCCCAGGGCCAGGTCCATGGTCGGGATGAGGCTGTCGGTAAACTCGACTACGCTCACCTTGGCCCCCACGCGGGCGTATACGGAGGCCATTTCGAGGCCGATAACGCCGCCGCCAATCACGATGAGGTGCTTGGGCACCTCGCGGATATTCAGCGCCTCGGTGCTGGTGATGATGCGCTGCTTGTCCTGCTGAATGAACGGCAGCACCGTGGGCTTGGAGCCGGTGGCGATGATGACGTTCTTGGTTTCAATCTGCTGCGCCTCGCCGCCCTCGGTGGGCACGATGCTGAGGTGGTTTTTATCGACAAACGAACCGACGCCCTTGAGCACGTCGATTTTGTTTTTCTTCATCAGGTAGGCGATGCCGTCCACATTAGCCTTCACGACGCCGTTTTTACGGTCTATCATCTGGTTCATGTTCACCTGCAAGTTCTCCAGCTCAATGCCGTGCTCCTTGAAGGTGGTATGGGCGTTGTGGTAGTGCTCGGTGCTGTCGAGCAAGGCCTTGCTCGGAATGCAACCCACGTTGAGGCAGGTGCCCCCTAGCGTGGGGTACTTCTCGATGAGGGCAGTTTTGAGCCCTAGCTGGGCGCAGCGGATGGCCGCCACATAGCCGCCTGGCCCCGAGCCGATAACGGTAACGTCGTATTGATTCATAGGAACAAAAACAGGCGCACACCGCCGGTTGGTTCCGGCAAAGATACGCGGGCCCCGCGGGCGGCTAGCCCCCGAAGCCCGCGCTTTTCGCGGCAATCGTTACCGCTTGGGCCGGGGGCTGAGGGCCACGCCGCCCGCCAGCACCAGGGCGTCTTCGCCCGCGCCTACGGTGGCGCTGGCTAGGCCCGTTTTCTCGCTGATGCCCTGGCGCAGGTAAAAGGTCAGGAACGTGGCGGCCACGGCGCCCAGGCTACCCACCAAGGCACCCTTGAGGGCGCTGCCGCCCTGAGTCTTGTACCAGGTAGCGCCCACCAGCGCGCCCGAGGCGGCGCGGGTAGTGAGCTGCTGCGGCACAATGCGGTTGGGCGTGTTGGGCAGCTTGTCGCCCACTAGCTCGCCGGCGGCCAGCACTTTCAGCAGGCTAGCTACGCCGGGCTTGGCCAGCAGGCGCAGCGGCGACTTGGCCATGCCCGGCGCCAGCGCCCGGCTCGACAAATAGTCGCTCAGAAACATGGGGCCGCTGACGGCGCGCGAGCCCGTGAGGGCGGCGAAGCCCAGTGCGGGCCAGAACTTGGCGGCGCGAGGCGCGGCCGACGAGGCAGATTTTTTAGCTTTCATGGAAAAGGCAGTCGGAAAAGCGATTTGCCAGTTAAACGAAAAGCCCGCCAAAACGGCTAGCCCCTGAGCCCGAAAAAGCCCAGCCACTGCGCGGCCGGGCTTTCCTCTGGCGAGCCCGCTGATTGGCGGGTGGCCAGGGGGTAGTTCCTGGGGCGGGGCGCCCACTGCCTCGGTCAACCAAAGCCCCGCCCCAGGAACACTATCGGGGGCTAGTTGATGCCGGCGGCGTGCGCGCGCAGCACCTCGCGGGCGATGGCCAGGTTGGTATCGCGCGAGTTCACCACGAGGTAAATAAACTTGGTGCCGGCCGGGTTGAGCTTGAGCAGGTGCAGCTGGTTGGTGAGGGTGATGAGGATATCCTCAATCGTTTCGCCTTGCAGCTTGAGGGCGGCCATGGCCTTCTGCTTTTGCTTTACTACCTCGGTATTATAAGCAGCCGCGGTTTCGGGGTTGATGCTGGGCGTGTTGGAGTGCGAGGCCAGGGCCATGCCCGACTGCACATCCACCACGGCCACGGCCAGCAGGCCCGGCAAATCCGTAATAATTCCGTCAATTGCTTGCCCAGCGGGGCTATTCTTAGAGTAGGCCATGATGGCAGATAAGGGGGTAATTAAAGGAGTAGAATCAGGTAATGATGCGGACTGTCTTAGGGCGTCTTCTTGTTGTTTGCGGGCGACTAGCTTGCGGTAGGTTTTCGCTTTCACGTCGGCAGTCGGAGCGGCCGGGCCGCCGGTAAATCAGAAGGTTAGAAAAACAGCCAGTGGCGGCGCTTGGGTGCCTTGGGCTGCAGCGTCACGGCCTCGCCGGCCTTGGCCTGGCTAGCAGTTACTTCCTGCTCGTGGTAGCCGCCGTAGCCGTATTGTAGCGTGGCCAGGCCATCGGCGGGCACGCGCAGCGAGTAGTTGCCCTGGGCATCGGTGCTGGTGCCCTGGGTGGTGCCTTTGCGCAGCACGGTAGCGCCGGCCAGCGGCAGGCCTTTCTCATTCAGAATGCGGCCGTGCAGCACCACGGTGCGGCTGGCGGCGGCTACCGCAGCGGCGCTAGGGGCGGCCACTTCCAGGCTAGCCACGGCGGGCAGGGCGCCGGCCACGGGCAGCTTGGCAATGGGTAATACGTTGGAGGGATGATTGGTAGCGGCCATGCTCGCGCCGGCCAGCAGGGCGCCCACCGTCACTAGGCTCAGGGCGCGGCGGCGAAAGCGCTGGGGCTGCTCCCGAATAAAGGTGAGCTGCTGCTGCACCCAGCTTGGGGCGGGAGCAGCTTCTTCGGTGTGCAGCTGGTGCCAGCGCGTTACGGTAGAGTGGGCTTGGCCGGCATCGCGGTGCAGGTAGGCCTCCACGGCCCGGGCCGAGGCCCGGGCCAGGTCGCCGCGCAGGTAGGCATCGCGGTACACGGGCAGGAGTTCGCCGGTTTGCGGGTCAAAAGGGGTAGCCGTGAGCTTCATAGGGAGGAGAGTGAGGGAAAAAAGGTGAGAAAATGGGCGTGAGTCTTGCGGCTAACCGCTCGCAGCTAGGCCCGGCGCTTCGAGCAGTTGCACGGCGTTTTCGGCCAGCTGGCGTAGCAGCGCCAGGTTGGTATCGTGGCTGCCAATAGCCAAAAACAGCACCTGCTGGCTGCCCGGGCGCAGCCGCACCAGATGCAGCTGGCTGGCCAGGGTCAGGAGCACCTCCGCGGGCTGCTCGGAGGCCGGGCTTTGCTGCTGCAACAGCTGCACCACGGCGGCCACCGGAGCGGCCAGCAGGCTGGGCTGGCAGCCACGCTCGGCGGCGTAGGTAGCCAGCAGCTGGCCTGTTGGCAGGTCGAGCACGGCAGCCAGCAGCAGCTCGGGCAGCTCGGCCAGCAGGTAGTGCAGCGCAACCTCGGCGGGGCCGCTAGGGGTGCCGGGCCGACCCACCACTTGGCGCACCGGTGGGCTACCCAGGCCGGGTAAATAGCGTAGAAACGGGAGCTTCATAATACACGGGCCGTGGCAGGCCCGCCAGGGGGTGGCAGCGAGTGTTTGTTAGGCCTGCCTTAGCGAACTAGTCTAATAGGATAAATTTTATGAACGGTGGGGAGCATCGTGTTTTCAACTGAGAGAGCGAACTAACTAACTATGGGGTAAAAAGCGCCTTTTGAACGTTACAAATCTCTAATAGAGGCGATTTAAAAAAAATGACATTCGTCAACTTCTGCATTGACTTTCATCAAAAAATTAAATAACATCAAAAATCTGAAATTGCATTTTACTCATAAATTTTAAAATGTCGTTTCCGCTTATTCCCAAAAAGGGCCAGCCGCCGGATGCTTATCCGGGGGCTGGCCCTTTGGGTAGCCAGGCGGGGAAGGCCCCTTAGTCGTAGCGGGTCGAGATGGCGGTTAGCTGCGCTTCCTGCAGCAGCATTATCTGGCTGCCGCGAGTGGCAATAATGCCCGCGTCTTTGTATTCGGTTAGCAGGCGGCTCACGGTTTCCTTAGCCGTACCTACCAGGGCGGCCAGGTCCTCGCGCGCGAGGGCGATGGTGAAGGGCTCGGCTGGGCCGGCAGCCGAGTCGAAGGTGCGGCGCACCAGTAGCAGCGCCTCGGCCAGGCGCTCGCGCACGGGCTTGTAGGCCAGGCGCAGCAGCTGCTCTTCGGCATCGCCGAGCTTAGCGGCCAGCAGCTGCAGCAGCGTATTGGCAAACTGGCGGTTGGATTGAATGAGCCGCAGCACATCGGGGCGCGGAATGAAACAAATCACGCAGTCGTCGAGGGCCACAGCCGAGGTCGAGTACTGCCCGCCGCCCAGCATGGCGCGCAGGCCCAGCACACTGCCGTGCTGCACGAGCCGCGTGATGTGCTCCTTGCCATCGCCCCCGGTTTTGGCTAGCTTCACCTTGCCCTGGTTGAGGCAGTGCATACCCAGCACCGGATTGCCCTGCTGATAGATGGTCTGCCCTTTATGGTAGACCTGCGCCATTTTAGTATTGGCAATAAAATCCAACTCTTCGGCCAGGCAGCACCCTAGTAACGGGCTTTGGCGGCTGGGACAAGAATGGCAGTTTGGAGCAACAAAACGACTCATACCAACTGATTATTTCAAAACCTGAATCAACCAAAGATACCACTTAACCACCAGCACGTATTATGAATAAATACGGATTAAATGGAAACCGTAAAATACAAACCTTTCTTAATCAATTATTTAACACATTAAAAATAAATTAAAAAGGCCGCTCCTAAAAAGGGCGGCCTTTTTAAAGCACAATTTATTATTATCTAAACACCGAGCAGTAAGCGCGTCGGGTCTTCCAGCAATTCCTTCACGCGCACCAAGAACGACACCGACTCGCGGCCGTCGATGATGCGGTGGTCGTAGCTCAGGGCCAGGTACATCATGGGGCGGATAACCACCTGGCCGTTTTCGGCCACGGGGCGCTGAATGATGTTGTGCATCCCCAGAATGGCCGACTGCGGCGCGTTGATAATGGGAGTGCTCAGCATCGAGCCGAAGATGCCGCCGTTGGTGATGGTGAACGTGCCGCCCGTCATCTGCTCCAGCGTAAGCTTATTGTCGCGGGCTAGCCCGGCCAGGCGCACCACTTCCTTCTCCACGCCGTCGAAGCTCAGCTTCTCGGCATTGCGGATAACTGGCACCACGAGGCCCTTGGGGGCCGATACGGCGATGCTGATATCGCAGAAATCGGAGTACACGATGCTGTCGCCGTCGATGTAGGCGTTCACGGCGGGCCACTCCTGCAAGGCCACGCACACGGCCTTGGTAAAGAAGGACATAAAGCCCAAGTTCACGCCGTTTTTCTCCTTGAACTTGTCCTTGAATTTGGAGCGCAGGTCCATAATCGGCTGCATGTTCACCTCGTTGAAGGTGGTGAGCATGGCCGTCTCATTCTTCACCGTTACGAGGCGGCGGGCCACCGTTTTGCGCAGGTTGCTCATACGCTCGCGGCGCTGGCCGCGCTCGCCGGCCGGGGCTGGGCTAGCGGCGGCGGGGCTAGCCGGAGCCGAGGCGGCCGGGGCAGCGGCTGGTGCCGGGGCGGCGGGCTTAGCCTGGGCGTTCTGGGCATCCTCTTTCGTGATGCGGCCATCGCGGCCCGAGCCAGCCACGTCGGCGGCGTTGATGCCTTTTTCGCCCAAGATTTTGCCCGCGGCCGGCGAGGGCACGCCGGTGGCGTAGGTGCTGGCACCGCTGCTAGCAGGCTGGGCTGCGGCGGGAGCCGAAGCGGCCGCGGGCGCGGCCGGGGTGATAGCGGCCGGCGCGGCACCAGCGCCACTGCCACCCTCAATGCGCGCAATGGTCGCGCCGATGCTAATGGTTTCGCCTTCCTGCACGGCGTGGCGCAGGGTGCCACTGCCTTCGGCGGGCAGCTCAAACGTAGCCTTGTCCGATTCCAGCTCGGCAATTACTTCATCGCGCGACACTTGCGCGCCGTCGGGCTTCAGCCACTTGGCCACCGTTACTTCGGTGATGGACTCGCCCACGGCGGGAATTTTCATTTCAACTACGCCACCACCGGCGGCGGAGCTAGCGGCCGGGGCCGGGGCGCCGGGCGTGCTCGGGTCGCTGTCGGGGCGGTCGGCGGGCGTGCCGCCGTAGCCGCTCTGGTCGCTGGCCTGCGGGTTTTGCTCGCCCTGCGAAATAGGGTCGCCGGATGTAGCAGCGGGTGCCGCTGGTGCGCCGGCGGCCGGGGCAGCCGGGCTAGCCCCGGCCCCGTCGAGCTGAGCGATGGCCGTGCCGATGCCGATGGTTTCGCCCTCGGCCACCAGAATCTTGAGAGTACCGTCGGCTTCGGCGGGCAGTTCAAACGTGGCTTTGTCCGACTCCAGCTCGGCGATTACTTCGTCGCGCTTCACGGCCTCGCCGTCTTTCTTGAGCCACTTGGCAATGGTGACTTCGGTGATGGATTCGCCGACGGCGGGAATTTTAATTTCGGTGGGCATGGGAGAATGGCAGAGGGTTGGCGGGCAAAGTAACGGCGCGGAAACACGCCCGGCCGGCTGCTAATAAATGAAAGGGGAAAGGTAGCCAGGCCGCTTAGCTAACGTAGGCGGCCCGGTTACTGGCGAAAGGCGAAACAGCTAGTCTTGCTTCTTGGCTACTTCGGCGGTTTCCTTGATTTGCTCGTCGGCCACGGCTTCCTTGGGCTTGTCGAAGGCGCGGCCCACGATTTCCTTCTGCTCCTTCACGTGCACCTTGTTGTAGCCGGTAGCGGGCGAGGCCGAGGGCTTGCGGGCCACCACGTCTTCGAGTTCGCGGCGCATGAAACGGACCATGTAGTTCCAGTAGCCCATGTTTTCCGGCTCTTCCTGCACCCAGTATATTTTGGCCTTCGGGTACTTGGCTAGCTCGGCAGCGAGCTGCTTTTTGGGGAAGGGGTGCAGCTGCTCCAAGCGCACGAGGGCCACGTCGGTGCGGTTGGATTTCTGCTGCTCGTCGAGCAGGTCGTAGTACACCTTGCCCGAGCAGAGCAGCACGCGCTTCACCTTCTTGGCATCGGCAAAGCCGTCGCCCAGCACTTCCTGGAAGCGGCCGCTCGTGAAATCCTCCACCGGCGACACGCAGAGCGGGTTGCGCAGCATCGACTTGGGCGACATCACTACCAGCGGCTTGCGGAAGCTCCAGGTGAGCTGGCGGCGCAGGGCATGGAAGAAGTTGGCTGGCGTGGTGATGTTGGCCACCACGATGTTGTTCTCAGCGGCCAGTTGCAAAAAGCGCTCGGGGCGGGCGTTGGAGTGCTCGGGGCCCTGGCCTTCGTAGCCGTGGGGCAGTTGCATCACGATGCCGTTCATGCGCTGCCACTTGCTTTCGCTGCTCACCACAAACTGGTCAATCATGGTTTGCGCGCCGTTGGCGAAGTCGCCAAACTGCGCCTCCCAAATCACGAGCGCCGTGGGGTTAGCCATGGCGTAGCCAAATTCGAAGCCTAACACTGCGTACTCGCTCAGCAGCGAGTTGTAGATGTTCAGCTGCTGATGCTCACCTTCCAGCTGGTTGAGCGAGTTGTAGGGGGCCGACGTTTCGGCATCGTGCAGCACCGCGTGGCGGTGCGAGAACGTGCCGCGCTGCACATCCTGGCCGCTCACCCGCACCGTGTGGTTTTCGCTCATCAGCGAGCCGTAGGCCAGCAATTCGCCGGCGGCCCAGTTGAGCGTGCGGGTTTCGTAGAACATTTTGCGGCGCTCCTTCAGCAGGTTATCAATCTGCTTGATGGGCCGGAAATTCTCGGGGATAGTAGTCAAGGCCTTGGCCACGCGCTCCACTACCTCTTCGCTAATGCCGGTTTCGGGCGACTGCTCGAAGTCCTCGTTGGTGCTGCGGCGCAGGGTGCGCCACTCGTTTTCGAGCGCCTGGTACTTATAAGGCAGTGGCTGCTGCTTCACCTGGTCGAGGCGGGCCTGCAAGGTGTCGCGGAACTCGCGGTCCATCTGATTGGCCAGTTCGGCATCCACGTCGCCGCGCTTCACGAGCGTGGCGTTGTAGACCTCGCGCGGGTTGGGGTGCTTCGAGATGACGTTGTAGAGCGTGGGCTGCGTGAACTTGGGCTCGTCCGACTCGTTGTGGCCGTGGCGACGGTAGCATACCATATCAATAAAGATATCGGCGTGGAACTGCTGGCGGTACTCGGCCGCTAGGCGCACCGCAAACACCACCGCCTCCGGGTCGTCGCCGTTCACGTGAATCACCGGCGCGTCGATAATCTTAGCCAGGTCAGTGCTGTAAATCGACGAGCGGGCGTCCTCAAAATCAGTGGTAAAGCCCACCTGGTTGTTAATCACGAAGTGAATCGTGCCGCCCGTCTTGTAGCCTTCGAGCTGCGACATCTGGGTCAGCTCGTAGCCGATGCCCTGGCCAGCTAGGGCCGCATCGCCGTGGATGAGGATGGGCAGAATCTGGTGGTAGTCGCCGCCGTACTGGTGTTCGATTTTGGCACGCACGAAGCCTTCTACCACCGGGTTCACCGCCTCCAGGTGCGAGGGATTGGGAGCCAGCTTCAGGTTGACTTTCTCGCCGTTGGTGGCGGTCACTTCCGACGAGTAGCCCATGTGGTACTTCACGTCGCCGTCGCCCATCGTGAGGTCGGGCGTAGCGGTGCCTTCAAACTCGCTGAAAATCTGCTCATAGGTTTTGCCCATGATGTTGGCCAGCACGTTGAGGCGGCCGCGGTGGGCCATGCCAATCATCACTTCCTTCACGCCCAGCTCGGCGCCGCGGTTGATGATGGCGTCGAGCGCCGGAATGGTCGTTTCGCCGCCCTCCAGCGAGAAGCGCTTCTGCCCCAAGAACTTGGTATGCAGAAAGTTCTCGAAAACCACCGCCTCGTTCAGCTTCTTCAGGATGCGCTTCTTGTACTCCACATCGGGGTTGAAGGCCAGCGCGCCGTGCTCGGCTTTCTGCTGAAACCAGTCCAGAATCTGCGGGTCGCGGATGTAGGTAAACTCGAAGCCCACCGTGCCGGCGTAGATGCTCGTGAGCGCGGCCACAATCTCGCGCAACGTAGCGCCCTGGCCGAGGCCTAGCAAATCGCCCTGGCGAAACTTGGTATCCAAGTCACTGTCGCTCAGGCCGAAATCGGCGAGATTGAGGCGGGCTTGGCGGTCTTTGCGCTCGCGCACCGGGTTAGTTTTGGCGCGCAGGTGGCCGCGGCTGCGGAAGGCATGGATGAGATTGCGCACGGCCGTTTCCTTGTCGCTGGCTACTTCGCCTTTGGCAAGGGGGCCAGCGTCGTTGGTCGAGGCAGCCGTGTTGAGCACGCCGTAGCCATCGGGCTGCGGCACGGGGCCGGGCGTGGGGCCAGCGGTGGTTTTGGGGGCGTTGCCATTGGTAGCTACGCCGTTAGCAGCGGGCAATACTGAGGCGCCCTCGGGAAACTGCTGCGAAAAGTCGAACCCCTCGAAAAACTTACGCCAGCCAAAATCGACCGATTCGGGGTTTTGCTGATACGCTTGGTAGAGCGTTTCGATGGCCGCCGCATCGGCGTTAGCAATATAGGAGTAGGTATTCATGAGGTGGGAATTTGAAAGACAATCCAGCTGCACAAAAGTAAAGTGCTTGATAGCAAATGAAAAACCTACATTCGGTTACACAAATTCGCTTGTTATTCAATCCTTTACTTTAAACCATTAAGCAACGCATGGTGCGCAGAGGCCAATTTATGCAGAAACGACCGGGCTCAAGCTAGTCATTACGGCAGCGATGCTCAAAAGTCAGCGCCGGCAGAATAGCCTTGGTATGCAAGCCCGTCTCCATAGTCAGCGGTTTTTAAAGGCGTAGCACACTCTATTTCACTACCTTATCTAACCATCGGTTAGCTACCCTTCCTGGCACAGCAGCGCTGACACTAATACCGCACTTTTTCTGTTAAGGCTGACTTAGCCGACTGCGCTACCAGTTGCCCATCGGTGGCGGCACTCGTTGGCTATCGCACCCAATACTTAATTCATGCAAAGCGCTAAACTACTAATAATCTTTTTATTGACTATTATTACCGTGCGGGCAGCGCCTCACCGGCCAGCACCCCGGCGGCAGCAGTCGGCCAAGAATACCAAGCAGCGTTCCGCTAAAAGCACCAAACAGCCGCACCCGCGAAAAGCGCCCGCCCGGCACCACGCCACTAGGGCTACGGGGCGGGCCAAACCCTCGTCTTCTATTGCCAGGCAGCGCGCGGCCAAGCGCCGGCCGGCTACTAGGGCAGCCACCGCTACTGTGCGGCGTGGCGCGCCGCGCCGCACAGTAGCGGTGGTGCGCCGCCCGGCGCAACAGCCCACTACCCGCGCGTACACTGTTACGGCTACGGTGTATCAGGCGGTGGCGGGGCAAACCGATGCCACTCCCTTCATTACGGCCGATAACTCGCGCATCAGGTCGCGCTACGGCAGCCACACGCGCTGGCTAGCCCTCTCGCCCGACCTGCTAAAGCAAGGGGGCGGCAAGTTTCACTACGGCGATAAAGTGCAGGTGAGCCGCGTGTCGCCGCAACTCGATGGGGTGTACACGGTGCACGATACCATGAACCGGCGCCACCGCCACCGCATCGACATTCTGACGCACCGCCGCGAAAAGCTGTCCGTGTTTGCCCCCGGGGCCAAGCTACGGCTAGCCCAGGCCCCACGCAAAAGCCGGGCGCAAGCCACCGCAGCGGCTCACGCCCGGCCAGGACGTAAGGTACCTAAATCACTGGCGGGCCACTCGCTACGCAAGGTAGGCCACCAGCGGGCGGGCTAGCTACTTGGCCAGCGCCATTTTGTAGATGCGAAACGGCTCGCGGGGCTGGCCCACGCCCTTGTTCCAGTTCGGCGTTTTGTGGATGGCCGAGGTCGTGAAGTAGATGTTGTTGCCGTCGGGGTCCCAGGCAAAGGTGTCGGGCCATTCGAGGCGTTGCTCCTGCACCACGGTTTCGATTTTACCCTCGGGCGTGCGGCGCAGAATGGAGCCGGTTTCGAAGGCGGTGAGGTAGAGGTTGTTCTTACTGTCGATTTCCATACCATCGCACGCCGGGGCGTCGGGTAGCTTCTCTACGGCGGCCTGCACCTGGGCGGGGCTCAGGGCGGCATCGCGCAGCGCGGCCGTTTTAATGCGATAGAGCGAGTGGCCCGATAGAGCGCGGTAGTACAGATATTGGTTGTCGGTGCTAAGCGCGATGCCGTCGGCCTTAAACTGGCCGGGCTTGCCCATCGGGTCGTAAAGCGCTTTGCCCTGGGCCTTGGTAATGAAGTTTTTGTCGGGCAGGGTAGAGGGCTGCTTGGCCAGCAGTTGGCGCGATTTTGTGGTTTTCAAATCGACCACGACCAGCGCCCCGGTGCCCGAGTCGGTAAGGTAAGCGTAGTTGTTTTGCAGGTCGATGCGCACATCGTTGAGGTACGAGTGGCGCGGGGCCACGCTCTCGGGGAAGGCAATAGTTTGCACCACCTTATTGGTTTTGGGGTCGGTCTTGACCAGCTTCACGCCGCCGGGCACCGTGAACTTGAGGCCGGGCGCGGCGGGGTCGATAATCCAGAGCATGCCCTGCTTATCGACGTAGCCGGCCTGCGGGCAAATCCAGTGCTTGAGGGGCTCAGTCTTTACCGAGTCGTTCCAGGTGCACCAGCCGGCGTCGGGGTAGGGCGTGAGGGTGTTGCCAGCCCCCACCACGGCCACTGGGTAGGTGGGGTTGTAGTCCCAGCGCGGCGAAAAGGCGAACACTTTGCCGCCGGGTGCCACAGCCACGCCGGTTACCTGCGGGGTGTTAAACTCGCCCACAATGGTGAGCGGCGAGCCGGCCGGCACCGGCGCCGGCACGTGGGCGGCGGTCGAGTCAGCCGGCATGGTGCCGCGCGGCTTGTCGGCAGTAGAGCCAGCGTTGCAGCCGGCCAGCAGCAAGCTAGTGGCCGCAACGGCACAGATAGGGAGAAGCGAAGAACGCATAACGAGTGGAAAAGGAAATGAAAACCCCGGCCTATTACCAAGGCCGGGGGTTAGCATACGGGCGGGGCGGGCTAGCCGTTGGGCCGAACTACTTCAGATTTAACCTTTAGGTTGGTAGGCAAGCACGGCTAGCTGCTCGGCCGCTGCCCCGGCGGGCTGGGGCTGGCCCGCCGCATCGTAGAGCAGGCTGAGCGGCTGAAACGGATTGGCCAAAATCTGGGCTTCGGTAACGCCCCAGCGCGGCCAGAGGCCGGTAAGCGTGTGGCCGTAGCCCAGGTTGTCCCAGGGGTTGAAAATGGCCGAGGTTACATCATCCACCAGCGCATCAAGCACCAGCTCGGCGCCGGGCTCGTCGGCGGAGGTGGGGCGGCGGGGGTACACATCGGGCACCACGGCCAGCAGGTAGGCCGCGTAGTAGGCCCTAGCCTTGAACTCGGCCACCTGCGCCGGGTGCAGCGGGCGCTGCGCATCGGCATACACCTGGCGCATGGCCTGGCCGATGAGGCCGATATCGACCAGCGTAGCCACTACCACGGCCTGGCCGAGCTTCACGCTAAAAACCAGCGTATTGAGGTCATCATCCAGCTCGAAAGCCGGCGCCTCGTAGGCCGCGTCGGCTTCGAGCACGAACACCGAGCCGGGTACAAAGTCGGCATAGTCGGTGGGCACGCGCAGGCCTTGCAACAGCTGAAAGAAAGCCCGAAACCGCTGCACCAGCTGCGCATTTTCGGCCAGCGGATACTGCGGCTTGATGAGCGGCGCCTGCTGCTGCAACAGCTCGGTCACGAAGATGCCGTAGAACATCTTGGCCAGCCACTGCCACAGCCGGGCGGGCGGCAGGGCACGCAGCGCCACCGGGCCGCCGAGGCTAGCCGCCTGAATCTCAGCTTCCAGCGCTTCGAGGCGCGGGCGTAGGGCGGGGGCTAGCGGCAGGCGCAGCGCCCCGTAGGTAGTCTGGCTCTGGTCGAGCAGGTACAGGGGGCGCTCGGCCAGGCCATACGTGGTTTGCAACCAGCTGGCAAACACCAGGACAGCATCCTCCGGCCCCACGGGCTGGCCGGTTAAAAAGCACCGGCCGGGGCCAAACTGCATACCCTCGAAGGGGTCGTAAAGGGTAATCATAAGCGGGCGATTTGCAAGGGCAAAGGTCGGTCGCCCCGCGCCGAAAACCTGGTAGGCCCGCCCAGCACCCCTAGCCGCGCTCGCAGCCCCTAGCAGAAAGCGCCGGCCCGGGTGGGCCGGCGCCTTTTGGCACGTAGCAGGGCTAGCCAGCGGGCGCTACTGCCCGCCCGCCTGGTTTTCGCCGCTGATAAACGTGAAGTACAACCCTACGTTAAACAGATTGCCCAACGTATTGGCGTTCAGGCCAAAGTTATTGGTAGTCGTTTTGATGTTGTTGCCCTCCTGCTTGGAGGTAGTGCGCTGAAAGCCAAACGTGCCAAACGAGCCCACCAGCGTCACGCGCTTGGTGAGGCCGTAGCCAAAGCCCGCGTTGAGGTTCGCCCCCAGGTCAAGGGTATTGGCCCGGACGGTGCCCCCGGCCGCGCCGGCAAACTCGGAGGTGCTGTTGCCCGGCAGCACTGAGGCGTTGAGCCCGAGGAAGGGACGGAAGTTGCCCTCGCCAAAGAAATAGCGGCTGTAAACCGTGCCCCCGTAGCGGTTGATGCTGGTATTGAAGGCAGTATTACTTAGCGTAGCGGGCGTTTCCTGCCGCGAGCCGCTAAATGTGAACCCTACCCCTAGCTGCACCTGGTTGCTGAGAAAAGTACCGATTTCGGGCGAGAAGCTGTAGTTGTTGCTTTTGCTGGTTACGATGGTAGTGCCATTGTTTTCCACGTTGGTCGAAGTGGAATTGAACCCGGCCTGCCCCCCAATGTAAAAGGAGCCTTTTTGGGCCTGGGCCGCCAGGCTGCTCAGGACGAGTACGGTCAGGAGGGAAAACTGCTTCATCTGGTTGAAATTGGGAGGTGGTTGAGAATGGAAACAGGGTTTGCTAAAAAAGCAGCTTCTCTTAAAATTGAAGACCCCGACTTGGGGGCCCGTAACGTAATACCCCTTTGCAGCGTTGTGCTTTAATCAAAACGAAAAAGGAGCCGGCAAACAGTCATAAGGCACTGTTTGTCGGCTCCTTGTTGGAATAGTTTCGCAGAAGCTGTCTAGCCTAGCGCGAAAGCAGGTTGCTGGCTTTGATGAGCACTTTGCTTAGGTTGTGCAGCGGGTCGGAGTAGCCGTTGGCCGACTCGTCGGCCACCTTGGCTGCTTCGGCGCCCAGGCTGGCCAGCACCTCGGCCACTTCGTGGCTCTGCGTGTCGCTGGAGCTCAGCATCTGGCGCAGCAGCTTCACCTCCTGCTTTATTTTGGCCAGGCCGGAGCGCTCGCTGGCGGCCAGCACGGCCTCCCAGCGCTCAAGCTCGTGTAGGCCGGCGGTGCCGTCGGCGCTGGGCAGGCCCTGGCCTAGCAGGCTAAGCGTATCGGTGAGCAGCGCCGTGTTTTGCTCGTCGCTGATGTGGAGCGGCACTTCGGGGGTGGGGGTGGCGTGCGGGGTGGCGGCGGTAGAGTCCATAAGCAGGGGGAAAAGGAGGAATTGGCTGGCTATACTAGGCCCACCCCAAAAAAGTTAGTGGCAGCCCACCCGGCAAAGGTTACCTTTTGCCTCGGCCATTGATTAAGAGCCGAAACCTCACCCCTCTTTCAGTTATTTCTTATGAACTTCTCCGTAAAATCCCTGCTCGTAGTTGCCGCTAGCCTCAGCCTTGGTGCTTGCTCGACCGATACCGACACCACCAAGAACGCCGACGGCTCGACCACCACGACCACGGAGGTAACTACCCCCAGCGCCGACCAGGTAGGCGACAAAATGGAGGCTACCGGCGACAAGATGGACGCCAAGATGGAAGCTACCGGCGACAAGATGGAAGCCAAAATGGATGCTGCTGGCAACAAAATGGACGCTGCTGGCGACAAAATGGAGGCTAACGCCGCCGACGCCAAAGCCAAGATGGAAAACAAAATGGATGCCGCTGGCAACAAAATGAACGCCATGGGCAACGCCGCCGCTACCTCGGCCGAGCAAACCAAAGACAACATGAAGGCTGCCGCCAAGCAGTAATCGTGGCTTGCACAAAAAAGCCCGCGCCCCCCGGCGCGGGCTTTTTTGTGCGCCAACGGGCCGGCGGGGCGTATTTTGCTGCCGTGTTGTTTCGCCGCCGCGCCTCCGCCGTCCCAGCTGCCGCTCTCTCCGACCAGGAGGTGCTGGCGCGCTACCGCCAGGGCGGCGATGTGGCCGCGCTCGGCCTGCTCTACGAGCGGCACCTACCGGAAGTGTTTGCCGTGTGCCGCCGCTACCTGGCCCCGCCCGACGAAGACGCTCAGGACGCTACCATGCAGCTGTTTGAGCAGCTCGTGACCAAACTGCGCACCCACGCCCCCGACAACTTCGGGGCCTGGCTCTACACCACAGCCCGCAACTTTTGCCTCATGGAGCTGCGCGCCCGCCAGCGTGGCACGGCCAGCGGCGGCCCGCTGGTGCTGCTTCCGGAGGCTAGCGATGTGGAAAACGCGGCGGCCCGGCATCTGCCCGATGCCAGCGTGGAGGCGGAAGAAGCCACCCAGCACGAAGCCGACTTGCAGGCCCTGGAGCTGGCCCTCAGCCAGCTACCCGCCGAGCAGCGCCGCTGCCTGGAATTATTTTACTTAGAAGAAAAATCGTATCAAGAAGTGGTGGCCGTCACTGGGCTAGCCCTCAACCTCGTCAAAAGCCACCTGCAAAACGGCCGCCGCATGCTCAAGCGCACGCTCGGCAAGGAGCTAGGCTGGCGAAATTGACAAGTTAGGGGCAAGCCGGCTAGCCCCTACCCGCTGCCTTTTTCGAGCTAAATTATCCTAACCTACCTGGCTTTCAACTCCTAACTCGACACCATGCTGCCCACCAACCCGCTGCTGAACGCTACTGCCCCGGCCGGCCCGCACCTGCCGGTGGCGCTGCTGCGCCAGTATGCGGCGGGCACGCTGGCCCCGGCCGCCCAGCACCGCGTGGAGGCCCACACCTTGGCCTGCCCCCGCTGCGCCGACATCTTGGAAGGCCTGCTGCAAACCCCGGCCGCCACCACCGACCAAACCCTGGCGCAGCTACAGCAGCGCCTGCGCCAGCGCGTGCAGCAGCAGGCGGCCCCAGCCCGACAACTAGCAACTCCGCGCCAACACCGCTGGTTAGCCCCCCAGCTGGCGGCCGCCGCGGCCCTGTTGCTGGGTCTGGTGGCCGGTGGCTGGTGGACCTGGCAGCAGCGGCAGCACGCGCCAGCGGGGCGCATCGCGGTGGCTACCGCGCCCCGAGTGGTAGCCCCCACCCTGCCCGCGCCAGCGGCGCTTCACGATACGCTAGTGCTTCCTAAGGCCGTAACTTCGGCGCCGGTAGCCACCCTGCCAACGCGCCCACGTGCTACCGCGCCAACGGTGGCAAGGCCCGCGCGCTCGCGCCCGGGAGCAACGGCGGCGTCGGTAGGTCAGGCGGCACTGGCGGCGGCCCCGGCTCGCGATTCGGTGGTACTGGCCGAGGTTAACACGCCCGTGGCTGCGCCGCCCGTGGCCGCTGCACCCGCCCGCGTGAGCGAGCCGCTGGCCAAGCTGCGGGCAGCGATGCCCCCGCCGCCGGCCCTGCCGGCTAGCCCCACCGGCGGCTACGCGGCCCTGCGTGAGTATCTAAAAAAAAGCGCGGCTGAGTTTGAGCCCGAAAGCCGCGACGGTGGCCGCCAGCCGGGCCGCGTGCTGGTGCGCCTGCACCTCGGCGCCGATGGCAAAATCGAGCAGGCCGAGGCCGTGCGCAAGCTGCGGCCCGACTACGACGCCGAGGCCGTGCGCCTGCTGCAAGAAGGCCCAACCTGGATACCCGGCATCACGGCCGGGCGGCGGGCGGCGCAGGTGGTGGAGGTGCCGGTGGTGTTTGAGTGAGGAGGTCGTGGGGTGATAGGGTAAGGAAGTTAGGAGGACTACCTTCATTGTATAACCTCACTACGCCACCACCTTATACCCTTATTTCTTCATCCCCACAAACGAGCCGTCGTCCACGGCTTTCAGGAACTTGACGAAGCCCGTCATGTACGTCTGTTGGTCGTCGTACATGGCCATGTGGCTGCCCTGGGGGCAGATAAGCGACGCGCCTTTCTGCACTTTGGTGGCAATCATGCGCATGTGGTCGGGGTCCATGGTATCGTATTTGCCGCCGATGGACAGGAACGGCACCGTGAGCTGGGGCAGGTCGGGCACGCGGTCCCAATTCACGAGCTTGCCCGAGATGCCGAACTCGCTAGGCCCCTGCATCGTCACGTAGAGCGACTGGTTGATTTTGCTCATGGCGCGCGTCACGGGCTCGGGGTTGGGCACGATGCGGCACAGGTGCTGGGCGTAGAAATTGGGCTCCAGCAGGCCCATGTAGCGCGGGTTGCTAAAATCCTTCCTGGCCTCAATCTGACGGATTTCTTTGAGCACTTCGGGCTTCATCTGCTTGGCCAGTACCTCGTCGGCGTATTTGCCATAGGCGGGGCAGCTCATCATCATGTTGCTAATGATGAGGCCTTTGAGATTTTGCTGGTATTTGAAAGCGTATTCGGCGGCCAGGATGCCGCCCCAGCTGTGGCCCAGCAGGTAGAAGTTGCTCTTATCTAGTTTCAGGGCCTGGCGCACCTGCTCCACCTCCTCCACGTAGCGCGGCAGGCTCCACATGCTGGTGTCGCGGGGGTTGTCGGAATTGCCGCACCCTAGCTGGTCGTAGTAGATAAACTCAATGCCTTCCTGCGGCAAAAAGCTTTCCATACACTCGAAATACTCGTGCGTGGCGCCCGGCCCGCCATTGAGCAGCAACACCTTGATTTTGGGGTTGTTGCCAAAGCGCTTGGTCCACACGTTAAACTTTCCTTTGGGCGTCGTTATCGGGATAACCTGAATACCACCCGTTTTCACACCCACTTCGGGCGCGGGGAAGTAATTGGCTGCCAAGCTGGCCGCAGTAGGGGGTTGCGACTGGCCGCAGCCAGCCAGCAGGGCGCCGCCGAGTACCAGCGCATGGGGAAGAAATTGTTTTTTCATGAGTTTCGGAGGGGCAGGAAAGCGCAGCCAATTTATGCACCTCGGCGGTTAGGGTCGCCCTGCGCTCGCAACGACAGCCGGGGTAGGTGCTAGCCCTCGGGCCGTCCAACGCACCGGCTGGGTAGTACGCGGGCGAAATTCCCCTTAATCAGCCGGCGAAAAAGCCGCCGCTCATTGGTTGCCGATGGCTATGATGCCCAGCACACCCAGCGCATAAAGCAAGAGCACGGCCAGCGAATCGAGGCCCATGCGCGCCACTTGCCGCTTGGGCCGCAGGATGAGGCCGTAGAGGTAAGCGCCGGTGAGCAGCGCACCCAGGCCCGTGAGGTACACGTCGAGCTTGCTGGCCAGCGGCAGCACCGCCTTGCCCGAGATAAGGCCCGCTACCAGCAGCAACACCGGCAAAAACGCGTTGCCCCCGAAAATGTCGCCCATAGCCAGCCCATATTGCCGCTGCTTGATGGAGGCCAGGCCAGTAGACAGCTCGGGCAGGGAGGTGGCGGCGGCCAGCACCGTAGCCCCGAATACGGCGCCGCTCAGGCCCAGGTGCTTGGCCAGGTGCTCGCCACTACGCTCCAGCACTACCCCCGCCGCCAGCGTGACCAGGGCCGCCGCGCCAAATACCAGCGCGCTACGCGCCGTGCTGGGGGCCGGTGGTTGGGTTTGGGCAGCCGTGGCTGGCTGGGGGGCCGGCGCGGCCTTCAGCTGCCACGGCAGGCCCTGGCGCGCCTGCCCGATAAGCCAAATGCCTAGCACCCACAGCCCCAGCAGTAGCAAGCCACCGGGCGCCACGCGGCCCAGCAACAGCGTGCGGGGCAACTGGCTCCCCATCACTACGGCCGCCAGCATGGCTACGACCAAGGCGGCTTCCAGCGCGGGCACCAGCGAGGCGGCCTGGTAGGTGAGCGCGTTTTGACGGCCCACGCCAAAGGCGTCGAGCGCCACCAGCACCACCGTTTGGATGGCAATGCCCCCCAGAATATTGCTCACTGCTACTTCGAGCTGGCCACTGAGGGCGGCGCTGACCGTGATGGCGATTTCGGGCAGGTTGGTGACGATGGCCAGCATAATGAGGCCACCCAATGCCTGGCCCAGGCCCAGCCGCTTCGATAGAATGTCGGTAGTGCGGGCCACGTAGATACCGGCCACCCACACCGCTACGGCTGCCGCCGCAAAAATACCCAGCAAGGGCAGGTTAGTAAGCTGGTCAAACATCCCGCTTTCTCCAGAAAAATAACGACAAAAAAGCGCCAGGCGGACGGGCCTGGCGCAGCAGTTGGGGCAGTGGCTAAGCTACCTAGCCGCTGTAGCCGCCGCCGCTTTCGGGCTCGGTGGCGCTGCCGCCGGCCTTGTCGGGTGTGGGCAGGTCCGACTCGGTGTGGATTTCGAGGTGGCTGTAGTCGGGCGCGCCGTTGCCTTCGGTGGGTACGGGCGGCTCGGTGTGGGGGTCGGGGGTGGGCGTGGGCTGGTTCATAAGTTGTGGAAAACGGTTAGGAAACTGCCGGGTGTACGGGCTAGCCCCGACTATGGCTGCCTGGCCCGGCGCCAGGCCGGCTAGCCAGTGTACTTTTGCCCCCGTTACCACCGGTAGTTTTTCCACTCCTACTTCGTTCAAATGAGCCAGTTTCGCACCGAAAAAGATACCATGGGCCAGGTGCAAGTGCCCGCCGACGCCTATTGGGGCGCCCAAACCCAGCGCAGCATCGAAAACTTCCCGATTGCGCAGGATATCAATAAGATGCCGAAGGAAATCATCAAAGCCTTCGCCTACCTCAAGAAAGCTGCTGCCTTTACCAACCGCGACGCGGGCGTGCTCGACGCCGACAAGGCTGAGTTGATTGGCCGCGTGGCCGACGAAATCCTGGACGGCAAGCTAGCCGACCAATTTCCGCTGGTGGTGTGGCAAACCGGCTCGGGCACGCAGAGCAACATGAACATGAACGAGGTAATCGCCTACCGCGGCCACGTGCTGCACGGCGGCCTCCTGAGCGACGAGAAGAAGTTTTTGGCCCCGAATGACGACGTGAACAAGTCGCAGTCGAGCAACGACACCTTCCCGACGGCCATGCACATCGCGGCCTACAAAATTTTGGTGGAGCTGACCATTCCCGGCATCACCAAGCTGCGCGACACCTTGAAGGCCAAGGCCGTAGAATTTAAGAACATCGTCAAAATCGGCCGCACCCACTTCATGGACGCTACGCCGCTGACCCTGGGCCAGGAGTTTTCGGGCTACGCCTCGCAGCTCGACCATGGCCTGCGCGCCATCAACAATACGCTGGCCCACCTGAGCGAGCTGGCGCTGGGCGGCACCGCCGTGGGCACCGGCATCAACACGCCCGCCGGCTACTCGGAGAACGTGGCCAAGCACATTGCCGACCTCACCGGCCTGCCCTTCATCACGGCCGAAAACAAGTTTGAGGCCCTAGCCGCCCACGACGCCATCGTGGAAGCCCACGGCGCGCTCAAAACGGTAGCCGTTAGCCTGATGAAAATCGCTAACGACGTGCGCATGCTCAGCAGCGGCCCGCGCGCCGGCATCGGCGAAATCTCGATTCCCGACAACGAGCCCGGCTCCAGCATCATGCCCGGCAAGGTGAACCCCACTCAGTGCGAAGCCATGACGATGGTAGCTGCCCAGGTGATGGGCAACGACGTGGCCATCACGGTGGGTGGCTCGCTGGGCCACTTCGAGCTGAACGTGTTCAAGCCGGTCATGATTTACAACTTCCTGCACTCGGCCCGCCTCATCGGCGACGTGTGCGTGGCCTTCAACGACAAGTGCGCGGTGGGCATCGAGCCCATCCTGCCCAACATCAAGAAGCACGTCGACTCGTCGCTGATGCTGGTAACGGCCCTCAACCCGCACATCGGCTACTATAAAGCCGCCGAAATTGCCCAAACGGCCCACAAAAACAACTCGACGCTAAAGGAAACCGCCGTGCAGCTCGGCTACGTGACCCCCGAGCAGTTCGACGAGTGGCTGAAGCCCGAGGACATGGTAGGCGAGATTAACGTGGGCTAGCCTAGTCAGCCGGTATTTTAGCAACGTCCGCGTTGCGCTATTTTCAAAGCCGCCCGGCCCTGCGCCGGGCGGCTTTTGGTTTTTTCGCATCTTTGCGGCCTACCATTCTGCCTGCTACGCTATGGATTTCGCCCAAAATATTGTCTTGGAAAACAGCCGCGTGCGCCTGCGCCCGCTCGACACCACCGATTTTGAAGAGCTTAAGGCCGTTGCCTTTGAGCCGGAAATCTGGGAGTTTACCATCACCCGCGCCGACGATGCGCTAAGCCTAGCCGACTACCTGGCCCAGGCCGTGCAAGACCGCCAGGCGGGGCGCCGCTACGCCTTCGCCATTATCGACCGGGCTAGCGGGCGGCTGGCGGGCAGCACCAGCTATTATAACATTGACCCTGATAATCAGAAGCTGAGCATCGGCTACACCTGGGTGGGCACCGATTTTCAGCGTACTGGCCTCAACCGCGCCGCCAAGCACCTGCTGCTGGGCTACGCCTTCGACCAGCTGGGTTGCGAGCGCGTGGAGCTCGAAACCGATAGCCGCAACCAGAAGTCGCAAACCGCCATGCGCCGCCTGGGCGCCACCGAGGAGGGCACCCTGCGCAGCCACCGCCTCACGCAGGGCGGGGTGCGGCGCGACACGGTGATTTTCAGCATCATCCGACCCGAGTGGTCTGAGCTGCGCCGCACCACCTTTGCCGAGTTCGACGGCCGTGGCTAAGCCCTATTCCTCCAACCACCCTAGCCGGTGGCACCGGCAGGTGGCGAGCTTCGGCTACGCCTTTCGGGGCATTTGGGCGGCGCTGCGCTCCGAGTCGCACCTGCAGTTTCACGCCCTGGCTACGGTGGTGGTTTTTGGCGGCGGGCTGTATTTCCGGCTGAACCTGACGGAATGGGCGCTGGTGTCCCTGGCCGTGGCCGGCGTGTGGGCGGCCGAGCTGGTGAACACCGCCATCGAAACGCTTACTAACCTGGTGTCGCCCGACTTTCACCCCCTGGCCGGCAAGGCCAAGGATGTGGCCGCCGGGGCCGTGCTGCTGGCCGGGTTTGGGGCGGTAGCGGTGGGCGGCTGCGTATTTGGCCCCAAAATCTGGGCCTTATGGCCGCGCTAACTATTCGGGGCGGTTGGCGTAACGTAGGGGGCTAGCGCTTTTGCGGCGCTTTCTTATCCGCTTTATTCCGTTCCGCCATGCGCCTAGTACTTATACCGTTTACCGCGCTAGCCCTGCTGCTAGGCGGCTGCCAGCAAGATGTAGTGGTGAATACGCCCACCACGCCGCCCGCCGAAGGCTTTGTAAGGGATGCCAGCACTCCTGCCCCCACCAGCACCAACACCGTGGATGCCGTGCCCGCCCGCGACATGCGCCTCGACAGCACCGCCCGGCCGCAGTGGCTGCAAAGCCGCATCCAAAATATCCTGGCCACGCGCAAGCGCAACCCCATTATCCGCATTTCGCGCTACCAGTACGAGGGCGAAACCGTGTACTACGAAACGGCCCCGTGCTGCGACCAGCAATCGACGCTCTATACTGTGGAGGGCAAAATCCTCTGCCACCCCGAAGGCGGCATCACGGGCAAGGGCGACGGCAAGTGCGCCAACTTCGACAAGCGCAAAACCAACGAGCAGCTCGTGTGGCAAGACCCCCGGTGAGACATCGCCACTAAGTAAAAAGAACGTCATGCCAGGCTTGCCGAAGCATGACGTTCTTTTCTTTGCATTCCAAACTCAATTTTTGCCTTTCCCCAATGATTAATACCATTGCCAAGCTCGGCGTTTTCAACGTGTGGGCCAACGAAACGCTGCTGCGCCGCCTCGACTCGTCGGTAGCCGCCGGCCACGAAGAGCCCAAGGCCGCGCTGCGCATTTTCAGCCACGTTATCAACGCCCAGGCCATCTGGATTGCCCGCCTCAGCGGCACGGCTAGCCCCCTCAAAGTGTGGCAAGAGCACGACCTGGCCGGCCTGCACCACTGGCACGAGCAAACCTCGCAGAAGTTTGCCGAGCTCTGCGCCACCACCGACGAGGCCGAGCTGACCCGCCACATCCAGTACAGCAACTCGCAGGGCGATGCCTTCGACTCGCAGGTGAGCGACATCCTGACCCACTGCGTGGTGCACGCCAGCTACCACCGCGGCCAGGTAGCCATCAAGATGCGCGAAGCTGGCCTCGAGCCCGTTAACTCCGACTTTATCACCTACTGCCGCGAGCAGAGCGGCCAGGTACAGCCGCAGCTGTAAGCGTTTGCGTACTGCCCTAGCGGGCCGCCCGGCACTAGCTAGTCGGGCGGCCCGCTCTTATTTCGGGCTAGCGGCACTTCGCTGGCCAGCCTTCTTAGCTTATGAAAATTCTGCTGGTTGAAGATGAGCCGCCGCTGGCTTCGTTCGTGAAAAAAGGCTTCGAGCACGAAGGCTACGACGTGACCGTGGCCTACGACGGGCGCACCGGCTGGTCGCTCTACGAGCAGCAGCCCTATGACCTCGTTATCCTCGACATCAACCTGCCCTACGTGAATGGGGTGGAGCTGTGCCGCCGCATTAGGGGGGCTAGCCAGCGCGTGCCGCTGCTGCTGCTCACGGCCCTCGACAGCCTCGACGACAAGGAAGCCGGCTTCGCGGCCGGGGCCGACGATTACCTGGTCAAGCCCTTCGAATTCAGGGAGCTGCTGATGCGCGCCCGCGCCCTCACCCAGCGCTACGCCGTGGCCAACGGCGAGCGCCGCGAACTGCGCATGGCCGACCTCGTGCTCGACCTCGACGCTAAATCCGTGACCCGCGCCGGCCAGCGCATAGCCCTCACCACCCGCGAATATTCGCTGCTTGAGCACCTGCTGCGCAACCGGGGCCGCGTGGTGTCGCGCGTAGATATTGCCGAGCGCGTCTGGGATTTGGATTTCGACACCACAACCAACGTTATTGACGTATACGTGAGCTATTTACGCAAAAAACTGGACCGTGATTTTTCGCCCAAGCTCATCCACACCGTGGTAGGCATGGGCTACGTGATGCGCGAGCAGTAGCCAAGCAAAGACGGTCGTCATGCTGAACGCAGTGAAGCATCTCGCTTCACCCGCACCGTTCAACGATTCGGGCGAGATGCTTCACTGCGTTCAGCATGCCGACTGTATCCTAAATTTATACCTGCTACCCATGCTGATTCGCAATAAGCTGATGCTGCGCTTTACGCTGGTGGTGCTGGCTATTCAGGTCTGCTTCTCGGCGTTCATTTATTATTTCAATGCCAGCACGCGGTCGCAGCGCTTCGAGCACCGCCTGGGCACCAGCGTGACCCTAGCGGCGCGGTTGCTCATTCGCCCCGGCAAGCTCGAAACCGGCAAGCTAGGTAGCCTGCGCCGCCGCGACCTGCTTACGCTAACCAACGAGCAGATAAGTATTTACGGGCCCGAGGGCGACTTGCGCTACAGCAGCGCCGACGACATCGACCAGACCCTGAACCGGGCCCAGCTAGCCAGCCTGCGCCTCGACCAGCCCACTGCCTTCGCCACCGGTGAGCGGCGCGAAGCCGTGGGCATGGGATATTTGCACGAGGGCGAGCAATACGGCATTTTCGTCTCGGCCGAAGACCAGGTGGGTTGGGCGCGGCTGCACCAGCTTGGGCTCTTGCTGCTCGTGGGCAACGTGGGGGCGCTGGCGCTCAGCATTTTGGCGGGGTGGTATTTTGCGGGGGCGGCGCTGGCGCCGGTGGCGCGCATCAGCCGGCAGGCGCGGCGCATCTCGGCCAAGAGCCTGGGCCGACGCTTATCCGAAGGCAACGGCCGCGATGAGCTGGCTCAGCTGGCTCGCGTTTTCAACGAGATGCTGGCTGGGCTGGAGCAGGCCTTTGAAGCGCAGAAGAGCTTCCTGGCCCACGCCTCGCACGAGCTACGTACGCCGCTCACCACCCTCACCGGCACTCTCGAAACGGCCCTGGCCTACGACGACAACCTGCCCGCCGCCCGCGAAAGCCTCGCCCATTCGCTCGACGCGGCCCGCCACCTCCAGAGCCTCACCGCTAGCCTCCTGGCCCTGGCCAAGGCCGACGGCACGCTACCCGAATTTACCCCCGTGCGCCTCGACGACTGCTTGAGCCAGGCGCTGGACTTTGCCCGCGCCAAATACCCCGGCCACGAGCTGCGGCTAGCCTTCGGCACGCTGCCCGCAGCCTTCGAAGGCGACGTCTTTATGCTACCCGGCAACGCCGAGCTGCTCACCACTGCGCTGCTCAACCTGCTCGATAATGCTGCTAAATACTCGGCTGGCCCAGTGTTGGCCGAGCTAGCCTACGAAGGCCCCACCACCTTGCGCGTGCGCGTCACCGACGCCGGCCCTGGCCTCAGCCCCGAGGAGCTGAGCCATATCTACGAGCCGCTGTACCGGGCAGCCGGCGCGGTGGGCCGCCCTGGCTACGGCCTGGGCCTGCCCCTCACCCAGCGCATTGTGCAGCGCCACGGCGGCCGGCTAGAGCTAGCCTCGGCCGTGGGCGAGGGCACTACGGCTACGGTGTGGCTGCCGGCGTTACCGGTGTAGTAGTTATTCTTAACCTCTTCCCTCTCCTTACTATGTCGCTTCAACGGGTTGCTATCACTGGCCAACTCGCTTGGCTGCCGAGTGATACCGAAATAGCTCCGGCCGCCTTGGCCGGGCTACCGGCTGATTATGAGGCATATCTCAAGCTACCTCTGCCACTGGAAATCGATACCAGCGTACCAATTGCCGACTATTCATTTGCTCGCAGCACCGTGGCTGAACTGAATGCGCGGGCGGCGTTTTGGAATAAATATGGTATCGTGGCGGGGCAGCCCACAGCTAGCCGCCTCCAGCCCATTACATGCCGTGAAGTGGCTGCCTCGCTGGACTTGCCTTATAATGCTGATTTCGGCCGGGCGGCTATCAGCCGGGCCTATGGCGGCCACTGGCCACCCCACTTGGGCAGCAGTTCGCTACTTACCGAAGCCTTTGCTCAACAGCTAGCCCAGTTGCTAGGGCCAGCCACCGAGGTATACTTCTACGGCTCGCAGGAGGAAGGCAATTACGATTGGGGCGCCAGCGGGTGTCCAAGCAGTTGGCTGGGAATGGGCACCTTAGCGGACTTGCCGGAAGTCTGCCAGCGCGCTGACGCCTTCCCAACCTACGTATTTGCCGCTGACCATTCCTGGTGCCTTTATCAGGCTGAAGAC
>Ga0308157_10001852_pt1 | contig 39229 bp, 37 predicted proteins | sample PhyBR1_FD_201035 | JGI IMG/M metagenome (GOLD analysis project Ga0308157, IMG submission 201035) | Phyllosphere microbial communities from UC Gill Tract Community Farm, Albany, California, United States - DLSLB.R1 | ecosystem: Host-associated > Plants > Phyllosphere > Unclassified | place: USA... | reverse complement strand
CATTGAAATATTATCCAAATCCTGTCAAAGATATCCTGACGGTTTCTGCTGATAAAAAAGTAGACCAGATTTCTGTTTACAACTTGGCTGGGCAACTGTTACAGGAAAATAATCATTCTAATGTTATCAATCTTTCAAAACTTCCTTCCGGTGTTTACTTTGTGAAAACCACCATCGAAGGTCAAATGGATGTGACCAAAGTCATCAAAGAATAAATTTATCATAATTGTGTTTTTAATCGGAACGGGGCTTATCTTAAGTGAGATACCTCGTTTTTTTTCTTTAATGATCTAACTTTAATTATTGCCTGTGCACAGACGACCAGAAACATGCGCATGATTGATTGAAGTCCTGCGCATGTTTTTTATGGGTCTGATTTAAGTTAAAATTAATGGTGATTTTAACCTGATGAATACGATTCTTCCTCGATTTTATTTTCTGGAAAACTGATACATCTTTCCGTTTTGCAGAAGCTGCATCTCATTCTTTTCTGGGAAGAAAGTCAATGTAATGCCTGCTTTTTCAAATAGGTATTGATCTTTCTCTAAAAGCTCCAGCGGAAATTCGGGTTGCCCTTTTCCCTGTGCAAATAATTGGTCATTTTTCACAAAAACTTTCAATCCCAATGGGATGTCAGGAGAGGTATAGTCGCCGAGATATTTCTTCACTGTTCCGTTGTAAGTGCTGTTCGTGTCTGCCGTCTCAAATTTCGGATAATCAAAATCTTCGTTATAAATGATATTCAGAATCCCTATTGCCATAGTGTTGTGAGGATATTCTTCACCATTAATCGTCATAGAAACTGAATAATCTTCTTTTTTGTTATAAGAAGTTATCGTGTGAGACCCAGCCGTATCGCCACCGTGACCAAACGAAACCTGATTGTAAAAAGGGACAGGCATAATTCCAAAACCAAAATCTAATTTGGATCCATGTTTCGGCATCATCTGCTCCAATGTTTCTTTTTTCACGAATTGGTTATTGAATAAAGCATTGATGAAAAGATTCAAATCATAAGGCGTAGAAGTGATGTCTCCCAAGCCGATACAGTTATGGAAATCAAAATCCTCTACCTGTTTCCAAATGTCACCAGCATTTTCATAAGATTTGAAAACATTTTTCGGGTTGTCCAGAACAGAAAAAGTATTCTGCATATTAGCTTTGCTCGTGATATTTTCTCTGAGAAGAACATTGTAAGGTTTCTTGGCCACTTTCTCTAAGATTCTGCTCAAGAGATAATAACCGGAATTGGAATATCTCGTTTTCTCTCCCGGCTGAAATTCTACGCCTTGCGCTTTTATCGTATCGAGAATTACTTTATCGCCAACCGATTTCTTGAACAGCCATTGATAATGTTCTCCTACATAGTCGCCCAATCCACTCGTGTGATTCAGTAACGTTTCGATTGTGATTTTGTCTGCATTGGGAATCTCAGGATAATATTTTGAAAGCTTGTCTTGGATATTCAGTTTTCCTTTTTCTGCAAGTTGCATCAGCATTGTTGCGGTAATCAGTTTGCTCACAGAACCAATTTGATAGCCGGTTTTGGCATTCCATTTCACATTGGGCAATTGATCTTGTCCGAAGTCTTTTTTATAAATTTCTTTCCCTTTTCGGAAAATAGAAATGCTTCCAATGCTCTGTTTATTCTTGGTAATGTAATCCAGAAAATCATCAAGTTTAGCATTGTTAATTTCTCGGCTGCCAATATCTTTTATCTTTTCATCTTTTGCAGTTGGTTTTTCATTGCCATTGTTTTTGAAAAAATTCAAAGGAAATGAACGGCCGTTTTGTGTAAAAGTTCCTTCGAAATGGTCTGTTTTGTATTGTCCTAAATAGGAAGCGCCAAGTTCATTCATCTCAAAAATCAATTCATTGTTATGGAATTCGGTTTTGTCGACGGTGATGATTTTGTCACCTTGTTTCGGACTTCTTGCAGTTGAAACGTAAGCGTTGTTTTCTTTTTTAATATTAAGGATTAGAGGCAGTTGCATCCCGCCAAGATCGAGTTCTCCTTTCCAGGAGCCGGTTAAATCTTGGGCGTAGAAAGTCTGTGCTAATAAAATCAGCACCAATAATAGTTTGGTTTTCATATGTAAATATTTATGGTTTATTAAAGATCATATGCAATCGGCAGCCATTTTAATTTAGCCTAATGAAATGTCGGGACAGCGATGTCATATGTGAAAATTTTTATTAAAGTATAGTTTGACTAACGATGGTCAATATCAATGAGACAACTGCGAAGAGGACAATGTGCTGCCACTTTTTGATATTCGTAGCTGTTTGGAATCCGTTGTAATAGAGCACAAAACTGTAAATCATAAATGGTAAACTTGCCAATGCAAAAGCGGTAACCAAGATGAGGTTTATTGTTTCTATTTGACTTGGATCGGCAACACTTTTTGTGATACTCTGTGTAGCATTCTTTAAAAATGACATACCGGAGATGGGCATTATAATAATTAAAGGAATAGCTGATATTAAAACAGTATTGATGATATCGATGATTCTTGTTTTATTATTAAGTAAAAACGCAAGAATAAAAAGAACAATGATTGCAAAAATTGTACTCGAAGAATTGATTTTCAAAACATCCCAAATTGTCTGATTGTCTTCCAAACGCGAAAGATGAAAAATACTGTCATTCACATTTCCTGCGTAATAGCAGCCAAAAATATTCAGAATAAAAAAAATGATTCCAACAACAAGAAGATGGATGTCATTAAATTTCCCAAAAGGATTGAAGATGGTTTTCCAGTTCATAGTTTTAGTTTTGAAGTTTTTTGACTTTCTCGATAAGATCATCCATTTTGTTCCGCATTGTCGGATAAGACAATTCCGCTTGTTTAGCCATTTCTTTGATGCTCCCGCTGGAAAGGAAAAAGTTGAGAATGAAGTCCTGATCATCTCTGCTCAATTTCAAAAGGGTGGGAAGTTCATAATCACCGTTTACTTGTGTGGCGCAAGACGGGCATTTCATCTGACTTACATTCAGAGTATGATCACAGCTTGGACAAACTATTGGAAGTTTCATTTTATTTAATTTTGTTTTACAAATGTAATAATAATTTTAATAAAGTTAAATATTATTTTAATTTTATTAAAATTTAATTTGAATTTAAAAATAAAAAAACTTCCATTAATGGAAGTTTATGTTTTAATATCTTTAGATTTTATTCTAATTTGACATTTTAGATTGTTCTGTATGTTTTACGTAATCGCTGTAATTGATAGGCGAATAAACTTTTTGTTCGACAATGTTTTTTGAGGCTTTCCAATAGTTAGCATCAAATTTTTTAACTAATGAAATAGAACATAAAAGGACTTTATTGCTGACTTTAAGTTTTACAGAAGAGATGTAGTTAGTCTCCGAATATGGGAATTGCGGAATCTTTTCTGTAGAATCTTTGGTTTCGCCATTGGCGTAAGTTACAGTCCATTTATAAAGATATTCTCCGGAATTGGCGTCTGGAAAGAATGACATAATCGATTCACTCACTTTAACATCTTTGAAATCATCAATGTTGATACCGCAACTATTCTCCAATTGATTTTGTTTAGGATCAACAATATCAATTGTTTTTTCGCAAAGTACAATTCCCTTATCTGTTAAAATTGAAACTGAGATTGTACTTTTTCCAAGACTTTTTCCTGTGAGATTGATACTTTTAAGCTTGTTGTTTCCTTCGATTTTCACAACTTCTTCATTAGAAGATTTCCAGGAATAGCATTCATCACATTGTGCGTTGGCACCAACTGTAATGGTAGTGATTTCGTCTGGTGCTGGGATTTTACTAGTGGTAATATTGCATTGACCGTACAAATTTGTGATTGCCAGAAACCCGGCAATTGGAATAAATAAATTTTTCATCTGTTATGTGTGTTAATTTTTTTTTTTCTTGCAGCAAATATTATACCTGTATGACTCCAAGATTAAATTTTTCTTTAATTGGGGAATGGTTGGCTGCTTCTATTCCCATGCTAATCCATTTTCTTGTATCAACAGGATTGATAATGGCATCTGTCCAAAGTCTTGCTGCTGCGTATGTTGGCTGAATTTGTTTATTATAATCTTTCAGAATTTTGTCAAGAATTTCTTTTCTTTCTTCTTCCGAAATTTGTTTACCCTGCTTTTTAAGTGAGGATTCCTGAATTTGCAATAATACATTTCCTGCTTGTGACCCTCCCATAACGGCTAATTCTGCCCACGGCCAAGCTACAATCAACCTTGGGTCATAGGCTTTACCGCACATTGCATAATTACCTGCGCCATAAGAATTACCTGTAATAACAGTGAATTTTGGAACTACAGAATTGGATACAGCATTTACCATTTTTGCACCATCTTTGATGATGCCGCCTTGTTCCGATTTTGATCCAACCATAAAGCCGGTCACGTCTTGAAGAAATACCAAAGGAATTTTTCTTTGATTACAATTAGCAATAAAACGAGTTGCTTTGTCAGCCGAGTCAGAATAGATCACACCACCAAACTGCATTTCGCCTTTTCCGCTTTTTACCAATTTTCTTTGGTTAGCAACAATTCCTACACTCCAGCCATCGATTCTGGCGGTTGCACAAATAATACTCTTACCATAATCAGGCTTATATTCTTCGTATTCAGAATTATCTACAAGACATTTGATGATTTCAAAAGTATCATATTGCTCAGACCTTACGGCTGGCATTATTCCAAAAATATTGTCAGGATTCTCTTTCGGAGGGAAACTTTCGATTCTGTCAAAACCTGCTTTTTCAAAATCTCCTATAGATTTCATAATATTCTTGATTCTGTCAAGAGCATCTTTGTCATCTTTGGCTTTGTAATCTACGACACCGGAGATGGAACTGTGCATTGTTGCACCACCCAAAGCTTCATTATCGATTGATTCGCCAATAGCGGCCTTTACAAGATAGCTTCCTGCTAAGAAAATACTTCCGGTTTTGTCAACAATCATCGCTTCATCGCTCATAATCGGAAGATAAGCGCCACCAGCAACACAGCTTCCCATAATCGCAGAAATCTGAATAATACCGGACGAGCTCATTTTAGCATTATTCCTAAAAATCCTTCCGAACATCTCTTTATCAGGGAAAATCTCATCCTGCATTGGTAAATAAACACCTGCAGAATCTACCAAGTAAATAATTGGTAAGCGATTTTCCATAGCGATTTCCTGCGCTCTGAGATTTTTCTTACCAGTAATAGGAAACCAGGCACCAGCTTTCACAGTTGCATCATTGGCGACAACAATGCATTGTTTGCCAGATATGTAACCCATTTTTACAACCACACCGCCGGCAGGACATCCGCCTTCTTTCTCGTACATCTCGTAACCTGCAAATGCACCAATTTCTATAGTGTCAGAATTTTTATCAAAAAGATATTCTAAACGCTCTCGAACCGTCAGTTTTCCTTGATCGCGTTGTTTTTGAAGCGCCTTTTCACCGCCTCCCAATTTGATTTTAGACAAAATTTTCTTTATGTCAGAAAGTTTCAGTTTGTTGATATCTTCTCTTTTATTGAATTCTAAATCCATAAGGTTTTCTTTGGCTTAAAGATATACTTTTTTATAAAATATGAATAATTAAAATCCTTGAAGCTACTTTAGATAATCACTTTTTTGGTTTTAACGCCAGATTTTTGATAAATCTTTAGAATATAAACGCCTTTGTTATATTGATTTGTGATAATGTTTAATGCTTTAATATTTTGCTTTGAAAATATATTAGCTTACCCGAAACGTCATAAATATCAACTTTATCAGTGGTGACGTTACTATTTATTACTAATCCGAAGTGTTTATATACACCAATAAATTTTCTTTCAAAACATTATTAGTTCCCAAACACATACTAATATCAAAATAAAGTAATTATTTTTTCATTATTAGTGTTTTTATAAATATAATTATTTATTTAAATTATTAATAATCAGAAAGTTGATTTGTGATTTTAATTTATTGTTGGTATTGTTTTAAATATATTATCATTGTAATTTAATTATGATTGTATTTGTTTGAATAATAATTAATTATGCTAGTTTTAATATATTCACAGAATTAGTTCCTAAACATATACAAGCTTACCGAAATCACTTTTTAATAGTAAGTTTCAGCAATTAAATGTTTTAACTAACAATAAATTAGCTGTCTGTTCGTTGTTATGTTAAATAAAATGAATTTTTAGTTAGTTTATGTTTATTTAATAAGTTATCTTATTAAGAGATCCGTGCAAACTTTTGTACGGATTTTTTCGTTGAGACATTCCAGAATCTTGACCTTGAAACAAGAAATTTAACCTAATTTTGCAATCTGAAAATCTATAATTCCCAATGAAAAATTCTTATCTGCTGAGGTTACATTTTATCGTCTTTTTATGGGGATTTACTGCTATCTTAGGAAAACTGATTTCTACGGATGCGCCATTATTGGTTTTTTACAGAATGTCATTTGCTGCTTTTTTTCTTTATTTATATCTAAGGATTATAAAAAAAGAAAGTATCAAGGTCACAAAAATTTTATTATTAAAGCTGGTAGGAATAGGAAGTGTGATGGCGTTTCACTGGCTGTTCTTTTTTCAATCGATTAAAGTTTCCAATGTTTCAATCGCACTTTCCTGTTTGTCCCTATCAACATTATTTGCCGCCTTGATAGAACCTTTGGTTTTTAAAAGAAAACCAGATTGGGTAGAAGTGATTATTGGGGTAATTATAGTTGTCTGTATTTCATTGATTTTCAACGCAGAGCTGAAATATAAATTAGGCATTTTTTATGGAATTCTTTGTGCGTTTTTCGGAACTGTTTTTTCTGTTTTCAATGGTAAGATTTTTGGAAAAACCAGTTCTGGGAACATTATTTTCTATGAGATAGCGGGCGGATGGTTGGTCATTAGTCTGTTTTTTATTTTAACAGGACAAATTTCTTCTTTCAGTGAAATAAGTTATACCGATATTGCGTTAATAATATTGTTGGCTTCTGTCTTTACGGCTTATCCAATGTTTGAAAGTGTAAAACTGATGAAGTTTATTTCCCCTTTCACATTGATTTTGACAGTAAATCTTGAGCCTGTTTATGGGATTATTCTGGCTTTTTTTATCTTTGGAGCATCAGAGCATATGAGTCCCGTTTTTTATATTGCTTCTTTGGTGATGATTATTGCGATTGTTATCAATGGTGTTATAAAATCGAAACGAAAAAAAGAAGATACAATTGCAGAATCCAAACCTCTGTAAACAGTTTTTGATGAAAAGAATTTTATTTTTTTTACTGATTATTTTTTCACAACTATCTGATGCCCAAATCATCAGAAAATATTCTAATGAATTTTTGAATATAGGAGCAGGTGCCAGAGGACTTGCTATGGGAGGCGCTGTGATTTCTAATCAGGATGATGTTTATTCTCCGATGTGGAATCCGGCCGGCTTAATGAAAATTGAAGGTGACTGGCAAGTGGCAGCTATGCACGCAGAATATTTTGAATCCATTGCCAAATACGATTATATCGCTTATGCAAAACCTTTAGATTACGGAAATGGAGTTTTCGCTGTTTCACTCGTAAGGTTAGGGGTTGATAATATTCTCAATACAACTCAATTAATTGATCCTGAAGGAAATATCGATTATGATAAAATCAGTTCTTTCTCAACTTCGGATTACGCTGCGTTATTTTCTTATGCTTTTCATCCCAACGGAAATCAGAAATTAGACGTTGGAGCAACGGCGAAAGTAGTTTACAGAAATGTGGGTAAATTTGCCAGCGGTTATGGTTTTGGGTTTGACATTGGTGCAGTTTACCGTACCGATACCGATTTAAATTTGGGTTTCATGCTGAGAGATGCCACAACAACGGTCAATTTCTGGACCATAAACCAAAAAGAATTGTCAGCAGTTGTGAATGGGGAAGAGTTCAATCCGGCACCAACTGATAAAATGGAAATCACGATGCCAAAGCTAAATCTTGGTGTCAGTAAAACTTTCGAGTTCAACAGAGATTTGAAGTTGTTGCCAGAAGCCGGAGTCAATATCGATTTTGCAAAAACTGCGGCTTTAGTTTCAACAGATTTTGCCAGTATTACGCCTTATGCTGGTGGCGAATTGATTTTTCAGGATATGATTTTTGTGAGATTAGGTCTCAATAGATTTCAATCAATTACTGATATCGAAGATTTGAAAAGAAAAGTTTCCTTCCAGCCAAGTGCGGGAATTGGAATTAAATATAAAGGTTTGACATTGGATTATGCCATTACCAATTCCGGAATCGGCGGATCCAATTTTTATTCTAATTTCTTTTCTTTGAAGCTGGATATGCAAGGTTTTAGGAACTAACTTTACTCAAAATTTTAAACAATGAAAAGAATCTCAGTTTTATTCTCTATTTTCCTGTTAATATTGGCAAAAGCTCAAACTCTGTCTGATTACAAGTATGTTGTGATTCCTGATGAGTTAGCCGATTTTAAAAATAATAAATCCTATGGTTTGGATGTGATTCTTAAAAATGCTTTGAAATCGAAGAAATATCAGGTTCTCACAGATTCTAAAACCAATTGGCCATCTGACGCGCTGATTAATCCATGCAAGATTCTGAATGCTGAGATTTTGGATGATAAAAGTATGTTTAGAAACAAAGTGATTTTACAGTTTCAGGACTGCGGTAAAAAAGTAATTTTTACAGAGAAGGGAAGTAGTACTATAAAAGAATTTGAGCCAGGTTATCAGGATGCACTGAAACAAATTTTGATAAAAATTCCTGTTTCAAATCCTAATCCTGAAACGGAAAAATTGGCGGAATCAAAGTCACAGGAAATAACAAAAGTACCAGAACAATCAATGCCAAAAGAAGTTTCTACGCAAGCATCAACTGCGCTCAGATATACAAATGGAAAAACTACTTTGCAAAAAATAAAAATCGACGATACTCAGTTTATTTTGGTTGATGGCAATAGTTCTGTTCCTTATGCAACCTTCAAATCGACAGCGAAAAAGGATGTTTACAGAGTGAAACTTGGTTCTGGTGAATCTACAATCGGTTATTATGAAAATGGAAATATTGTTATAGAAATGCCAAAAAGCGATGGGGAATTTGCGAATGAAATTTTCACTGCGAACTAAATAAAAATCTAATCTTACCAATTATAATCAAAAAGCTCAGAATAATTTTCTGAGCTTTTTGGTTATGAAAGATCTGATTATTTATTAGGCTGAGGTGTAAATCGCAAATAAGGTTTTATAACTTTTACACCTTTTGGAAATTTCTTCTCGGCATCCTCCTGCGAAACCGCTGGCGGAATTATGACATCATCACCATCTTTCCAATCCACGGGCGTTGCAATACCATAACCATCTACCAATTGCAAAGAATCCAAAACCCTCAGAATCTCGGTAAAATTTCTGCCAGTAGAAGCAGGATAAGTAATGATTAATCTTACTTTTTTATTCGGATCAACAATTAATAAAGATCTTACAGTTAATGTTGCACTCGCATTTGGGTGAATGAAGTCATACAATTCTGACACTTTTTTATCTTGATCTGCAATAATTGGGAATTCAACTTCCGTATTCTGAGTTTCATTGATGTCGGAAATCCAACCTTTATGATTATCAATGCCGTCCACGCTTAAGGCTAAAACTTTGGTGTTTCTTTTATCAAATTCAGGTTTCAGTTCAGATGTTTTTCCTAATTCGGTTGTGCATACTGGTGTATAATCTGCGGGATGAGAAAATAATATTCCCCAGGAATCGCCCAGGTATTCGTAAAAATTAATATTTCCCAGACTGCTTTCTGCATCAAAATCCGGAGCGGTATCACCAAGTTTAATAGACATATTTTTATATTTTATGATTAATGCTTAACAAAATTAATAATAAAAACTCAATTCATACTAATTTAGTATTATTTATTTTTATTAATAAAAAAACCGCTGATATCAGCGGTTTTTAAATTTTGTAATTGGATAGATGTTATTTTAAAGTTCCAACTTTACTGTCATCAATATTGTATTTTTTGATAACCTCGTCATAAGACATTTTGGAAAAATCAGCAGTATTAGCATTCTTATTCCCATATACAGCAGGTACTAAAACTACTCTGAATGTTTTATTATTTAGAAATGTAGAAGACATTTGGGAAAGGTCAAATGTACCTCTTGCATAAATTTTAAAATCATTAATAGTAAAATCAAAATCATAATAAACTTCTTCTATCATTCCATTTACAGAAGGATTGAATGTTGCTGGCAATGCAGTCCAAATAGGATTTCCACTATTTGTCGTTGCTGTCTGAATATAAATTAAAACAATATCCTGACCAAGCATTGGACGATTAAAACCTTTTGAATAGTTCCATCCGTCGTCGTTATTATAGGTTAAGTTAACATTCTGCAAATCATAAACAGCAGGATAGTCAACTTGTACTTGTTGAATATCATCATCGTCATCTTTACAACTGAAGATGAAAACGCTGGAAACCAGCAATAATAAAAGGGGCAAAAACTTTTTCATAGGTATAATATTTTACGTTAAATTTTTAATTACAAATTACAGACCATAAAAATAGCTATTTTCCGTGGAATTAATATCTTTATGGAAACTTTCTGAATTTTAGATTTTCAAAATATGAAAAAGTTAAGTCTATTTATAATAACTTTTATTTCGCAATTATATTTCACTCAGTATCAACCGACAAATTTATCTTCTGTAGATATAAAAAAAGCCAATGATTGGGTTGATAAAACCTACAATGCGCTTTCACAAGAGGAAAAAATCGGTCAGCTTTTCATCGTTGCGCTTTATACCAACAAAGATGAGGCGCACATCAATCAAATCAGAAATATCGTTTTGAATGATAAAATCGGTGGTTTGATATTGATGCAAGACGATGCGACGAGAGAAATTAATTTGGTCAATGAGTTTCAGTCCAAGTCAAAAGTGCCTTTGATGATTGGAATGGATGCAGAATGGGGCGTTTTCCAGAGGATTGCGAAAGCACACAAATATCCGTGGGCAATTACGCTAGGAGCGATTCAGGATAAAAATCTGATTCACGATATGTCGTCCAAAATTGCCGAAGATTGTAAAAGAATGGGAATCAATTGGGATTTTGCGCCCGTTGTGGACGTCAATACAAATCCAAACAATCCAATCATTGGAAACAGAAGTTTCGGTTCCGATGTTAATAATGTTGTGAATTCTGCTTTGGCTTATTCCAACGGTTTGCAGGATAATAAAGTTCTCGGAGCGATTAAACATTTTCCTGGTCACGGCGATACAGATACAGATTCACATTTAGATTTACCAGTCGTTTCTCATAATATGGAACGATTGGAAAAAACCGAACTTGCACCTTTCAAAGCATTGATGGACAAAGGAATCGGTGGCGTAATGGTCGCACATCTTTATGTTCCAAGTCTTGAAAGCGAGAAGGGAATTCCTGCTTCAATTTCCAAAAAAATCATCACTGGATTATTAAAAGAAAAATATGGTTACAAAGGTTTGATTATTACTGATGCGCTCAATATGGGCGCGGTAGCAAACAAATTCAAAGCGGGAGAACTGGATGCGTTGGCTTTCAAAGCTGGGAATGATATTATGTTGTTTTCGCAGGATGTTGCGACCGGAAAAAGGTTGATTCAAAAAGCGATTGATAACAAAGAAATTTCTCAAAGTAGAGTGGAGGAGAGCGTGAAGAAAATCTTGTTGACCAAATATTTTTTAGGTCTTGATCAATATTCCAACGTCAATCCGGAAAATATCAACGAAGATTTGAACAACGCTTCACATTCCGAAATTGTTCAGAAAATGTATTCCAACGCTTTGACATTAATTAAAGATGGCAAAAAACTGTTGCCTCTCGATTGCAAAGAAACTTATTATTACGTTCCGTTGGAAGAAGCGCCTTACGAAACTTTCCTCAATCAATTGAATACAGAAACAACTGTAATTCTTAAAAAAGCTTCAGAAATCAATTCAATTCCAGCCAACTCAAAAGTCATTGTTGGTTTTCATAAAGATAATTCTACGGCTTACAAACCTTATAAAATATCAGATTCAAGCAAAAAGATTCTGTCAGATTTAAGCAAAACCCAAACTGTCATTCTGGACGTTTTCGGAAGTCCTTACGCTTTGAAAGATATTGATATTTCCAAAGTTTCCACAGTCTTAGTTTCTTACGAAAATAATGATGACACGATGAAAGCCACAGCCAACGGACTTTTAGGACAAACAAAAATCTGGGGAAGACTTCCGGTTTTGGTAAATGACAACTTAAAATTCGGAATCGGAATGGATGTTGACCCAAAAATAACAACCAATCAAACCGATAGAAAAAATAGTTCGGAAACGAAAAATTCTAAGACTGTAATTGAGTAAATTTGAAATGTTATTTTTAGACTAAAATCAGATAAAAGTCTTGATACTTTTTACATAATACATTGTACAAAAAGAAATGAAAATAGGAATACTTTGCTATCCAACTTACGGCGGAAGCGGAATTGTGGCGACGGAATTAGGAATGAGTTTGGCCGACAAAGGTTATGAAGTTCATTTCATAAGTTCCGCATTGCCAGCACGTTTGGACGTTACAAACCCGAACATTTTCTTCCACAAAGTGAATGTTCAAACTTATCCGCTGTTCCAATATCAGCCTTACGATATCGCGTTGTCATCTATGATTTATCGTGTTGTCAATCTTTACAAATTGGATATTCTGCACGCGCATTATGCGATTCCTTATGCTTACGCAGCGTTTACAGCGAAACAAATGTTGAAGGCGGAACACAAAGATGTTCCTTTGGTAACGACACTTCACGGGACAGATATTACTTTGGTTGGTCAACATCCAAGTTACAAACACGCAGTCGAATTCTCTATCAATCAGAGTGATACGATAACTTCGGTTTCCGAAAGTCTTAAAAAAGATACACTTCAGTTTTTCAATATTCACAAAGAAATTCAGGTCATTACCAATTTTATTGATAATTCGGTTTTTGATGAAGATTGCAAAACCTGCCAAAGAGAACAATTTGCGAGCGATGATGAAAAAATTCTGATTCACGTTTCCAATCTTCGTCCTGTCAAAAGAATTCAAGATGTTTTGGAAATTTTCAAAAACGTCAATAAAAAAGTGAAATCAAAATTGATAATCATTGGCGAAGGTCCGGAAATGGAAAAAATCAACCAGTTCCTGGAAGAAAATCCAGAGTTGATTGGAAAAATAAAATTACTAGGAAAAGTCAACGATTTGTATAGGATTCTACAACTTTCTGATGCGTTTCTTTTGCCGTCTGAGCAGGAAAGTTTCGGATTGGCCGCATTGGAAGCAATGGCTGCCAGAACTCCAGTGATTAGCAGTAACGCAGGTGGAATTCCGGAAGTTAATATCCAAGGCGTAACCGGATTTTTGGCTGAGATAGGAAACGTAGAAGCAATGAGCAATTACACAATCAAGCTGTTGAGTAACGATGAACTTTTGGCGGAAATGAAGAAAAATGCCAAAGTTCAGGCAATGAAATTTGACCTGAAAAATATCCTTCCGATTTACATCGAAATGTACGAAACAACGATTGCCAAATTTGAAGAGACTAATTATAAGGAAGTTTTATAGAAAAATTAATTCTTTAGTTATTATAAATTTTCGACTCCGCGTAGATGGACACTTTATGTTATTTAAGTTGTCTCATTTAGCGGAGTCGATTTTTTTTTAGATTAATACAAATTGGGAATAGCCATAATTATTTGGAAATTAACATATTATTGCGTTTTATTTTTTAATTTAGAAGAACATAATTTGTTTATAACTGTAAAATCAATAAAAACTCAAAACTATGATTATCAAAAAACAATTTTTAGCTGCTCTTCTTTCCTTTCTAACCTTCTTTTGCTATGCGCAAGTAGATACGATTGTAATGACCGATGGAAGTGAACTGCGCGGGAAAGTGGTCAAATATAATCCGAATGACCTCACATTTGTGCATCAGAATGAAACTTTGGAATATACAGTCAGTAAAAAAGATATTTCAAAAATCACGTTTTCTTCCGGCAGAATCGAATATCTGAATGATTCGAAAGTCAGTACAAATACTTCTCAAACAGGAGATTACCGAAACAAGGTCGCGATTCTGCCTTTCAGTTATGTGAAAGACCAGGAATCGAGTAATGAGACGATGACAAAGAAAATTCAGCAGGAAACTTATACTGTTTTTAACTCCAAAAAAGCAACTCTGAAATTCCAAGACCCGACGGAAACCAACGCTATTCTTTTCAAAGCCGGAATCAACGAAAGTAATCTGCAAGGCTACACAATGGGAGAAATTTGCCACATTCTGAATGTAGAATACGCCATCAGCGGAACGGTTTCCATAGAAAAAACCAATGTTTACACTTCTAATTACGGCAGTTCCAATACGAATGTTTCGCAGAAAAACAATGGCGCAAAAGTCAATTCTACGGGTTCGTCTTCCTCTACAACGTATCAGAATTACAGTACCGGCATCACGATGAACATCTTCAACATCAATGGTGACAATCTTTTCACGCAGAATCACAATTCATTTTGGCCTTATGAAAATGCCTATAAAACCACTTTGGATTATTTGGCGAAGAGAACGCCGCTTTACAAAAAATAGGAAGGAAATTTTTCTTAACTTAACCCTTTCAGAGTTTGAGATTCTGAAAGGGTTTTTTGTTTGAAAATTTAAAAAACTACAACACAAATGAATGAAGAAATATTACAATATCTCTGGAATTTTAAGAAATTCCGGCGTTTCGATTTTACTTCTGTGGATGGAAAGAATATCGAAATCTTAGACTTTGGCGAATGGAACAGGAATTCGGGACCGGATTTTTTGTTTGCAAAGATTAAAGTTGACAACCTGATTTTCGCCGGAAACATTGAGATTCATACCAAAGCTTCCGATTGGTTTTTCCACAACCATTCCGGAAATCCAGAGTTCGGAAATCTGATTCTTCACGCTGTTTATATCAATGACTGTGACATTCCGGAATTGGAAAATCAGCAGATTCCGACGTTGGAACTTAAGGATTATATTGATGAAAATTTGATTCAGAAACATCAGAATTTGAGGGAAGAACATTCGTTTGTTCCTTGCGAAGATTTGTTTGATAAAGATAAAATTCCATTGTTTTTTGAGGAAGAAGTTTTGCTTAAGAAATTGGATTTTAAATCTGAATCTCTGGAATTATCATTAAAGAAAAATCAAAACAATTATGAAGCGGTTCTGTTTCAACAATTGGCTTACACTTTTGGATTGAAGGTTAACGCGGAAATTTTTCTTCAATTGGCAGAAAGTCTTGACTTTTCCATTGTTCAAAAAATCAAACAAAATAATATTCAGTTGGAAGCTTTGTTATTCGGGATCTGTAATTTTCTGGATGAACCAAAAGATGAAATGATGAAAGTATGGAAACGGGAATTTCATTTTCTAAAGATTAAATTTAATATTAATGAAGTTAGAATCGCTCCGAAATTTTCAAAACTACGTCCACCAAATTTCCCTACGATTCGGCTTTCACAATTGGCTAATCTTTACAATTCTCAACCCAATCTCTTTTCGAAAATCATTGAGGCCAAAACGATTGATGATTTGTGCTTGATTTTCGACAATATTTCAGCTTCGGAATATTGGGATAATCATTTTAATTTTGGGAAGATTTCGCCGGTTGAAAGTCAAAAATTGATGACTAAAGATTTCATCGATTTGATTATTATTAATGCGATTCTACCGATCAAATATTTCTATCAAAAGAATCACAATTCTGAAATTGTGGATGATATTTTTGACTTTTATAAGCAATTAAAACAGGAGAAGAATTCTGTTCTTGATGAATGGAAAAACTTGGGTGTGAAATTCGATAATGCTTTGCAGACACAGGCTTTTCTTTACCAATACAAAACATTTTGCACTCAGAAAAAATGCTTAAATTGCAGTATCGGTTTTCAACTATTGAAGAGCCAAGATTAAAGTAATACATCCAAAATGAAAGAGCCAATTGTAATCAACGGGATGCGCCACAAAATAGAAAGAGAATGGTTTGGCGTGCTCACAAGATACGGAACCAAACTTGGAATTCCTGTTTCGAAACTGCGTGTTTTCTTTATTTATTCTACGTTTGCGACGGCTGGAATTTTCTTTTTGTTTTATCTTGGATTGGCTTTCATGCTTTGGATAAAGGATTGTATTGTGACGAAAAGGCCGAGTGTTTTTGATTTGTAAATATTTCTTTCTCGCAGATTAAGCAAATTTTGCAGATTTCAATCCAAACATCATATTGTTCCGTAGGAATCTAAACTGTTGAGATTCCTACGGAAAGACAAACATTGGATTTGTTACAAATGTTTTTTTACGCAGAATCCCGCAGCCCGGCTTGAGTGGAAATCCTTTTTTGCTTGTAGCCAGGTTCTAATTAGATAGAAATCGTCTGCAAAAAAGATTGGGAACGGAAGACGGAAATAGCTGCCCAAATTATTTCTAAACAAAAAAATCCGATTGAAAAACTCAACCGGATTTGTATTTTGAAAGAAGTCTAATATCTAACTTCTAAAATCTAATTTCTAATTATGGATTTGCAGTTTTCAGATTTGCAGATGCATATTCTCTGTTCATTCTGGCGATGTTTTCCAGAGAGATTCCTTTCGGACATTCTACTTCACAAGCGCCGGTGTTGGAACAGTTTCCGAATCCTTCTTCGTCCATTGCTTTTACCATATTCAGAACTCTTCTGGTAGCTTCTACACGACCTTGAGGCAACAATGCGAACTGAGATACTTTTGCACCAACGAACAGCATTGCTGAACCGTTTTTACAAGAAGCGACACAAGCACCACAACCGATACACGCCGCCGCATCCATCGCTTTGTCAGCGTCTTCTTTCGGAACCAGGATTGCGTTGGCATCCAAAGTATTTCCAGAAGTATTCACAGAAACGAATCCACCGGCAGCCATTACTCTGTCAAAAGCACTTCTATCAACCACCAAATCCTTAATTACAGGAAAAGCGGCACTTCTCCAAGGTTCGATGTGGATGGTTTCGCCATCTTTGAAATGACGCATATGCAGCTGGCAAGTCGTAATTCCTGTATCTGGTCCGTGCGCTCTACCATTGATGTAAAGTGAACACATTCCGCAGATTCCCTCGCGACAATCGTGGTCAAAAGCTACTGGGTCTTTGCCTTCGTTGATTAATTGTTCGTTCAGGATATCCAGCATTTCTAAGAATGAAGAATCTGTAGAAACATCAGAAATTTTATAGGTGTCAAATTGTCCCTTCGACTTATTATTTTTTTGTCTCCAAATTTTCAGCGTAAGATTTAAGCCTTTTTTTGCACTCATATTTATATATTTTTGAATGGAGATTATTTATTTTTCTCTGGTTTATCAGCATTTTCAAATTTCATATCCGATGCTAAAACTTTTATTTTCTTAGAATTTGAAGCTTTTAGTGCGTCATATTTTTCCAAGCCTTTTTTGATATTTTCAGATTTATCATCTGTTTGAGGTGTATAAACTAATTTATTAGCACCTTTTACAACTTGATAAAATGTTTTTTTATCTCGAAATTCATTAGGATTTAATGGGGTAAGGCTTACCTGTGCTACAAATGCTCCCATTTGTCCTTCAGCATTTAAAACATAAACAGCGTTTGGTTCCAGATTGGCTTCAACAAAATCTCTGTTTTCGGAAGCGGCCCAAAAAATATGTTGTCCCGGCTCACATTCATAAACTAAATATTTGAAACCAGACATAGCTCCTAAGAAAATGTCTTTATCATAAAATCTAAAGTTTACAAATGGACCAGCTCCTGTTCGTAATATATAAACCAAAGATTTGCCTTCTTTTGGTTTATCAATTTCTTGGGTCGTAATTTTCTGTGAATAAGCAGTATTTAATCCGCAAATCAAGATAATTAATAATGTAAGTTTATTTAAAATCTTCATTGTCGTCTTATTTGTAACTTCTTGCTTTAACTTCGATATTCTCGTACACCAAATCTTCTTTGTGAACCAATGATTGATTGATGTCCATACCTTTATATTCCCAAGCGGCAACATATTTGTAATTCACATCATCACGTTCTGCTTCACCTTCCGGCGTTGCATGATCTTCACGGAAATGGCCTCCACAAGATTCATTTCTGTTCAGCGCATCTATCGCCATCAGCTGTCCTAATTCCAAGAAATCTGCTACTCGGAAAGCTTTTTCCAATTCCGGATTCATATTGTCAGCGTCACCAGGAACTCTTACGTCTTTCCAGAAGTTATTTCTTACTTCTTCGATTTCTTTGATTGCTTCTCTCAAGCCTTCTGGAGTTCTTCCCATCCCCACTTTGTTCCACATAATGTGGCCCAGTTGTTTGTGGAAATGATCGACTGTGTGCGTGCCTTTATTTGTTAAGAAGAAATTGATTTTTTCTTTAATTTCCTTTTCAGCTTCGTTGAATTCAGAAGTATCTGTAGAGATTTTTCCTGTTCTGATATCTGCGGATAAATAATCTGCAATTGTATAAGGTAGAACAAAATATCCGTCTGCCAAACCTTGCATTAAAGCAGAAGCTCCCAATCTGTTGGCACCGTGGTCTGAGAAGTTAGCTTCACCAATTACGAAACATCCAGGGATTGTAGATTGCAAGTTGTAATCTACCCAAACACCACCCATTGTGTAGTGAACCGCAGGGTAAATTTTCATTGGCGTCTTGTAAGGATCATCAGCAGTAATCTTCTCATACATTACGAATAAGTTACCGTATTTCTCCTCGATCCAAGCTTTTCCAAGATCGTAGATCTGTTGGTCAGTTGGGTTATGTATATGTTTTTCTATAGCGGCTTCTTTACCTTTTTTCATAATTTCTGTTGAGAAATCTAGGTAAACGCCTTCCTTCGTATCATTATTTTCGATTCCGTATCCGGCATCACATCTTTCTTTTCCGGCTCTGGAAGCAACATCTCTAGGAACTAAATTTCCAAATGCAGGATATCTTCTTTCAAGATAGTAATCTCTGTCTTCTTCTTTGATGTTTTCCGGTCTCAATTTTCCTTCTCTAATGGCAACAGAATCTTCAATTTTTTTAGGAACCCAGATTCTTCCTGAGTTTCTAAGAGATTCTGACATCAAGGTCAATTTAGACTGCTGAGTCCCGTGAACAGGAATACAAGTCGGGTGAATCTGAACATAACAAGGATTTGCGAAATACGCTCCTTTTTTATGAATTTTCCAAGCGGCCGAAACGTTAGAACCCATTGCATTTGTAGAAAGGAAATAAACATTTCCGTAACCTCCGGAAGCGATTACAACTGCGTGAGCAGAATGTTTTTCTATTTCTCCAGTTACAAGGTTTCTTGCGATAATTCCTCTTGCTTTTCCATCTACGATTACTAAATCCAACATCTCGTGACGGTTGAACATTTGGATTCTTCCTTTACCGATTTGACGGCTCATTGCAGAATATGCTCCTAGTAATAACTGTTGTCCAGTCTGTCCTTTTGCGTAGAAAGTTCTTTTTACCTGAACTCCACCAAATGAACGGTTATCTAATTGCCCGCCGTATTCTCTTCCAAAAGGAACACCTTGTGCCACACATTGGTCAATGATATTTGCAGAAACTTCTGCCAATCTGTAAACGTTAGCTTCTCTTGCACGGTAATCTCCACCTTTGATGGTGTCATAAAACAACCTGTAAGTTGAATCTCCGTCACCTTGATAATTCTTAGCAGCATTAATACCACCTTGAGCTGCAATAGAGTGTGCTCTTCTAGGAGAATCCTGATAACAGAATGCTTTTACGTTATAACCTTGTTCAGCAAGAGTCGCAGCAGCAGAGCCGCCGGCTAATCCTGTCCCAACAATGATAATATCTATTTTGTCTCGGTTGTTTGGAGCAACCAAGTTCATATGGTCTTTATGATTTTTCCATTTGTCCTTAAGTGGACCGTGAGGAATTTTTGAATCTAAACTCATAATTTACTTTTTATTATTGAGTAACGAAATGATAAATTGCGATAATGATGAAACCTGCAGGAATGATAACAGAGTACCAATTTCCGAAAGCCTTGATAAAAGGGGTGTACTTTGGATGTCTTGCTCCAATAGATTGGAAAGACGATTGGAAACCGTGCGCTAAGTGTAAACCTAAAAGCACAAACGAAATCACATAAATTACCACTCTCCAAATGCTCTCGAATTTGCTGTGCAAATCTCCCCAGAAACGATTTTCCTCTACAGGAAGTCCCTCGATGTACTTGTAGTTCATCTCGTGATACCAGAAGTCATACATATGCAAAGCCAGAAATGCTAAAATTACTGCACCTGTAATCAACATATTTCGTGACATCCAGGTTGAGTTGGCTGCCCCTTTGTTCATAGCATATTTCACTGGTCGGGCTCTGTTATTTCTGATTTCCAGTACAAATCCCATTATAAAATGGAAAATTACCGCTGCCATCAATATGGGCTGCATCAAAAATTGAATCAAGGGATTGTATCCCATAAATTGAGAGGCGTTGTTGTAAGCAGTTTCTCCGAAAACTGATAATAAATTCACGGAAAGATGCATTACCAAAAAAATCAGCAAAAACATTGCTGAAAGTGCCATAGCATATTTTCTGCCTATTGAAGACGTAGTCCCTGCCATAATTCTATTGTTGTTTTGAATTTTCACAAATTTAAAAAATAGTTGACTCAAGTAACATTGAGAAATGTCAGAAAAATATAGTTTGTAATGTTTCTAAATAACTTTACGGAACTATTAATTATATTCTAAGTTTAATAAAGATTCTCTGTTAAATACAAATAAAAAACCCCGAAAAATAATTTCGAGGTTGGTTTTTATAATTCTTTTCTCAATCTTGCAACTGGAATGTTGAGTTGTTCTCTGTATTTTGCAATCGTTCTTCTTGCGATATTGTAACCTTTTTCCTTTAGGATCCCCACAAGGGCATCGTCAGTGTAAGGTTTTCTCTTGTTTTCTTTTCCGATGGCTTCTTGCAGATGTTGTTTGATTTCTTTGGTAGAAACTTCTTCGCCATCATCATTGGTTAAAGAATCTGAAAAAAGATTTTTCAAATAAACAATTCCGTTTGGTGTATCGGCGTATTTACTTTTTACCACTCTGGAAATCGTAGAAATGTCGAAACCGGTAATATCTGCAATATCTTTAAGTATCATTGGTCTGATATTTTTCTCATCACCGGAAATAAAATAGTCTTTCTGAAGTTTTACAATCGCCGTAATGGTTTGTAAAAGTGTGTTTTGTCTTTGGTTAATGGCATCAATGTACCATTTTGCCGCATCCAGTTTTTGTTTGATGAAAAGTGCAGCTTGCTTATGTTCTGTTGATTTTTTATCGTGAGAATAAGTCATCAAGATATCTTTGTATTCATCTGAAACTCTTAAGGAAGGCGCATTTTTATTATTCAAAGTTGGAATCACTTGATTGTCTTTCACCTGAATCATAAAATCCGGAATGATTTCTTGATTGATGGTAATCGTCTGAGTGTCAAAGTTTCCTCCTACCTTTGGAGATAATCTGGAGATCTCGTCTAAAGCGCATTTCAAATCTTCTTCCTCAATATCATATTTCTGAAGAATCTTGTTGTAATGCTTATTCGCCAGCGCATCAAATTGATTTCTCAAAATATTTCCGGCTAGAATAACCGATGAATCTGAACTTACTTTTTTCTCAATCTGCAAAAGCAGACATTCTCTCAAATCTCTCGCGCCAACACCCGGTGGATCCAGTTTCTGAACATAATTTTCCAAAATATCAGTCACTTTTTCCTGAGTTGTATAAATCCCTTGTGAAAAGGCCAAATCATCTACAATAGATTTAATTTCTCTTCTGAGATAGCCGTCAGTGTCAAGGTTTCCAATCACATATTCTGCGATTTTCAAATCTTCATCATCAATGCTGGAAAGCCGTATTTGTTCCAAAAGATAGTCATATAGCGATTGTCCTTCTGTTAATAAGGATTGATTATCAAATTCTTCATCGTCGGCAGAGAAGTTGCTGCTTGCTGTTTTATAACTTGGTTCGTCATCATAAAGATATTCATTCACATCAAAATCTGTCTCGATGCTATCACTTCCTTCAGTTTCGAATTCCTCATCGGCTTTCGAATATTCTTCTTCAGGATTATCTTCTGTAACTTTTTCTAAAGCTGGATTTTCCTCGAGTTCTCTTTCCAGTTCTTCTTCGAATTCCAGCGTATGAAGCTGAATCAACTTCATCAGTTGAATCTGTTGAGGAGCGAGCTTTTGCCCGAGGCGCATTTGTAGATTTTGCTTTAGCATAATTTTTGGTGTTTGTCAATTAATTATCAACTTTACGAAGTTAAAAAATATTTTTTGATAAACAAAAAGTTTAGCACGATTTTTGATGTGTTAATATTAGTTAACAAAAAACCTTCAGATTTTTCTGAAGGTTTTTTCATTTTGTATTTGACTAGTGGCTTAAAATTCTGCATTTTTAGGCGTTCTCGGGAAAGGAATCACATCTCTGATGTTCGTCATTCCAGTTACGAAAAGTACCAATCTTTCAAGACCTAAACCAAACCCGGCGTGTGGCACAGAACCGAATTTTCTAGTATCAAGATACCACCAAAGTTCGTGCTCGTCAACACCAAAGTCTTTCATTTTTTCAAGAAGAACATCGTGTCTGGCTTCTCTTTCAGAACCGCCGATGATTTCACCGATTCCTGGGAAAAGAACGTCCATTGCTGCAACTGTTCTTCCGTCGTCATTCAGTTTCATATAGAACGCTTTGATTTCTTTCGGATAATCGAAAAGGACAACTGGCGCTTCGAAGTGTTTCTCCACCAAATATCTTTCGTGCTCAGACTGCAAATCGGTTCCCCATTTCTCAATCGGATATTGGAATTTGCCTTTTTTATTTTCTTTAGAGTTTAATAAAATCTCAATCGCTTCCGTATAAGAAACTCTCTTGAAACGCTTCGCAACCACGTTTTGAAGTTTTTCAATCAAGCCTTCTTTTGCTCTGTCTTTTTCAGGTTTTGATTTTTGCTCTTCTTCGAAACGTTTGTCAAGGAACTCCAAATCGTCTTTGCAGTTATCCAAAACGTACTGAATCACATATTTCAAGAAATCCTCAGCAAGGTCGATATTATTTTCAAGATTGTTGAACGCAACTTCCGGTTCAATCATCCAAAACTCAGCTAAGTGACGCGTTGTATTAGAATTTTCTGCACGGAAAGTTGGTCCGAAAGTATAAATTCTTCCCAATCCCATCGCCGCAGTTTCGCCTTCAAGCTGACCAGAAACCGTTAAATTGGTTTTCTTTCCGAAAAAGTCCTGAGAAAAATCGATTTCTCCTTCTTCGGTTTTCGGCATATTATTAAGGTCAAAATTCGTTACACCAAACATTTCGCCAGCACCTTCTGCATCAGCTCCTGTGATAACTGGTGTGTTGATGTAGAAAAATTGATTTTGATTAAAGAACGAGTGAATCGCAAAACTTACCGAGTGACGGATTCTGAAAACCGCTCCAAAAACATTGGTTCTGAATCTCAAATGCGCTTGCTCACGTAATTTCTCCAAACTGTGTTTCTTTGGCTGAAGAATCGTGGATTGCAATTCCTCAAAGAAATTGTCTCCCAGAATCGTGATTTTTTTCGCAATGATTTCCACGGTTTGTCCCGCGCCTTGGCTTTCCACCACTTCACCTACAATTTTCAAAGACGAAGCCGTATTGATTTTCTTGATGGTTTCTTCATCAAAACTTTCAAAATCGACCACGATTTGCAAATTATTAATCGTAGAACCATCATTCAGCGCGATAAAACGATTGGAACGGAAAGCCCGAACCCAACCCTGAACGGTAATGTCGTGATGTAATACTTTTTTGTAATCTGCTAATAGGTCTTTAATTGTCTGTCTTTTCATTTTAGTAAAACTTTTGTGAAGTTTCTGTTTTAAAATTAAGTGAGTGCAAATTTAGGAAAAAAGGATGGAAGTCAATTGCTATTGCTTTTTGAAATCGCTAAATTATCTATACTTTTATAAATCGCTGTTTTTTGTTGTGTTTCACCACTTAAAAATATGATTAAAAATGCAGCGCCACTTCTATGTTCGAAGGTTCTAATCTCTAAATCATTATTCAAATTTTTATATAAGTATAATTTTTTAATATCAATTCTTCCAAATAAAAAAGGAACTCCTGCGATTTTGAAATTTTTATTTTTTAGAATGTAAACTTCATTCACTTTTTTAAATTTGAATTCTCGTTTTATTTTCTTGACGTCATTTTTATATAATATTATTTCTAATTTATTATTTTCATTTTCTATGATTGAGAACTTGTTATAATTAGTGATATTCTCATTATAAAGAGTGTCTTTAATAACTTTTCTGTCTAGAATTTGCAAAATATTTTCACTGTGGATGGTATCGTTTTGATAAATTCCTGATATTGTTGAATCCTTTTTTACATTTTGAAAATTTATTTTTCTGAATCCACCACAAGAAACAAATAGTATTATAAGTGCTAAATATTTTAAATTCTTCATAATTTTTAATTTAATAACACAGATTTTTTAATACTTTTTCCATTTCGGATTTTCCAAGCGTGATAGGAACTTGGAACGTCAAACTGCCATTTCGGTAAGATTAAAATAATCAATATAACGTCCAAATGCGAGATGAAGCCCAAAACCACACAAAGGTAAAATGCCCAGCCAGCTTCCGAAAATTCAATGAGAGAAGTGAAAGCAATAAGCAAACTCAGTCCCCAAAGTTTTGCCAGCCAAGCGTGCGTGCAAGTTTCCTTTCCAAATTTCCAAAGGCTGACGATGTAGCACAAAGCTTCCATTATGAAAATCAAAGCAATGCTTTTCCAATGTTCGTGGATGATTTCGGAATTCAGAAAATACGTCGCAAAACCAATCGATAACCAAAAGACCAAATCGGTTTGGCTGTCCAATCGTCTCAATTTTTCTGATGAAACACCGACTTTTCGGGCGATGATTCCATCAAAAATATCTGTGAACAATCCGAAGTACATTAATATTAAAATTAAATTCCGAGAATTTTCAACTTCAAAATAAGCCAGAAGGAAGATAATTGGTGCGAGAAGAAATCGTGTTGCGATGAGAGTGTACGGTAACTTTTTCATAATTAATGTTTTAAAATTTATTGAATACGTTTGAATTTCTCCGCGTAATTAATCGTTCGGCCAGCCCACATTAGAAAAAGGAATGAACCGTTGTTGTCATTGTAGCTGTGAATCACAAGATTGTTGTCCGCCGTCAAACCGATTCTGGATTGGGAAACTTCGCATCCACCGAGAAAGTAGGGGATTCCTGTGCATTTTGTTGTTCTGTTTTTCAAGGTTAAGATTCCGTTTTTTAAGGTGGCGTTCAGCTTGTAAGAATGTTTTACCGAATCATTTTTGAATAATGTCAATTCCAGTTCGTAAAGTTTGCTGTCCAACTTTTTAGATTTGATTTCCAAAAAGTCACAATCTTCCAAACCTTGATTTTTCAAATCCAACATTCTTGCAATTCCTATGGATTCGCTTTGTTTTGAAATTAATGAACTTGAGTTGTCATAACCTTTGAATTCATATTTTCCTTCAATTGATTTCCCGTTGTTTTCAGAAATCTTTGTCAAATCATCTTTGATTAATTTTCTGTCAAAACTAACACAAGAATTGAGCGTTGTCAGAAAAATGGCGAGTCCTAATATTTTCGTTTTCATAATTTTATCTTTTAATGATGATGTAAAATTATATTCGAAACGCAGGCTTCTCAATGCGGAAAAGAATTAATATTTTTTCTAAATTTGTGAAAATCGCAAAGATGTATCAGGAACTTTTATTGAAACAGATTCGAAGCAAGATTGGAGACAAGTCCCTGAACGATGAGATTGCCAATGTTCTCAATATCAGTTACGACGCAGCGCACCGAAGAACCTCGATGAAATCTAAATTTTCTCTGGAAGAAAGTCTGGTTTTGGCAAAATTCTATAATATTTCGCTGAACAGTTTTATGGAAAGCGACAACCAAATCATTGCGAAAAAAACCAAACCAATCAGAACGGTTACGGATTTGCTCAATTATTTTGATGACGCCTTGCATCTTCTTAACGATTTTAAAATCAATAAAGAAACCGAGGTTTATTATTCCGCGAAGGATATTCCGTTTTTCTACACGATTTCGGATTCGGTGTTGTCGAGGTTTAAATTGTTTGTCTGGATGAATCTTCTGAACGAAAAAGACTTTATGCAACCGTTTGATGATTTCAAATTAGAACGATATTCCGACAAAAGTGAAGATTTGAAAAACCTTTATGAAAATCTGAACGTCACAGAAATCTGGAACAACACCACAATTTCCAGCATTCTGAATCAGGTTTTGTTTTATTCAGAAATCGAAATTCTGTCGAAGGAAACAGCAAAATTAATTCTCGACGAATTAAAAATATTAATTAAAAGCATCGAGAAAAAAGCAGAAAATGAAAACAAGAATTTTCATATTTACGCGCACGATATTCTGATTCTGAACAATAGTATTTTGTTTAAAAATGAAGAAAAGTCGTCGCTTTTCGTACCTTACAATATGTTTGGTTATATGATGACGGATGACCAAAGTACGTGTGACGATGCGCTCAATTTCTTTCAGCATCAAATCAAAAATTCCCGATTGCTCAATGCTTCCGGAAATCGGGATAAGAAATTATTCTTCAACAAAATGTATGAACAAATTGAAAATCTGAAACAAAAATTGCAAATATGAAAAACCTTCGTAATGGCGAATTTTTCGGGCAGACCAATGAGAAGCTGAGTTTCGATGGATTGACCATTACGGATACAGAATATACGCATCCTTTCGTCGACTGGCATTATCACGAGAATCCGTATTTCACATTTCTGCTTCAGGGAAATATGCAGGAAGGCAACAAGAAGGATATCTACGATTGTTCTGCGGGAACTTTGCTTTACCACCATTGGGAAGATGCGCATTACAACATAAAACCAGATATTTTCACTCGTGGTTTTCATCTTGAAATTACAGAAGAGTGGTTTGAGAAATTCCAGATTTCAAAAGAAAATATTGAAGGAAGTTTCAATATCAAAAATCCAGCTTCCAAATTATTGATTTACCAAATTTTTAAAGAATCAAAGTTGAATGATAATTCTTTTAAATTAAGTATCAATCAACTTTTGCTCAATCTTTTCAGTCAATTATCCGATCAAAAAAAATCTTCCGAAAAGAAACCAATTTGGGTCAATCGAATTGATGAAATTCTCCACGAAAGTTTTACGGAAAAATTGAACCTGACAGAACTTTCACAAACGCTCAACATTCATCCAATACATTTGAGCAGAGATTTTCAAAAATATTTTCAATGTAATTTGGGAGAATATATAAGAAAACTGAAAGTTGAAAAATCATTGATTTTATTGAATCAAAATGATTCGCTTTCCGATGTTGCTTTGGAATGTGGATTTGCGGACCAAAGTCATTTCAATCGTTGCTTCAAAGAAAATCTTGGAATCACACCTTTGAAATATAAAAACTTGCTGAAATAGTAGCGATGTTAATTTCATTCTATTTTTTCCAAAATTGATGTTCTACATTTGTCTGATAAAATTTACAATGAAATCAATCTTTTTATTCGTCTTAGCTCTCACTTTCGGTTTTTCATCAGCTCAAATCAAAAATATTGTTGAACCCGAAAAGATTGAAAATCCAATTCAAAAAAAGAATCTGAACAAAATTGTTTTTCTTGATAAAATGATTCCGTTTGACAATCTGAAGGAATCTGACTTTCTCAAAACAATGACTTTTCAGGAAGATAAAGATTTCGACATCCGGGTTTTTCTGGATAATTCTTTGGTCAATTATTTACACCAACTTGATAATTCTTTGACGGCTGATGAATTGCTTAAAAAAGGAAATTACCAGTTCAGTTTCTATGTTGACGGAAAATTGATTTACACAGAAAATCTGAATTCAGGAGCCGGAAAAACAGAAGATAAAAAAATCAAAACAAGTTTCGGAATTCCATTTCTTAGTACAAAAAATGAAGATTCCTGGGGACGATATCTTTGGATGCGTTTTTATTTTGCCAATGGCGGAATGGATGCTTTGGAAGCAGGAAATCATATTTTGAAAATTGAAATCAAACCTTATTTAAAAAATCCAGCTTTGAAAATTGGAAACGTGATTGCGTCAGGAGAAATCAACTTAGTTGTTCCAAAAAAGAATGTTTCCGAAGAACAGAAGGCAATTCAAAAAATTAAACCAAATAGTGGCTGGAAAGTTTCTGATGAAAAATTTAATCAGGAAAAAATCCGACTTCTGAATCAAAAAATTGCTGAAAACAGATTCAGAGAAATTACTGGAATCGTTGTGATTAAAAATGATAAATTATTACTTGAAGAATATTTCAATGGTTACGAGAGAGACAGCTTGAACGATACGCGTTCCGTCGGAAAATCATTTTCTTCAGCTTTGATGGGGATTGCAATCAAAGACGGTTACATCAAAAATGAAAATCAACGTCTGAGTAATTTCTACGATTTGAAACAATTCGAAAATTATTCTGCGAAAAAAGATAGCGTCACAATCAAAAGTTTGTTGACAATGAGTTCTGCTTTCGATGGAAATGATGAAGATTCTGATTCTCCGGGAAATGAAGAAAATATGTATCCGATGGATAATTGGGTCAAATTCACTTTGGATTTGCCAATGACAGAAAATAAAATCGGAAAAAACTGGCATTATTTTACATCCGGAGTTGTCGTAACCGGAGATATTCTGGACAAATCTGTTCCAAATGGTTTGGAAAAATATGCTGATAAAAAACTATTCCAACCACTTGGCATCACGAATTATAAATGGCAATTCACGCCTCAGCAAAAACCTTCTTTAGCAGGTGGATTGCGAATGAAAGCTTTGGATTTTGCTAAATTCGGACAGCTTTATAAAAATGATGGAATTTGGAATGGAAAGAAAATTCTTGGTAAAAACTGGATTCAGAAATCTTTCACCAATTATTTTGCTGATAACAAAGAATCAGAAGGTTACGGATATTTGTTTTGGAGAAAAGTTTACAAAGTCGGAAACAAAACCTTTGAATCTTATCAATCCAGCGGAAACGGCGGAAATAAAATTATCATTTTCAAAGAACTTCCACTCGTAATCGTGATTACAGCAAAAGCTTACAATAAACCTTATTCACATTCACAAGCTGATAAAATAGTTCAGGAATATTTACTGCCCGCTGTATTAAACGAATAATTTTCTACTCGTCCTTTTTGGAAGGAATCAGGAAAACATCCATCAAACCTTCCGGTAAAAACATTTTGATGAATTTCTCTTCACGATTTACTTCAAGAATCCAATCTCTAATCAACGGAATGATGATTTCTTTCCCCGCAAGATTCAGAATGAAATAATTCTGAGCTGTCATATCGTTGATGGAGACAATCGTTCCGCAAGATTTTCCATCCTCTTCACGGATTTCAAAACCAATAACCTCGTGGTAGTAGAATTTTTTTCCAGAAAGTGGAGGAAGCGTAGAAAGCGGAAGAAAAACCTCTTTCCCAATCGCCTGATTCACCAAAGCTTCAGAAGAATTTTTGAACGTAATGATTTTGGTATCGCTTCTGGACCAAGATTGTTTCTCAACAAAAAACGGCACAAGCAAACCATTGATTTCTAAAAAGATAGAAGTCAGTTTATCGTACATTTCCGGTTGGTCTGTGTCCAGTTTCAGAATCACGTTTCCTTGCAGTCCGTGTGTTCTGGTAATCGTTCCCAAAAAATAGCAATCTTCTTTTTTCATTATTTCCGATGGTGAATTTTATTAAACAACAAAGACACGAGATTATCGTGTCTTTGTTTGTATCTTTTTGTAAAGAATTAAGCCTGAGTTTCTTCAGTTCCTTCTGCTTCAGCAGTTGGCTCTTCAGTAGCAGCTTCTTCAGTTGCAACAACTTCTTCAGCAGGAGCGTTAGCAGCCTCTTCAGCAGCTTTTGCATCAGCATCAGCTTTCGCAGCAGCATCAATTCTTGCTTGGTTTACTTTAGTTTCAGCATCTAGAGCCGCTTTTTTAGCGTCAGATTTTGCAGTAGATAAACCTTCTACTTTACCTTGTACTTTAGCATCTTTAGCATCAACCCAAGCGGCGAATCTCTTCTCAGCTTCAGCTTGGTCAAAAGCACCTTTAGCAACACCACCTTGAAGGTGTTTTTTGTACAAAGCACCTTTGTAAGAAAGGATAGCTCTTGCAGTATCAGTTGGCTGAGCACCGTTGTTCAACCATTGAACAGCAGAATCAACATTCAAATCGATAGTTGCTGGGTTTGTAATTGGGTTGTAAGTACCTAATTTTTCGATGAATCTACCATCTCTTCTAGCTCTTGCATCCGCAACTACGATGTGGAAGAAAGGTTTTCCTTTCGAACCGTGTCTTTGTAATCTGATTTTTACTGACATAAATTTAAAAATTGTGGGAACACGTCCCGGTTAAATATTAAGTTCGCAAAGATATGAAAAAATTCTAATCTAACAATCTGAAAGTCTAATAATTTAACAATCAGAAAAAAGAAAATTCTAACCTCTAAAAATCTCACTTCTAAATTCTAATTAAATTTTCAAGAGCCGGGAACCTGCTTTCCGTTGCAATTCCTCGCGCATAGCTTTTGCCATCGCCTGCTGCGGGATTTCCACTGCAATCAGGGCTATGGATTTTGTCTTCCATTCAAGTTTTGTCAAAAAAACATAATATTTGTCATTCCGCAGGAGTCTCTACAGATTGAATGACAAAAGTAACGTCTTATTTTAATCCAAAACTTTTATCTCTTTTGCGGTAAAATATTATTAATTCAAAGCCTTTTTATAAGTCTCCAAAGCTCTTTCCCTCGCAAATTTGTGCTCCACAATTCGATTCTCAACAATATCCTTTTCAAAATCAGGATTCCATTTTCGGATGTATTTCAAATCTTTGTCAAACTTCTTCGTCTGCTCATCTGGATTGAAAACCCGGAAATACGGCACCGCATCACAACCGCAACCTGCCGCCCATTGCCAGTTTCCATTGTTCGCCGACAAATCATAATCCAACAATTTCTTTGCAAAATAAGCTTCACCCCAGCGCCAGTCTATCAGAAGATGTTTTGTGAGGAAACTCGCGACCACCATTCGGATTCTGTTGTGCATTTTGCCGGTTTGGTTCAGTTGGCGCATTCCTGCATCTACGATGGGATAACCCGTTTCGCCGTTGCACCATTTTTCAAATTCGGTTTCGTTGTTTCGCCAAGGGATATTTTCGTATTTCTCTTTGAAACAATAATTGACAACCTTCGGAAAGTGAAATAGGATTTGCATAAAGAATTCCCGCCAAATCAATTCGTTCAGCCAGGTTTTGTTGTGATTTAAAGCAAATTTCACACATTTGCGAACTGATATTGTTCCAAACCTGAGCGCAATTCCCAAATGCGTGGTCGCATCCAAAGCTGGAAAATCTCGTTTTTCATCATAAGTATCGATGATTTTACATTCCAACTTAGGTTCTTCAAAATCAAAATCTGTTTTCTCAAATCCAATTTCTTTTAAACTTAATATTTTTTTGAAAGGTAATTTCAGAAACTGGGTTTTATCAATCTTAACGGAAACGTAATCTTTTTCAGTCAGGAGTTTTTTCCATTTATTGGAGAAAGGTGTGTAAACCGTGTAAGGTTCGCCGTTGTCTTTTGTAACTTCATTCTTTTCAAAAATAACCTGGTCTTTAAAATCAAAAAACTCAATATTTTTTGAATCCAGAAAATCCTTAACCTCATCATCTCTATTGATGGCAAAAGGTTCATAATCCCGATTGCAAAACACAGACTTTACATCATATTCTTTCTGCAATTGCTTAAAAATGTCCAAAGGTTTACCATAGAAAGTCAGAAGATTACTTCCAGATTCCTTAAGTTCAAGATTGATTTTTCCCAAAGCCTGATGAATGTAATCCACGCGTCGGTCGTATTTATCTTCAAGCTGACCCAGGATTTCTTTATAGAAAATAAAAATCGGAATCACTTTCTCGCCGGACTTCAAAGCTTCGGACAAACCTTTGTTATCTTCCAATCGTAAATCTCTCCGAAACCAGAATATCGAAACTTTTTGCATTGGAATTTGATGTGATATTTAAAATTAACTATTGATAAGTAAGCGAAAATATAAGTAAAGCCGAAAAAATTGTAGCTAAAAATGTAGAAATGAAAACTGCAAGATTACTTCTTGTCTTTCCTGTTATCAATTTTATAACCAAATAACAAACAATATAAGTTGGAACAAGAAGAAATGGCGCAATTGCCTGTAGAAAAAAGATCGCAAGAAAAAGAAATATTGAACCGGTTAATGTTCCTACCATTAAGCCAACGATACTAAGGCGAATGGTTTCTCCATCAACTTTAGAATTTTCTTTATTACTCTCAAGGATAATATATTTTTCCAAGATAAAATAAGACAATTCTTCCTTTTGTAAAATATCAGACGAAATTTTTGGTTCGATTTCTTCTAAACTTACGCCTTTGTCAATCAGCCGATTGATTTCAAAAGCAATTCTTCCTTTTTCTTTGACAACCAATTTCTTGTAATTTGCTTTGGCAAAAAATTCATCATCGTAACCTCGCTCAATCAGAATTTCCTGCATATCACGATTGATTTTGCCGGAGTTGTCCAGCAATTCGTTGTAAGCAATCAGCAACTCTTCTTCGTTGAATTTCTTATAAATGTTCATTTATTCCAGACTTCCCATATAAAACAATCCCAAACATTGCTGGTTTTCTTCGATGGTCAAAGAATCTTTCAGTTGTTCAACGATTTTTGGGGAACTCCAATAGCAACCGATGTTATTTGCCGTGCAAGTCAAATACATATTCTGAACCGCCATAGAAACTGCGGAAATCTCTTCCCAATCCGGAACCAATCCACTGAAGTTAACAACGATTGAAACCACGACATTGGCTTTCGAAATCTTGAATCCAATATCATCATATTTCTTCTGAAGAAACTGAGCTTCCGCTGTCGAATTTTTATAAATGGTTTGAAGTTCCAATCCCAATTTTTGCTTTTCCTCACCTTTGAAGGTTTTGAAACGCCAAGGTTTCGTGCGCTTGTGGTTGGGAGCTAGGACGGCGTTGCTTAGGATTTCGTCAAGAATATGTTGTGGGATTTCTTTATCTGAGTAATCTTTTGGGAAGATGCTTCTGCGCTCTTCTATGATATTTTTTAAAATGTGTGCGTTTTCCATATTCAAAGATACAAGAATCAAGGCAAAAGGACAAAGTGATAAGACTCACGCCAGAAAACTTCCATCACTCTAAAAAACCTCCACAATTTCCTGCCCGATTTTATTAAGGACAAATGAGTCGCCGGCCTGCATTCCCATCATCGTTTGCGCCATTGGACTTTCTGGCGAGATGGCGTAGAAGCGGTCGCCTTCGAAGAAAAATTCTCCCAAAGAAACCGAAATGTAAAAACGAGCTTTGTTTGTGATGACCAACGAACCGAGTTTCACCTTGTCGGAAACGGAGTTTAGGACTCTTCGCATTTCGCGTTGCATATTTTTCAGCGACACCATTTGTTTGTCCAAAAGATAAATTTCCTCTTGGATTTCTTCCCTTATCGAATCGTATTTTGAAGTTTTCTTGATGTCCCGGCTGGCTTCCAGAGAGAAATTAATGTAAAACTCAAGCGTCTTCACTTTCCCCGAAATGCTGTCATTTACAAAATTGCGCAACTCACTTTTATCGTAAACCGTCTTCTGCATAAATCCAATTTTGAATAAAGATAATAATTAATAAAATAAATAAAAAACCTCTCTAAAAATATTTAGAAAGGTGTATTTCGACTATGAAAATCATAAATTATTCCAAAACCAAAGCTGTTTATTTCTTGGTAAAATAATTCCAGGTCGCTTTCGTAATATCTGCAATGATTTTCTCGGTGTCTTCCCTTGATTCTGTAATGTTTTTTAGATAAATGGAAAGGACAAAATGTTTACCATTCGGAAGTTTCACAACCCCAATATCGTTCATAGCAACGCGTAAATTTTTGTCGTTCGTTCCAGAAATTCCTGTTCTGTGCGCCAATTCTGTTCCTTCAGGAAGTCCGGCTTTCATCCAGGTGATTCCTCTTGAACATTCCACCATTATTTGGTAGAGATATTTTGTAGTGGCTTTTTTTAGAACTTTTCCTTTGTAGAATTTCTCTAATAATTCTGTCGTGGCAATCGGTGTTGTGGTGTTGATGTAAAGATTTTCCCAAGTCCGCATTTGGTCTTCATTCACTTTGATGGTGAAATTTTTTATTCCGCTTTTATTGATGAATTTCTGAACGGTTTCTGTACCGCCAATTAATTTCAAAAGAATGTCACAACCATTATTATCGCTGTGAGAAACGGTGTAGCGTAATAATTGGTCTATAGTCAAGTCAATATTTCCATTAGGAAATTCTTCACGAATTGGGCTCCAAGTGTCCTCCTTCAAATCTTCTTTTTTAATGAAAATTTTCTGTTTCAAATTAAGCTTACCCTTATCGACCTCATTCAAAACTGCCAATGCAATATGGAATTTGAATACGCTCATCATTGGCATATTCATATTTCCATTGATGCTCAAAGTGTCTTTGTTTTTAATTCCTTTTAATGAAATTCCGACTGTTGCATTCTTCGTTGAGATAATTTGATTAAGTTCTTGTCGAAGTTCAGACAAGTTTTGAGAAAATACTTGAATCGAGAAAAAAGAAAGGCCGAAAGTTAATATTAGTTTTTTCATTGAAAATATTATTTCAAAAGTTTAGAATTCATCACAATATTTCTGATTTTCTGCTCAAAATAATAAGCAATATCGAAGTTCTCGTTCGCCACATTTTCCATAACGATAATGCTGGTTTTTGTCTTTGGATAATATAAATTGACCGCCGTAAAACCTTCGCCAGGATGAAAACCTGTGTGTCCGATTTCATTGATGTCAGCCTTGTCATTTATTCTTAGACCATAGCCGTAACCAATCGGATTTTCGCCGAAAAGTTGATGCGTTGCAGTTATAGAATAATTGGTCATCAATTGATAAGTTTCCGCTTTCAACAGTTTGCCGTTGTGCAGACACTCATTCCATTTGGCTAAGTCTGGCGCGGTTACAATCAAATGACTTCCAAAATAATAAGAAGTATCAAAACCTGATTTTTCATTCAAATTGAAACTTCCGTCTTTTCTAATGGTATGGCCTTTTGTTAAAAGTTTACTGCTGATGTCAGTAGGATAGGCGCTGTCATTCATTTTACATTTTTTGAATAATGCCGTCACTAATTCGTTGAAATTTTTGCCACTTTGCTTTTCCAAAACCATTCCCGCAACAGAATATCCGACATTAGAATAGCTAAATTCTTTTCCCGTTTTGATTTTCAAATTCGGCTTCAAATCATCGCTGTAAAGTCCCGAAGTGTGATTCAACAAATGATGAACGGTAATGGTGTCTGCCCAAGAATATTTGAAATCCGGCAGATAGGTGCGGATAGGTTTGTGCAAATCGATAGTACCTTTTTCTACTTCCTGTAAAATAAGGGTGGCAGTAATCTGTTTTGCGATGGACATTGTTGATAATCTATCATTGATTTTCAAAGATCTTTTCTTGTTGAAATCTGCATAGCCAAAAGCTTTAGAATATTTTTCCTTCCCATTTTGTTGAATGAAAACGACACCATTGAAAGTTCGTGGCGTTGTGTTTTTTATTAAGCTGTCGATTTTGGCAGAGTAATCGTCTTTTTGCTGTGCTTCGGCTTTGCAGGAAGTCAGTAAAATAGCGATGGCAAAGCTCGCCAGTTTGAAAAAATGTCTCATTTGTGTTTTTGAAATTGGTTAAAAGTATGGTTTTTATTTGCGGAAACTATTCCAGTAAATCCGGACGCCTTTCTCTAGTAACTCTCACTGCTTCATCGTGTAACCAATCTTCAATGGCAGAAGTATTACCGCTCAATAATATTTTCGGTACAGATAATCCTTTGTAAGTTTCTGGTCTTGTGTAGATTGGTGGAGAAAGAAGATTGTCCTGAAAACTGTCTGTCAATGCACTTTGTTCATCATTCAAAACGCCAGGCAAAAGCCTTATCACAGAATCTGCCAAAACACACGCTGCCAATTCTCCACCTGTCAAAACATAATCGCCAATGGAGATTTCTTTTGTAATGTGAAGGTCACGAACCCGTTGATCTACGCCTTTATAATGTCCGCAAAGGAAAATCAGATTTTTCTTTATTGATAAAGTATTCGCAATTCTTTGGTTCAAAGTTTCACCTTCGGGTGTGAGATAGATGATTTCGTCGTATTCTCTTTGGGATTTCAGTTCAGAAATACAGAGGTCTAAAGGTTCGACTGTCATTATCATTCCTGCGCCGCCGCCGTAAGGTTCGTCATCCACTTTGCGGTGTTTGTTGGTGCTCCAATCTCTAACGTTGTGAAAATGCACTTCTGCCAGTCCTTTTTCCATCGCTCTTTTTAGGATTGAGGTTTGGAAAGGGCTTTCCATCAGTTCGGGAAGTACACTTATGATGTCTATTCGCATAATTATAAATGATGAATGATGAATGATAAGTGATGAATTGTAATCAATTATCATTTATCAACTATCGATTATATTACTGTTCGGTAGGATTTTTTCTTGATGGTGCAATAATCAGCCTTAATGAAGAATCTTTGTTGATGTAACTCCACATCCAGTTGAAGAAAATTGCCAGTTTGTTTCTGACACTCAGAATCAGCATCAAATGTAAGAACATCCACAGATACCACGCAAGAAAACCTTGAAATTTGAATTTCGGAAGATCCACAACGGCTCTGTGTTTTCCAATCGTCGCCATAGATCCACGATCAATATATTCATATTCCTGCCAGTCTTTTTCTGAATTCTTTTTGAAATTCTTAGCCAAGTTTTTCCCTTGATTGATTGCCACATTCGCAACCTGAGGATGACCTTGCGGGTATTTTGGCGTTTCCATATAAGCAATATCGCCAATTGCAAAAATATTATCGAAACCTTTGACTTTGTTGTATCTGTCAACGATGTAACGATTTCGAACCAAGTTTTCTTTATTAAAATCATCAATTATATTTCCGGTAACTCCAGCTGCCCAAATCACATTGTTGGTTGGGATAGAATTTCCGCTCTGCATATTAATCACTTCTCCGTCGTAGTCTGTAACTCTTTCGTTTTTAAGGAATTTAACGCCCAATTGTTTTAGGTAAACTTCTGCGGCATCCTGAGATTCCTGACTCATTGCTTCCAGAGGTTTATCGCCTGCGCTGATGAGGACAATATTGAGGTCAGAGAAATTCATTCTGGGATAATCTCTTGGAAGAATGCTCGTTTTCATTTCAGAAAATGCGCCAGCGAGTTCTACACCAGTTGGTCCGCTTCCAACGATTACGAGATTCCAGTTTCCATCATCGCTGGATTTTCTTTCGATAATCATCTTTTCGAAAGTCATCAGAATGTGATTTCGGATGGTGATGGCTTCCTGCGTATTTTTCATTCCGAGTGCCAGATTCTGCATCTTCTGATTGCCGAAAAAATTGGTTTTACAACCTGTCGCAATCACGAGTTTATCGTAAGTGAAAACCCCATCGTCGCCGATGATTTTATTTTCAGATGGAATGATTTTTTTAACTTCGGTCATCCGAAACTGAATATTCTTAGACCTTTGAAAGATTTTTCTGAATGGGAAAGAAATATTAGAAGGTTCTATTCGTCCAGTTGCTACCTGATAAAACAAAGGCTGAAACATATGATGATTCATCTTATCGATGACCATTACTTTGTATTTTCCTTGATTGTTAAGATGTTTTGCAAGCTGTAATCCTGCAAATCCACCGCCGATGATGATTATCTTTTCCCTCATTGTGAAATTTTTATAAATTTAAGGTTTATTTTCGGATTCTGATGATGCAAAAATGATGCTTAATATTAAGGATATGATTTTTAATATAAAAAAGAAACCTGCTAAAATGGCTTTAGCAGGTTTTGAAAACATCAAAAATGAATGATTAATTTTTATAGAAACCTACGGTGATTTTACCAGAAGAAAAAGTTTTTTCAAGACCGCCTGCTAATGTATAAACAGAAATTTTGGAATCTTCTACATAATCTTTTACATCAGAGATAAAAATTTTACCATTCAGATATTCTAAAGTATATACGGTTTTATAATCTTCAAAAGGAGAAATTGTAAAAGCCGGAGCTGGAGTCGTAGTGCTGGATAAATCTGTTACATAAATGTTTCCTTTTGAGTTGAAAACTACTTTGTTATTATCTATGCTTAGATTTTCTCCGTATGCAATTCCTGCATATTTTGTTTGTTTTGTAATATTTCCGGCGGAACTGATTTGATAAAGGTATGTGTCTGCAAAATCATTTGCCAACACATAAACAGAATTTTCATAAGAAACGGTTTTGGTAATTTGACCATTTGGGATGGAAATGGTTTTTTCAACATCATTTGAATTATTGATTACCGTAATTGTATTCCCGAAACCATATGAAGCATTCTGAACAAAAACTTTGTTACCTGCAGATACAATTCTTTCTACAGTGTCTGAGAAATCAATTTTCTTTACAAATTTATTGTTATCAACGTTGTAAATTGAAACATAGTTATATTCTCCGTATTTGCTATTGGTAACATATAATTGGCCGTTAGATATTGTGATATATCTAGGTTGTTTGATGTTATCTGTAATGGTTGCAACCTTGTTAAATCGGAAACGATTTACGACTTCAATTTTGTTAGAATTATTAACAGCAATATAAGCCTTGTCTCCAGAAAATCCTATATTATTGACAACATCCCCAAGATTTTCATTATTAACTTTTTTGTAGATGTCATTTTCTATTGTGGAGATATCATTAGGGATAAAAGAAATACTTCCGTTAGATTTTTCAAAAAGCCCTTCATTCGATAAAATAATTCCGCTGTAAGAAGTCTCTTGGTTGTTGAAGTCAAAATCGTCATCTTTACAAGAAGCAATAGTCAAAACTACTGATGCGAAAATGTACTTTAAAAATTTGTTAAATTTCATAATATATAATTGTTTAAAATTTTAATTTTAGATTGATAGCATAGTTTCTTTGAGGGAAATAATAAGATTCCACAGGTTGATAAATTTGATTGGCAATATTGTTTGCTTTGAAGCCAATCTGTACTATTCTATTTATTT
>Ga0308157_10001851_pt1 | contig 39259 bp, 35 predicted proteins | sample PhyBR1_FD_201035 | JGI IMG/M metagenome (GOLD analysis project Ga0308157, IMG submission 201035) | Phyllosphere microbial communities from UC Gill Tract Community Farm, Albany, California, United States - DLSLB.R1 | ecosystem: Host-associated > Plants > Phyllosphere > Unclassified | place: USA... | reverse complement strand
GTCGCCGTCAGCGCGATGGGCGATACGACCGACGAACTGCTCGACCTCGCGGGCGCGGTGGCGCCCAGCCCGGCTCCGCGCGAGCTCGACATGCTGCTCTCGAGCGGCGAGCGCATCTCGATGGCGCTGCTCGCGATGGCGATCCACGGCATGGGATACGAGGCGCGCTCGTTCACCGGCAGCCAGGCGGGCATGATCACGACGGCAGACCACGGATCTGCGCGGATCCTCGACGTCACGCCCGTGCGCGTGCGGGAGGCGCTCGACGAGGGCGCGATCGTCATCGTCGCAGGGTTCCAAGGGTTCAATCGCGACACCCGTGACATCACGACCCTCGGCCGCGGCGGATCCGACACGACCGCCGTCGCGCTCGCAGCGGCGCTCCGCGCCGACGTCTGCGAGATCTACAGCGACGTCGACGGCATCTTCACCTGTGACCCGCGCGTCGTGCCGCTGGCGAAGAAGCTCGACACGATCGACGCCGAAGAGATGCTCGAGCTCGCCGCCAACGGTGCGAAGGTGCTGTACATCCGCGCGGTGGAGTACGCCCGCCGCCACAACGTTCTGATTCACGCCCGCTCGACGTTCACGTCGAACGAGGGCACGTACGTGCTCGGCGACGGGATGACCGATCCCCGCCGGCCTGAGGGAGTAGAAATGTCTGATTCCATCGGTAATGAAGAGCCCCTCGTCGCGGGCGTGGCGATCGACCGCAGCCAGGCGAAGATCACGGTCGTCGGGGTTCCCGACGTGCCCGGCTCCGCCGCGGCGATCTTCACGCGCGTGTCCAAGGCGGGCGTGAACATCGACATGATCGTGCAGAACGTGCAGTCGGCCAGCCGCGGACGCACCGACATCTCGTTCACGCTCCCCAAGGAGCAGGGTGCGGCCGTTGCGAAGCAGCTGCAGGCGGAGCAGGAGGATCTCGGCTACCAGCAGGTGCTGTTCGACGACCAGATCGGAAAGCTCTCGGTCGTCGGCGCCGGCATGCGGTCGCACTCGGGCGTCTCGCTCATCCTGTTCGACGCGCTCAGCAGCAACGGCATCAACGTCGAGATGATTTCGACCAGTGAGATCCGCATCTCGGTCGTGCTGCGCGACACCGATCTCGACAATGCCGCGCGCGCCGTGCACACGGCATACGGCCTCGACGGCGACATCGAGGCGACGGTCTACGCCGGCACCGGCCGCTGAGCTCGCTCTGGCGTGGGCGCCGCGCCGGTAGACTCGTGCTGACTTCCACCCCCGAATTTCAAGGATCCCCATGGTACGCATCGCAGAATCCGGAGTCTCGCTCGCCGTTGTCGGCGCCACTGGTCAGGTCGGCGGCAAACTGCTGGAGATCCTCGACGAGCGTGATTTTCCGATTCGCGAGCTGCGTCTGTTCGCCTCGCCCCGTTCGGCCGGCAAGACGCTCGCGTACCGCGGCAGCGATGTTGTGATCGAAGACATCAACAGCACCGAGCTCGGCGGAATCGACATCGCCCTGTTCTCGGCCGGCGGAGGGCCGTCGAAGCAGCACGCCCCGCGCTTCGCTGAGGCTGGTGCGACGGTCGTCGACAACTCGAGCGCGTGGCGCGGCGACGACGAGGTTCCGCTCATCGTCAGCGAGGTCAACCCGCACGCGATCTCGGCTGCCGTCAAGGGCATCATCGCGAACCCGAACTGCACGACGATGGCGGCGATGCCCGTGCTGAAGGCGCTCGATGCCGCGGCCGGTCTCGAGCGCCTCGTGGTCTCGACGTATCAGGCTGTGTCCGGATCGGGCCTCTCAGGCGTTGAGGAGCTGCGCGGCCAGGTCGAGGCCGCGGTCGCCCAGGGAGACGTCGGGCGCCTCACGCACGACGGATCCGTGATCGACTTCCCGGAGCCCGTCAACTACGTCGCACCGATCGCGTTCGATGTGGTTCCGCTCGCCGGCAGCATCGTCGACGACGGCCTCGGCGAGACCGATGAAGAGAAGAAGCTGCGCAACGAGAGCCGCAAGATCCTCGAGCTGCCGAGCCTGCGCGTTTCGGGCACCTGCGTACGCGTGCCGGTGTTCTCGGGCCACTCGCTTGCGATCAATGCCGAGTTCCGCGACGACATCTCTGCCGATCGCGCTCGCGAGGTGCTCAGCAGCGCGCCGGGCGTGCAGCTCGCCGACGTGCCGACGCCCCTGAAAGCCGCCGGTCAGGACCCGAGCTACGTGGGCCGCATCCGTCCGGACCAGGCCGCCCCCGAGGGTAAGGGGCTCGCGCTGTTCATCTCGAACGACAACCTGCGCAAGGGCGCCGCGCTCAACACCGTGCAGATCGCGGAGCTCCTCGCCGCGCGCTCCTGACGGCGGCATAAAATCGACGATTCTTGTCGCGTGCGCGCGGCGGCTGGCGCCCAGGCGTCGAGAGTAGGGTGGTAGATCGTGAGTGAATCCGTAGATGTCGTTCTGATCGGCGGCGGCGTGATGTCCGCGACCCTGGGCGCACTGATCAAACAGGTGCAGCCCGACTGGAAGATTGTCGCCTTCGAGCGCCTCAGCGACGTCGCGCAGGAGTCGTCGAACCCGTGGAACAACGCTGGTACGGGGCACTCTGCGCTGTGCGAGCTGAACTACATGCCCGATGCGTCGGATCCCGCGAAGGCCGTCGGCATCAACGAGCAGTTCCAGGTGAGCCGGCAGCTGTGGTCGTCGTTCATCGACAGGGGGATCCTCGACGAGGCCTCGACGTTCATCAGCTCGACCCCGCACATGACGTTCGTGCGCGGCGAGGAGGACGTCGCCTATCTCAAGCAGCGTTACGAGACGCTCAAGAAGCAGCCGCTGTTCAACGGCATCGAGTACAGCGAGGACTCGCGCGTCATCCACCAGTGGGCGCCGCTGCTGATGAAGAAGCGCGTCAAGGGCGAGCCGTTCGCCGCCACCCGCGTGCCCGCTGGCAGCGATGTCGACTTCGGGGCGGTGACCCACCAGCTCTTCGAGTACCTGAAGTCGAACGGCGCCGATGTGCGCCTCGACCACGAGGTGAAGAAGCTCAAGAAGCAGTCGGACGGATCCTGGCAGGTGCGGTACCGCACCCGCCTCGGCAAGACGCCCGGCCGTCTCAACGCGAAGTTCGTCTTCGTGGGCGCCGGCGGCTGGGCGATCAAGCTGCTGCAGAGCTCGGGCATCCCCGAGATCAAGGGCTACGGCGTGTTCCCGATCGGCGGACAGTTCCTCAAGACGAGCAACCCGCAGCTCGTCTCCCAGCACCAGGCGAAGGTCTATTCTCAGGCCGAGGTCGGTGCTCCGCCGATGTCGGTTCCGCACCTCGATACGCGCAACGTCGACGGTCAGGGATCCCTGATGTTCGGCCCGTTCGCGACGTTCAGCCCGAAGTTCTTGAAGACGGGCAGCCTGTTCGACATCGTGCAGCAGGTGCGCCCGTCGAACCTCGGCTCGATGCTCAAGGTCGGCGCCACGAACCTGAGTCTCGTCAGGTACCTCGTGGGCGAGCTGATGAAGAGCAGGGCCCGCAAGATCGACAGCCTGCGCGTGTTCATGCCGACGGCCGAGGGCGACGACTGGGAACTCATCCAGGCCGGCCAGCGCGCCCAGGTGATGAAGGACGGCAAGCTGCAGTTCGGCACGGAGGTCGTCTCGTCGTCCGACGGCACCATCGCCGGCCTGCTCGGCGCATCGCCCGGCGCTTCGACGACCGTGTCGATCATGCTCAACCTGCTCGGCACGTGCTTCCCTGACCGCAAGACCGAGTGGGAGCCGAAGCTGAGGGAACTGATCCCCACTTACGGCACGACGCTCAACACCGACGCTGATCTCGCCGCGGCGACCGAAGGCGCGACGGCCGAGAAGCTCGGCCTGCAGGTCTGAGCCCTCCTCCGGGCAGATGCCGCCGGGAGCTCCGGGCGGCATCTGCGCGTCTGCACGAATAGGGTGGTCCGGTGGCCAAACTGTATTTCCGCTTCGGCGCGATGAACTCGGGCAAATCGACCGCCCTCCTGCAGGCGGCCTACAACTATGAGGAGCGCGGTCAAGCCGTGCTGCTCGCGAAGCCGGCGATCGACACGAAGGGCGCGGCCGAGATCGAATCGCGCCTCGGAGTGACGCGCCGCGTCGATTTCCTCGTCGCGCCCGACGCGAACGTGCGAGAGCTTTTCGCGACCGAGCGCGAGCGGATCCGCCGCGCCGCGGACGACGCGCTGTTCCGCGACGGCGCGTCCCCCGACGTCGCCTGCCTGCTGATCGACGAGGCGCAGTTCCTCACGCGCGCCCACGTCGATGATCTGTTCCGCATCGCGGTGGAAGACGGTGTCCCCGTCATGGCATATGGGATCCGCACCGACTTCCAGACGGAAGCCTTCCCCGGATCCGCGAGGCTGCTCGAGGTGGCGCACACGCTCGAGGAGCTCAAGACGATCTGCCGCTGTGGTCGGAAGGCTCTGTTCAACGCACGCAAGATCGGCGGCGCCTTCGTCTTCTCGGGCGACCAGGTCGCGATCGACGCGGCCACCGCCGCCGTGCAGGGGGAGCACTTCGTCACGTACGAGTCGTTGTGCGGCACGTGCTACCTCGAGGAGTCGGGCGGCGCGCTCGCACCCCAGTAAGGTGGAAGCATGCGCGTTCTTCTTGCCGGCGGTGCCGGATACGTCGGAACTCACACTGCGATCTCGCTCATCGAGGCGGGGCACGAGCCGGTGCTGCTCGATGACCTGTCGAACACCTCGCGTGTCGTCACCGAGCGCATCGCCGAGATCACGGGATCCACGGTTCCGCTCGTCACGGGCGACGCGGCCGATGACGAGGTGCTCGAGGGCGCGTTCGACGCACACGGCCCGTTCGACGCCGTGATCCACTTCGCCGCGCTGAAGGCCGTGGGCGAGTCGATCGAGAAGCCGCTCGAGTACTACGCCAACAACCTCGACACCACCTATGCGCTGCTGCGCGTGGGCCTCAGCCGCGGGATCCGTTCGTTCGTCTTCTCGTCGACGGGCACGGTCTACTCGGATCCGGCCGATCTGCCGTTCACCGAGGATGCGACCCGCAATCTCGTCGAGCTGTCGAACCCGTACTCGAAGTCGAAGCTGATGAACGAGGTCGTGCTGACCGACGTGCAGAAGGCGAACCCCGAGGTCAGCGTCACACTGTTGCGCTATTTCAACCCGGTCGGCGCGCACGCCTCGGGCCTCGTCGGCGAAGACCCGAAGGGCATCCCGAACAACCTCATGCCGTTCGTCGCCCGCGTGGCCGTCGGCAAACTGCCCGAGATCGGCATCTTCGGCGACGACTACGACACCCCCGACGGCACCGGCCAGCGCGACTACATCCACGTGGTCGACCTCGCTGAGGGGCACGTCAAGGCGCTCGAGCACGCCGAGCCGGGTCTCGTCTCGTACAACCTCGGCACGGGCAACCCCGTCAGCGTGCGCGAGCTCGTGGCGTCGTTCGAGAAGGCCGTCGGCAAGGAGCTTCCGAAGTCGGTGAAGCCCCGCCGCGAGGGCGACCTCGCCGCGACCTACTGCACGCCGGCGAAGGCCGAGCGCGAGTTGGGCTGGAAGGCCACCCGCACGATCGACGACATGACGCGCGACGTGTGGAACTGGCAGCAGAAGAACCCCGGCGGCTACGAGGGCTGACGCTGCCCGGCGGCGTGTGTACGGTGGCGGCGTGAAGCTGAATCCGGATCTCGTCGCACTGCGGCGCGTGCGAGACATGATGGACCGCTGTTACGCACAGCCGCTCGACGTCGAGCAGTTGGCGCGAGAGGCGCACATGTCGGCCGGCCACCTGAGCCGCGGGTTCAAGAAGGCCTACGGCGAATCGCCGTACTCGTACCTCATGACGCGGCGCATCGAGCGTGCGATGGCGCTTCTGCGCCGCGGCGATGTGAGCGTCACCGAGGCATGCTTCGCCGTGGGCTCGTCATCGCTCGGTACGTTCAGCACGCGCTTTCGCGAGCTCGTCGGCATGTCGCCGAGCGAGTTCCGGGAACGCGCGAAGATAGATCCGCAGCACGTGCCGTCTTGCGTCGTCAAACAGGTCGCCAGACCGGTCAGGAATAGAGAAGCTCCTGCGCTCGCGCCGCAATAGCGTAGCTGTCATGACAAACATGACGATTCACACGACCGCACTTCCGCTCGTCGATCCGGAGGCCTCGCTCGCGTTCTGGCGCGACGCGATCGGCTTCGAGGTGCGCAGCGAGGTGGGCCAGGGCGAGATGCGCTGGATCACCGTCGGCCCGGTCGGAAAGCCCGACACCTGCATCCTGCTTTCGCCGCCCTTCGCGGATCCGGGCATCACCGAATCCGAGCGCGCCGCGGTCAGCGAGATGATGGCGAAGGGCACCTACGGGTGGATCCTGCTGGCGTCCGACGACGTCGACGCCGACTTCGCACGCATCCAGCAGCACGACGTCGAGGTGATCCAGGAGCCGACCGATCAGCCGTACGGCGTGCGCGACTGCGCATTCCGCGACCCCGCGGGCAGCACCGTGCGTCTGCGTCAGGTGTGATGCCAGCGGCTCGGACGGCATCGAGCCGTATCTACGGACCGGAAGGCGACTTGTGATCCGCAGCTGCAGCTCACCTCCGTCTGAACAGCTGCTATCACCCCAGCGCGAGCCTCACGGTCGCCGCGACGACGCACGCCCAGCCGAGGCTCGCGAGCGTGCCGATGATGAAGCGCTCTCGGGCCTCGGGCGAGCCGAGCTCGGTGAAGCGGGCGATGCCCTTGATGGCGACGACCACGGCGATGGCCTCGGGATATCCGACGATGATCGCAAGCGCCGCAGCAGCGCGCTCGAGGTAGCCGATCGTCACGCCGCCGCGCATCACCTCGGGCGCGGGCGCGGTCGTCATCGCGGGTGTGCGCAGCAGGATTCCGCCGTTCGGGCCCTCCCGCACGAGCCCGCGCGAGGCGAACGTGAGCACGCTGCGCGCTGCGGGATCACCACCGAGCGCGGCGAGCGCGGTGCCGACGACGGCGAGCGCGGCTGCGAACGGGAATGATGGCAAGACCGGGGAGATCACGACAGCGAGCAGGGCGAGCGCGATGAGGATCGATGCTGCGAGCAGCGGGGCCGCCGCCGGGTGCCGCCGGCGTGCGAGCACGAGGATCAGCGCGACGGCGTACGCGGCGAGCAGCGCGGATCCGAGGATGAGCTCTGGGAGCGCGCCGAATGTGATCATGGCGCCAGTCTGTCACGCACCTCCGACATCTCTTTTAACCCTGCGCGGCGTCGAGAACCTTGGCGAGGGCGGGCAGGGCGGCCTCCTCCGTACGGATCCCCGCGGCCGATACCCGCCGGCTCACCGCGCCCTCGCTGATTCCGAGCTCCGCCGCCGCGTCTCGTTGCGTCATGCCCTGCGCGAGCAGATCGTAGGCCTCCCAGCCCTCCTTCGTGCGGCGATCCCGCAGCTCGATGAGCAGACGCACGAGCGCCTCCGCGTCGGGATCCGAGATGGCGAGCCGGGAGGGGGAGCTCTTCGCCTGTTCGACGGCATCGCGCGCGGCGATGAAAGCGGATCCGCGCGCCGCCCGCACGTCGTCGGTGAGGGGATCCTCGACCTCGCCGATACCGATGCCGACGCTCCACTCGCCGTTGCGCGTGAGGGAGAGCGCGACGGCGAGGGCTGGGCCGGCATCGCGGATGAGCGCCTGGATCTCGTCGCCAGCCGTGCGGGCGGGGGGGAGGGCCAGTGCTGATCCCGCGATTTCTGTCACCTGGTCGAGCGCCGACGGCACGAGATCGTCGCTGATGCGGCTGTCGTGCTGGTCCGCGGTGATGACAAACATACGACCTCCTTGAGTTTGTAAGACCAAGCGATGTTGAGTTTAGCCCTTAGGCTCAAACCATGCGAGTGTGCGCCTGAGGCCTCACGCGCGTCCCACGCGGTGACCTCACTGCATAACTACGGCAGTTCGCCGCAATCAGCCTGTCCTCTGCCCACCGACTGCGGGTCACTGCCACATCTGCCGTAGTTGTGCATGCGGCACACGTGCAGACGTGAAGAGGGTCCGCCGAAGCGGACCCTCTTCACGCGGGAAACCTAGCGCGAAACCACCTGGCGCTTGGAGGAGATCACGCCGGTGTCGAAGCCGGCGAGGTGCAGGCCGCCATGGAACCGGGCGTGCTCGATCTTCACGCAGCGGTCCATGACGACGGACAGACCGGCCTCCTCAGCGATCGCTGCGGCCTCTTCGTTCCACGAGCCGAGCTGCAGCCACAGCGCCTTCGCGCCGACCTCGACGGCCTCGCGTGCGACGCCCGGCAGGTCGTCGTGCTTGCGGAAGACGTCGACGATGTCGGGCACGACGGGAAGATCGGCGAGCGAAGCATATGCCTTCTGTCCGAGGATCTCGTCGGCGCGCGGGTTGACGAAGTACACGTCGTACGGCGAGCTCGACAGCAGGTAGGTGCCGACGAAGTAGCTCGCGCGGGCCGGGTTGTTCGATGCTCCGACGATCGCAATCGAAGTCGCGCGGCGCAGGATCCCGAGGCGGGCACCGGCGCCCGGCCCCTGCCAGGTGCGGCCCGCGTGCGCGGGGTCGATGTCGTTCGCGGCGGCAACAGCGGCGCCGGGCAGCGCACAGGCGTCGGCCGGGGGAGTGAACTCGCATGCGTCGGTCATCGAACGCCTCCAGACAGGGTCGGTACTGAGCACAACATCGAAGCCGTCATCGGGATTCCCCCGTTGCCGCCACGAGCGCCTGGTCGAGGTCCCAGATGATGTCTTCCGGGTCTTCCAAGCCCACCGAGATGCGGATCAGGTCGGCCGGCACGCCCGCCGCCGTCAGCTGCTCAGGGCTGAGCTGCTGGTGCGTCGTCGTCGCGGGGTGCAGCACGAGCGTGCGCGCGTCGCCGACGTTCGCGAGGTGGCTGGCGAGCTGCAGCGACTCGATGAGCTTCTCACCCGTCGCCCGCGCCGCGACGAGGCGCTCCTCGTCCGTCGCGAACTCGCCTGACGGGCGAGCACCGAACGCGAACACCGATCCCGGGCCGAGCGGGAAGTACTTCTGCGCTCGCTCGAAGTGCGGGTGGCCGTCGAGCCCGGCCCACGTCACATAAGAGATGCGCGGATCCGAGGCGAGCCATTCGGCGACGACGCGCGCGTTCGCGACGTGCCCATCCATGCGCTGGGGCAGCGTCTCCACGCCCTGCAGGAGGGTGAACGCCGACTGCGCACTGAGTGAGGGGCCGATGTCGCGCAGCTGTTCGCTGCGCAGCTTCGTGAGGAACCCGTATTCGCCGAAGTTGTCCCACCAGCGGATGTTTCCGTACGACTTCACCGGTTCGGTCATCGTGGGGAAGTTGCCGTTGCCCCAGTCGAAGGTGCCCGCCTCGACGACGACGCCGCCGAGCGTCGTGCCGTGGCCGCCGATGAATTTCGTGGCCGAGTGGATCACGATGTCGGCGCCGTGCTCGATGGGGCGCAGCAGGTAGGGGCTCGCGAGCGTCGAGTCGACGACGAGCGGAACGCCCGCATCGTGGGCGACCTTCGAGAGGCCCTCGAGGTCGGAAACTTCGCCGCCGGGGTTGCTGATCACTTCGGCGTAGACGACCTTCGTGTTGGGGCGGATCGCCTTGCGGAAGTCTTCGGGAGCGTCGCTCGGAACGAACGTCGTCTCGATGCCCATGCGGCGCAGCGTCACGTCGAGCAGCGTCACTGTTCCGCCGTACAGCTGCGACGAGGCAACGATGTGGTCGCCCGATCCGACGAGCGCCGAGAACGTGATGTACTCGGCGGACATGCCGCTCGCGGTCGCGACTGCGCCGATGCCGCCTTCGAGCGAGGCGATGCGCTCTTCGAACGCGGCGACGGTCGGGTTGCCGATGCGCGAGTAGATGTTGCCGTACTTCTGCAGCGCGAAGAGGTTCGCCGCATCCTTCGCGTCATCGAAGATGAACGACGTCGACTGGTAGATCGGCACCGCTCGTGCTCCGGTCGTCGCGTCGGGGGTGCCGCCGGCGTGCAGCGCACGGGTGCGGAATCCGAACTTGTGCTCGCTCATCTGGTCTCCTTCTCGCGGGCCCGACGCACGGCTTCGCGCACGCCGTCGACGGCCCAGGGGTTCTGCAGGCTCGTGATATCGCCGAGCGTATCGCCCTGCCACAGCTGCGCGAGCAGCCGTCGCAGGATCTTGCCCGATCGGGTCTTGGGAAGCTCCGCAACGCGCACGATGTGCTTCGGCTTCGCGATGGGACCGATGTCGTGCGTCACCTGCCGGCGCAGGTCGTCGTGCTCGGCTTCGCCGGCGGATCCGTCAGTGACGAACGCCACGACCGCCTGCCCGGTGATCGGATCCGTCACGCCCGTGACGCCCGCCTCGCCGACCGCGTCGTGCGAGACGAGCGACGATTCGATCTCGATCGTCGACAGGCGGTGGCCCGAGACGTTCACGACGTCATCCAGGCGACCGAGGATCCATACGTAGCCGTCTTCGTCGATCGTCGCACCGTCACCTGCGACGTAATAGCCGCGGTCGGCGTACTCCGCCCAGTACGACGTCCGGTAGCGGTCGGGGTCGCCCCACACCGTGCGGGCCATTCCCGGCCACGGGCGGCGCGCGACGAGCGTGCCGGAGCGGCCGGGCGCAACCGGATCGCCGGCCTCGTCGACGACCGCCATGTCGATTCCCGGCAGCGCCACGCTCGTCGAGCCCGGCTTCAGCGTCGTGACGCCCGGAAGCGGCACGATCATCGCGGCGCCCGTCTCGGACTGCCACCATGTGTCGATCACCGGTGTCTCGTCACGGCCGAAGTTGCGGCGGAACCAGATCCACGCCTCGGGGTTGATCGCCTCGCCGACCGTGCCGAGCAAGCGGAGCGACGACAGGTCGAATCCGTCGGGCAATGAGGGTCCGAACCACGTCATGAACGTGCGGATGAGCGTCGGCGCCGTGTAGTAGACCGTCACCCCGTAGCGCTCGATGATCTCGAGGTGCCGTGTCTGCAGCGGCGCATCGGGAGTGCCCTCGTAGATGACCTGAGTCAGGCCGTTCGAGAGGGGGCCATAGATCTCGTAGGTATGCGCGGTGACCCATGCGAGGTCGGCGGTGCACCAGTGCACGTCGTCGGGCTTGGCGTCGAAGTGCGCCCAGTGCGCCCAGCTCGTGTGCGTCAGGTAGCCGCCCGAGGTGTGCACGAGGCCCTTGGGCTTTCCCGTGGTGCCCGACGTATAGATGATGAACAGCGGGTGTTCCGAGTCGAACGGCTCGGCCTCGTGCTCGGTCGGCTGCGTCTCGACGGCGTCATGCCACCAGACATCGCGGCCCTCGGTCCACGGCACATCCTGCCCCGTGCGGCGCACGACGAGCACGTGCTCGAGGTCGGGCAGGTCGCGGGCGGCCTCGTCGGCGGCCGACTTGACCTCGACGGCCGTGCCGCGGCGGTTCTGACCGTCGGTCGTGACGAGCAGCTTCGCGCCCGTGTCCTCGAGGCGGAAGCGCACGGCCTCGGCCGAGAACCCGCCGAACACGAGCGAGTGCACGGCGCCGATGCGCGCGCAGGCGAGGGTGACCACGATGGTCTCGACGAGCACCGGCAGGTAGATCACGACGCGGTCGCCGGGGCCGATGCCGAGCGCGAGGAGCCCGTGCGCCGCCTGTGACACGCGGCGCTGCAGGTCGGCGTAGGTGACGGCCTCGCGGTCGCCCGGCTCGCCCTCGAAGTAGAGCGCGACTTTGTCACCGCTGCCGGCCTCGACGTGGCGATCGACGCAGTTGCGGGCGACGTTCAACCGGCCGCCCACGAACCATTCGGCGGCGGGTGCAGACGGATCCCACGTGTGCGCCGTGTGCCAGGGCTCCGCCCAGTCGAGCCGCCGCGCGGCGCTCTCCCAGAAGGCCACCGGATCCGCGTTCGCAGACTCGTAGATCGACGCGTCGACGTTCGCCTGCGCGGCGAACTCGGCGGGCGCGGGGAAGGAGCGCGTCTCGTTCAGACGGAGCTCGTCCATCACATCCACCTCTTCAGAACGGCCTTCTCGAGGATGACGAGAACGGCGTTCGAGATCGTGCCGAGCAGAGCGAGCAGCACGATGGCGAGCAGGATCCGATCGACGCGGCCGGACGTCTGCGAGTCGCTGAGCATGAAGCCGAGGCCCATCGACGCGGCGATCAGCTCGGCGGCGACGAGGAACAGCCACGCCTGGGCGAGCGCGAGGCGCAGGCCCGAGACGACCGACGGGATGACGGCGGGCAGCTGCACCGTGCGGAACAGCGACCAGCCCCGCAGGCCGAATGAGCGGCCCGCCTCGACGAGCTGCGGGTTCACGTGGCGCAGGGCGTCGGCGACCGTCGTGTAGACGGGGAAGAACGCACCGATCGCGATGAGCGTGATCTTCGATTCTTCGCCGACCTGCATCCAGAGGATCAGCAGCGGCACCCACGCCAGCGACGGCACGGCGCGCAGCGCGACGAGCGTCGGGGCGAGCAGGATCGCGCCGGCGCGCGAGAGTCCGACGACGCCGGCGAAGGCGAGCGCGATCAGCGAGCCGACGATGAAGCCGATCACCACGCGCTGCACCGAGATCGCGATATGCAACCACAGCTCGCCGCGCTCGACGAGCTCGCTGCCCGCCTGCACGACCTCCCAGGGCCCGGGCAGCTGGTACGGCGGCACGATGCCGGTCGACGTGACGAACTGCCACACGACGATGATGACGATCGGAACGAGGAATCCGCCCGAGACTCTCACCCAGGTGCGCGACAGCAGGGGCGTGAGCTGTCGCTCCGCCCCTGCCGTCTCGGTCGTGCTGGATGTCATTCGGTCGCCTTGACCGCGAACTGGTCGTCGACGATCGTGGCGATCGCCTCGTCGAGGGTCTCCTGACCGCCCTTGACGTCGCCCGATTCGGCGATGATCGGCGAGATCGTCTCGAGCACGGCCACCTGCGCGTCGCCGGGAACGCCCGAGACGTCGAGGTTCGAGCGCTCGGCGATCACGGTCTCCGCGACCTCGAGGTCGATCGAGGCGGCGTCGGCGAGCAGCTGAGCCGTCTCATCGGGGTTCGCGATGGCCCACTCGCGGGCCTCTTCGTAGGCGTCGACGACGACCTGTGCGAGGTCGGGGTGGTTCTCGATGAAGTCTTCCGTGGCGTTGAGGAAGCCGTACGTGTTGAAGTCGACGTTGCGGTAGACGAGCTCATCGCCCGACTCGACCTCGGCCGCGCCCATGATCGGGTCGAGACCGGCCCACGCGTCGGCGGATCCGCCGTCGAGCAGCGAGCGTCCGTCAGCGTGCTGCACGTTCAGCACCTCGACGTCGTCGAGCGTGAGACCGCCCTCTTCGAGTGCCTGCAGCAGGAAGAAGTAGGGGTCGGTGCCCTTGGTCGCCGCGATCTTCTTGCCCTTGAGATCCGCGAGCTCTTCGATGTCGCTGTCGGGGCCGACGACGATCGCCGACCACTCGGGCTGCGAGTAGATGTCGATCACCTTGATAGGGGATCCGTTCGCACGGGCGAACAGCGCCGCAGATCCGGCTGTCGATCCGACGTCGACCGACTCGGAGCGCAGCAGCTCGTTGGCCTTGTTGCTGCCGGCCGACTGCAGCCACTCGACCTCGACGTCGTCGCCGACGACGTTCTCGATAAGACCCTGGTCGCGCACGACGAGGCTCAGCGGGTTGTACGTCGCCCAGTCGACCGAGAGCGTTCCGGCCGACCACTCGCTGTCAGCGGGGGCTGCGGCTTCCGAGCCTTCGCCCGCGACGCATCCCACAGTCATGAGCGCCATCATTCCGACGACGGCGGTCGTGGGAACGATGCGGCGGGTGATGGTGCTCATGGGGTCTCCTTGGTGGTGAGCGACTGGTGGTGAGTCACGCCCAGCCCGTCGAGCAGGCTGGTGCGCAGGTCGGTGAGGGTGCGGGATCCGCGGTCGCGCGGGCGCGCACCGGGAACGGTGACGACGCGCGCGACGGACCCGTCGCGACGGGGCGCTGCATCGTCGCGCACGGCGACGGCTCCGTGGGAGCCGGCCGATCCTGCAGCGCCGATTCCGGATCCGGATCCGAGCGCGACGACCTTCGCGCGCGGGCGCTCGGGCTCGTTCTTCGCCGCGTGCAGGTTGCGCAGCAGCAGGACGCGATCGGCGAGGTAGAGCGCCTCTTCGACGTCATGCGTGACGAGCAGGATCGTCGTGGGCTGTGCACGATGGATATCGAGCAGCAGGTCGTGCATCTTGAGTCGGGTGAGCGCATCGAGCGCGCCGAACGGCTCGTCGAGCAGCAGCACGCGGGGGCTGCGGGCGAGAGCGCGGGCGAGCGAGGCGCGCTGGGCCATGCCGCCGGAGACCTCGCGGGGCCGCTGGTCGGCGGCGTGCGTGAGGCCGACGAGGTCGAGCAGTTCCGACACGCGCTGCTTCGCTGCGGCCTTCTTCGTGCCGTGCGGCAATCCGAGCGCGATGTTCTGTGAGATCGTGCGCCAGGGGAGCAAACGGGGCTCCTGGAACGCGATCGCGGTCGACTCGTCATGAGCGCGTGCGGCGTCGCCGTCAAGGGTGATGGATCCTGCGGTGGCCGCGTCGAGACCGCCGACGAGGCGCAGCAGCGTCGACTTCCCGCAGCCGGACGGCCCGACGACGGCCACGATCTCGCCGGGCGTCACGTCGATATCGACATCGCGCAGCACGGTGCGCGCCCCCGTCTTCGTCGGGAATGTGCGCTCGACGGCCGTGAGGCGCACCGCGCCAGCGGGCGCGCTCGACGAGGCGTAGTCGGGGATGGGCATACCTTCCAGAATGACGTGCGCGCACCATCGGCACAAAGCGAGTGAAACACATCGACATAAGCCGTGTTGTCACTCGACGAAAGCGCACAGTACTGTGGTCAGACCACAAGATTCTGATCCGGGAGCTCTCATGGCGGAGGCGAGGGCCTGGCGCACGGTGCTGTCGCACGTCGAGACCAGGCTGCGCTCGGGCGATCTCGGGCCGGGCGACCGACTTCCGAGCGAGCGCGACCTGGCCGTGCAGCTCGGCGTCGGACGCTCGAGCGTGCGCGAAGCACTGCGCGTGCTCGAAGTGATGGGCGTGCTGCACACGGCGACGGGATCCGGCCCGCGCGCGGGCGCCGTGATCACGACGTCTGCCGGCTCGGGCCTCGCGCAGGTGCTCGGGCTGCAGGCCGCGGCGCAGGCGTACTCGTTCGACGACGTCGTGGATGCGCGGCTGGTGCTCGAAACGGCGGTCGCCGGCGAGCTCAGCGATTCGGCATCGGCGCCGGAGGCCGCCTCAGCGCTGCTCGACGTCATGGACGATAAGACGCTCACGCCCGATGAGTTCCTCGCGCTCGACGCGCGGTTTCACGCCATTCTCGCCGAGGCCACCGGCAATGCCGTGTTCGCCTCGATCATGACCGGCCTGCGCGCCGCGATCGAGACGTACGTGCAATCGCGAGCGCACGCGATCGACGACTGGCAGGCCGCGCGCATCCGTCTGCAGGCCGAGCACCGCGGCGTGATCGACGCCATCTCTGCGGGCGACGCCGACGAGGCGCGCACCCGAATCCGACAGCACATCAACGGTTATTACGCGTCCACGCGCGTGTGAGGAAGGTAAACGAATGGTTCAGCGACAGTTTCCGAAGCCCGCCGAGGTGATGGAGTTCCTGAAGATCAAGCTGCCCGAGTTCGGCAAGGACGCCCGGCTGAGGAAGGCGTTCACGATCTACGACCTGCGCGACATCGCGAAGCGCCGCACGCCTGCCGCGGCGTTCGACTACACCGACGGCGCCGCCGATCAGGAGCTGTCGATGACCCGCGCGCGCCAGGCGTTCGAGGACATCGAGTTCCACCCCGACATCCTGCGCCCGGCCGCGAACGTCGACACGACCACCGAGATCCTCGGCGGCACCTCGGCGCTGCCGTTCGGCATCGCGCCCACCGGCTTCACGCGCCTGATGCAGACCGAGGGCGAGACCGCCGGTGCGGGCGCCGCGGGCGCGGCCGGTATCCCCTTCACCCTGTCGACGCTCGGCACGACGTCGATCGAGAACGTGAAGAAGGCGAACCCCGACGGGCGCAACTGGTTCCAGCTGTACGTCATGCGCGACCGCGAGATCTCGTACGGTCTCGTCGAGCGGGCGGCGAAGGCCGGCTTCGACACGCTGCAGTTCACGGTCGACACCCCGATCGCCGGCAACCGCATGCGCGACGGCCGAAACGGCTTCTCGATCCCGCCGCAGCTGTCGATCGGCACGATCCTCAACGCGATCCCGCGCCCGTGGTGGTGGATCGACTTCCTCACGACGCCGAAGCTCGAGTTCGCGTCGCTGTCGACGACCGGCGGCACTGTCGGCGACCTGCTGAACTCGGCCATGGACCCGACGATCAGCTACGACGACCTCGCCGTCATCCGCGAGATGTGGCCGGGCAAGATCGTCATCAAGGGCGTGCAGAACGTGCCCGACGCCGTGAAGCTCATCGACATGGGCGTCGACGGCATCATCCTGTCGAACCACGGCGGCCGCCAGCTCGACCGTGCCCCGATCCCGTTCCGCCTGCTGCCGCAGGTCGTGAAGGAGGTCGGCAGCGACGCCACCGTCATGGTCGATACCGGCATCATGAACGGCCAGGACATCGTGGCCGCAATGGCGCTCGGCGCGAAGTTCACGCTCGTCGGCCGCGCCTACCTGTACGGCCTGATGGCGGGCGGACGCGAGGGCGTCGATCGCATGATCGAGATCCTCTCGAGCGAGATCCGCCGCACCATGTCGCTGCTCGGAGTGAGCTCGGTCGAAGAGCTCGAGCCGCGCCACGTGACGCAGCTGACGCGCCTCGTGCCCGTCGGCGAGTAGCCGCCGATACGCCACGCGCGGGCGTCGGCACGAGTTCGACGCCCGCGTGCGGATCCGCTAGACTAGTCAAGTTGTCACGGGGTATGGCGCAGTTTGGTAGCGCGCCTCGTTCGGGACGAGGAGGTCGCAGGTTCAAATCCTGTTACCCCGACCGTGATGAGACGAAGAGCCGGAGCAGATGCTCCGGCTCTTCGTCGTACGGGGCTGGTATCTGTCAGCGGGGCATACGCCGTCGCGGCGGGCCCCTCACATACGATTGGACGCATGGACATCGACGCTGAGGTCAAGGACGCTCTTCGCGCGTACGACCGCAATCTCGTCGAGTATCGGGCACTGCGAGACGCGCTCGAGAGCGAGATCCCCTTGCACCTGCGGCAATGGGGCGTGGCGGATTTTCGCGTCGAGGCGCGAGTGAAGAAACGCGGATCGTTTGAGCAGAAGGTGCGCCGGGATCCCTCGAAGGCCGTGCTCGACATGGTCGGCGTGCGCGTGATGACCTTCTTCCGCAGCGACCTCGCGCAGGTCGAGAAGATGATCCGCCGCCTGTTCGAGGTCGTCGAAGAGTCGTACATCGACAAGGGCGACCTGTTGGGCGACGAGAGTTTCGGATACCGCAGCGTGCAGTTCGTCGCGCGCACCCGCGACGGCAGCGTGTTCGCCGAGACCTCAGCGGGCACTCCAGTGGAGATCCAGATCCGCACCATGCTCGAGCATGTCTGGGCTGAGGTCGAGCATGACTTCCGCTACAAGCCTCTGCTGGAACCGCCGAGCCCCGAGATCAACCGCCGCTTCGCCCTCACCGCGGCTCTGCTGGAGCAGGCCGACCGCAACCTCGACGACATCCGCCACGAGCTCGAGGGTCGCTAGCCTCCTGCGAGCCGATCGGGTCAGCGCCGGTCTCGGAGCAGCTGGCTCGCTCCCCACACCAGGGCTCCGGCGGCGAACAGCGTCGCCACGAGGCCCACGACGTGCGCAGCGAGTGAAGCTGCGCCGTGCTCCGGCAGCAGGAAGCCGTACGGCACCCAGCCGTCGGTGCGCCCGCGGATGAGCACGACGATCATCCATATCAGCGGATAGGGGAGCACCAGCCACAGGTCGCGCCATCTCAACGGCGATCTGTCGCGGAGGAGGCACCAATCGACCACGACGGCGATCGGCAACACGATGTGAAGCGCTACGCTCACCCAGGGCGGTGCGGATCCGGTGCCCGGCACGAGCACGTTGTAGATCACGCCGACGACGATTGCACAGGCGACGGCGATTCCTCGCGTGAGGGAGAAGGCGTACGACGCTTGCCGCCCGCGCAGGCCGGAGACACCCGCCCCGATGAGAACGATGCTGATGAGCAGCGAGGTCTGGTTCGTGAAGTATCCGAAGAAGTCGAACAGGTTCGAGTCGTCGTTCGCGATGCGCAGGGCGTACGCGTATGCGAGCAGCGCGAGCACGATCACGCCGCTGATGATGCGAGCGCCCGCGACGGCTCGGGATCGACGAGGAGGCGGCATCGCTTCACCCTACCGTCGCGTCATGACGTGATCGGCAGAGCGCTCGAGCGCCGATACCCCGAACCGAATCGTCATTTCTGGCGTGATTCGCCACGTGGTTGCTGCAGAGACGGGCCAGAGCTGAAGAATTACCGGAGGGCTACCGCCGCGCGGCGAGCGTGATGAGCGAGACCTCCGGGCGGCAGGCGAAGCGCACCGGCGCGTAGATCGAGTGGCCGAGGCCGGCGCTCACGTTGAGCGGCACCGAACGGCCGTCACGGCGCCACGTCGATAGGCCGCGCGTCTGGCTCAGCGGCAGGTCGCAGTTGGCGACGAGCGCTCCGAATCCGGGCACGCGCACCTGACCGCCGTGCGTGTGGCCGGCGAAGATCGCATCGGCTCCGCGGTCGACGAACCCGTCGAGAACGCGGCGATACGGCGCGTGGGTGACCGCGATCGTGAGATCGGCGGGGGAAGCCCCGACGAGCGACTCATCGAGCGCGTCCCAGTCGTCGTAGCGGTGGTGCGGGTCGTTGGTTCCGATGAAGCGGATCCGATGACCGCGCACGTCGAGCGCTGCGGCCCGATTGTTGAGCGCCGACCAGCCGAGGCTCCCCGACAGGAACTCGTCGAGGGCGTCGGTATCGAGGTGCGGAACGTGGGGCTCCTTCTTCGACGGGCCGAGGAAGTAGCGGAACGGGTTGCGGGGCTTCGGCGCCCAGATGTCGTTGGATCCGTGTACGTGCACGCCCGGCGTGCCTTCGAACGAACCGAGCGCGCGACGGATCGCCGGCAGCGCATCCGGATGGCCGAAGTTGTCGCCCGTGTCGATCACGAGATCCGGGCGCAACGACGCGAGGCGCGAGACCCATTCGCGCTTGCGACGCTGCCACGGCGCGAGATGCATATCGCTGATGTGCAGGATCCGGATCGGGACCGACCCGGCGGGAAGGATCCGCGCCGTGCGGTGACGCACCGTGAACATGAATCGCTCGATGCCGATGCCCCAGGTCGCGGCCGTGGAGCCGGCGACGCCGACCGCCGCGAGGGCAATCGGCAGCGCGCGGGTCATCAGTCGTCGTCTCCGTCATCGGCGCTCGCGTTGCACCTGGATGCCTCGCGATTGATCTTCACGGTCGCGCCGTCCTCGACCTGCGTGCCGGCCGCCGGATCCGTGCTGGTCACGCGGCCGCCCGCGGGCGCGTCCGGGTTCGTCTTGCACGCAGTGAGCTCCACGCGCAGTCCGAGTTCGAAGAGCTCGCTGTACGCCTTGCCAGGAGACATCCCCGAGACGTCCGGAACCTCGATGGAGCCCTTGCCGTCGGAGATCAGGAGCGTGATGAGGCTGCCGGCCGGGGCCGTGCCGGACGGGTTGGTGCTCTCGACCCGGCCCTTGTCCTGTTCTCCCGGTACTTCGTCGCCCGTACGGACCTGGAAGCCTTGCCCCCGCAGAACGGAGGTCGCCTCTTCGACCGACATGCCCGACACGTTCGGCACGTCCTTCTCGACGACCTTCGTCAGGCCGGGGTCGGGCTCGGGGAAGGCCTCGCCGCCGTACTTGGCATTTGCTGCTGCTTGGATCTCGCGAGACATCGTGTAACGAATACCGTCGAGACCGTTGTTGAACAGGTCTCCCTGCCCGTTGCGCGCACCGCCGCTGGCGTTGCCGATCCATGCAGCGGAGGTGACGTTGGACGTCGTCTGGATCATCCACGACTGGATGCCCTCGTGCGTACCCGTCTTGCCGAACGTGGGGATGCCGTCGCCGACGTTGGCGCCGCTGCCGGTCTGCCCGCCTTCCATGACGCGGGACATCGTGTAGGCGGTCGTCGCCGCGACATTCTCGTCGAGTACGCGCTCGCACTCCGTCTCGGGGATGGGAAGCTCGTCGCCATCGGGTCCGTCCGCCCGCAGAATGGCGGTCGGCTCGCAGTGGACACCGCCGTTGGCGACCGTGGCGTACGCCGATGCCATGTCGACGGGCGCGATGTTCGCGGATCCGACGACGCTGAACGCTGTCTCGTGGCCGGGGAGCTCCGAGATCGGATCGCCGTTTCCGAGGGAGACGCCCATACGGTCGGCAACGTTGTGAATCTCGCACACATCCAGCTGGGACGCCATCGCGTAGAAACCCGTGTTGAGCGACAGACCGGTGAAGTTCCGGACCGAGTTGATGCTGCCGCCGTTGTTTCCGAAGTTGTCACCCCGACTGGTCGTGTATGAGCTCGTCATCTCACCGCACGAGAACGGCAGCGTCTGACCGACGCGACCGTCGAGGTACTCGTTCGCGCTGCGGCCGTTCTCGAGCCAGTCGATGATCGTGAACATCTTGTACGTCGACCCGGCCGAGAATCCGGTCGAGCGTCCGTGGGTGAAATCCGCGGCGTACACCAGCGAGGTCTCGCCGGGCCCCGTTTCTGACGACTCATTGAAGAGCGTGTTCTGAGCCAGGGAGAGGATGTTTCCGGTGTGCGCATCGATCTGCACCGCCGCCGCGCCGAGGTCCATCCCGTCCCGGTGCGTCTCCACGTTGCGCGCCATCGACTGCTGCGCCTCGTACTGCAGGTTGTTGTCGAGCGTCGTGTAGATGTCGAGCCCGCCACGGGTGAGCAGGTCGCTGCGCTCTTCCGGCGTTTCGCCGAAGGCATCGGCGTAGCGATCATCGTGCAGAATCGTGTTCTTCACGTACTGGCAGAAATACGCCGTGCCGCCCGCCGCGGCGCAGCCCTGCACGCGGTTCTTGAGCTTCGGTTCGATCGGCTGCTCGATGGTCTCGTCGTACTTGTCCTGCGTGATCGTGCCCTCGGTGAGCATGCGGTACAGCACCTGGTCACGACGCTTCTTCGTCAGTTCGTAACCGTTCTCCTCGCCGTTCGCCTCGTTGCCCGGCTGGTCGAGGCGCAGCGTCGACGGGTAGTTCACGATGCCCGCGAGCGTCGCCGCTTCGTTGAGGTCGACATCCTTGGCCGACTTCGAGAAGTAGCGCTGCGCGGCCGCTTCGATGCCGTACGTCGAGCCGCCGAAGTTCACGAGGTTGAGGTAACCGATGAGGATCTGCTCCTTGGAGTAGTCCTGCTCGATCGTGATCGCGTACCGCATCTCCTGCAGCTTGCGCTGGTAGCCCTCGGTGCCCGATGCGGTGGTCGCGTCCTCCGCGCAGTCGGCGAGCGTCTCCTGATCCGTCGCCGTGCGCTCGCACGTCTGCACCTGCACGCCCTTGACGTACTGCTGACTGATCGAGGATCCGCCCTGCGTGGTGTCGGTCACCGCGTTGCTGAGCAGAGCACGCCCGGTTCCGATGAGATCGACGCCGCCGTGCTCGTAATAGCGCGGATCCTCCGTCGAGAGCAGTGCGTCGTACACGTACTGCGAGACCTCGTCGTACTCGACCGGTTCGCGGTTCTGGTCGTAGAACGACGCCAGCTCGTAGTAGTCGTCTTCGCCCTCGCCGGTCGGCGCGTAGATCGTCGTCGGCTCCATCGGACGGTCGACCTGCAGGTTGCCGGGAAGGCTGTCGAACAGCGAGATCGCGCTCGAGGCGGCGTAGCCGGATACGGCGATGGCCGGGGTGACGGTCGCGGTCACGAGAATGCCGGCGATCGCGCTCAGACCGACCAGTCCTATGACGCCGCCGAGCACACCGCCGAACGTCCTTTTCGCATGAGGCATAGGGTTGATGCTAAGGGAGAAGCCTGGGTAGCGCGTATCTGCGCGCCCCATGCGTTCCCGATGCACAGCCACTACATTCGCGTTTCGACGGGAGAATTCGTGACCACCTGGGAGTACCTCACCACTCCGCTGATGATCCACAACACAGCGGCCATCCTCAACAACTGGGGCAAGCAGGGCTGGGAGCTGGTGCAGATCGTGCAGAACGCCGAGGGCGGGCTCGTGGCCTACATGAAGCGTCCCGTCGGCGCCGGCGAGCAGAACGTCGGCCTCGCTCACGCCGCTGAGGCCGCGAAGCAGTTCGGAGACGAGCAGTGAGCATCTCGGCACGCCTCGCCGAGCTCGGCATCGAGCTGCCGGACGTCGCCGCGTCGGTCGCCAGTTACATCCCCGCGAAGGCCCACGGCGGCATCGTGTGGACCTCGGGCCAGCTGCCGTTCGTATCGGGCGCGTTGCCGGCGACCGGCAAGGTCGGCGACGGCCACGGGCTCGTTCCCGACGCCGATGCGCATGACCTCGCGCGCACCTCTGCGCTGAACGCGATCGCGGCGGCGGCCGCGGCCGTCGGCGGCGTCGACCGCCTGACCGGCGTGTTCAAGGTCACCGGCTTCGTCGCCTCAGACCCGTCGTTCACGGGCCAGCCCGGCGTCATCAACGGCGCGAGCACCCTGCTCGGCGAGGTCTTCGGCGACGCCGGCGCTCACAGCCGTTCCGCCGTGGGAGTGAGCGTTCTGCCGCTCGACTCGCCCGTCGAGGTCGAGGTCGCCTTCACATTCGACTGAGCGCGCGCACGATGAAGCGGGCGGATCCTGATGGATCCGCCCGCTTCATCGTTACTTCACCTGCTTGGTGATCGCCGACATGACCATGGTGTCGGCGAGAGTCTGCGTGTCGCCGACCTCGCGGCCCTCCGCGACGTCGCGCAGCAGGCGGCGCATGATCTTGCCGGAGCGCGTCTTCGGAAGCTCGTTCACGATGAACACGTCGCGCGGGCGAGCGATGGGTCCGATCTGCGCGCCGACCCACGTGCGCAGATCCTCCGCGAGGCCCTCGGGCCCGTGCTGCTTGAGGAAGCTCTCCTTGAGGATCACGAACGCCACGACCGCCTGACCGGTCGTCTCATCGTTCGCGCCGACGACGGCCGCCTCGGCAGTCGCCTCGTGGGCGACGAGTGCCGACTCGATCTCAGTCGTCGACAGGCGGTGGCCCGAGACGTTCATCACATCGTCGACGCGACCGAGCAGCCAGATGTCGCCGTCCTCATCCTTCCGGGCTCCGTCGCCCGCGAAGTAGTAGCCCTTGTCGGCGAACATCTTCCAGTAGGTGTCGACGAAGCGGTCGGGATCGCCCCAGATGCCCCGCAGCATGCTCGGCCACGGCTCGGTGACCACGAGCAGCCCGCCGGCGCCATCGCCGACCGGCTCGCCCTTATCGTTAACGACATCGATCGCGATGCCCGGCAGCGCGACCTGCGCGGATCCCGGCTTCGTCTCGGTCACGCCGGGGAGCGGCGAGATCATGATCGCACCGGTCTCGGTCTGCCACCACGTGTCGACGATCGGCACGTCGCCCCCGCCGATCACCTCTCGGAACCACATCCACGCCTCGGGGTTGATGGGCTCGCCCACCGATCCGAGCAGGCGGATCGACGACAGGTCGCGCTTCTGCGGGATCTCGCGGCCCTGCTTCATGAAGCTGCGCACGGCGGTCGGCGCGGTGTAGAAGATCGTGACGCCGTACTTCTCGATGATGTCCCACCAGCGGCCGGGCTCGGGGTACTCGGGCGTGCCCTCGTACAGCACCTGGGTCGCGCCGTTGGCGAGCGGGCCGTACACCGAGTACGAGTGTCCCGTCACCCAGCCGATGTCGGCCGTGCACCAGAACACGTCCGACTCGGGCCGGAGATCGAAGATGCTCCTGTGCGTGAACGCGGCCTGGGTGAGGTATCCGCCCGACGTGTGCAGGATGCCCTTCGGCTTTCCGGTTGTTCCCGACGTGTACAGGATGAACAGCGGGTTCTCGCTCGGGAACGCCTCGGCCTCGTGCTCGGCAGACGCCGTGGCGACCGCGTCGTGCCACCAGATGTCGCGCTCGTCGTTCCAATCGACGTCCTGGCCCGTGCGCTTGACGACGAGCACATTCTGCACGGTCGCCTGTTCGCCGTCGCCGTGGTCGGCGAGCGCCTGGTCGACCGCGGGCTTGAGCGAGGTCGCCTTGCCCTTGCGGTAACCGCCGTCTGCAGTGATGACGACCTTCGCGCCTGCGTCGTCGATGCGCGAGCGCAGGCTGTCGGCGCTGAAACCGCCGAAGACGACCGAGTGCGCCGCGCCGAGGCGCGCGACCGCGAGGAGCGAGGCAACAGCCTCCGGGATCATGGGGAGGTAGATCGCGACGCGGTCACCGCGGCCCACGCCGAGATCCGTCAGCACATTCGCGACCCGCTTGACCTCCTCGGTGAGCTGGGCGTACGTGATCGTGCGGGTGTCGCCCGGCTCGCCCTCGAAGTGGAAGGCGACCCGGTCGCCGCGGCCGGCCTCGACGTGCCGGTCGAGGCAGTTATATGCGACGTTGAGCTCGCCGTCGTCGAACCACTTCGCGAACGGCGGGTTCGACCAGTCGAGAACGTTCGTGAACGGCTTGTGCCAGTCGATCAGCTCGCGCGACTGCTTCGCCCAGAACGCCTCCCGATCGGCTGCCGCCTCGTCATACAGCTCCGGCCCGGCGATCGCGTTCGCGGCGAACTCTTCGGAGGGGGCGAATCGGCGGTTCTCGTCGAAGACATGGTCGATCTGCTGAGACATGGTCTGCTCCTTTGCAACGTGCTTTTCTCGGGCCGCCCGCGCACGGACTCCGGCCCTGACTATGACGCTACGGCCATTCTGCCGCTCGCGGATACCGCCGAAAGTCGGGGTGCGTCCGCGCCGGCGGATCAGTGCGCTCACAATCGTTGAAATCGAGGAGTTATCTGACGATCGCGTCCTGCGACCCGACAGCGAGAGCGTCGAGTTCGTAGCGTCTGAGCCATGCCTGATCCCTTCATCGTCACTCCGCGCGAGAAGACATCGCGACGATCGGACACCGCGGGCGCCGAGCCCGCGCGCGAGGACGATGCGTTCGGGGCGCTCGCGCCGTACGTCGCAGATCCGCGCGTCACTGACATCTTCGTGAACGGATCCGCGGGATTGTTCGTCGATCGGGGCCACGGCGCGGAGCGCGTGCCCGAGTGGCGTGCGTCGGAGCGCGAGGTGCACGACCTCGCGGTCGATCTCGTGGGCTGCGGCGGGCGCCATGTCGACGACTCGTCGCCCCTCGTCGACGTGCGCATGCCCGGCGGAGTGCGCGTGCACGTCGTGCTCGCACCCGTCTCCACAGGCGGTACAGCGGTGTCGGTGCGAGTTCCGCGCACGACCGACATCGACCTCGACGGCTTGAGCGCAGGAGGGGCGTTCGCGCCGGACGTGCGCGAGTGGCTCGCGTCACTGGTCGCCCGGCGGGCGAACATTCTGGTCACGGGCGGGGCGGGGTGCGGCAAGACCACACTGCTGTCCGCCCTGCTCGGCGCGGCGCCCCGGCACGAGCGCATCGTCACGATCGAGGACGTCGCCGAGCTGCGTCTCGATCATCCGCACCACGTCGCGCTCGAGGCGCGACAGGCGAATCGTGAAGGCGCCGGTGCGATCGGCCTTGCGCGCCTGGTGCGCGAGAGCCTGCGCATGCGGCCCGATCGGATCGTGGTCGGCGAATGCCGCGGGGAGGAGATCCGCGACCTCTTGACCGCGCTCAACACCGGGCATGACGGCGGCGCCGGCACCCTTCACGCCAACGGCCTCGCCGACGTGCCCGCGAGGCTCGAGGCGCTCGGTGCGCTCGCAGGGTGGGACGATCACGCCGTCGCCCGTCAGGCGTCGAGCGCATTCGACGTCGTGCTGCACCTCGCCCGCGATTCGGCGGGGGAGCGACGGCTCATCGCCGTCGGCGAGTTCCGGCAAGTCGGCGGGCGGCTCGAGATCGAGGAGGTCTCGCCGTGGCGATCCTGAAGAGATCCGCGGCGCGCACCGCAGCCGATCCGGCCGGCACATTGCTCTCGCTCGCCGTGCTGCTCGGTGCCGGAGCGAGCCCGACGCGCGCCTGGCGCCACCTGGCGGAGGGCGGTGATCCGTCTGCCGTGCGCATCACGGGGCGCGTCGACGACGGCGAGACGCTCGTGGAAGCGATCGCCGGCGAGCGAGATTCCGATGCGGCGTGGGGCGACGTGGCCGCCGCGTGGGAGATCGCCGAGTCGGTCGGTGCGCCTCTGGCCGAGACGCTGCGTTCGGTGGCCGACTCGCTGCGCGATGCCGCGGAGCTGCGCGACGACGTGAGAGTCGCGCTCGCCGAGCCGACCTCGTCGGCGCGGGTGATGCTGTGGCTGCCGCTGCTCGGCCTCGTCGTCGCGGCCGGCCTCGGGCTCGATCCGTTCGGCGTGCTGTTCACCACACCGCTCGGCGGCATCTGTCTGGGCCTCGGGATCGTGCTCATTCTTCTCGCGCGCACCTGGACCCGTCGGCTCGTGCGTCGCGCACAACCGGCGCCCGGCACGCCCGGAATGCATGAAGAGCTGCTCGCGGCCGCGCTGTCGGGCGGAATCTCCGTCGGGCGCGCGCGGGCCGTGCTGGCGGCGTGTGACGAGTGGTCGGTCTCGGCCCGCCGAGACTCCGGTCAGGCCGACCGGGTGCTCGCGCTGTCACGTGCGGCAGGAGTGCCGGCGGTCGAACTGCTGCGCGCATCCGCCGCGCACGCCCGTCACCTCGCCAGAACCGACGGGCGTCTTCGCGGCTCCCGCCTCGGCACGCGCCTGCTCATCCCGATGGGCGTGTGCACTCTTCCCGCATTCCTGCTTCTCGGCGTCGCGCCGATGCTTCTGAGCGTCGTGAGCGCCACGCCGATCCCCGCGTTCGCCGGATGACCGGCGACGACCCGAGAGAAAGGACACCCATGACCGACATCTGGACCGATGAGGAAGGAGCATCCACCGCCGAGTACGCGATCGTGACCATGGCCGCCGTTGCGATCGCGGGCGTGCTCGTCGCTGTGATGCGCTCGGGCAGCGTGCAATCGCTGCTGCAGGGCATCGTCGAGAAGGCGCTGCAGACGCCATGACACTGTCGCTGCGCGACCGCGGCTCCGCTTCGGCGGAGTTCGCGGTCTGCCGGCGCTCGTCATCGTGGTCGCGCTCGGCATCGGCGCGCTCATGGCCGGATCCGTGACGGTCCGGCTGCAGGACGCGGCCGCTGACGGTGCGCGGCTGGCAGCGCGCGGCGAGCCGGATCGCGTCGCGGGTGTCGTCGGATCCGCCGTCGCCGGCGCATCGGCGACCATCGAGGGTGCCGGCGATCTCGTCTGCGTGACAGCGAGCGCGAACGTGCAGCTCTCGGTCGTGACGGTTCCCGTCTGGGCGAAGAGCTGCGCGCTCGACGGAGGGCTGTGACATGGGCGCGAGCGTTCTCACTGCTGGCGCCGTCGGATGCGCGGCGACCCTCGCGATGGGGCTCGCAGTCGTCGGGGGAGCGGCCGTCGCCGGGCAGCGTGCATCGGGGATCGCGGATGCGGGGGCGCTCGCCGCCGCAGATGCGCTCGCGGGATTCGCAACCGGCGACCCGTGCGGTCGCGCGTCACAGGTGGTCTCGGCGCAGGGCGCGAGCGTCACCTCGTGCGATACCGACGGTCTCATCGCGACCATTCGCGTCTCGATGACGTACGCTCGATTTCCTGTCACCGCAGCGGCACGAGCAGGCCCGCCTGTTCAGGTGGAGTCCCCCTGAGGCACCGTCACCGGTGGAACGCGCGCGGCTGCACACAGTCAGCGGTGTGTATGGTGTGCTTCGAAGAAAGGACCCGCTTTGCCAGACGGTAAGAAACTCGTCATCGTCGAGTCGCCCACGAAGATGCGCTCGATCCAGGGATACCTCGGTGACGATTACGAGGTGCTCAGCTCGGTCGGCCATATCCGCGATCTCGCCGACAAGCGCGACATCCCGGAGAAGGATCGTGCGGCATTCGGCAAGTACTCGATCGACGTCGAGCACGGGTTCACACCTTATTACGTCGTCAGCGACCGCAAGTCGAAGACGGTCACCGAACTGCGCCGGGCGCTCAAGTCGGCGAGCGAGCTCGTGCTCGCCACTGATGGCGACCGCGAGGGCGAGGCGATCGCGTGGCACCTGCTCGAGACGCTGAAGCCCAAGGTTCCGGTCAAGCGCATGGTCTTCCACGAGATCACGAAAGACGCGATCCAGAAGGCCGTCGACGACACGCGCGAACTCGACATCTCGCTCGTCGACGCGCAGGAGACGCGCCGCGTGCTCGACCGTCTGTACGGGTGGGACGTCTCGCCGGTGCTCTGGCGCAAGGTCGGATCCGGCGCCTCGGGCCAGACGCTCAGCGCCGGCCGCGTGCAGTCGGCCGCGACCCGCATGGTCGTCGACCGCGAGCGCGAGCGCATGGCGTTCGTCTCTGCGCGCTACTGCTCGATCTCGGCGACCGCTGCGCGCGCCGACACCGGGTTCTCGATCCGTCTGACGCGCATCGACGGCGCACCCCTCGCGTCCGGACGCGACTTCGACGACAAGGGCGAGCTGAAGCGCGCAGTCGTCGTGCTGAGCGAATCCGACGCCGCATCTCTCGCGACGGCGATCGACACCGCCGGATCCGTGAAGGTCGCGAACGTCGAGGCGAAGCCCGGCACGCGCCGTCCGTACGCGCCGTTCACGACGTCGACCCTGCAGCAGGAGGCCGGGCGCAAGCTCGGCATGACGGCGAAGATCGCGATGAGCATCGCGCAGAGCCTCTACGAGCGCGGCTACATCACCTACATGCGCACCGACTCGACCAACCTCAGCTCGCAGGCCGTGCAGGCCGCGCGCGCGCAGGCCGTCGCGCTGTACGGCGATAAGGCGGTTCCCGCCAAGCCGCGCGTGTACGCGTCGAAGTCGAAGAACGCGCAGGAGGCGCACGAGGCGATCCGCCCGTCCGGCGACACCTTCCGCACTCCGAAGGACGTCACGGGGCAGCTCGGGCGCGACGAACAGCGCATGTACGACCTGATCTGGAAGCGCACGGTCGCGAGCCAGATGAGCGACGCGAAGCTCGAAACGACCACCGTGACGCTCGAGCAGTCGGCAGACGGCAAGAAGCTCGGCTTCACGGCCTCCGGCACCGTCTACACCTTCAAGGGCTTTCTCGAGGCCTACGAGGAGGGCACCGACGAGAAGCGCCACAAGGGCGACGAAGACCAGAACCAGCAGTTGCCACAGGTGGCCGTGGGCGACGAGCTCGATGTCACGGGCGCCGAGGCGAAGAGCCACGAGACGTCTCCGAAGCCGCGCTACACGGAGGCGACGCTCATCAAGGCGCTCGAGGAGCGCGGCATCGGCCGTCCGTCGACGTTCGCGAGCATCATCGGTGTGATCCTCGATCGCGGGTACGTCACGAAGCGCGGCCAGGCCCTCGTGCCGTCCTGGCTCGCGTTCAGCGTCATCCGTCTGCTCGAACGGCACTTCGGCGAGCTCGTCGACTACGACTTCACTGCGGAGCTCGAGGAGGACCTCGACCGCATTGCCCGCGGTGAAGCCGACCGATCCGAGTGGCTGAAGGGCTTCTACTTCGGCGGCGACGAGCACCCCGGTCTGCGCACCATCGTCGACAACCTCGGCGAGATCGACGCCCGCGAGCTCAACGCGACGCCGATCACCGACGTGGCCACACTGCGCTTCGGCAAGTACGGTCCCTACCTCGAGGTGATCGATCCCGAGAAGCCCGATGCGGATCCGCGTCGCATCAACGTGCCCGACGAGCTCGCGCCCGATGAGCTCACGCCCGCGAAGGTGCAGGAGCTGATCGACGCTCCCGTTGCCGGCAACCGCGTGCTCGGGGAGAACCCCGACAACGGCAAGACCGTCGTGGTAAAGGACGGCCGCTTCGGACCGTACCTCGAAGAGACCGATCCCGAGCCCGAGCAGCCCGATGCAGATCCGGCGACCGGCGAAGTCGTCGAGGCGCCCAAGAAGAAGTCGACGAAGAAGGCGGCCGCCCCGAAGCCGCGTCGCGCGTCGCTGTTCAAGTCGATGTCGCCCGAGACGATCGATCTCGAGACGGCGCTGAAGCTGCTGGGCCTGCCGCGCACCGTCGGGATCGATCCGACCAGCGAAGAGCCGATCACGGCGCAGAACGGCCGTTACGGGCCCTACCTCAAGAAGGGCACCGACTCGCGCTCTCTCGAGGCCGAGCAGCAGATCTTCGACATCACGCTCGAAGAGGCGCTCGAGGTGTATGCGAAGCCGAAGTACGGCGCCCGCCGCGCGGCGAGCGCGCTGAAGGAGTTCGAGAAGGAGGATCCCGCGAGCGGCAAGGCCGTGCGCATCCGCGATGGTCGTTTCGGACCGTACGTCACCGACGGCGAGACGAACGCGACGATCCCGCGCGGCACGAACGTCGACGACGTCGACTTCGAGGCCGCGGTGCAGCTGCTCGCCGACAAGCGCGCCAAGGGACCGGCGAAGAAGCGCACGACGACGCGCAAGGCCCCGGCCAAGAAGCCCGCGGCGAAGAAGACCACCGCGACGAAGAAGGCTCCCGCGAAGAAGCCGGCGGCGAAGAAGACGGGCAGCCCGTCTTCGACGACGAAGAAGGCGGCACCGAAGCCCACGGACGACGCGTGACCGAGAGCGAAGCGTGCCCCGGACTCTGGGTCACGTTCGAGGGCGGCGACGGATCGGGCAAGACGACCCAGGCCGAGCTGCTGCGCGAGTGGCTCACAGCGCGAGGCCGCGCGGTCGTGCGCACGCGCGAGCCCGGCGGCACCGAGGTCGGCCGCATGATCCGCGAGATCGTGCTGCACCACCGCGGCGATCTCGGCGAGCGCGCCGAGGCTCTGCTGTTCACGGCCGACCGCTCGCACCACGTCGACACCGTGGTGCGCCCGGCGCTCGAGCGCGGCGACATCGTGATCCAGGACCGCTATCTCGATTCGTCGGTGGCGTATCAGGGGGCCGCGCGCGGCCTCGGCGCCGACGCCGTTCGGAATCTGTCGCTGTGGGCGACGCATGATGCGCTGCCGGATGTGACGGTGCTGCTCGACCTCGATCCGGCCGTGGCCCGTGCCCGACTCGATGCTGACGACAAGCCGTTCGACCGGCTCGAGGCCGAGCGGGCGGAGTTCCATGCCCGCGTGCGCGAGGCGTTCCTCGAACGGGCCGCGGCGGAGCCCGACCGATTCCTCGTGCTCGACGCGTCGCTGGATCCGGACGCCCTCGCTGACCGGATCCGCACCCGCATCGCCCCGCTGCTCTGACGGCTGCGTCTCACTTCGCGCGGCTTGCCGCTGGTCTTTCCCGCACCAAGTGGGACACGGGTTGCTAGAATGACGGCGTACGCGGATCCTGCGTGCCGGCCAGGACGACCCGGCTGACTGCCTGAAATGCGGGGACGACCCCGGTGGGAGTGGATCCGCATGGATTGGATCGTTCTGATCGTCTCCGGCATGCTCGAGGCGGTGTGGGCCACGGCGCTCTCGGCGTCGAAGGGCTTCAAGCGGCTCTGGCCGTCGGTTCTGTTCGTCGTGTCGCTCGCCGCGAGCATGCTCGGGCTCGCCTACGCGATGAGTCGTATCCCTACGGGCACCGCCTACGCGGTGTGGGTCGGGATCGGTGCGGTGCTCACCGTGCTCCTCGCCGTGTTCCGCAAGGAGGAGCGCATGACGCTCGCACGGGGCGCTCTGCTCGCGCTCCTCGTCGCCAGCGTCATCGGCCTGAAGGCGGTGAGCTGATGTCCTGGGTCATCCTGCTCGTCAGCGCGGTGCTCGAAGCGGTGTGGGCGACCGCCCTCGGCGAAAGCGACGGATTCGCGCATCCTGTGCCGACGACCGTCTTCCTCGTGGCCCTCACGGTGAGCATGCTCGGCCTCGGTTACGCCGCCCGCGAGATCCCGATCGGTACGGCGTACGCCGTATGGACGGGCACCGGCGCCGCGCTCACGGTGGCCTATGCGATGGCGACGGGCGCCGAGCCGATCACGTTCCTCCGCGTGCTGTTCATCTGCGGCATCGTCGGCGCGGTCATCGGCCTCAAGCTCGTGAAGCCGAAGCCCGTCGAGGAACGATTCGTCGAAGGCAACGGCGCGACGGAATAGACTCGACCCGTGGTCACTCGTCTCTCCAAACTCTTCGTTCGCACCCTCAGGGATGATCCCGCCGATGCCGAGGTTCGCAGTCACAAGCTGCTCGTGCGCGCCGGATACATCCGTCGTCAGGCCCCGGGCATCTTCGCGTGGCTCCCGCTCGGACTTCGTGTCAAGGCGCGCATCGAGAAGATCGTGCGCGACGAGATGGACCGCGCAGGTGCGCAGGAAGTGCACTTCCCCGCGCTCATGCCGCGCGAGCCGTATGAGCAGTCAGGGCGTTGGGAAGAGTACGGCGAAGCGCTGTTCCGGCTGAACGACCGGCATGGCGCCGACTACCTGCTCGCCCCGACGCACGAAGAGGCGTTCACCCTGCTCGTGAAGGATCTGTACTCGTCGTACAAGGACCTGCCCCTCACTATCTACCAGATCCAGGACAAGTACCGCGACGAGGCCCGTCCCCGCGCCGGTCTGCTGCGCGGCCGTGAGTTCACGATGAAGGACGCGTACTCGTTCGACGCATCCGACGCAGGGCTCGACGCGAGCTACGACGCGCAGCGCGACGCCTACGAGCGCATCTTCACGCGCCTCGGTATGGAGTACGTCATCGTGCAGGCCGACGCGGGCGCCATGGGCGGCTCCCGCAGCGAGGAATTCCTGCACCCCACGCCGATCGGAGAAGACACGTTCGTGCGCAGCGCGAGCGGATACGCCGCCAACGTCGAGGCGTTCACGACGCTGCCGCCCGCGTCGGTCGATCACACGGATGCTCCCGCGCCCGTCGTCTACGACTCTCCCGGAACCACCACGATCGCGACGCTCGTCGACCACGCGAACGAGGCGGTTCCCGGCGCGCCCGCGGGCGGATGGACGTCCGCTCACACGCTCAAGAACGTGGTGCTCGCGCTCAAGCATCTCGACGGCACGCGCGAGGTCGTCGTCGTCGGTCTGCCGGGAGACCGCGACGTCGACGACAAGCGCGTCGAGGTGGCGTTCGCACCCGCCGAGGTCGAGGCGGCCACGCCCGAGGATCTGGCGAAGCACCCCGGCCTCGTGCGCGGCTTCATCGGGCCATGGAGCGAGGCGGGCGCCGTGCTCGGCGAGCAGTCGACGACCGGCATCCGCTACGTCGTCGATCCGCGCGTCGTCGACGGCTCCACGTGGATCACCGGAGCGAACGCCGCGGACAAGCACGTGTACGGGCTCGTCGCGGGTCGCGACTTCAGCGCCGACGGCACTGCGGAGGTCGCGACCGTGCGCGATGGAGACCCCGCTCCCGACGGATCCGGCCCGGTGACGCTCGAGCGCGGCATGGAGATCGGTCACATCTTCCAGCTCGGCCGGAAGTACGCCGAGTCGCTCGGGCTCAAGGTGCTCGACGAGAACGGCAAGCTGGTCACGGTGACGATGGGCTCGTACGGCATCGGCATCACGCGCATCATGGCCGCGATCGCCGAGCTGTTCAGCGACGACAAAGGCCTGATCTGGCCCGAAGCGATCGCGCCGTTCGACATTCACGTGGTCGCGACCGGCAAGGGGCAGGAAGCCTACGACCTCGCGGCCGAGCTCATCGACGGTCTCGAGCGGGCAGGCAAGGACGTTCTGTTCGACGATCGCCCCAAGGTGTCGCCCGGCGTGAAGTTCGGCGACGCCGAGATCCTGGGCGTGCCGCAGCTCGTCGTCGCCGGACGTGGAGCCGCGAACGGCGACGTGGAGCTGTGGGACCGGCGCTCGGGCGAGCGGGAGACGCTGCCACTGGCCGAAGCCTTGGAGCGACTCACCGCGCGAGGCTGATGAGGAACGAGGGGTTCGCTGCGGCGGGCCCCTCTTTCGTTTGTCGGGGGCCCGAGGCAGGATCATGAGCGTTCGCCCGCTCGTCACCGACAGGACGCGCGCGGGCAACGTTCCGGTGGCACGCTGATGTGTCACTCGGTTCGTCCGCACCCTGGGAGTCGCACATGCCTCATCGTTCCGCTCATCACGCCCACCGGCGTGCGGCACTGCTCGCCGGTGCCGCACTGGTTGCGACCGCGACCGTCGGCGTTCCGTCGGCGGCGCTCGCCGCGCCGGACGGATCCCGAGTCGTCATCAGCGAGGTGTACGGCGGCGGCGGCAACAGCGGCGCTCCGCTCACCCACGATTTCATCGAGCTCTTCAATCCGACGACGTCCGTCGCCGACCTCTCCGGACTGAGCCTCGAGTACAAGTCAGCGACGGGCGGGTCGGGCGGTTCCCTCGCGCTCGAAGGCACGATCGAGCCGGGCGCGCACTACTTGGTGCAGCTCGCGGAGGGCAACGGCGCGGGAGATCCGCTGCCCGCCGCCGACCAGAGCGGGCGCATCAACATGTCCGGCTCGAACGGCCGTGTGTACCTCTTCGAGGGCACCGGGCAGTTCCCGGCCGATCAGGGCGACCTTTCGGGCGCCGAGGGCCTCGTCGACATGGTGGGCTTCGGATCCGCGGTCTCGTTCGAGACGACGGGGACCGGTGCGCTCAGCAACGCACAGAGCGCCTCGCGCACCGACGGCGCCGACAGCGACGACAACTCGGTCGACTTCGTGGTCGGAGCGCCGAACCCCGTGAACGCGGCGGGGGAGACCTCCGCGGGCGGCTCGGAGGAGCCGGGCCCCGGTGAGGCTGTCGCGGCGGCGATCTCCGAGGTGCAGGGCACCGGTGATGCGTCGCCGTTGGAAGGCCGTGCCGTGATCGTCGAGGGCGTCGTGACGGCCGACTGGCGCGACGGCGGACTGAACGGCTTCACGATGCAGGACCCGGCGGGAGATCCATCCGACGAAGCGTCCGACGCGATCTTCGTCTGGGGTGACAGGGCTCGGGCCGAGATCGGGCAGAGCGTGCGCGTCATGGGATCGGTGAGCGAATACGAGGGGCTCACCGAGATCACGGCCGATGCCGTCGAGGTGCTCGATGCAGACCTCGGTCAGGTCGTGCCCCTCACCGATTGGAATGCGGTAGCGACCGAGGAAGGCAAGCGCGCGCACGAGAGCGAGCTCGTGCACTTCGACAAGCCGTTCACGGTGACCGACAACTACGACGCGAACTTCTACGGGTCCTTCGGGCTCGCGGTCGGCGACGAGCCGCTGCGCCAGCCCACCGCCGACATCGATCCTCACGACACCGAGGCGATCGCGGCGCGCGAGGCCGAGAATGCGGCGAGGTCGATCACTCTCGACGATGCGCGCAGTACGAACTTCAACAACCAGACCGACGTGCCGCTGTCGTACGTGACGCCCGAGAACCCCGTGCGCGTCGGCTCGCACGTTGCGCTCGAGCGTCCCGTGATCCTCGACCACCGCTTCGGCGCGTGGGCTCTGCAGCCCGTCCGGCCGATCACGGGCGACGGGTCCGACCACGTCTCGTTCAGCAACGATCGCTCCGCGAACGAGCGGCCGCAGGACGTCGGCGGAGACCTCACGATCGCGACCTTCAACGTGCTGAACTACTTCCCGACCACGGCACAGGAGTTCGTCGATTCGGGGCGCGGAACGTGCACGGTCTACTCCGATCGAACCGGCGCGCCGATCGCCGCGAACCGGTGCGAGCCCGATGGCCCGCGCGGCGCCGCCACCGATGAGAGCCTCGGGCGCCAGCAGGCGAAGATCGTGAACGCGATCAGCGCGTCGGGCGCTTCGATCGTCTCGCTCGAGGAGATCGAGAACTCGGCGCACTACGGCAAGGATCGTGACGCGGCGGTGTCCGTGCTCGTCGATGCGCTCAACGCCGAAGACGGCGAGGGCACGTGGGCGTACGTCGAGAGCCCGCAGGAGCTGCCGGCCGATGAGGACGTGATCCGCAACGCGTTCATCTTCCGCGACGGCGACGTCGATCTGGTGGGAACCTCGCACATCCTGGTCGACGACCCCGCATTCGACAACGCGCGCGAGCCGCTGTTCCAAGGCTTCACGGCCGAGGGGGCGGGCGAAGACGACGCGTTCCTCGTCGCGGCGAACCACTTCAAGTCGAAGGGCTCCGGCACCGACGACGGCACTGGTCAGGGCGGCGCCAATCCCGACCGCGTCAGGCAGGCCGAGGCCCTCGTCGCCTTCAGTTCCGAGGTGCAGGCGCACACCGGCATCGAGCCGGTGTACCTCGCCGGAGACTTCAACGCGTACGCCGCCGAAGACCCGGTGCGCGCGATCGAGGCCGCAGGGTTCACCAACCTCAATGCTGCGCTCAACGGCGGCGAGGCGACGTACAACTACGACGGCATGGACGGCTCGCTCGATCACGTGTTCGCGAACGAGGCGGCGCTCGAGCGCGTCTCGGGCGTCGATGTCTGGCAGATCAACGCCCAGGAGCAGGTCGGCTTCGAGTACAGCCGGTACAACTACAACACGACGCTGCTCTACGACGACAGCGTGTTCCGCGCGAGCGACCACAACCCGATCATCGTCGGCGTCAGTTCGGCGGACGACGAGCATCCGCCCGCCGCGGAGGAGTGGCAGCACGGTCGCGCCTACGACAGCGGCGACGTGGTGTCCTTCGACGGCGTCGACTACCTCGCGCAGTGGTGGACGACCGAGCAGCCCGGAACGTCGCCGTGGGGATCCTGGATGGAACAGGGCGAACCGCGCGTGTGCGAGGAAGGACCTGTGAACGAATGGACCGACTCGCAGATCTACACCGGCGGCGAGCACGTGGTGTTCGACGGCGAGGTGTTCGCAGCGAAGTGGTGGACGCGCAACCAGGCTCCGTCGACGCCGTGGGGGCCGTGGGAGCCGCTCGGATCCTGCTGATCCGCACCCTGGGGAGCCTGGATGATCCACGACGGCGGGCGTCCAGGCTCCTTCGCCGTCCGATCGGGTATCGTCGATGGGCACCGACGCGCATGTCGTCAGGTGGGAGAGCTGAATAGGGAGGCTGCTATGGAGATTGATCTTGCTCTGTTGCGTTCTATCGAGCGGGAGAAGGAGATTCCGTTCGCGGAACTCGTCACGATCATCGAGCAGGCGGTGCTGACGGCCTACGCCAAACACACGTCCCAGACCGGCGAGCTGCCTGCTGGCGCACGCGCGGAGCTCGATCACAAGACCGGTCACGTGGCGGTGCTGACGCCTGTGACCGATGACGAGGGCGCGGTCATCGGCGAGGAAGAGCAGAATCCCGAAGACTTCGGCCGAGTCGCCGCCTACGCGGCCAAGCAGGTCATCAGCCAGCGTCTGCGCGATATCGCCGATGACGCCGTGCTCGGAGAGTTCCGGGCGAAGGAGGGCGACATCGTCGCCGGCGTTGTGCAGCAGGGTCCGAATCCGCGCATGATCCACATCGACCTCGGCACGGTGGAAGCCATTCTGCCCCCCGAAGAGCAGGTGCCGGGCGAGGAGTACCAGCACGGTGCCCGCATCCGCGTCTATGTCACGAGCGTCTCGCGCGGCAACAAGGGGCCCGCGATCACCGTTTCGCGCACCCACCCCGGCCTCGTGCGCAAGCTGTTCGCGCTCGAGGTTCCCGAGATCGCCACGGGGCTGGTGGAGATCACCTCGCTCGCGCGCGAGGCCGGTCACCGCACCAAGATGGCGGTCATCGCCGAGGACCCGTCGATCAATGCCAAGGGAGCCTGCATCGGCGAGCTCGGACGGCGTGTGCGCGCCGTGCAGGACGAGCTCGGCAGTGAGAAGATCGACATCGTCGACTACGACACCGATCTCGCCACGTTCGTCGCACACGCGCTGAGCCCGGCGAAGGTCTCGTCGAGCTTCGTTCTCGATGAGAAGACGCGCGCGGTGCGCGCCCTCGTGCCGGATTACCAGCTGTCGCTCGCCATCGGCAAGGAGGGTCAGAACGCTCGACTCGCGGCCAAGCTGACGGGCGCGAAGATCGACATCCAGCCCGACAGCATCCTCGACGAGGACTGAACCTCTGCGGCGCGGACACAGCTTCGCCAGGCGGGAGAACGTGTAGGATGGACCCTGTACGAACGTGCGTCGGATGCCGCACGCGTGACTCCCGATCCGCACTTCTGCGGGTGATCGCCACCGAAGACCGGCTCGTCATCGACGAGTCCCGTTCGATGCCGGGGAGGGGCGCATGGGTCCATCCGAAACACGAGTGCATGGAGCTGGCGATCCGGCGACGAGCATTCGTACGAGCATTCCGTGTGCCGGGGCCACTCGACACGCAGACTCTCACAGATCGGCTGAACAGCTATGGAAATCAAGTGAACGGCTCGAAATGAGACCCGTCCGCCGTTAAGAGGTCTGCCCTGTCTGGGCAGACCGCCCAGACAGGAGAATTGTGGCAAAACCACGCGTACATGAGATCGCGGCCGAAATCGGCGTCGATAGCAAGACCGCTCTCGCCAAGCTCAAGGAGCTCGGCGAGTTCGTGAAGAGCCCGTCGTCGACGATCGAGCCGCCTGTCGCGCGCAAGCTGCGCGCGGCGTTCGAGGGCGTCGAGAAGGCGCCGGCCGCTGCGTCCGGCGCACCCAAGCCGGGCGCCCCGAAGCCGGGGCCGGCGAAGCCGAAGGCCGCCCCGAAGCCCGCGAACAGCGCGCCGAAGCCCGGCGCGAAGTCGTCGGCGCCGTCGCCCGGCGCTGCGAAACCCGGCGCTGCGAAGTCCAGTGCTCCCACGCCCGGTTCTGCGAAGCCCGATGCCAGTGCGGCAGACGCGCCGACGCCCGGGGCTCCGAGCAAGCCGACCCCGAAGTCCGACGCGCCGAAGCCGGGCGCACGTCCGGGCAACAACCCGTTCGCGTCCTCGCAGGGCATGGGGCAGCGCCCCGCCGGTGGCCCGCGTCCGGGCAACAACCCGTTCGCGTCCTCGCAGGGCATGGGCCAGCGGCCGACGCCCGGCAACATTCCCCGTCCTCCGAAGCCTCAGGCCCCGCGTCCAGGTGCTCCGAAGCCGGGCGGCCGCGCAGGCGGTGCCGGCGGTCGCGGTCGTCCCGGCGGCGGTGCTCGTCCGGGCGGCGGCGCTCCGTTCCAGCAGCGTCCGGGCGGCGGTGGTCCCGGTGCCGGCGGCGGTTTCCGTCCCGGCGGCGGTTTCGCCGGACGCCCGGGTCCCGGTGGTCGCCGAGGCGGCACGGCCGGCGCATTCGGAAAGGGGGGCGGCAAGTCCAGGCAGCGCAAGTCGCGTCGGGCGAAGCGCCAGGAATTCGAAATGCGGCAGGCGCCTGTCGTCGGCGGCGTCAAGGTTCCGCGCGGCGACGGCGACACGATCATCCGCATG
>Ga0308157_10001850_pt1 | contig 39278 bp, 37 predicted proteins | sample PhyBR1_FD_201035 | JGI IMG/M metagenome (GOLD analysis project Ga0308157, IMG submission 201035) | Phyllosphere microbial communities from UC Gill Tract Community Farm, Albany, California, United States - DLSLB.R1 | ecosystem: Host-associated > Plants > Phyllosphere > Unclassified | place: USA... | reverse complement strand
GTTGACGCTCGAGAGGGAATTCCATGGGCTCGATTGCGTCCCGTTTCCGTTCGTGGCCGCAGAGCAGTCCACATAGTAAGCGGTGTTCGCCGCTGCGGCTGGCTGAGCGATCCCGACTATGAGCCCTAGTCCGAGAATGGTCGCAGCGATCGCCGCGAATGCCTTGTGCATGGTTGTCTCCAAAGACGCCATTGTGAGTGGATCCGATCGGGCGACCGGCGGATCAAGTATGTTATCGACAACAAGAAGAGTCAAGGACGGTCTTGTGAAGCCATACATCCGATGTAAGCTACGACGCGCCGGATGCTTCGGCACCACACGACCTTTCCCGATCCGTATTCATCCGATGCCTGCATCCGAGCGCTTCAGGCAACCCGGCTCCGATGTGAGGAGAACCAATGACCGCTCTCGACTCGCCCCGTCGCCCCATCTGGACGTCGGGACCCGGTGGTGTTCTCATCGACGAGTCAGGGACGCAGCTCCGACTCGTCCCCTTCGACGACCGCACGATTCGAGTCTCAGCACGAGCGGATGCGCGCACACCGTGGCAGCCGAGCGAGGTCGTCGTCGGGACACCGGGCATGCGGGAGTTCGAGATCGACGACCGCGGTGATCTTCTCCGCCTCTCCCTGCCGCATGTCGCGGTCGAGTACGAGTACGCGACCAAGAGCCTGAGGTTCCTCGACGGCGCCGGCGCCCTCTTGACGACGGTCGTCGCGCCTGAACCTCGACTCACACCGACGACCGTCTATCGCCCCCTCCGCAACGGCGAAGCGGAGGTCTCGACGATTCACACCTCCGACGGTGAGAAGGCGGTGACGGCAGCATCCGAACGCACCGTCGACCGCTCTGCGTTCTCCGTCCGGATCGACTTCGCCTGGGAGGACGACGAGTCCCTCTATGGTCTGGGACAGCACGACGAGGGCCATCTCGACCTTCGCGGCACCACTCAGGATCTGTACCAGCAGAACACCAAGATCAGTGTTCCGTTCCTGCTCTCGAGTCGAGGGTACGGAGTGCTCGTGGACTGCTCGAGCCGGATGCGGTTCTCCGACACCGAGGACGGGCACTATCTGTGGGGCGCCGTTGCCGAGCAGCTCGACTGGTACTTCATCGCCGGCGGCGACCTGGATGGCGTCGTCCGCGAATACCGCCGCCTGTCCGGGCGAGCACCGATGCCGCCTCGTTCCCTGCTGGGATACGTGCAGTCGCGGGAGCGGTACGAGACGCAGGCCCAGGTCCTGGAGATCCAGCAGGAGTTCGAGCGCCGCAGCATCCCGCTGGACGTCCTGGTGCTCGACTGGCAGACCTGGCCCGAAGGTCTATGGGGGCAGAAGTCGTTCGACCCCGAACGATTCCCCGACCCGGCTGAGATGGTGCGCGCGCTGCACGATCGCGGCATCCGGCTCATGATGTCCGTCTGGCCGAACCTCACAGGTGACGGCCCCGATCACGTCGAAATGCGCGCCGCAGGGCATCTCCTCGGTGATGATTCGGTCTACAACGCCTTCTCCGCGGAAGCGCGTGAGCTGTACTCGCGGCAGCTCTGGAACGGGCTCGGGCGCTTCGGCATCGACGACTGGTGGACCGACTGCGCAGAGCCCTTCGGCCCCGACTGGACCGGTGCGACTGAGCTGTCCGTCAGCGAGAGAACCGCTCTGAACACCGAGGAGTTCGAACGTTTCATCGATGCCGCGCACATCAACGAGTTCTCGCTGAGGCACACGCAGGGAATCGTCGAGCACCACAGGGACACCTCGGACCGGCGGGTCACGGTCCTCTCCCGATCCGCATTCACTGGCCAGCAGCGGTTCGGCGCCGTGGTGTGGTCGGGGGACATCTCCGCCACGTGGGATGAGCTGCGCCGGCAGATTCCGATCGGGCTCAACTTCATGGCGACCGGGACGCCGTACTGGACGTTCGACATCGGCGGCTTCTTCACGGCGACCCGGCCCGGCCAGTGGTTCTGGCGGGGCGACTACGACGCGGGTGCCGACGACCCGGCATACCGCGAGCTCTACGTGCGCTGGCTGCAGGTGGGAGCGTTCATGCCCGTCATGCGTTCACACGGGACCGATACTCCCCGCGAGCCGTGGTTCTTCGGTGAGCCCGGAACCCCGCACTACGACGCGATCGTCGAAGGCATCCGGCTGAGGAAGGCGCTCCAGCCCTACTTCTATTCGCTCGCCGACCGCGTCACCTCCCGCGACGAGTCGATGGTCCGCATGCTGGCATTCGGCTTCCCGGACCAGCACCGCGCCCGCGACACGAAGGATGAGTTCCTCGTCGGCGACGAGCTGCTCGTCGCTCCGGTTCTGGAGCCCGATGCCAAGACGCGCGCCGTGTGGTTGCCTGCCGGAGTGAACTGGTACTCACTTGCGGACGGAACCCGATTCGAGGGCGGTCAGACGATCGACGTTCCCGTCGCAGTCGACACGATCCCGGTGTTCGTCAAGGAGGGTTCGATCCTTCCGATCGCGGACGAAGCCGGGGCATGGACGCTCAAGGTCTTCCCCGGCGCCGACGGCGAGGCCACCCTGTACCACGATGACGGCGAGACCGTCGCGTACGAGCGCGGCGACTTCTGGCGGGCGACCGCCCGCTGGGATGACCTCCTGGGCTCCCTCACGCTGACCTCCGTCGCAGACGGCTACGAGGAGCCAGCATTCGCCGGTGCTCGAAACGCCCACACCGGAGAGGAACTCGCCATGATCCGCAGCTGATTCGCGCAACAGCGCACACAAGCCGGGGATAGACGCCGATCTCCACTCTCCCCCGTGGCGTCTATCCCCCTCTCTTCGCCAGGACCGCTCCCTCGCTGGAGACCTCGAAGAACTCCCTATGACGGTCGACCTCTGCTTGCGCGGCCGCTCTCTGCCGCTGACCGAGTTGGCTCAGCGGCAGAGCAGTGACGATCGCTGCGAGTTCCGGCCGCGCATCCGACAGTGCGATGACGGCGCGACTGCGGTCGTCGCCTGCAGCCGCGGGAGTGGATCCGCGCAGTGGCGTGAGAGCGAATCCCGCCAGCGTGATCGGCACGTCGATCGTGGTGACGTGCCAGATGGCTGCGTCGACCCGCCCGGTGAGAACCCACGCCAGCGTTCTCGGGAACTGGATGTCGATGTACTCGTGCTTCTCGGGCGGGAACTCGCCCTCCGTGAGGAGCACGTGGTCTGCGGAGTTGCGATCGATACCGATCCGGCGGGGCGTGGTTTCACGGTCTCCGGCTCGCCGGACCACCATGACACGCGTAGGCGCGTAGAAGGTGTTCACGTCGAGCTCCCGTCGACGACTGGGCACGGTGAGCTCGAGCCCGGCGGCCACCACGGCGTCAGCAGTCGCCTTGGACACGACCGCCAGATCGGCGGTGCCCGTCGCCGCGGCGCGGAGACGGTTGTGACCACCGTGCGCATGCTCGATGGCGTGAACGATGCCGTTCGTCGTGAGCGTCTGAGCGAACATCTCCGCGAGCACGTCCGTCTCGATGAGCCCAGAAGGCGGGATCAACAGGCGCACCGGCGGGAGAGCGGCTTCGTGCCAGGTCGCCGCGAGGTTCACCCACTCGACCTGACGCCCCAGCGCACCTCGTGACGTCGTGGCCAAGGCGTCATGCTCTCGCAGGTGATTCAGCGCACGCTGCAGAGTACCTGCGGTGAAGCCGTGTGACCGTTGATAGTGCGCGTTGGTCGGCAGCGCTCCCCCTTGACCGGCTGCGAGAGCGTCCGCGGCAATCGTCCGCACGGCAGCATGCAAACCGTTCTTCGAAATGCTGGGCGCGAGCAGATCCGACACGACAGGTCCCTCCTCGGTCTTGGCGGTACCTGCCACCGTACTGCGTAGAAGGGCTGCTGATCATGCCTCGTCGAGGTTCGTCGTGAGCAGCTCTGCCAGTCGGGTCAGCTCTTCGAGTCGCAGGTCGTCTTCCGTCGAAAGCGTCACCTCCTCGCCGCAGCCGATGCCGAGCGACAGAACCCCGAGAATGCTGGCTGCGTTTGCGGAGGAGCCCCCCTTGGTGATGGATACCGGAAAGCCTGCCTTGGCGACGGCACGCGAGAACACCTTTGCTGGTCTCGCGTGAAGTCCGACGGGCGACCCGAGCACTGCGGTGCGTTCGATCATGCTTCGTTTCTCCTCATGTGTTGTCCAGTAAGACGGGGACTCGTCAGTGGCTATTCGAGATTCGCGTGGCGCGCGAACAGGTCATCGTTCGATTGCTTCGTCTTGTCACGGAGCAGGATGATGACCGCGTCGTAGATGAGCCAGCTGAGCTGCTCGAATGACGAGCCGGTCATCTGGATGCTGTCACCCCGCCCGCTCGGCCGCCCTTCGGCCTTCGCGGTCACACCGGGGATCTCGATGACGACGTCGGCGAGTCGCCCGATGGCCGCGCCAGGATGGATGGTCAACGTCGCAAGCGCTGCGCCCAGTTCCTTCGCCTTCGTCGCCATGCTGACGAGGCTGGCTGTCTTTCCGGAGCCGGAACCGATGACGAGCAGGTCGCCGAAGGTGATCGGCGGCGTCGTCGGCTCTCCCACGAAGTATGTGGAGATGCCCACGTGAGCCAGCCGGTTGGCGAATGCACGAGCAGCGAAGCCGGACCCTCCCGCACCCGCGATGAAGACTCGATTCGCCTTCTCGACGGCGGCGACCAGTTCGTCGATGGACGCCGAGGGCACTTTCTCAGCGTCGCACGCAAGTTCGCGGATGATCGCGCTCAGGACCTCGGCGCCGTTCATGCCGGCACTCGGGAGTCGATGGCAGCGCGAATGAGGCGTGCTTCCTCCACCGGGTCGGCGGCGTTCAAGATGGCGCTGCCGACGATGACGATGTCCGGCTCCAGGGCAACGTATTCCGCGATGGTCTTGCTGCTGATTCCTCCCGCGACGGCAACGCGAGCCTTGCGTGCGTGCTTCTTCATGAGCGTCAGGTCCTCGATCGCGGTACGGCCGGCCGCCTGCTGGTCTGCGCCGGTGTGGACTGCGAGGACATCGACGCCGAGCGCCTCCATCTCGTCGATCTTCGCGGGCATGTCCGGAACGCAGATCATGTCGACGACGACTTCACCGCCGAAATCTCTCGCCGCGCGGAGACACGCCTCCACGGTCAATGTGTCGGTGACGCCGAGGACTGTGACATATCTGGCACCCGCCTCATAGCCGAGCTGGGCTTCGTAGTAACTGCCGTCCATGATCTTCTCGTCCGAGAGGATTTCTTTCTCGGGGAACGCGGCGTGGAGGGCCTTCACGCCGTCCATGCCACGGTCGATGACGAAGGGCGTTCCCACCTCGATGATGTCGACGTATTCACGGATGGATTCGACGAACTCGATCGCTTCGTCGAGCTCGATGACATCCAGCGCGAGTTGCAGTTTCATGGTTTTCGCTTCCTTTTCAGTAGGAGGGGATGCCGTAGGCGGTGCCGGGCGCCGCGAGCAGCTCCGAGATGTCGTCGTCGAGATCGAGGACGGAGACCGAGAACCCGTTCATGTCGAGCGACGTCACGAAGTCCCCCACATACGCGCGCTCGACTGTGTGACCGCGCTCTTCAAGTCGCGCAGCAACCGTGTTGAAGATGATGTAGGGCTCCATCGCCGGCGTGGATCCGAGGCCCGAGACCATCACCGCCAGCCGGCGCTGACCGCCGAAGGCGAAGTCTTCGAGGATCGCGTTCACGACGAGATCGGCGGCGTGTTCTGCCGTGTCGTACGGCTCGGTGCGTATGCCCGTCTCGCCGTGGTGGCCGATGCCGAACTCCATCGTCCCGGGCTCGATGGTGAAACCGGGGCGCCCGACGGCGGGGATGGTCAGGGGCGCCAGGCCCACACAGATGCTGCGAAGTCCTCGATGGTGAAGACGTCGACGTCGATGCCGGGAGGCGCCGCCATGACGTACACGTCCGCCATGAATTCATCGGCGGCGAGCTCGTCGTTGACCACGATGATCCGGTCGGTGGAGATCGTGCGACTCCACTTCGTCACCACTTGGCCGTGGATGAAGCGGAAGTCGACTCTGACCAGTTTGATGCCGTCGATCACTGACCTTTCCTTTCTGTCATGAGTGCACTGATGTTCTGGGTTCCGTTCTTGCCCGCGGCGAGAACGCCTTCCAGGACCTGGGGGTCCTGAAGAAGTTCCTCTCTGGTCGCATCGACCTCGATGAGGAGCGAAAGGTTGACACCGCTGACCACGACGTGCCCGTCACGGGCCCCGAGTGCGGCGGCCACGTTCGAGGGTGTGCCGCCGAAGAGATCGGTGAGGATCAGTGCGGGTCCCTCAGCGCCCTCGAGCGCCGCCCGCAGCTTGTTTCCGAATGATCCCGGGTCTTCGCCAGGCAGAAGCGAGGCGGTACGGACGCCGTCCAGCGGTCCGATGATCAACTCGGCAGAGGCGAGAAGCTCCTCCCCGAATCGGCCGCGGGTGGCGATGACGATGGTGGGTACGGTGTCAGCCATGACTGTCAGCCCCTCGATTTCCCGCCGGTGACGGCGATCGTTGTTCCGGTGATGTACGCCGCACGTTCGGAGGCGAGGTAGGTGACCACATCGGCGATCTCCTGGTGTCGCCCGACTCGCCCCAGCGGAATGCGCTCGGTGTAGTCGCCCTCGATACTGCCCGGCTCGACACCTCGCGTGTAGGCGAGTGCCGCGACGTGGTCCGCGTTGCCCATCGGCGTGGGCTCGTTGATCGCCGGCGCGACTCCCACGACGCGAATCCCGAAACGACCCCACTCCTTCGCCCACGACAGGGTGAAGGCGTTCAGTGCTCCCTTGGTCGAGGCGTAGATGCTCTGACCGACGCTTCCTTCGATTCCCGCCTCGCTCGAGATGTTCACGATGACGCCGTGATTCTGGGGAATCATCAGCCGAGCTGCGGCCTGCGCGCACAGCAGCGGACCGAGTTGGTTGACCGCGACCTGCAGTGCGAACTGATCCGGGCTGGCCTCCCGCTGCGAGTCGTTGCCGTAGAAGTCCACGACGAGCGCCGGCCGGTTGACACCGGCGAAGTTGGCGAGCACGTCCAGACGGCCGTGGCGATCTGCGATCCGTGAGAACGCGTCATCGACCGACGCCGGCGAGGTCACGTCGCACGCGAACCCGTCCACGCCCTCTGGAACCACGAGATCGAGTACGACGACTGCCGCCCCTTGCTCTCTCAGAGGCTGCGCCGTGACCGCACCCAAACCTGATGCGCCGCCGGTGATCGCCACGACCGCGCCATGAAGGCCAAGCCACTCCATTGTGTTCACTCATCCATCCGGGAAGAAGCCGATGCCGGCTCTCCGACGTGGTGCGAACCACTTGTGGTGGGTTGACGTCCGCGTCGTTCACGAGCCCTGAGATTAGAATCCTCCATTTTTGGAGTATTGTCAACCACCAATCGAGGTCGATTCAGAATCCGACCTGCGGACGCTCGACAACCGCCCGTGGACGGCCCTCACGGAAGTGCCTCAGATTCCTGGGATTCCACCTGTCCTGAGGTCGGCAGGAGCGGTGCCTCAGTTGCCGACGCAGTAGCGGACGGCTTCCGCGCTCGGCATTCTCCCTCGCACGGCATGGCCTGCCTCTACATGGACCAGAAGGTCGTCGCTCGCTCTGCCGAGGAAGTTGTAGAGCGTGTGCGCACCGTGTTCGCTGCCATCGTCAGCGTGCGCGCGGCCGCGCCAGGCTGTCCGTGGATGGCCTCCGCCATCCACGGACAGCTCCGGTTTCCCGCACGGTCAGGACCGCCCGTCGCCTCCCCCAGGACGACCGCCGCCCGGCATCCCGCCGCCCATGCCGCCGGTGCCGCCCTCGCCCGCGGTGACCGTCGTCGTGGTCCCGTCGACGACGACGTCGTAACTCGACCCGTTCGTGATGCCCTCACCGGAGTACACGACCGTGGAGAATTGCTTGTGGGCGGTGTACTCGGCGACGACAGTGCCATCGGAGACGATCTGCACGGTCGAGCCGGCCGACCCGGATGCCGTGGCGAAGACCCAGCCCTGCGCCGAGGATGTCGAGGGCGCCATGGCCATGCCGGAGCTGCCTGCTGCCAGGAGGGTGCCTCCAGAGACGTCGAAGGTGCCGTTGACGTCGATCGCCCCGTTGCCGTCGTTCGTGGGCCCCCAGACGGTGAGCGTGCCGCCGGACATCGCCGCCGATCCGTTCGAGTCGAAGCCATCGCCGTCTGCGACGACCGTGATCTCGCCGCCGGTGATGGTGATGAGCGAGCCGTCGTCCTGCATCGACCCGCTGCCGGAGGAGGCGTTCAGCCCGTCGTCGGATGCCGTGACATACACGATGCCGCCCCCGATCGTGATCTGCGCGCTCTCCAGCCCTTCATAGGAGTCCGCGACGGTCAGCTCTCCGCCGTCGACGAACACGGCGGAGTCGGCGTGCACGCCGTCATCGGCCGACGACACCGTCAGGGTGCCGGCGTTGATGTGGACCGCGCCATCCGTGTGCACGGCGTCGTCGGCGGCATCCGCATCGATCGTGCCGCCTTCTACGACCAGGTACACCCCCGCCTTGAGCGCCTTCGCCGATGCGTCGTCCGCGACCTGCGAAGAGGATCCGCCGCCGCTCTCGAGGGCGAGGTCGCCGCCGGTGACGACGAGGTCCGTCACGGCCGACAGGGCGTCGCCGTCGCTCGTCACGGTGATGTCGCCGCCGGAGATCCACAGATATCCGCGTGTCTCGTCGGCATCCTGATCGCTGGTGAGCCCATCGCCGCCGGCGGTGACAGTGACGGTGCCGCCCTCGACCGTGAGCGAGTCCTTGCCGCGCAGCCCGTCGTCGGCCGCGGTGACGGTCACCGTGCCGCTGACGATCTTCAGGTCGTCCTTGCTGGTGATGCCGTCGTTGCCGTTGCCGTCCACGGTGAGCGCTCCTTCTCCGCTGATCGTGAGGTCGGCCGTGCTGTACAGGGCGGCGTTCACCTCGGCATCGTCCGCGTAGGAGTCTGCGTCGGACAGCGAGTTCTCGGTGCCGTCCGCGAGCACCAGCGCGACGTCGTCCGCGCCCGTGATCGCGAGCGCCGCGCCGTCGGCGTTCGCGATGTCGGCCCCGTCCAGGATGATCGCGACCACGGCGTCGTCTGGTGCGGCGACGATGACGGATCCGTCGAGGCTGCCGGAGATGCGGTACGTGCCCGAGGCGGTGATCGTCACAGTGCTGCCGTCCACCGTCACGCCTTCGCCGTCCACGGTCGCAGAGTCGCCGGTGAGCGCGATGGCCGTCTCGGCCGTCGCGTCCGCCTCGTCGGCGCTCACGGTGGTGGCGTCCTCGTTCTCTGCGAGGACCTGTTCCGCGGTCAGCGAGACGTCGACGGTCTGCACGGTTGCTGCGGTCTCTGTGCCCGCCGTGCTGGTCTCGGTGCCCGCGGCGACCGCGGTGCAGCCGGCCAGCACGACGCCGGTGAGGACGAAGGGGGCCGTCGCCAGCAGGATCCGGTTCTTCTTGCGCATGATGGTCACTCTCTTCTCGAGGTTCAGGCGGCGATCGCCGCAGGGTGGAAGCGGCGCCGCAGGACGCGCGCCCATTTGTTGGACGGGAGGTCGGGACGGAGGGCGGCAAGGCCCGTTCCGTACTTGCTGATGGTCGAGGGGCGGATCCCGTGCCGCCACAGCAGCCGGTCGAGATCCCCCGTGCGCAGGCCCGACTTGGTCTCGATGATCACGAGCCCGGGGACGCGCAGGGTCTCGCCCTCGGCGAGCTCCCAGGACAGGTCGGTGTCGATCGTGGCGCGCCCGCCGCCGTCCGGGGCGAGCAGCGTGGTGCGGTGGTACCGCGTGGCGAGGGTCGGCCGCAGCTCGAGCGCGTCAGGGTCGGGGATGCCGAGGAGGTCGAGACCCTCCGCCGCGTACTCGCGGCCCTCGTCGGTGAGCGCCTCCCGGTCGGCGAAGGCGTATTCGATGCGCTCCTTGACGGTCGCGCTGCGGGCACCGCGGGTCTTCAGCTCGAGGAACGCGTCCTCCGTGTCGACGTAGCTGCGGGTGCGGAGCTTGAATCGCCGCCGCCGCCCGAGAGCCGCCATCCGGAAGCTGAGCAGGTCGGGGGTGTCGAAGTAGAACGACTCGTAGGCGAACGCGCGGCGCCCCTCCATGCTGAGCACCCTGGTGTGCGCAGGAAGCTCGGCGAGAACGGCGGCGGCATCCGCCTCTGTCATCGCGTATTTCCGATCGACGCGGGTGAGCATCGCCGCCTCGGCGATCAGCTCCTCGAGGCCGATGACCGGCAGGCGGGCGATCATCGGACCGCTCCGCGGCTCAGCGCGCCGACCTCGGTCGAGACGCCGGCCTGGTAGCGCACATCCACCAGGGTCGTGTCGTTCACGAAGTCCAGCTGGAGGATCGCGACCTGCTTCACGGTGCCGCCGAGCTCGCGTTCGAGATGGGCGGCGAGCACGGCCTCGTCGGCGATGGCCCGGTCGACCGTCATCGTCAGCTGACGGGATCGCGACAGCAGACGCGGGTGATCAGCGATGTAGATCGCGACGATGATGAGGCCCATCAACGACAGCGACGCGGGCGAGACCTCCGCGGACAGGCCGGCGATCAGGCCGAGCGCCAGGGAGGCGAAGTAGTAGGCGACCTCGCGCTGAGAGATCTCCGAGGACCGCAGCCGGATGATCGACAGCACACCGAACAGGCCGAGTCCGAGCCCGAGGGCGACGGACGATCCGGCGAGCACGACGGCGACGGCGAGCACGCCGACGTTCACGACGACGAACGCGACGAGGAGGTCGCGGCGGCGGTGGCGGACGAAGTAGATGCCGAGGGCGAGGATCGCGATCGCGACGAGGTCGGCGGCGATCATCATGAAGGTTGACACGGTCGGGCTCCTTGGATCGGGGAAGGTGCTCAACCAGTCAGCCGGTCGAATCTATGCCGTTCCTATGACGGACGTAAACCCCGCTTCTGAGACGGTGCCCATCCAGGGGTCTCCCAGCATCGGCTTCGGATCCGTTTAGCCTCCGCATACGCCGCCGCAAGGGCACGTCCCTATCCATGGACCATGGACAAGCCGCAGAACGACCTCCCGCAGAAGAAGCCCGCGAAGGACGCCTCCACGAAGCCGCGCCGACGGCGTCGGCGCATCATCATCGCTTCCGCGCTCGCCGTCGCCCTCTCCCTCGGCGGTGGCACGGCGTGGGCGGTCGACAGGTACCTCGTCGAGCACGTCAGCATCAGCGACGTCTCGGAGTACGAAGCCGAGAACTCGGCCACTGAGAACGCGGTCACCTCCACGACCAATGCCACGACGACCGACACCACCTACAACTCGGATCAAGCCGACATCACGCTGTCGACGGTGACGACCGGCACCGGCGACGACACCGTGACCTACTACGTCGCGGAGGTGACGCTCACCGACGCCACGGCGCTGCGCTCGGCGTTCGCCGGCGACGCCTACGGCACGAACATCACCGAGACGACGAGCGCCATCGCCGAGGCCAACGGTGCGATCTTCGCGGTGAACGGCGACTACTACGGCTTCCGCGACACCGGAATCGTGATCCGCAACGGCGTGATCTACCGCGACGAGGGCGCCAGGGAAGGCCTCGCCTTCTACACGGACGGCCACGTCGAGGTCTACGACGAGACCACGACCGATGCTGCGACGCTCGTCGCCGACGGCGTCTGGAACACCCTCTCCTTCGGCCCGGCCATCGTCGAGGACGGCGCCGTGGTCTCCGGCATCGAGGACGTCGAGGTCGACACGAACTTCGGCAACCACTCCATCCAGGGCGAGCAGCCCCGCACGCTCGTCGGCGTGATCGACGACAACCACCTCGTGTTCGTCGTCGTCGACGGCCGTGACCCCGGCTACAGCCGCGGAGTCACGATGACCGAAGCTGCGGAGATCATGGTCTCCCTCGGCGCCACGACCGCGTACAACCTCGACGGCGGCGGCTCGTCCACGATGTACTTCGACGGCGAGGTCGTCAACCAGCCGTCCAACGGCGGCGAGCGCGGCACGAGCGACATCCTCTACATCGCCGGGAGCTCGCAGTGATTGTCCTCATCCCGGCCTACGAGCCGGACGAGCGGATGCTGGAGCTCGTCGATGCGCTCGATGCGGATGGACTCCGCATGCTCGTCGTCGACGACGGCAGCGGCAGCGATTACGCGGCACTGTTCGAGGACGTGGCCGCGCGCGGCGTCGAGGTGCTCCACCAGCCCGTCAACACCGGCAAGGCGCAGGCGCTCCGGCGCGGCCTCCGGCACATCGCGGAGAGCTCGCCGGGAGAGGACGTGGTCACGGCCGACAGCGACGGCCAGCACCGGCCGCACGACATCGAGGCGGTCGCCGCCGCGACCGCCGGCGGTGCTGCTCTGGTGCTCGGCGGACGCTCCTTCACCGGCGAGGTGCCGCTGCGGAGCAGGTTCGGCAACGCCGTGTCCCGGCTGCTGTTCCGCGCGAGCGGCGGTGCCCCCGTCCACGACACGCAGACCGGGCTGCGCGGCATCCCGTCGTCCCTCATCGGCGACGTGCTCGCCGTGCCCGGCGAGCGCTTCGCCTGGGAGATGAACGTCCTCGTCGATTTCACCCGCCGCCGCATCCCGATCAGCGAGCTCGAGATCGAGACGGTGTACCTCGACCGGAACGCCTCGTCGCACTTCCGTCCCGTCCGGGACTCTCTGGCGGTGCTGCGTCCCCTGCTCCGATACGTCCTCGTCTCGCTCGGGTCGTTCGTCCTCGACGTCACCGCGCTCCAGCTCCTGTACACCGCATCGGGCCAGCTCCTGCTGTCGGTCCTCGGCGCGCGGCTACTCAGTGCCGGCGTGAACTTCGCGCTCAACCGATCGCTCGTGTTCCGCGCGGCTGAGCCGGGCAGGTTGCGGCAGCAGATGCTGCGCTACATCGCGCTCGCCGCCGCGCTGCTGGCGGTCGGGTATCTCGGGCTCGCCCTGCTCACTTCCTGGGGCGTCCCGGTCCTCCTCGCGAAGATCCTCGCAGACAGCGCCGTATACGCCTGCGGCTTCCTCCTGCAGCGCGGCTACGTCTTCGCGCGCGAAGGGAATCGCCGGCGTCCCGAGCCCGCCGACCCGAATCGCCCCGGATCCATGGACCACCGCAAGTCGTCTCATAGGAACCTCCAAGGTTCTGACGCGACTCTGCATCCGTAGCCAAAGAACCGTGAATCGCGCCAAGGTAGGAGCATGACCGTGCCGGAACGCCGCCCCGCACCCCTGACCCGGCCCGACGGGTCCCCGATCAGGGCGCTCGTCGTCGACGACGAACTGAATCTCAGCGAACTGCTGAGGATGGCTCTGCGTAATGAGGGGTGGGATGCTCGCACCGCGGCCAACGGGCAGGAGGCGCTGAACATCGTGCGCGAGTTCACTCCCGATCTGCTCGTGCTCGACATCATGATGCCGGGTCTGGACGGCATGGAGGTGCTGCGTCGCGTGCGTGCCGCAGGCAACGACGTGCCCGTGCTGTTCCTCACCGCGAAGGACGCGGTCGAGGACCGCATCGCCGGGATCTCGGCGGGCGGCGACGACTACGTGACCAAGCCATTCAACCTCGAGGAGGTCGTCGTGCGGCTGCGGGGCATGGCCCGACGGCACGTCGCTGTCACGGCGGAGCGGGACCCGCGGCTGCGGGTCGGCGATCTCGTACTCGACGAGGACACCTACGACGTCGAGCGGGGCGGCGTGCCGATCAAGCTCACGGCGAAGGAGTTCGAGCTCCTGCGGTACCTGATGCAGAACCCGCGGCGGGTGCTCAGCAAGGCGCAGATCCTCGATCAGGTGTGGAGCTACGACTTCGGCGGCACGTCCAGCGTCGTCGAGATCTACATCTCCTACCTGCGGAAGAAGATCGACACCCTCGGCGAGCCCCTCATCCACACCGTCCGCGGCGTCGGCTACACCATCAAGCCCGGCCGATGAGCCGCCGGAGATGGACGCTGCGCCGCACGCTCGTCGTCGGCGCGGGCCTGCTCGTCGCGGCAGGACTCGCCGTGACGTGCGTGGCGACGGTGCTGGCGCTGCGCAGCTTCGCCTATGAGCGCCTCGACCAGCAGGTGCTCGAGAGCGCCGAGTTCGCGATCGGGCCGCGGGGTCCGGGCGGCGGGCCGGGCGGCGGAGATGACGGCGGGCCCGCGCAGCGCGTCGGCTCGCTCGTCGTCATCATCCAGGACGACGAGATCGCGAGCGCGACCTACACCCGCGATGACGGCACCGATGTCGCCCTCACGGACGCGCAGGAGCAGGCGATCGAATCGACCACGTTCGTGAACGGCGAGCCCGTCACGATCGATCTCGGCGGAGATCTCGGTCAGTTCCGAGTCGCGCAGAAGACGTCCGGCGACCTCAGGGCGATCGGAGGGATCTCCCTCGCCGATCTCACCGCGACGTCGACGGCTCTCACCGTCATCCTCGTGTTCGTCGCGGCGACGACGCTGCTGCTCGTGATGGCCGGACTGTCGATCGTTGTCGGTCGGACGCTGCGTCCGCTCGACCGGGTGGCCGGGGTCGCCCAGCGCGTCGCCGCCCGCGAGCTCGCCGACGGCGAGGGCACGATCCCCGAACGCGTGGAGGATGCCGACACCGACCCCGTCACCGAAGTGGGCCGTGTCGGAAACGCACTCAACACCCTTCTCGGGCACGTCGAGTCGTCCCTGGCGGCTCGGCACCGGAGCGAGGAGCGTCTGCGGCGATTCATCGCGGACGCCAGTCATGAGCTGCGCACGCCCCTCGCCTCGATCGGCGGGTATGCCCAGCTCTCCCAGAGCGAAGGCGCGCCCATGACGCCGACGCAGGAGCGATCCTTCGAGCGGATCTCCGCCGAAGCGACCAGGATGGGCTCGCTCGTCGAGGATCTGCTCCTGCTCGCCCGCCTCGACGCCGGTCAGCCACTGCGCAACGATCCGGTCGACCTCACGCTCCTCGTGATCGACGCGGTGAGCGACGCACACGCCGCCGACACCGAGCGCACCTGGCTTCTCGACGTCACCGGCGACGAGGCCATCGTCACCGGTGACGAGAACCGCATCCGCCAGGTCATCGCCAACCTCCTCCGCAACGCCCGCACACACACCCCGCCGGGCACCGTCGTGACCACCTCACTCGCCATCGACGATGACGCTGTTCTGATCGGTGTCGCTGACGACGGCCCGGGAATCGACCCCGCTGTGCGCGACCGTCTCTTCGAGCGGTTCGCTCGGGGCGACGAGGCCCGCAACCGCGACGCGGGGAGCACGGGACTTGGGCTCTCGATCGCCGACGCGATCGTCGTCGCCCACGGCGGAGCACTCACTGTGGAGAGCGAGCCTGGCCGCACGGCGTTCACGGTGCGGTTGCCTCGCTGACTCCGGTTCTGGAACCGGGGATGCTCGGGCTGGTCACGCCTTGTTGACCGAACACTCGACCCGCGGCCGCCGGTAGACCGTCGATGACGCGGCGGGCAACCGACGCCCCGGGGGCCGCGAACCCGGAGCAGAACAAAGGAAGCCCGACAGAGGCGATTCTGGAATCGAACTCTGAACGGGCTTCTACTGCGGAGACGAGGGGATTTGAACCCCTGGTCCCCGTAAGGGGACTCCACCTTAGCAGGGTGGTGCTCCCCGTTATCGCTGACGTCGTGCCCGCCTGCCCGCTTCGCCGGAGATCACCTGGGATCCGCGGAAACATGCGGATCTCCAGCCGTTCGACGCCGTCCCTCGCAGATCTCGCCACACTCGCGACACACTCCGAAAACGCTGCACTCGGGATGCTCCGGACACTTTTGGGACACTCGGAGATTACGAGCGCATACTTCCGAAAGAAGGCCCGGAAGTACGTGGTGCAGGCTCGATAAATCCGGTCATACGCGGCAGTCCAATCCACAACAAACGCGTCACTCAGGACCCGCAATCACTTCCTCTGAAGCACCCATGTCGTCACGCTTCGGTAGATTGACCCCGTGGCGAGCGATCATGTCTTCATCTCTTACATCACCGAGGACTCGGAGCAAATCGATGAGCTCCAAGCCGCGCTCGAAGCGGCTGACTTCATCGTCTGGCGAGACAAGGACAAGCTTTGGCCGGGTGACGACTGGCAGGCCGAGATCCGAAACGCGATCCGCGGCGGATCCTTCGTGTTCCTGGCGTGCTTCTCTTCGAACCTCGCCAAACGTGAGAAGTCTTATCAGTTCGAGGAGCTGACGCTCGCCGCCGAAGAGTACCGTCTGCGTCCGCCAGGGGCGTCTTGGCTCATGACCGCACGGCTCGACGAATGCGAGATACCCGAGATCGATCTCGGTGCCGGACGGACACTTGGCCGGTCGATCCACCGCGCTGACGTGTTCGGCTCGCAGAAGTCAGCTCAGATCGCTCGCCTCGTCGTGGCCATTCAACGCGCATTGGGGGCCTCCCCCGGAACGCCGCCTGCCTCGGTCAAGGATGCTGCAGTCGATGCCGGGCGCGCCGGAAGCGACGTAGTTGAGAAGTTGCGTGACTTGCTGCGAAACCCGACGCTTGTCATGGACTACGACGAATACATGTCCGACCTCCGCGCGCCGATCGTCAAAACCCTGGCAGATCGCGAGGAGTTCCCGCTGAGCATTCCGCCCGGTAAGGCCGACGCGAACCTTGTGACTGCTTGGGTGGAGCGGATTCGGAAGTATGACGATCTACTTGCCCCATCGCTGATCCCGCTGAAGCTCATCGCGATGTACGGTTCACAGACGCATGAGCAAGAGCTGACCAAGACAATGCAAGTCGTCGCCCAGGAGGCAACGCAGAGAACAGGAACGAACCTACTCACCTCGCAGCATCAGTATCCGGCCGTTTTAATGACCTATACGTTGGCACTTGGCGCAGTCACGAAGAAGAACTATTCGATGCTGCGCGCAGCGACCGCCGACGTGGAGGTTTCGGCCCTCGGTGAGCCGCGCATGCCTTTCATTGTCACGTCCGGAAACCAAAGCGTCGTTGGAATCGATCACTGGCTCGCATTCGGAACCGTTCTATCACTTCAAGACGAAGGAAAAGGGCCAACGATAGAGGAGATCGAGAAGCTCCTAAATGGGAGAGGCGGTCGACGCTACACCCCCGTCTCAGATCACCTGTTCACAATCCTTGCTCCGGTGTACCAGCAGCAGTTCGCTGGCGATGCCGACTACGCTGATGCCTTTGATCAGATCGAGGTTCTACTCGATGCGATCTCTGAAGACGCAAGGATGCAAACCGATCACTACTACGGCTCTCATGGCGGATACGGAAGATACACGTGGCGGCACAGGCACAGTGCACAGGGCCCGGAGGCGGACATGCTCAACGAAGTGCAGACTCAAGGCGCAGGATGGACGCCCCTCTTGGGAGGACTGTTCGGAGGCGAGCCCGAGCGAGCAATCGCAGCACTCGAAGCCGTGCAGAAGTTGGCGGGCAGCATCCGTTCGTCGCGCTGGTGATCTCAGCAACACCTAGACGAAGTTCTCGGCCCCTGATGACGCGCCTCAACGCGAGTCATCCCCTTGGAGTACAGAATTACCTTCATGACAGTTTCATCCAGCGTGGTGGATCCGAGTGCAATCGTCGTCATGCCCAGACTCCCAGGGTCGCTCTCGAGCCCAGCGGACGGACGCCCTGAGTATCCATCTTCGACCCTCATCTTTGTAAAGGTGCTGCGGAACGCCGGCTATCCGATCCGGGTCGCAACTCCCGAGGACGTTCGAGAGCTGAGTCATCATGCCGCGGATATCTGGCTTCCAGTCGCGGCGTTCGGACTCCAGGTTCTCGCGGGTGGTGCGGGAAACATTCTCGCGGACGTCCTTACGCGCGTGTTTGGGTCGTTTCCGCGCCGTAAGACAGTTGCTCACATTCAATGGAACGTGCAGGCCCCTGACGGATCTACTCACGAGTTCACGTTCGACGGCGACGCCGAGACAGCAATCGAGACCGCGCGCGCCTTCGAACGCAGCCTGGGCTATGGCGGCGATGAGCACTGACGACGGACGCACCCGTCTTGCAGAGGTTCGGCGGAAGATAGACGCCTACCGGGCACATCCGGCGGACTTCTCGGACGGCGACCTACTCTCTCTCCGGCGCGATGCAAGAGCAGCGATCGATCGCCTGGATGATGAGCCTGAGTTCGGTGTGGCGCATGCCACGCTGGATGAGGTCGGTCGCCATGTTCGGCGCGATCGACCACAGCTGTGCGTACTGACCGAAGATGGCGACAACTTCGCCCAGGAGTGTCCCGTAGCCCTCGGCCACATCAGGCTCGGATTCAGTATCGGTGCGGAGATCGAAGAAAGTCACTGCTCAATCTGCGAGAGAGATCTTTGGGAGTGCCCCCACATACCCGGACAGGTCTACGACGGGCAGCCGGTCACCCGCATCATCACGAAGGCGAGGCTGTTTGAAGTTAGTCTCGTGGACCGGCCCGACTTCCCGGACGCCCGCATAACGAGTCAGTCGATCGTGCGTGCCGAGGTCGAGGACGCTTTCGGTGGCCCGCTCCCGGCCAACGTGCGGCCCGTCTGCGACCGGTGCCTCACCCCCTGCCCGGGAATCTAATCAGTTCGAAAGTCACCCGCTCTATCGGCCGAACTGGCTCGATCTCGGCATATCTACCGTTAACACGTTGAGGAAAGAATCAGGACATGGAACTGGTTGTCCGCCGAACGACGCTGCGTTCTGGCGCAGCCGACGAGTACCGTCGCGTGCACAGTGGGGTGCCGCGGGGTTTCGAGGACGCGCTACAGTCTGCAGGCGTCTCCCGGTGGAGCATCTAGCGTGACGGCGACCACCTCGTGCACTTCATCGAAACTCATGACGGGGTAGAAGAGGCGAATGGGGGAGATCGTAACACGCCCGCGTGAGCGCCGACAGCGGAGGACGCAGAACAACTGCGCCGTGAGCTAACGGCCGCCGGCACCGCGAACCTTTCTCGAATGTCCGACATCGATCGTCTCGGCCTCGCCGAGAATGCCGAACTTCTTCAGCCAGCCGGTGACGACACCTCCCCCGCCGATGTATGTTGCGACTGCAATGTTAGTAATCTGAAATGATGACACACGGCGACTACAGGGTGCGGACCACTCGAGAGAGCGATCATCTGCGCGTGCGTGCGTTCCGGATCGAGAACGCAACAGAGCACCCGATCTCGTACGGCGCGTCTCTGGAAACGACGCTCTCCATGTCGGAGGACGACTGGCGGACTAGGGCGCGCCGAGGCGAGCAGACAGATGCCACCTCGGTCGTGGCGATAGAGCGCAGCACAGGTCGCTGGGTGGGGATGATGGGAGCGCAGGATCAGGATGCGGACGGCACCGACCCGGTGCTCAACGGCGTCTACGTCCTCCCCGACTATCGCGGAAGAACGACGGGGATCGCAGATCTTCTACTCGCCGACATACTGGACTGGGCGTCGCGGCGGCAGGCTGCACGCCTTCGCCTCTACGTATACGAAGCGTCATCTCCCGCTCGGCGCTTCTACGAACGACACGGGTTTACGCCCACAGGGCGCTTCCGTCCGCACAGCTTTGCTCCGGGTTCCGTACTGGAACTCGCTCGCCCCATGGTCTCGCCGACAAACCAGCCCACTGCACGCGGGCCCGAGCGAACGCAATAAGGCGGCGACCGACAGGTCGCGTGCAGTGCCGCATCTTATTTCACTGCTTCAGCATCCGTCGAGACCTCCCTCACCAATGACACGATGCTCAGACTGCGCGACGATCCGCACTGACGAACGGCGCGCAATCAGGAGCTGGCTCTGACGACCAGTCGCGCAGGAACCACGGACTCGAGTGGCACCCGCTGCCCCCTAAGCCGCGCGGTGAGCAGATCGAGCGCAGTCGCGGCGATCTCGGCACTGCGCTGGTCGGCAGTTGTCAGCGCGGGCGTCAGAGCAGCAGCGAAAAGATCGTCGTCGTCGAAGCCGACGACGACGATATCCTCCGGAATCCGCAGTTCTGTCGAAACTTGTCCGCATAGCCTCGAGCCAGCGCCGCCTTGATCTGTCCTCAGTCGTCCGGACCATGGGCGGAGAGCCCGAGCGGCATCACGTGCGGCCTGCCGAGCGCGGGTTCGCGCAGGATTGCCGCGCGCAGCTCGAAGACGTCGGCGAGAAGCCCCTCGGTGACGACCTCTTCCGGCGCCCCGGATGCGACGACCCGTCCGCTGTTCATCGCGACCATCCGCGTCGAGTACCGGGCGGCGAGCGAAATGTCGTGCAGCACCATCAGCACCGTGCGTCCGTGCAGCAGGTGGAGGTCGCGGATGAGCTCGAGCACCTCGACCTGGTGGGCGAGGTCGAGGTACGTCGTGGGCTCGTCGAGCAGCACGATGTCGGTCTGCTGCGCGAGGGTCATCGACAGCCACGTCCGCTGTCGCTGCCCTCCAGACAGCTCCTCGACGGGCATGTCCGCGAGGTCCGCGACCCCGGTGGCGATCATCGCTTCGCGCACGATACCCTCGTCGCCGCGGCCGAATTGCTCGAACCAGCGCTGATGTGGATGCCGGCCGCGCGCCACGAGTTCGGCGACGGTGAGGCCCGCCGGCGCTTCGGGGCTCTGCGGCAGCAATGAGAGCCGCGAGGCGATCCGCCGGGTCGGGATGCGGCTCAGCGGCGCACCGTCGAGGGTCACGGTGCCGGCGGTCGGGGCCATCACGCGGCCGAGCCCTTTGAGCAGGGTCGACTTGCCGCAGCCGTTGGGGCCGATGATCGCGGTGACCTCCCCGTCGGCGACATCGAAGTCGAGGCCTTCCACGACGACACGGCCGTCGTACGAGAGGGTGAGCCCGCGGGCTTGGAGGCGTGCGGTCATGCGGTCCGCCTTTGCATTCTGACGAGGAGCCACACTAGATAGGGCACTCCGATGATGGCTGTCCCGATGCCCGCGGGCAGCGGGATCGGGAAGAGCCGGGCGGTGAGCAGATCCGCCAGCACGACGATCAGCGCGCCCACCAGCGCGGATGCCGCGAACGGCGGGGTCGGCGAGCGCACGAGCAGCCGCGCGATCTGGGGCGCCGCCAGTGCGACGAACCCCAGCGGGCCAGCGATCACGGTCGCGAGGGAGGCCAGCAGGGTCGCGGCAAGGAGGGCGACCACGCGGATGCGGGTGATCGATGCGCCGAGGCCGACCGCCGTCGCGTCGCCGAAGGCGGTGAGCGACAGCGGCCGGGACAGGAGGCCAGCCGCGACGGTCAGGGCGATCGCGGCGACGGCGAGGGGACCGACCAGGGCCCACTCCTCGGCGTTCAGCGAGCCGGTCATCCAGGTCAGCGCTTGCGCGGCGTTGGTGACGTCGCCGAGCGTGAGCATCCAGGTCACCAGGCTCGTCGCCAGCCAGGAGACGCCGAGCCCGACGAGGACGATCCGGTAACCGTCCACCGATGCGCGGTAGGCGAGGAGGAACACGGCGATGCCGGCCACCAGCCCGCCGATGAACGCGGCCGCCGGCATCCCGAGCAGAGCGGCGGCGCCTGACAGCCCTCCAGCTCCCCCGCCGGCGAGGACGAGCACACCCACGGCGCCGAGCGACGCGCCGGCGGTGACTCCGAGCACGTCGGGGCTCGCCAGCGGGTTGCGCGCGATCGTCTGCGTAAGGGCCCCCGCCATCGCGAGCGCCGCCCCGGACACGACGGCCGCGGTCGTGCGCGGCATCCGGAACTCCGTGACCGCTAGCTCGGTCTTGAAGTCGGGTGCGTCGCCGAACATGGTGCGGAGCACGGCGAGCAGATCGATGGAGGTGCCGCCGAGCGAGAGATGCACGGCGCACGCGAGTACCGCGACGGCGAGCAGCAGGCCCACCACGACGACGTTCCGCAGCCGCCACAGCACGGACACGCGGCCGAAGCGGAAGACCGGGAGCAGCGGACGCTCCTCGGTGCGCACGCTCACAGCGCCACCGTCCGCCGTCGCCGGGCGAGGGCGATGAAGAAGGGCGCACCGGCGACCGCGAGCACGACCGCGACGGATAGCTCCCCCGGGCGGGCGATTACGCGGCCGAGCGTATCGGCCAGCAGCAGCACGGTGCTTCCGATCAGCGCGGACGCGGGCATCTGCCAGCGGTAGTCGCCGCCGACGACCGCACGGGCGATGTGCGGAACGATGAGGCCCGCGAATGCGATGGGACCTGCGAGCATCACGGCCGTACCAGCCAGCAGGGTGATGGTTGCGATGCCCAGGATGCGGGCGCGGCGGAGCGAGACGCCGAGGGATGCGGCCGACTGCGTTCCCAGCGCCAGCGCGTTGAGGGCCGGGGCATTCGCGATAGCCAACAGGGCGCCGATCACCGCGAACGGCCACATGTAGGCGATCGCGCCGTTGCGCGTCGCAAGCGACCCGACCTGCCAGAAGCGCAGCGCGTCGAGCGCGTCCATGTTCAGAAGGACGACGGTCGCGACGAGAGCGCCGCAGAGCGCCGAGACCGCGACGCCGGCGAGCACGAGCGTGATCGGGGTGGCCCCTCCGCGCACGCTGGCAGCGATCGCGAAGACGAGGGCGGATGCGGCGAGCGCGCCGCCGAATGCGAAGACGGCCTGCACCGGCCCTGACGGGTTCCCGACAGCGGCGACGAGCACGATGGCCAGGGCAGCGCCCTGGAAGATCCCGAGCAGTCCCGGATCGGCGATCGGGTTGCGGGTGTGACCCTGCACGAGTGTGCCGGCGAGGCCGAGACAAGCGCCGACCACGATCCCGAGAGCGGTCCTGGGGATGCGCAGCCCGGTGATCGCGAGGTCCTTCTCGCTGCCTGTCGGGGTGAACAGAGCGGAGAGGACGTCGAGGGGCGTCGTCGCCATCCCGCCAATGCAGACGCTGGCGACGACGGCGACGACCAGTGCGGCCGTCGCCCATCCGAGCACGGCGAGGCGACCGCAACGGCGGCGCGGCGGTGTCACGACGGTTGTTGAGGGCACGGGGTCCAGGTCTGCTAAGTTCGAGCGGGGATTAGGTAAGCCTTAGCTACCTTCTCCCATCCTACCCAGAGACAGAGAAGGCTCCATCACCCATGTCCTCACTCCGATCCGCACTCTCCCTGCTCGCCGCCGGGGCACTGGTTCTCGGCCTCGCCGGCTGCCAGGGTTCCCCCGCCGCGGAGCCCGTGACCGAGTCGACGGCCGCGGCCGACGCCGGGTTCCCGCTCACGATCGAGCACGCGATGGGCGAGACCACCATCTCCGAGCGCCCGCTTCGCGTGGTCGCCCTCGACCCGAGCTACGTCGACGCAACGCTGCTCCTCGGCGCCGAGCTGGTCGGCTACGCCGAGTACCGTCAGGACCCGGAGAACCCCTTCGCCCCGTATCTGGGCGACGTGAGCGAGGAGACGAAAGACGCCGTCAACGTCGGCACGATCGCCGAGCCCGACCTCGAGAAGATCCTCGAGCTCGAGCCCGACCTGATCATCTCGGCCAAGGTGCGTCAGGAGGCGCTCTACCCGCAGCTCTCGAAGATCGCCCCGACGGTCTTCTCGGCGAGCACCGGACCGACCTGGAAGGAGAACGTCGTCCTTCTCGGAACGGCGCTCGGCAAGCAGGACGAGGCCGAGGCCCTCGTCGCCGAGTACGTGGAGCGTGCCGCCGCCGTCGGCACCGAGATCCTCGCGGCTGACCCGGAGGCCACGTACTCCCTCGTCCGCTTCGCCGGTGAGGACACCGCACGCTTGTACTCCAGCACGTCCTTCATCGGCGAGATCATGGCCGACATGGGCATCCCGCGTCCGACCGAAGCGCCCGACACGAACGAGACCATCTTCGTGCCCCTCTCCGCCGAGCAGATCCTGCAGGCCGACGCCTCGGTGATCCTCGTCAGCGCCTGGGAACCCGAGGGCGCCGAGGGCGACGCCTCCCGCGCGCAACGCACGCAGTTCGAGTCGAACCCGCTGTGGGCGAAGCTCACGGGTGACATCGTCCCGGTCGATGACGCCACTTTCGTCGCCTCGGTGTCGATCCAGGGCGCGCACGCGATCATCACCGAGCTCGCCGAGCACTTCGGCGTCGACCCGCTCGACCGACCGTGAGGATAACCTCGCGGCGCGCTCGGGCGCGCTGCGGTCGCACCCGATCACCATCATCCAGACCGGCGACACCCGGTCGCATCTGTCAGGTGCTGGCAATGTTCGGCGCCCTCTTCGGCGTTTGATTGTTATCGACCTTTGGGGACGCTGGGAGAGCGACCTCAGGACCGCGAGTCATCCACGGGGAAGAGGAGAAGGCGCACCTCCTCCTCCACAGCGCCTTGCATTTCCGCCCGATGACCCGCTCTCGCAGGGTTCGATCTCGGAAGTCAGGGCGTGAAGGCGTTCGCGGACCAGAGATCCCCAAGAGGTCGTGTATGTCGGTGCCCGCCTCGCGCGGTCCGAAGAACAGTTCATCGCCGTCGGCTATGAGACCCACTCTCGTCCTCCATTTTCCGCCGAACTCGTCGATCGTTGGCCAACCGGACGGTTTCTGCCGCATCGTGCGGGTCCGTGATGACGAGGTGCCACTGGCCAACTCCGCGGAATGCTCAAGCTGCGTGGATTTTTGCCGCCTGATCTGGTGATAGGGGGGATCGGACCTCCTGATGCCTGCGGGCGTCGACGCGTCAGAGAGCGCGGAAGCCGTGCGCCGTCTTGAGGGGCACGACCGCATCGGAGGCGAGGAACGACAGCAGCTCCTCCGCATGCGTCGGGTCATCGGATGCGATCGCCACCGCGCCAGCGAACACCGTGTCGATCGCGCAGTCGCCGGGGAGCACGCCGAGGATCCGCACCCCCGGGTGCCCTGCGAGCTCGCTGAGCTGCTGAAACCCCAGATCGACGTCGCCGGTGGCGAGCGAGGCCGCGACAGGGATGCCGGGGCGCGCCTGCACGAGACGTTCGCCCAGTTCTTCCGTCAGCCCCCACTCCTCGATCATCCGTACGAGTGCGGTGCCGCTGGGACCGGTCGAGTATCCGATGCGCCCGGCCGCGCGCAACGCCGCCTGCACGCCGGCGGCGTCTGCGAAGGCAGTCCCGTCCGGTCGGCCTGCGGGGCCGGGAGAACCGGATGCCATGGCGATCGCAACCTGCGACAGCACGAGCGGCGTGACGGTGGCGGCATCCACGTGCCGGGCATCCGCGAGCCGCCTCAGCGCGCCCTCAGAGAGGAAGACGAGGTCTATCTGCTCCCCCGAGGCTACGAGCTGCTCGGCATCCACGCCGCCCATGGACTCGATCTCCGTCGCGGGGAATCCGGCATCGACCGCGGCTTCCCGCAGCTCGGCGAGCAGGTGTCGGGTCGCCATGGACGAGATCGCCCTCATCCGGCGTCCTCGAAGGCCTCGGTGTCGACGTCGGCGGCAGGCCCAGGCGCATAGCGGCGACCCGACACCGTCGCGGTGCCGATGAGCTCGCCCGCCCGCTTCAACAGCTCAGGCTCGACGTCGAGATCGACGGCCGCTACGTCATCGCACAGGTGGGCGGGGTTCGTCGTGCCGGGGATCGCCACGACGTGCTCCCCACGCGACAGCACCCAGGCGAGTGCGAGCTGAGCCGGCGTGCAGCCTGCCTCTGCGGCGAGCGCGCGCCATGCGGGCAGCAGCGCCGCGTTCGTCGGCCAGTGCTCAGGCAAGAACCGCGGCATGCTCCGTCGGATGTCGTTCGCCGCCAGGGCCGCGGGATCGTGCACGCTGTCGCTCAGGAAACCGCGGGCGACAGGCGAGAATGCGACCAGCGCGATGCCCGCCGCATGCGTCTCCTCGAGCATGCCGAGCTCGGGGTTGCGGCTCCACAGCGAGTACTCGTTCTGCACGGCCGCGATCGGTGCGACTCGCTGCGCCTCGCGGAGCCGCGCCACGGAGACCTCGGAGAGCCCGACCGCCCCGATCTTGCCGGCATCCACCAGCTCGGAGAGCGCGCCGACGCTGTCGGCGATCGGCACGGTCCTGTCCCACCGGTGCAGGTAGTACAGGTCGATGTGCTCGACGCCCAGGCGCGCGAGCGAAGCGTCCACCTGCGCGCGCAGCGTCTCCGGCCGCCCGTCGATCGTCCGCACGCCGTCGACGATCGCCATACCGCCCTTGCTCGCCAGCACGATCCCGTCGCGACGGCCGGCGATCGCCCGGCCGACCAGCTCCTCATTGCGGCCGCCGCCGTATAGGGTCGCGGTGTCGAGCATCCGCACGCCCTCGTCGAGCGCCGCTCTCAGCAGTGCGAGGCCCTCCTCCTCCGACGGAGGCACGCCATAGGCGTGGCTGAGGTTCATGCAGCCGAGGCCGAAGCGGGGAAGCCTCACGCGAGCTGCTCCTCCAGCGCGCCGAGCACGCGATAGCAGTCGATCACCTGGCGCAGCGAGGAGTTCGGCTCGCGGCCCTCGCGGATCGCGGCGATGAACTCGCGGTCCTGCAGCTCGATGCCGTTCATGCTCACGGCGACATGCGAGACGTCGATCTGCTCGTCCGTGCCGGTGAACAGGTCGTCGTAGCGGGCGATATAGGTCGCGGTGTCGCCGATGTAGCGGAAGAAGGTGCCGAAGGGACCTTCGTTGTTGAACGACAGCGAGAGAGTGCAGATCGCACCGCTCTCGCTCTTCAGCTGGACCGACATGTCCATCGCGATGCCGAGCTCGGGGTGGATCGGGCCCTGGATCGCGTTCGCCTGGACGATGCGCCCGGCCTGGTAGGCGAACAGGTCGACCGTGTGCGCGGCGTGATGCCAGAGCAGGTGGTCGGTCCATGACCGGGCCTCGCCCTTCGCGTTCGTGTTCGTGCGGCGGAAGAAGTACGTCTGCACGTCCATCTGCCGCACGGCGAACTCCCCGGCGGCGATGCGCTCGTGCACGAGCTGATGCGAGGGGTTGAAGCGTCGGGTGTGGCCGACCATCGCGATGCGATCGGTGGCCTCCGCCACGGCGAGCGTGGCCTCGGCGTCGGCCAGGGAGTCCGCCAACGGGATCTCGACCTGCACGTGCTTGCCCGCGGCGAGCACCGCCTGAGTCTGGCTCGCGTGCAGCCCGGTGGGCGTCGCGAGGATCACGGCGTCGACGTCGTCGCACTCGAGTACGGCGTCGAGACCGACTACGGCGTAGGGAATGCCGTACTGCGCGGCCACGGCATCCGCCTTCTCCTGCGAGGTCGCGCTGACCACGGTGACCTCCGCGTCCTCGATGTTCACCAGCCCGTCGAGGTGCTTCATGCCGAAGGCGCCGTTCGCGCCGACGACCGCGACGCGGATGCGTTCGCTCACGCGCCCACCTCCTCAAGGTCGCTGCTCGCCGAGACGGCCGCTGAGAGATGAGGCGCGACCGGGTTGCTGATCACGAGGTGGCCGACCGCCGTGTTGGATGCCGGCACGTGGTAGAACCGGTGGTCGACTTCCGGCGCCTCGCCGCCGAACTGGTCGTCCATCGCGCCGCGGGCGATGAGCCAGTCCACGAGCTCGATGCCCTCAGAACCGGCTTCGTCGACGTACTCCATATGCGGCCACTCGGTCAGGCCGAGGGGATCGGCGATGAGATGGTCGAGGAACGCGTTGTCCCATTCCTTGTTGATCAGGCCCGCGCGCGGTCCCTGCAGCTGGTGGCTCATCCCGCCGGTGCCCCAGATCTGCACGTTCAGCGCGGGCCCGTCCCACTTGTCGATCGCACGACGCAGCGCCTTGCCCAGCTCGTAGCAGCGACGACCCGACGGAACCGGGTACTGCACCACGTTGACCGCGAGCGGGATGACCTTGACCGGCCACTCCTCGTCGGGTCCGAGCTCGCCGTAGACGAGCGACAGCGGCACCGTGAGTCCGTGATCGACGACCATCTCGTTCACGAGGGTGAGATCGAAGTCGTCCTGGATGATCGACTGCGCGAGGTGCGCGGCGAACTCCGGGTAGCCCTTCACATCCGGAACCGGACGCGGTCCGTACCCCTCGTCCGCCACGGGGTACTCGGCGCCCGTGCCCAGCACGAACGTGGGGATGATCGAGGCGTCGAAGGCGGTGGCGTGGTCGTTGTACACCAGGATGACGACGTCCGGGGTGTTCTCCTTCGCCCACTTCCGCGTCCACTCGTAGCCGTCGAACACCTTCTTCCAGTACGGCTCCTCGGTCTTGCCGAGATCCATCGCCGCGCCGATCGCCGGCACGTGCGAGGTGAACAGGGCCGAGGTGTAGGCCGCGGGCGCATCGGGGCGCATCGTCTCGGCCTTCTCGCCCGACGGCGGAGTCCATCCGTCGAGATCCTTCAGCCGGTTGCCTTCCGGCCGGCGTCCGCCGCCGATCATCATGTCGCGGTAGGCGGCTTCGGACATGCCGGTCATGGAGCCTGCCATCTGCTGGAAGCTCCGACCGTGCGTGGCGCCGATCTTGCTGAGGAAGTAGATGTTGCCGCCCTCGGCGATCATCGTGTTCAGGTCCATGTCGAGCACGGCCTGCCGCTGCACCGGATTCAGGGGCCACTCGTCGAGGTACGCCTCCTGATCGGCGAGGAAACGCTCGCGGTTCTCGGGCTTCATCAGCGACATCGAGAACTGGTTGAGGTGATAGCCCTTGCGCGCCTGCTCGGCGTCGTAGATGGTGGTGCCGGGGACGTCCTTGTACGGCTTGTCGAGTGCCATGATCATGCTCCTTCGGTCGCGTCAGAGTCGTTCCAGTACAGGCGACGCGGGTTGTCGACCAGCAGCTTGCGCTGCAGCTCGGCCGTGGTCGCGATCTGCGGGATGTAGTCGACCAACAGCCCGTCGTCCGGCATGTGGTCCTTGAGGTTGGGGTGCGGCCAGTCGGTGCCCCACAGCACGCGATCGGGGAACTCCTCGACGACGCGGCGGGCGAAGGGCACCACATCGGTGTAGGCGTTCTGCTCGCCGTCGAGTGCGCGGGGGCCCGTCACGCTGAGCCGCTCTGGGCACGACACCTTGGTCCACACGCTCGGGTTCTCGCGCAGGAACCGCAGGAACAGCCCGAACTCGGGCCCGTCCGGATCCTTAGTGACGTCGGGCCGCCCCATGTGGTCGACGACGAGTGGCACCGGGATGCTCGAGAAGAAGTCGTACAGCTCTGGGAGGTCCTCGGCCTCGAAGTAGATCACGACGTGCCAGCCGAGGGGCGCGATCTTCGCGACGATCCCGTCGAGCGAGTCCGTCGGCACGCGGTCGACCAGGCGTTTCACGAAGTTGAACCGCACCCCGCGGACGCCGGCCTCGTGCAGCTCGGCCAGCTGTCCGGCTGTGACGTCGCGACGCACGGTCGCGACGCCGCGCGCCCGCCCTTCGCTGCGACGCAGAGCATCGACAAGGGCGCTGTTGTCGGCGCCGTGGCAGGTCGCCTGCACGATCACGTTGCGGTCGAAACCGAGACGGTCGCGCAGGGCGAACAGCTGCTTGGCCGAGGCGTCGCAGGGGGTGTACTTGCGCTCCGGGGCGTAGGGGAATTCGGCGCCGGGGCCGAACACGTGGCAGTGCGCGTCGACCGCGCCCTCCGGCATCCGGAAAGCGGGGGTGCTGGGGCCGTCGTACCAGTCCAGCCAGCCGGCGGTCTTCTCGAAGGGGCCGGTGGTGTCTCCGTGCGCCATCTCAGCCCTCTCCGTCTGCATCGTCGACGTATTCCAGGCCGGCAGCCGCGAGCGGCGCGCGCATGCCGTACAGGTCGAGTCCGAGCACGCCGTCGCGGAACTGCTGCCGCTTGGCCTCCTCGTTGTCCTCGCGCTTCTGCGAGGCATCCGCCACCGCGCCGACCAGCTCGCGAGGCACCACCACGACACCGTCGACATCGGCCACGACCACGTCGCCCGGGTTCACCAGCGCGTTCGCGACCACGACCGGGATGTTCACCGAGCCGAGGGTCGCCTTGACCGTGCCCTTGGCGCTGATCGCCCGCGAGAACACCGGGAAGTCCATGCTCTCGAGGTCGGCCACGTCGCGGACTCCGCCGTCGATCACGAGCCCCTTGCAGCCGCGCGCCGTGAGCGAGGTGGCCAGCAGCTCGCCGAAGAAGCCGTCCTCGCTCTCGGTCGTGCACCCGGCGACCAGGACGTCGCCGGCCTGCACCTGCTCGGCGGCGACGTGGAACATCCAGTTGTCGCCCGGCTGCAGCAGCACGGTGACGGCCGGGCCGCACAGGCGGGCCCCGTGATAGGCCGGGCGGATGTACGGGCGGAGCAGCCCTACCCGCCCCATCGCCTCGTGGATCGTGGCGACGCCGAACTGCGACAGGCGGGCGACGTCGTCGGGATCGGGACGCTGGATGCCGGTGCGGACGATGCCGAGGTCGTTCAGGCGCATTGTTCCTTCTCTCACAGTCCGCGGGCGGCGAGCGCCCGGTCGAGTCGCGGGTACACACGGCGCGCGTTGCCCTCGAACACCTGACGCCGCTGCGAGTCGTCGAGGTTGCCGGTGGCGTCGACGTAGCGCCTGGTGTCGTCGAAGTGGTGGCCGGTGCGCGGGTCGATGTCGCGGACCGCGCCGATCATCTCGCTCGCGAACAGGATGTTCTCGGTCGGGATGACTTCGGTGAGCAGGTCGATGCCCGGCTGATGATAGACGCAGGTGTCGAAGAACACGTTGCTCAGCAGGTGCTCCTCGAGCTCGGGCTTGCCGAGCGCCATCGCCAGGCCCCGGAATCGGCCCCAGTGATACGGGACCGCTCCGCCGCCGTGCGGGATGACGAGCTTGAGGTCGGGGAAGTCGCGGAACAGATCGCCCTTGAGCAGCTGCATGAAAGCGGTGGTGTCGGCGCCGAGGTAGTGGTCGCCCGTGGTGTGGAAGACGTCGGGACGACAGGTCGTGCTGACGTGCACCATCGCGGGCAGCTCGTACTCCACGAGCTTCTCGTAGACCGGGTACCACGAGCGGTCGGTCAGCGGCGGCGCGCTCCAGCGTCCGCCCGACGGATCGGGGTTGATGTTCACGGTGACGACGCCGAGTTCCTCGACCGCGCGGATCAGCTCATCGAGCGTGGTGCGGGGGTCGACGCCCGGCGACTGCGGCAGCATGGCGCCGGGGAGGAAGCGGTCGGGGAAGAGGCGGCTGACCCTGGCGACGAGATCGTTGCAGATGCGCGCCCACGTGCGGCTGACGTCGAGATTGCCGATGTGGTGGGCCATGAACGACGCCCGCGGGCTGAACACCGTGAGATCGCTGCCCCGGTCGTCCATGAGGCGGATCTGGTTAGTCTCGATCGTCTCGCGGATGTCGTCGTCGCTGATCTGCAGGGCGGCGGGATCGGGGGCGTCGCCGCCGTTCTCGACGAAGGCGATCTGGAGGTCGCGCCACACCCCCAGCTGCGACGGGGCCGTCGTGTAGTGGCCGTGGATGTCGATGATCAACCCGTGTCGTCCTTGTCACTCGGATGCTGTCGATCCTGACTCTAGGTCGGGGGCTGTATATAGTCCAATAGATATAGATGGCTCGAACTATAGACAGGATCGATGATGGTTTTCGCGGATCTGAACCAGCTGCGCACCTTCGTCGTGCTCTACGAGCTGCGCAGCGTCACGGCTGCGGCGGAGCGTCTGCACGTCACCCAGCCGACCGTGAGCTACACGCTGCGCCGGCTGCGCGAGCGCTTCGGCGACGAGCTGTTCCGGCGTGAGGGGCACGACATGGTGCCCACGGCGAGGGCCACCGCCCTGTTCGGCCCGCTGCATGAGGCGCTCGCGCAGATCGACGAGACGGTGAGCGATCCGGACGCCTTCGAGCCGGCCGGCTTCCGCGGCGAGCTCACGCTCGGACTCACCTCGATCGGCGAGCAGACCTTCCTCCCGCCCATCATGGCCGCGCTCTCCCGCGAAGCGGCGATCCCGCATCTGCAGGTCGAGCGCGTGGACGCCGATCAGGTCGAGGAGAGCCTCATCCGCGGCACGATCGACCTCGCGATGACGGTGTCGATGATCGACAGCCCACGGCTGTCGCGCACGCACGTGCGGGCGGTGGAGTACGTCGCGCTGACCTCGGCCAGGCATCCGCTCCCTGCGACCGCACCCGACATGTTCGCCGATCGGCGCTTCGTGCGCGTGTCGGTGCGCGGCGGGCACGTGTTCCCTCTGCAGACGCTCACCGAGCACGGCCTGATGTCGCAGGTGTCGCTGACCGTCGAGGAGTACGCGACAGTCCCCGCCGTTCTGCAGACCACCGATCTCGTCGTGCTGCTGCCGCGCCACGTGGCCGAGGTGTTCTGTGGCTGGTTCTCGGGTCTGCGGATCGCCGACCTGCCCTGGCCCGCGCAGAGCACTCCAGTCTCGCTCTACACTCGGCGCGAGGCGAGCCTGTCGCCTGCGCAACGCTGGTTCCGCACCGTGGTGCGCGACGCCGTGATCACCGACGAGTACCGTCAGCGCTGAGCAACCCCGGCGACGTCAGGAGCGGCTTCCGCGATTCCAGCTCGCCTTCCCCGGCGCGAAGGGGCTGCGCACGTGGATCGACCAGCTCGAGTGCGGATGGATCGTGAGGATTGCGCGCTCGTACCAGGCCCGGGCGTCGTCGCCGAGCTCGGGCACCACGGCATCCTTGTCGACGTCGTCCTCCGGTCGCGGGCGCAGCGCCTTCCAGACTAGCTGGACCTCGGGTGCACCGGTCGGGATCCCGTCGAGGTCGAGCACAGCGCGATCCCACGGCAGTGTCAGTCGGGGGTCGCGCCTGTACACCCAGGCGCGAGGCGACCCGTCTTCCGCGTTGACCTGCAGCGCCCATGCGCCCCGGGCGTCGTCGCGGACGAGGACCGGCTGCGGATCGGCGTCGAGCCGAGCCTCCGAGAACGGGACGATGAGCTCTCCGTCGTCGCCTACCGGCGCCCACGCGCTGAACCCGTCGGGGAGGCTCGCGACCAGCGCCGGCAGATCGGCCGCTACGACGCTCACGTCGATGTTCGTCCGCCGGCGGATCGGACGGCCCCGCCAGCGGTCGAGTGCGGCCCCGCCGGACAACCACCAGCGCACCGGCGCACGCGTCAGCAGGGTGGCGACCGCCTGAGCGTCGAGCGGCGCCCAGGGTGTGGCGGAGGCGGAAGGCGACATGGGTCGAGGTTACCTCCAGCATCTTGCCGCACCGTCTCGGAACGATGCACCGTGGCAAGCTAGCGGCATGGCGAACTCGCGATCCGGCGACTCGATGACCGAGCGCATCGTGCGCGTGCTCGACACGTTCACGACGGATCGCACCAGCCAGACGGCGACCGAGATCGCGGGCAGGGCCGGGCTGCCGTCGTCCACCGCGCACCGGCTGGTCGGGGACCTCGTGCACGAAGGCCTCCTCGAGCGCGACGACGAGGGACGGATCCGCCTCGGCATGCGCCTGTGGGAGCTCGCGCTGCGCGGATCGAGCGCGCTGCGACTGCGTCAGGCTGCCCTCCCGCACATGGAGAAGGTGCAGGCGCGGGTCCGCGAGCACACACAGCTCGCCGTGCTCGAGAACGGAGAGGCGCTCTTCCTCGAGCGGCTCTCTGATCCGGATGCCGGTGCCAACATCACCCGGATCGCGGGGCGCCTTCCGCTGCATGCCTCGTCTTCGGGCCTCGTGCTCTTGGCGCATGCCGACCCCGACGTCCGTGAGCGTGTTCTCGCCGGCCCGCTGCGCCCGGTCTCTCCCGAGACGGTGACGCATGCGGCGACCCTGCGAGCCCTGCTCGCATCGATCCGCCGTCGCGGCCTCGTCATCGCGCCGGGTTCGATCGAGACGGTGTCGACAGGCGTCGCCGTGCCGGTGCGCGATCGCGGAGAGGTCGTCGCCGCCCTGTCGGTCGTGCTCCCCCGCGACACGGCGCCCGAGGATGCGCTGGACGCGCTCCTGGACGCCGCACGGTCGATCGAGGCCGATCTGCGCGCAATGCGCTGAATCCCATTCAACGGGAATCGTCCGAGCTCGGTCGCCCCCTGGCGGCACACTGGTGCGCAGCATCCGCCGTCGAAGGAGACGCCATGACCACCCGCATCCGCACCCGAGTCGCGATCGTCGGCGCCGGCCCTGCCGGCCTCATCCTCTCGCAGCTGCTCGCCGACGAGGGCATCGAGTCCGTCGTGATCGACCGGCGCACTCGCGCGGAGATCGAGGCCACGATCCGCGCCGGCATCCTCGAGCAGGGCACGGTCGACCTGCTCACGGCGATCGATCCGGGAACCCGCGTGCACACCGTCGGCCAGCGTCACGACGGCATCGAGCTGCGGTTCCAGGGCGAAGGGCACCGAATCGACTTCCCCGGTCTCGTCGGACGCAGCGTGTGGCTGTATCCGCAGCACGAGGCGCTGAAGGATCTGCTGGCACTGCGCCTGGCCAACGGGCAGGACCTGCGGTTCGGCGCGACGGCGATGCGCGTCGACGGCGTCGGCACGGCGACCCCGCAGGTGATCGGGACGGATGCCGGCGGCGCCGAGCTCGTGATCGACGCCGACTTCGTGGTGGGCGCCGACGGGTCGCGATCGGTCGTGCGGCAGGCCGTGGCCGGATCGTCTCGCGACGGGCACTTCCGCGAGTACCCCTTCGCATGGTTCGGGATCCTGTGCGAGGCGCCGCCGAGCGCGCACGAGCTCATCTACAGCAACTCCGACGACGGCTTCGCCCTGATCAGCCAGCGCTCCCCCGAGGTGCAGCGGATGTACTTCCAGTGCGATCCCGATGCCGATCCGAACGCGCTGAGCGAGGCGGAGATCTGGGAGACCCTGCAGCGGCGGGTGCCGGGCACCACCCTCACGGAGGGGCGGATCTTCCAGCGCGACGTGCTGCGGTTCCGCAGTTTTGTGGCGCATGAGCTCCGGCACGGCCGCGCCGTGCTCGTCGGCGATGCGGCGCACACCGTGCCGCCGACCGGAGCGAAGGGCATGAACCTGGCCGTGGCCGACGTGATCGTCCTCGCTCGCGCACTCCGCGCGCTGCTCGTCGAGGACGACGAGCGTCTGATCGACGCCTACGCCGAGACAGCTCTCCGACGCATCTGGAAGGCGCAGCACTTCTCGTGGTGGATGACGAGCATGCTGCACGTCGCTCCCGGCACGAGCGACTTCGACCGGCTCCGTCAGCTCGGCGAGCTGCGCTCTGTGGTCGAGTCGGAGGCCGGACGCACGTTCCTCGCCGAGGCGTACACCGGCTGGCCCCACGCCTGACCCCGTTCTTCACTGCCTGAACCTGCGACGCTGCGACGCACTTCCGGCACTACACCGCGGCTGCCTGAGCACCTTCCTCCGCCACGGCCGATACCTCGCCGCCATCGATCTGGATGTCCACCGCGTCAGTCGCGACGAGAAGACGTCCCCGTGCAGGCAAACGTCGTTCTCAAGCTCCGTGCGACGGTGAAGCCGCTGATCAACTCTCGTGAATATCGGTCAGCACCAGTTCCGCGGGGGCGGGACGCGACCAGAGTTCGGCGAAGGCCTCCCCTAGAGCCTTCTCGACGCCAGCCAGGGACCTCACGCGAAAAACGGTTCCGAATGACTTCGCCCCGCCGCCCACATTCGCCCCGTGCGCTCGAAGGCCATGGTCGACAGCGCGCATCCATGTTTCGCCTGCCGCTTTGAGGGTGGCGTAGTTCGCAGAGCCGCCGGTCGGGCGAGAAGCTGCAATGGACGAGACCATCGCGGTACGCCCAGCCGACGACAGTCTCAGATCATCGTCGAACGCCCGCGACACATGCCGTAGGGCTGAGAGACCGGATTCCAACACACGGAATGCCTCCTCCGTTTGCGCGGCGAGGCCGCCGCCTCCGCTCCACCCGCCGACGAGATGGAACACCCCATCGACCGGCCCCCATTTGTCTGCCACTCGCGCCCTCAGTTCTGCGACCGACGCCTCGCTCGAGAGGTCAGCGCGTTGAACATACGCATGCGGCAATTCACTTCTGCATTGAGCGAGCTTGTCTTCATTCCGCCCGGCGATAATCACTCGGGCGCCGCGGGCGAGGAGCGCCTTTGCGGAGGCGAGCCCCGAGGCGGATGTCCCCCCGGCGAGCAGGACCAGTCTGCCCGCGACGGGATGCGCGGGAGTGGTCTTCACCTGAACTTCTCTTCGTCCGATCAATGCGTCCCATTTCGCGTAGATGTTCTCCGACACAGCCGCCGTCGCCGTGACGACCCATGCTGCGTGCCGTCTCAGTTCCGTCCGCGAGCAACGAGGAGCGCATCAACCACGAGCGCGGCACCCCCGATCGGCTCGATGATCACTGGGTTCAGGTCGCCTTCGGCCAAGACATCCTTCATGTCTTCTGCCAGCCACGAGAGCTTCACGAGGACGTCGAGAAGAGGCTCGACATCGACGACAGGATGCAGATTCCGGAACCCGCTCAGCAGACGAGCGAGACGGGTCCGGTCGAGCAGCTGCCGCGCTGTGTCCGTCGAGAATGGTGCGATCGCATACGCCACGTCGTCGAGAAGCTCGACCAACACTCCGCCGACGCCGACACCGACGGCCACGCCGATGTCGGGGTCTGAGACGAAGCCGACAAAGGCTTCAATCCCCGAGAGCACCTGACGCTGCACCTCGATGCCGCGCACATCGGCATCAGGGCGATGCCGACGTGCTGATTCGAGAATCGACGTCCATGCATCGCGCAACTGACCCTCGTCCTGCAGGTCCAGCGCCACGCCGCCGACATCGGAGCGATGGGTGATATCCGGCGAATCGATCTTCGCCACGACGGGATATCCATTGCGCTCGCACCATCGAACAGCCTCATCCACATCGCCGAAGGAATGCGATCCGACGGCGGTGATGCCGTACACATCGAGAATCTGTCGCATGGAATCCCGGTCCAGCACGCCCGATGTGCGCGCGAGAGAATCACGGATGTCTGCGACGATGGAGGGGCCGGGCACCGTCGATGGACGGTCGGGCAGGCTCACGCCCGAGCCCGCGACGCGAGAGGCCGCACGAATTGCAGTCAACGCATTGCGGAGACCGCGGAGCACCGGGATGTCCGTGCGGGTCGTCGGTACCCGGACGGGGTGGACCGTCATCGAGGAGCTGGAGGCGAAGAGCACGGGGACCTTGGTCTCAGCTTTCAGCAGGGTAAAGGCGGCGACGATGTCGTCTTCATACTCCAGTTCGATCGCAGACAGGCTCGACTGCGCGTCGATGACACCGAGTACGACATCCACGCCTTCGTCCTCGCTGACGATCTGCAGAGTGCGACGAAAGGTATCGTCGTCGGCATCCGCGCTCCCCCACGCATCTAGCGGGTTGATCGCATGCATGTCGGGAAGCACGCCCGCGAGATCTCGCCGGGTCTCCGGCGAGAAGCGCGCCAAGGTCGCTCCCACCTGTTCGGCCAGGTCAGCAGCGAGAGCCGCTTGGCCTCCCGACAAAGTGACGATCGCGGTGCGCCCTGCGCCGATGTCCCGCGCTTCGACACGGGACAGCAGATCGATGGTGGCCGCCAGCTCGTCGTAATCAGACAGAAGAGGGACCCCGATCTGCTCCATGTACGCGTCGATAACCGTGCGATTGCTGAGCATCGCTCCGGTGTGGGCGAGCGTCGCCGCCCTCCCGGAATCGGACGATCCCACCTTGAGGGCCACGACCGGCTTCCCCGCCTCCCGGGCGGCTTCGACCGCCTGAGCGAGACCGGTGGCGTCGTATACCGACTCCATGATGAGCGCGATGACGCTCGTCCTGGAGTCCTCCGCGAGGTATCGCACATAGTCGGCGGTGGTCATGACCGCCTCGTTGCCCGTCGAAATGATGTGGGAGAAGCCGACCCCGCTCGTCGATCGCGCTACGAAGATCGCGCCTGATCCCGACTGGGACACAATCGCGACATTGCCCGCCGGCAGGTCGGAGAGAATACCCTCATCCGCCCACAACATCGTGCGGTCATGGACGTTGATCAGTCCCATGCAGTTCGGTCCGTGGATGTGCATTCCCGAGCTGCGCGAGAACTCGCGGATGTCCTGAATCTCCTCGGCAGTGAACCCCACGCTCATCACGAGCCCCGCCTTGACGCCGACCGCCGCGAGGTCGCGCAGTGCGGGAAGCACGGCTGCCGCCCGAAGGGTCACGACTGCGAGGTCTGCGCTGGCCGCGTCGGCCAAGTCTGTCAGCGATTGGATCCCCTCGACGGTGCCACCGCTCCGGCTGAGCGCGTCGACCCGACCGGTGAAACCCCCGACGCGGAGATTCCGGAGCACCTGGTTGCCGGTCGCATCCGCCCTGGTCGATGACGCACCCACCACGACAATGTGCCTCGGGGAGACGAGTGTGATCAGAGGGACGAGATCAGCGAGCGACGACATAGGAACTCCTTTATGTAGCAATGACTATACGAAAAAATGATGCGGCGCCCAAGCGGATGGAAGCGGCACGCGAGGTACGAGACGCCGGTCGGGCGGACCCTCCCTGCCCGACCGCCGTCTCAGCGGCGAGTTGCTACTCGGCGCTGCCGATGAATGACAACGAGGGGAGATTGACGTAGACCGAAGAGGTGATCACCCCGCCCAGACGATCGCTGACGAAGTTGACCTGGTAGGGGTTGACGACGGAGATCGTCGCGGCGCGCTCCTCAAAGCGATCCTGGATGTCGAGGGTGATCTCAGTGCGGCGCTTCTCGTCGAGTTCGCCGACGGCCTCACCGAACAGTCCCGCGAGCTCCTCGTCCACGTAGCCATCCCAGTTGTAGAGACCGTCGGGCAGGTAGTAATAGCGGATCGAGGCGAGCGGCTCCTGCACGATGTCGCCGCTGCTGCTCAGAAGCAGGTCGCTGTCCCCACGCACGGACGGGTCGTACATCGCCTGGGCGTACTCGAGCGGCTGGAGCGCCCTGATAGAGACGTTCAGGCCCGCGGCCTCCGCCTGGGCCTGAACGAGCTGGCCGAGCTGAGAAGCCGTCTCGTCTCCGCTCGCCACGATCAGCTCGATCTTCCGCCCCTCGGCTCCGGCCTCTTCCACCAACTGCTTCGCCTTCTCCGGGTCGTAGCCGCGTTCGTCCGCGATCGCGGACGTCCGCTTCTGCGTGCCCTCACGCGCGGAGGCCGGCCACGAGTTGGGGCTGATCGCGGTGCTCCACGACCGGGCGGCACCATGGAAGACCGTCTTCGCGATCGCGTCCCTGTCGATCATCTGCTGGAAGGCCTGCCGCAGCGTGGCGTCGGTCGCGAGGATGCTGTCGGGGCTCGCGACACGGAGAGACCAGATCGTCGTGGTGTTGCCGTAGTACAGAGACCCGGTGTCGACGGCCTCCAAAGCCGGGATCGACGACGCGGGAATCTCCCATCCGCCATCGACTTCACCGGTCGCCATCGCCTGAGTGAGCGCACTCGTGTCGGTGATGAAGGTGAGGCGGACGTCGCCCACCTTCGCCGCTCGTTCTTCGTTCCAGTAGTTCTTGTTCTTGACGAGGCGGATGTCGGTGCCGACGTTCCACTGGGAGATCTCGAACGGGCCAGAACACATCAAACCGCCCGCGGGGGTGCCGAGCGCTTCCCCGGCCTTCTCGCTGAACGCCTT
>Ga0308157_10001849_pt1 | contig 39279 bp, 34 predicted proteins | sample PhyBR1_FD_201035 | JGI IMG/M metagenome (GOLD analysis project Ga0308157, IMG submission 201035) | Phyllosphere microbial communities from UC Gill Tract Community Farm, Albany, California, United States - DLSLB.R1 | ecosystem: Host-associated > Plants > Phyllosphere > Unclassified | place: USA... | reverse complement strand
AGCAGCAAAAAAAGCAAATCCATCATTCTGAAATATGACATATCCTATTTGTCCAGAAAAGAAGTTGCAGATTTAAAATCCTCACTGAAAAAAGTCCTGCGAAAAAACAACGAATAAAGAGCGCCAAACGCTAGCAAATGGAAGAAAACAACACGCACCACGAAGAAACCCTGCGTAAAGTCAGTGGTTTATATCAGGATTGGTTCTTAGATTATGCTTCTTACGTAATTTTAGACCGCGCGATTCCCTCAATTTTTGATGGTTTCAAGCCGGTGCAGCGCCGTATCATGCACTCCATGCGCGAACTGGAAGATGGGCGGTATAACAAAGTCGCCAATGTTGTTGGGAATACCATGAAATATCACCCGCACGGTGATGCTTCCATTACCGATGCCATGGTGCAGCTGGGCCAGAAAGAACTTTTAATCGATACCCAGGGGAACTGGGGAAATATTTATACCGGCGATTCCGCTGCGGCGGCACGATACATTGAAGCACGCTTGACACCTTTTGCTTTGGAAGTTGTTTTCAACGCAAAAACGACGCACTGGGCAAAATCCTACGATGGCAGAAATAATGAGCCAGTAGATTTACCAGTAAAATTCCCACTGCTTTTGGCGCAAGGTGTGGAAGGTATTGGCGTAGGCTTGTCTACCAAGATAATGCCGCACAATTTCAATGAACTCATCGAAGCTTCCATTGCGTATTTAAAAGGCAAAAAATTCCAAATTTTTCCGGATTTTTTAACAGCCGGAATGCTCGATGTATCCAGCTACAATGATGGTGAGCGTGGCGGTAAGATCCGTGCGAGAGCCAGAATCATTCAGAAAGATAAAAATACGCTATGCATAACTGAACTGCCTTTTGGTAAAAATACGGGTGATCTCATCGATTCCATCATCAAAGCAAATGAGCGCGGCAAGATTAAAATCAAAAAAATTGAGGATAATACCTCGGATAAAGTTGAAATAAATATTCATCTGAACAATGATGCTTCGCCGGATCGCACCATTGATGCTTTGTATGCTTTCACCGATTGCGAAATTTCTATTTCACCAAACGCCTGCGTTATTGTAGGTGATAAACCGATGTTTCTTACGGTTTCTGAAATACTTCGTCAAAACACCGATCACACCGTTTCATTGCTGAAAAGAGAGCTTGAAATTGAGTTGCACGAACTTCAGGAGAACTGGCACTTTTCGTCGCTTGAAAGGATTTTTATCGAAAACCGGATTTATCACGACATTGAAGAAGTGAAAACCTGGGAAGAAGTTCTGACCACAATCGACAACAGTTTAAAACCGCACACCGCGCACCTTTTGCGCGAAGTTACCACAGAAGATATCGTTCGTCTGACGGAAATTAGAATTAAAAGAATTTCGCGTTTTGACCTCGATAAATTTAAAGAAAACATTCTTGCGCTCGAAGGAAAAATAGAGCAGGTAAAATATGATCTGGAACATTTAATTCCATATTCCATCGCGTATTACACCAATATTTTGAAGAAATACGGCAAAGGAAAAGAGCGGAAAACTGAACTCAGAATTTTCGATACCATCGACGCGACAAAAGTTGCCGTAGCGAACGAAAAGTTCTACGTAAACCGTGAAGAAGGATTTGTAGGAACTTCGCTAAGAAAAGATGAATATCTTTTCGATTGTTCAGACATTGATGACATTATCACTTTCCAGAAAGACGGAACGATGAAAGTGGTGAAAGTGGAAGCGAAAACTTTTATCGGAAAAAATATTGAACACGTTGCGGTTTGGAAGAAAAACGACAAGCGCACGGTGTACAATATGATTTACCGCGAAAGCAAAGACGGCCCGTACTACATGAAAAGATTTTCGGTGACGGGTGTTACGCGAAACACTGATTACAAATTGGCGTCCGATAAAAAAGGCGCTGAAATGCTTTATTTTTCAGCAAATCCGAATGGTGAAGCGGAAAAAGTAAGCGTAATTTTAAAATCAAATGCGAGAGTTCGGAAAAATAAAATTGATATTGATTTTTCTGATTTAGCCATTAAAGGCCGTGATTCAAAAGGAAATTTGGTTACGAAATATCCGGTTAAGAAAGTAGATTTAAAGGAGGAAGGTCATTCGACTTTAGCGCCGCGTAAAATTTGGTTTGATGAAACCGTGCGCCGCTTAAATGCAGACGCGCGCGGAACTTTGCTGGGAACTTTTAAAGGTGATGATAAGATTTTAACCATCAATGCCGAAGGTGATGCTAAACTGGTGAGTTTTGATCTAAGCAACCGTTTCGATGGTGAATATCTCGTCTTCGAAAAATGGAAACCAGAACAGGCGATTACCTGTATATATTTTGACGGCGAAAAGCAAATTTATTTTATCAAAAGATTCTTGTTGGAAAACACTTTGAATGTTCAGCATTTTATGCCTTCAGAGCACCCAAAATCTTTTATCGAAAATATCATCGTTTCGGACAATGCGACAGCGGAGATTATTTTTGCTAAAGATAAAGGCAAGGAGCGTGAGCCGGAAGTCGTGAATATCGACCAGTTTATCTCAATTAAAGGAATTAAAGCACAGGGCAACCAATTTATAAAAGATAAGGTAAAAACCATCAACATTACAGTCCCTGAAGTGGTAGAGGAAGAAAATGAACATTTTGATGTGGTGGAATCTACCGAAGGTCATATCAGTTTTATCGATGAAGATGTAAAGGACGAAGATTTTCCGGAAGAAGGAACCATTGGTGATCTCTTCGATTTTCCCGAGTAAAACGAGGTTTTTTTTAAAAATTCAACCAAAATATAAAATAAAAAAAATCGCTGTTAAACAGCGATTTTTTTTATTTAGAATGGATAACCGAAGGCAAAGTTCAGCACCGGTTTCAGCGGTTGCCATTTGTTGATGACCCAGCGGTCGCCCACCGGCCGGTTGGGATCGTACACTTTATAAGCCGCGTCCAAACGAAGCGTAATGTATGCGACATTGATGCGGACACCAACTCCCGTTCCGACGCCCATCTGCGAAAGAAATTTATTGAACTTAAATGCATCACCAAAACCATTATCCTTTAAACTCCAGATGTTACCGGCATCTACAAAGGCTGCGCCTTCAAACATTTCAGTAAACGGCATGCGGTATTCCACATTTGTCGTAAGTTTTACATTGTCCATAATATAAGCGCGCACTTTTTTATCGAGTTGAGAATCCGCAGGGCCTAAACCTCCGAAAACCCGCCACGCACGGATGTCGTTGGAACCACCATTAAAATAAGAACGCACAAATGGCATCGTGTCCGAATTTCCGTACGGAATTCCGACGCCGATAAACTGGCGAAGCGCCAAAGTATGTTTATCATTAAAAAAGGTGAAATACTTTCGAACATCAAAATCAAACTTCACAAACTGTGAAAACGGAATGTTAAAGGCTTTTTTGGTAGGTTCTGCCAGCACCCCGTCTTCCTGAGGTTTTCTAGTGAAAAGTCCGAGCGCATTTCCTGCCACCTCAAATTTAGCATTGACGTAAAAAGGATTGTGACGGTCTTTTTTCCCGATTTCATTATAAATAAAATTATAAATCATCGAGGAGATTAAAATATTCTGTGTCTGCCGGTCTTTATTAATCAACGATTGCCGAAATGTATTGAAATCGTTCATCTGATCTTCGGTGAGACTACTTTGAAATGCTGCATCATCTACAATGGTGGAGGAAAGCTGGTCGGAAGAAATTCGACCTTCGATAAAATCATTATAAAGCTGCGGCGAATAAAGCTGGAAAATTTCATTTCTCACTTCAGCATCGCGGGGAAAATAATCGTAGTAGCGATCCTTATTTCGGGTGAAACTTAATTGGGTGTTGAAAATGGAAAGCCGATGAGAAACGATATCGTTTACATTTGCAAAATAATTCAAGCCTGCATTGAAACCAACTCTGCCCAAACCGATATTATCCTGAACGCTGGCGCCCAAAATTACAGATGAAGTGGGAGAGTAGCGCTTGGGAATAAGCTTCCAGGTTTTAAAAGGCATCAGTAAACGCGGAACATTTAACGCAGCCTGCGCTGAAACTTCATAAGCTAAAGCACGCTTGTCATTTTTTTTCGGACTTACCACGGAGCCAAAAATTCCGGAAACACTGGTTGTAAGGTTTTCCGCACCGCCAAAAATATTTCTAGTCGTAAAATCCACAGACGGCGAAATACCGAAATTTAAAATCTGAGAATAATTGATGTCGGTAGCAATTTTTAAATCGAATTTCGGTAATGGCGCAAGGTAATAACTGACGTCTAAAACGCTGTCGTTTTCCTTCCGCAAAATTTCATCATATTTAATAATGCTGAAATTGTTCATCGAGGCGATATTTCTTTTGGTAAGATCCAGATTTTTTTGGTCATAAATCTCGCCTTTTTTCAGAATTATCGGTCGCCACAAAGACATGGTTTTGTACTGATTATCCAGTTTGTAAAAGTTGATGCCTAAAAGCGAATCTTTTTCAGTATCAACCGTGTCTGCGACTTTTTCCAGAACGTGTACTTTAATGTCACCGATGGTTGTAAGCTTGTACGGAGAATCGGTGCTGTCTTTGTGAATATCCATTGTGAGCGGCACATTCTTGCGGCTTTGTAGCGTGTCTGCGGTAAAATAAATTTCCTCGTTGGAATTATTGAATTTATAGTACCCAACGCTTTTCATCAAATCATTTATGCGTTTTACCTCCTGTTCCAACTCCTCCTGATCTAAAATTTTATTCCCGCGAACCAGAGTTTTTTCCAGATTTTGTTCGTACACATTTTTGATGGCCGGGTCGGGGATGTTGTAATAATAATCGCTGATGTAGGTGGGATCACGGTGCGTAATGAGATAATTAACCTTTGCTTTTTTCGCCGCCGAATCCAGGTCGTGACTGAATTTCACATCGGTGTCCCAATAACCGCGATACACCAGATATTTCCGGATCGAGTTGGCACTTTCTTCAGTTTTCCCCTGATCTAAAATGACGGGAGGCTGGCCAATATTGTGCAAAAATCTTTCAAAAAAGAGACTTTTTCCGACGTATTCCGGATGATTGTATTTGATGAAAAGCGAATCCCTAAGATCCTGGTCGCGCGCTTCCGCGGGGTAGGTCATATATTCGGTAAGGATGGAATCATATTTCGGATTAGCTGCGTTGTACATCCACAAACCTACCGGAAAAAGAAAAAGCTGCTTTTTGTTGGGTTTTTGGCTGACATGTGATGAAATTTCATCTTTAAAAATTTTGCCGTCTTCAAAGATGTATTTGTTTTTTACCAAAAGATAATCTCCGTCGGGTACTTTTTTCGTGGTGCTGCACGCATATAAAAAAAGCACGGTCATTGCAGATGCGGTAAATAAGTAATACTTTTGAAAATATTTTGCTAAATGCTTACGGCCCATAAAATAAAAGTTTTTCAATCACTCGATAAAAGGAAGTTCAGACAAAAATACAATTTGTTTTTGGTTGAAGGTAATAAAACCATCAAAGAAATACCGGCTTCAAAGTTTAAAATCCAGGAAATTTTCTCGGTAAATCCCGAAGATTTAGAGCTGAAAAACGCTGAAATTTCAAAAATTACTGCCGTAGAGCTCCGAAAAATTAGTTTCCTCCAAAACCCCAAAGATTCAGTTGCCATTTGCGAAATTCCTGAAAATACACAACTTCCGCAAAGCGGTGTTCAGCTGGTTTTAGACGGAATTCAGGATCCGGGAAATCTCGGTACCATCATCCGTTTGGCAGACTGGTTTGGCATTTCGCAGATCATTTGCAGTGAAGACACCGCCGATTTTTACAATCCGAAAGTTATACAGGCGAGCATGGGTTCTTTTCTGCGCGTAAATATGGTGTATACCGACATTCAAAGTTATCTTCAACAAAGTCAAGCGCCGGCAATTGGGACCGACATGGTAGGCGAAAATCTATATGCCTGCGATTTTCCGGAAAATTTTAATCTTGTGCTCGGAAACGAAGGTAATGGAATTCGAGAAAAAACTGCCAAATTGCTCGAAAAAAATATTACCATACCACGTTTCGGAAGTTCGCAATCTACAGAAAGCCTGAATGTTGCCATGTCTGCCGGTATCATTTTAGGCCAGATATTCAGCAAAAAAAATTAGCCGTTAAACGACTATTTTTTTCCTAAATCAATTGCTCGAAGCTTGATGTAGTTTGTGCTTTTTGATATTCTTCCAGTTTTTCACGGATGAAACGCAGCGCGATTGGTGCGATATAAATCAGGGCCAAACCGATGAGTTTTTTCTTCCAGCTGGTGTCCTGCAAACTTTTTCTGGCAAAATTACCAATGAAGGTCACTGCGCCTATTTTCAGGGCATTTTCCACCACATTTACCGTTGCATCGCTGTTTGCAATGCCGGACAACGCGCTTTTGCTAAAGACGTTTTCCTTCACACTGTTGGAAATTTCTTTTACAATTTCATTGGTCTTTATCGAAACAGAAGTGTCGCCATCCTCAGTGGGAACTTCTTTCAGAAATTTATCGGTAAAACCGTGTGTAATCGCGCTCAGACTTTCTTTGGTATTTTCGAAAGTCAGCAAATCCTGCAAATCATCTACCTCTTTTTTCAGAAGCTGTTTTTTTTGCCGAAGTTCTTCTAAACTGTTATATTTTGCGCTCATTTTTACGAATTTATTAGTTTAATAATTTTATCTGCTACAGAATTGGTGATGGATTTTCTTGCCAGAAAGACCACAATTAATATCAGCAAATAAAAACCTGCCATAATAAGAATTCCGTAGGCATAATTTCCTATCCAATAACCGATAAGCAAACCCAAACCGACGTTGAAAAGAATGATAAAAAATAAAAATGCGATGGCTATGATGGAAAAAAATGCAATAGTCCCAACGGTTAGCGAGGACTTTTCTGTAGCCTCCATTTTGATAAGATCTATTTTCTTGGAGACGAATTCTTTGATAATTTCAACCATAATATTTTTTTTAAAGTTACAAAAAAAGGAACTTAAAATAAAGTTCCTTTTTAATTTAGGAAGAGATTGAGACCGATTACGATCTCATTCCACCTAATTCATTTTCTACGTCGCCTACAACATCTTTAGTTGTATTTACAGCCTGGTCTTTATATTTGTCATAACCATCCTTTACAGAAGAAACTACTTTATCAGCGGTTTCTTTCACCTGAGTGGAGATGTTGTCGTATTGGCTTTTAACTTTTCCGGAAACCTCGTCATAGCGTTCCATTGCTTTTTCCGAAACTCTGCCATATTGGTCAACCGCCTGGTCTTTCAATTCGTTGGCTTTCGTTTTAATTTTTCTTCTTGTTTCAGCACCTTCTTCCGGAGCGTAAAGCATACCTAATACCACACCTGCTGCTGCGCCAGCTAACAAACCTGCTAATACACTTGCTGAGTTACTACCTTTTTTCGACATTTTAGTTATTTTTTAATGTTAATAAATTTTACGTAAATGGCTCAAAAGCCATATCCAGTACGGTTGCAATTAATATACCAATCAAAAATGATGTCTCTTAAAATTTTGTTAAAATCAGGAAATATGCGAAAGAATTAAATCAATAGTCTCTTTCTTGGTTAAAGCTGTGTTGTCGATGACAATGGCGTCGTCTGCTTGTTTCAAAGGTGCCACTTCTCTTTCGCTGTCAATTCTGTCGCGTTCCACCAAGTTTTTTCTTACCGTGTCTTCATCGGTTTCAATTCCTAATTTCTGCAGCTCAAGAAATCGTCTTTTTGTGCGCTCATCGATGCTGGCGGTAAGGAAAAATTTGTAATCGGCGTTGGGAAGAATAATGGTTCCGATATCACGGCCATCCATAATAATACCGCCGTCTGCTGCAATTTTTCGCTGCTTTTCGAGCAAAAAATCCCGAACTTTCTTTTGGCGCGCAATTAAGCTCACGTGTTGCGAAACTTCATTGGCGCGGATTTCTTTTGAAATATCAGTGCCATTCAATAAAACGATCAGCTCGTCTTCAACCTGCTTAAATTCTAAAGTAATCTCATCAAACCTTTGAAAAAGATTTTCAAGGTTAATGCTGCCATCTTCCGAAATACAATTTTTTATAGCAAAATAGGTAATTCCACGGTAAAGTGCGCCAGTGTCCAGATGAACGATGCCCAACTGGTGCGCAATAATTTTAGAAATGGAACTTTTGCCGGTGGAAGAGTAGCCGTCGATGGCAATTACAGGTTTTCTCATTCCGCAAATTTCCTTAATTAATTTGAAATTAAAAAATATATGTTTGTATGGCGGAAAAAATATCAGATGTTAATTCTTACCTGCGGTTTCCGGCAACTTCAATCATATCCAGCGTAATGCCTAGCATGTTCATATTGGAAGCATTGTGGTAGCGAACATGTGCATAATCAAACCTAAAGCTGGAAATTTTGATGCCGAAGCCAGCAGAAAGTCCGGCGAAACTTCTTTGATCCAATACCGCCAGTTCATTCCCCCGTTTTATATTATAGCCCAATCGCAGATTAAAAGCTTGCTGCGGAAAAAGTTCGGCGCCCAGCGAAAAATGATCTGCAATTTTCCGGCTCCAGTTAATTTCCTGACCGTTATTGTTGAAGTCCTGTGAAATATTCAGTTTTTGAAGATCGTGCGCGGTAATCGTTAAAGCCACAGGAAATTCATCTAAAATTTTGGTGTAACCTAAATCCACCCGAAACGCGACATTTTCCCGCTCACCATTATAGGTTTTGAACTGATAGCCGAAATTCCGGAAAACCAACGCTAAAGTTTCTTTGCTTTGTTTGTTGTGATAAGTGATTCCGGCGTTTGCAACCACCGCCATCGAAGTATAATTGTCGATTTTCGAAGTCACAAAATTCGCGCTTCCACCGATGGTAAAATCTTCTTCAAACTGATATGCGTAGGACATACCTACAAGTGCATCCATCGCTGAAAAATTCCCGTTGATATTCGCGCTTTCATCCGTTCTGGGAATGTCACCATAATTAATGTAACGCGCGGTAAGCCCCACAAGATGACCATATTCCATATCGCGCACGTAGCTTAAAGTGCCGTATTGCGAACCGGCAAGGTAAGAGGAATAATTTACGGAAAGCATTTGATCCTGTTCTAAGCTCATCAAACCGGGATTTACCGCCGTGAAACCCACGTCAAAATCGCGCACTGAAACCGCATCGCCACCCAGTGCTGCCTGTCTGGCCGAAACCGGAACGTTCAGAAAAGGGTACACATTTGTACCTTCCTGCGCCGGTAAAATACCTGCTGAAAATAAGGCGGCAAAGAGAAGGTTTTTTTTCAAAGGCGTAATTCTATAACAAAAATAATCTATTGGGCTATTTTGCAAAAATAATCCTTTGTAAATATAAATCTATTAACGAGATAATTTGCGATTCCTTATATTTGCAGCATTAAAAAGTAATAAAGCAGTAAAAATGAAATACAACCGAATTCTACTTAAACTCAGTGGTGAAGCCCTGATGGGAGACCGACAATACGGAATTGATAATGATCGCCTTAAAGAATACGCCGCTGAAATAAAAAAAGTAACCGATTTGGGTTGCCAGGTGGCAATTGTTATCGGCGGGGGTAATATTTTCCGTGGGTTAGCGGGCGCTGCTTCGGGTATGGACAGAGTACAGGGAGATTATATGGGCATGCTTGCTACCGTAATTAACGGTATGGCGTTGCAGGGCGCTTTGGAAGATGTCGGGATTTTTACCCGCCTTCAAAGTGCGATTGAAATGGATAAAGTTGCTGAACCTTTTATTAAAAGAAAGGCCGTTCGCCATTTAGAAAAAGGCCGTGTGGTAATTTTCGGTGCAGGAACCGGAAACCCGTATTTTACCACCGACACCGCCGCTACTTTGCGCGCGATTGAAATCGATGCTGAAGTTATTTTAAAAGGAACACGTGTTGATGGAATTTACGATTCTGACCCGGAAAAAAACTCCGATGCAGTGAAATTTCATACCTTAACCTACGACGAAGTTTTTGAAAAAGACCTGAAAGTAATGGATATGACTGCTTTTACTTTGAGCCGCGAAAATAATTTGCCTATTATTGTATTTGATATGAATAAAGAGGGAAATTTATTGAAAGTCGTTCAGGGTGAAAATGTGGGAACTTTAGTAAATTTGGAGCGCGTAGTGTAATTGTAACCTCAGTATTACTTTAGAAATAAAAAAATAATGGAAGATTTAGAACTCATTGCCGGCATGACCAAACAGGAAATGGATGCGGCACTTAAACATTTGGACCATGCTTTTCAGAAAATCCGCGCCGGACGTGCTTCTACGACCATGGTACAGGACGTGATGGTGGAATATTACGGTGCACCAACGCCGCTAAACCAGGTAGCGAATGTGATGGTCCCAGACGCGATGACCATTTCTATCCAGCCGTGGGACAAAACAGCTTTGGGACCCATTCAAAAAGCAATTGTAAATTCCAACCTTGGGTTTGCGCCGTCCAACAATGGTGAAAATATCATTTTAAATGTTCCGCCTTTGACGGAAGAACGCCGACGTGAGCTGGCAAAACAGGCAAAAGCCGAAACCGAAGCCACCAAAGTTACCGTGAGAAACGCGCGCCAGGAAGGCATGAAAGATTTGCGAAAACTGGAAGGTGTTTCTGAAGATTTAATTAAAAATGAAGAAGCAAAAATTCAGGAGCTTACCGATAAATACGTGAAAATGTGCGATGATGCCTTGAAGGTAAAAGAAGCAGAAATCATGAAGGTTTAATGAAAACCAAATATATTATAAAAGCCGTTTCAACTGAAGCGGCTTTTTTTTGGAATTGCTAAAAACGAAAAAAATGCTGTTTTAGCAGCTATTTTTCTGCAAAGCTGAAAATTGCACCCAGCTTGATTTTGGAATAACCGTTCGATTTTATTTTCGAAGCATTGATCATCGCCTGTGCTAAAGTTGACGTTGGTAAAGGTTTTTGGCTTTTCAGCAATCCCAGAGAATTAAAAAATTTTACCGTTTTAGCGCCCAGAATTTCCGCCGGTCTTTCAGAGTTATTGCGGTCGAGCATGCCGGGTTGAAAAATGGTGAGTTTTTCAAAATGCAAATCTTTAATTTTCTGCTCAAGTTCACCTTTCATCCGGGAATAAAAAATGTTCGATTTTGCATTTGCGCCGTAGGAAGAAACCAGAATAAAATCTTCAACGCCGTTTTCTTTCGCGTTTTTTGCAAAATTATATTGGTACTCCACATCAATTTTATACTGATTTTCTTTGCTTCCGGCCGCTTTTAAAGTGGTGCCCAGACAGGAAAAAGCCACATCACCAATAATTAAATTTTTCCAGGTTTCGGGCTGCTCAAAATTCACCACGTGAATTTTCACCTTTTCGCTGTTCAGTTCTAAAGGTTTTCGCACAAACAAATGAACTTCAGAAAAACTATCGTCATTAAGTAAAAGTTGAACTAAATCTTTCCCAGTTGCGCCGGTTGCGCCGATGACCAATGCTTTCATAATTTTTATTAAAATATGCAGGAAAAATTCCCCCTTAAATATAGTAATTTTGGTAAAATAAAAATCGAGATGGAAGTCACTGAAATTTTAGCTCATTGCCAGAAGAAAAAGGGAGTGGAAGAAACTTTTCCTTTTAATCCGGAAGCGTTGGTTTTAAAAGTTGGCGGTAAAATGTTTATGCTGATCGCTTTGGAAAGTCAACCTTTGACAATTTCGCTAAAAACCAATCCGGAATGGAGTGCGGAACTGCGCGAAAAACATCCGCAAATTACCGGCGCTTATCACATGAACAAAACGCATTGGAATTCTGTGGTCTGCGAAGGTTTGAAAAAAGAACTAATTTTAGAAATGATCGATCATTCTTACGATCTGGTATTTTCGTCGCTGACGAAAAACCAAAAAAATGCAGTAAATAACAGCTGATTTTTTTTAACTGAAAAAATTACCGCTTAAAACGGCAAATTTTTTAATTTTTCTAAATGGAAGATTCGGCAGTGTAGAAATCTTCGGTTCGCTTTTTATCGTCGTCGAGTTTTTCGATGAGTTTTTCCAGACTTTCAAATTTTATTTCATCGTGAAGAAATTCACGGAACGCAACCGTAATTTCTTTGCCATAAATATCTTCATCAAAATCCAGAATATAAACTTCCACCGTTTTTTCAGTTCCGCCAACAGTAGGATTGGTGCCGATGCTCAGCATTCCTTTATATTGATCGCCGTTTAGAAAAACATCGGTGATATAAGCGCCTTTCTTCGGCAATAATTTCAGGTTTTGAACTTCAATATTCGCGGTTGGATAGCCGATGGTTTTGCCGATTTTTTTGCCGTGAACTACTTTTCCGGAGACGGGATAGTGGTAACCCAACATCAAATTGGCTTCTTCTATATCACCTTTAAGCAACGCGTTTCTAACTTTTGTAGATGAAATATGCTGGTTATGAATATTTACGGCTTCCATTTTTTCCACTTCGAAACCGAGCTCCGACGCTAATTTTTCAAGCAGCTCAAAATTTCCGCTCCGGTCTTTACCAAAAACGTGGTCGTAGCCCACGATCAAATATTTAATTTGAAGTTTTTCCACCAAGATCTGCCGAACAAATTCTTCGCCGGTAAGATTTCTGAAATCCTGATCAAATTCCTTCAAAAAAAGATTTTCAACGCCGAACTTTTCGAGCAGCTGCGATTTTTCTGAAAGTGTGTTTAATAATTTTAAATCATCTTCAGGCTTAAAAATCAGTCGCGGATGCGGCCAGAAAGTGAGAATTCCACTCTCCAGGTTTTTTGCTTTTGCAACGGTATTCAGCTGCTTTATAATGCTTTGATGACCGCGGTGCACGCCATCAAACATGCCAATAGAAAGTGCTAAAGAAGAATGGGAGGAAGAACGCTCGAAATTTTCGTATATTTTCACCGGAAGTTCATTAAAAATGATAGAAATTACCTGCTAAAAGCGGCAATTTTTACTTTGTGCAAATATGACAAAAATCTTCTTTTAAACCAATTGCGAATTTGCGAATATTCATTATATTTGCACACACGAAAAAAATCAGCAATGGCAAACCAAATTAAAGGAAAAATTTCTCAAATTATTGGCCCCGTAATCGACGTATTATTTACTGATGCGGCAGAACTTCCCAGCATTTATGATGCTTTGGAAATTACAAAGACAGACGGTACTAAAGTAATTCTTGAGGTAGAACAACATATCGGTGAAGATTCTGTAAGATGTATCGCAATGGATGCGACAGACGGTTTACAGAGAGGTCAGGATGTAATTGCACACGGCCGACAAATCACAATGCCTACCGGCGACGCTGTTTATGGCCGCTTGTTTAATGTTGTTGGTGATGCCATCGATGGTATTCAGGAAGTTTCTAAAGAAAACGGTTTACCAATTCACAGAGAAGCTCCGAAATTTGACCAGTTAACGACTTCTGCAGAAGTACTTTTCACCGGAATTAAAGTAATTGACCTTGTTGAGCCTTATTCTAAAGGTGGTAAAATCGGTTTGTTCGGTGGAGCAGGTGTTGGTAAAACAGTATTGATCCAGGAATTAATTAATAATATTGCGAAAGGTCACGGTGGACTTTCGGTTTTCGCCGGTGTTGGTGAAAGAACCCGTGAAGGAAACGACCTTTTGAGAGAGATGCTGGAATCCGGCATTATTAAATACGGTGATGAGTTCATGCACTCCATGGAAAACGGAGGTTGGGATTTATCCAAAATCGATTTGGAGCAAATGAAAGATTCTAAATGTACTTTCGTTTTCGGCCAGATGAACGAGCCACCTGGAGCAAGAGCACGTGTTGCTTTGTCCGGTCTTACAATCGCAGAATATTTCCGTGATGGTGATGGACAAGGTCAGGGTAGAGACGTCTTGTTCTTCGTTGATAACATCTTCCGTTTTACACAGGCTGGTTCCGAGGTGTCTGCACTTTTAGGACGTATGCCGTCTGCGGTAGGTTACCAACCGACTTTGGCTTCAGAAATGGGGGCGATGCAGGAGCGTATTACTTCAACTAAAAACGGTTCCATTACTTCAGTTCAGGCGATTTACGTACCTGCGGATGATTTAACGGATCCGGCACCGGCAACAACTTTTGCCCACTTGGATGCAACTACCGTATTAGATAGAAAAATTGCTTCCTTAGGTATTTATCCGGCGGTTGATCCATTGGCTTCAACTTCCAGAATTTTGACTCCGGAAATCTTGGGTGACGATCACTACGACTGTGCACAAAGAGTTAAAGAAATTCTTCAAAAATACAAAGCATTGCAGGATATCATCGCGATCCTTGGTATGGAAGAACTTTCTGAAGAAGATAAATTATCGGTTTACAGAGCTAGAAAAGTACAGCGTTTCTTATCTCAACCTTTCCACGTTGCAGAGCAATTTACCGGGTTGAAAGGAGTTTTGGTTGATATTAAAGACACCATCAAAGGATTTAACATGATCATCGACGGTGAGTTAGATCATTTACCTGAAGCTGCTTTTAACCTTAAAGGTACCATCGAAGAAGCAATCGAAGCAGGTGAAAAAATGTTAGCGGAAAACGCGTAAGAAGAACCAAGATGAAAGAATAAAGAGCAAAGATTTTTAACCGAAAATCTAGCATCTAACTTCTGGCATCTAACATCTAATTGAAAATGAATATTAAAATTTTAACTCCGGAGTTCGTAGTTTTTGAAGGTGAAGTAAAATCGGTTTTACTGCCGGGTAAAAGCGGGGATTTTCATATTATGAAAGATCACGCCGCGATTGTTGCTTCCTTGAACGGTGGTAAAGTTAAAGTATATACCAACGATATTCCGGAGCAGTTTGCAAATCATTTTACACGCGAAAGCGGTAGCGAGACTGTGTTTTCGTTTCCAATTAAAAGTGGAGTGGTTGAATACAGCAACAATAAAGGAATTATTCTAGCCGAATAATTAACCTTACAAATAAAAAAAGTCCCGTTCTGAAAAGAGCGGGATTTTTTTGCTATAAATGGACATAAAAAATCGACTAAAATTTGGGCAAAGTTGGGCAGAATTTTAAAGTGGTTAACAGCGTAATTTTGCATGATAGAAGTAGAACTATTATGAGAAAGATTTATGTATCGAAATTACTTTTTAATCTGATAAAAGCTTGTGAGATCGCAAATGAACGGGATAATCCCGTGGATACACAAACGCAGCCATACTTATCTGAGCACAGAAAAATTGCCGCACTAACCAACACCATGTGTGATATCGATCAAGTGCTTAAGGATTGTGAAAACTACATAGACAAATATGTTGACGTTGTGCAGACTAAGGAAGAAAGTGTTCATACGCACGATTTTTCAGAATATTCAGCCTTAATTGAAAATGGGCGAGAACTGGCAAAAAATTTAAAAAAAGCAAAAAGTAGAAGTCAGTTATCTTTCACGCAGGCGAAAAAACTGCAACAAATCCAGGCCAAGTTAGCAGAAGCTATGGATAAAAGATATAATTAATTATTTTCTTTTTTTTTACCAATTTAGCCCTCAACCGTCCACCGACGCTTTTTAGTCACCAGGTCGCATTATTTAGCTACCGATAGAATAAACGCAGACAAAATTCCCAGCGAAATTCCGATCTTTTGGTAACGGCTTAAACTTTCCTTATGATAAAACTTCGAAATAAGCAAACCTAGTACAGGTTCTATCAATCCAATAATTGCGAAAAGGATGATGCTCATATTCGCGAGTGCAAAATTCAGACAAAAGGTGCCTAAAGTGCCCAAAAAAATTAAAAGTCCGATTTCTTTTTTCGTCGTTGGGGTTATATTTTTAAAATCAATTTTGGTGGGATTCACCAAAAATAAAATACAGCTCAACGTACATACTGTAAATTCCAAAACAGCGCAGAAAAGCACCGGGCCAAGCTTATCGATAAAAGGCACGTAAAAATAAGCGGTTGACCAGAATATTTTTGCCAAAACAGTGTAAAGCAGACCTTTTGATAAAAACGATCTTTTACTCGTTCTACCGGACATTTCAATAAGTGAAACACCGATAAGAACCACGATGCACAAAAATATTTTCAGCGCAGAAATTTCTTCTCCGTAAAAAAAATATCCTGCAGCAACTCCTATGATTAAACCAATTTTTCCAAAACCAATGGTGTTGGAGACCTGCGTGTGCTTCATGGATTGCAGAAAGAAGAAAAGCCCAAAATAATTTACCGCGCAGATTCCGGCAGTTTGCACCAAATCGATCCACGTAAATTGAGTTGTAGGAATAATCTGAAGTCCCGTAAGCACGAAATAACTGGCTAAAAAAATCAGAAAGCAACATATGCTACGGATAATAATCAGCGGTAGAGTCCCTAATTCGTTACGAGGATTTTTCCACAGTACATTTGTGGTTCCATAACTTATATGGCCCAGAATGGTAATTAAAATTGCTAGCACAAAAATTTATTTAGAAAGGTGAATTGCGTTTTTCGGATGAGTAGCTCCAATCTCTGCTTAAAGTCCTCCCGCTTTGGATACAGTTGCAGACCCAAACGATAGTACTGTAACTCAAAGTAAATTTTGGTGTCAAACGGAAAATTTTTACCATCACTAATATCGATGGGCAAACTGTCAAAAATAGCCATCGAATCGCTTTTTTTACCAAGATAGAAAAGTGTAATGGCTCGCGTTATCTTGTACAGGTAAGTGTTCGCCTGCAGGTGAGGGTTTTCTTCCGCAAATTTCCTCAGCTCTTTTTCCGTCGGAATTTTATCAAAATAAGCATCCGCCTGCTCATGACGTTGCAGAGCATTCAGCCCACTACTTACATAGGTGCGGAAAATAAGCTGGTCTGCAAATAAAATTCCGCCTTTTTCGGGCAAATTTTTTAATATATAACCGCCGCTGATTTTCTCACCGGCGCTTTTCTGTTCTTGCAAAAACATATAAAAATATTTTGCAATGGTGTATCTGGCTTCCGGAAAACACATGTAAACCTCGTTTTCTTTCCGCATTTTTACCACCTGCTGTTCAATTTTTTTCATTAAATCAGAAGCGTCCTCCAGCGTCAGGTTTTCAGACATAAACCTGCCATAAAAAACAAAAGAATACGCAAAAACTTTGATGTGCGCATCTTTCGTAATTTTTACCAGTTTAAGCAATGCATCCTGATATTCTTTTTGTGCTGCTTTTTCGTAAAATGGGTGCCAGGCTAGAACGTATTCCAGCGCCTCCTCGTTTTCTGCAAAACGCTTGATGAATTCCTGCAGATTTTTAGGGTTCGAAAGTATTTTCTCTGCGAAATAAAAGTTTGCTTTTTGGAAAATCCGGTCGTTTAGCCGAGTTCCTTCACCTTTAACAAGTCCGTAATAAATATCAAGCAATTCGAAATCCAGCGAGACTTCTGCCTTTTCAAAACTGTCACAGAAATCCTGAAAGTCGCGATAGCCTAATCTCGCTGAAATTAAATTGAGCGTTGAAAGCCGCAACTGGCTGTCGTTCTTTATTTTACCCAAAAATCTCCGCAAAGAATTCTTAGAAACACCAATATTCCCCGCAAGGTTTTCCAACCCTTTTGTGGTTGAAATATTACTGAAATAAACTTTTTCGAACTCCTTTCGTAAGTTATTGATCATGTTGCAAATTAGCTTATTTTCTAATTATGCTGCAAGTATTATGGGCAAATTTGGGCAAAAATTCACACCAAATAAGGACTTATCTTTGTCATATCTAAAAAACACATCATTATATAAGCAAAAACCCTGTTCAGTTTCGAGCAGGGTTTTTGTGTTTGAGGCTTTCAAAAAAAAATCGGCCTTAAAACGGTCTTTTTTTCAATTATTCTTATGATTTTAAATCATGATATTTTGCTATTGAATTTGATTTTATTTTTTTTGAAAATTTACCTTTAAAGCGGCCTATTTTTTAAATATTTTTATAGGCTTAAAATCACTCCGTTTTCCTTCAACTGCTGCATCGGTTTTGAAAACCAGAACAATTCGAAATTCTCAAAGTATTCTTCGAAATTATTTTTTAGCTGCTGTAAGGTCATTTTTTTCGGATTTTCTGTGGAGTTTTCTTCGAAGATTTTCAGCAGCCACTGGGCCTGATTTTTCTCCAAATCTATCTTTACAATATTTGTTTTCAGGTGGAAAGTCAATCTTGTAAAAAACGTAATATTTCCTTTTTTGTTTTTTTCAAAGTCTTCAGCCAGCACATTTTTCACCAAAAAAACGAGTTTTGAATTTCCTTTAAAAGCAAAATTTTCCTCTTCCAAAAGACAATCATGAATATAATCCGGATGAATTGTGGTTTTCGGCGTTTTAAAATCGAACCATTCTTTGAGCGGTAAATCGAAATTAATTCCGTGCATATAATTGAAAAGCGATTTCTTTAAACCAAAACTGAATTTATTGTGATCAATTCCGGATTCGTCGATAAAATCAACATCGTTGTGCGCAAAGTGAATTTCTTTTTTTACCGGCTGTACGCTATATTTTTCCGGATTTTGCCCGATCGGTGAATGCGCAGTCAGCGAAAACTGATGCCAAAAACCGCTTTGCACAATTCCCATTTCAAAAAGTTGTCTCACCATTTCCAGAGAATCGATGGTTTCCTGCTCCGTCTGCGTCGGAAAACCGTACATCAAATAGGAGTGAACCATCACGCCAGCTTCCGTAAAATTTCTGGTAACTTTCGCCACCTGATCTACCGAAACACCTTTGTCAATCAGTTTCAGCAAACGGTCACCGGCAACTTCCAAACCTCCGGAAACAGCAACTAAACCGGACATTCTAAGTAAGAAGCATAAATCTTTACTGAAGCTTTTTTCAAACCGAATATTGGTCCACCAGGTGACGACTAAATTCCGTCTCAAAATTTCCAGCGCTACTTCCCGCATCAAGGCCGGTGGTGCCGCTTCATCCACGAAATGAAAACCGTTTTCGCCCGTTTGTTCAATCAATGCGTCCATGCGGTCGACCAGAATTTTTGCTGCAACAGGTTCGTAAAGTTTTACGTAATCCAGCGAAATGTCGCAAAAGGTGCATTTGCCCCAATAGCAGCCATGTGCCATGGTGAGCTTATTCCAACGGCCGTCGCTCCAAAGGCTGTGCATAGGATTGGCGATTTCGATTACCGAAATGTATTTGTTTAAAAACAAATCGCTGTAATCTGGCGTGCCGACAAAAGCCTGGCGATAATCGTTTTTTAAAGTATTGTTTTTGTAAGTGACCGCTCCGTTTTCCAAGACAAAAGTTCTTTTAAATTCGCCTTCAGAAATACTTGTCCCGGAAATTACATTTTGAAAAACCAGTTCCAGCGGCAGTTCGCCGTCGTCCAAAGTGATGAAATCAAAAAATTCAAAAACGCGTGGATCTTTCAGTTCCCGCAGTTCAGTATTCGGAAAACCGCCGCCCATCACAATTTTTAACTCCGGAAAATTTGCTTTAATCCATTGCGCACACTTAAAGGCTGAATATAAATTACCTGGAAAAGGCACGGAAAAACACACAAGTTTAGGCTGGAAAATCTGCACTTTTTGCGCCAATAATTTTAAAGTAAAATCGTCGGTAAAAGTTTGTGGCGAATTTAATTTTAAGTAAAGTTCGTCGAAAGAATTTGCGCTTTGCCCGATACGTTCCGCATATCTGCTGAAACCGAAATCCGCATCGATATTCTCTACAATATAATCTGAAATATCTTCCAGATACAAAGTCGCCAGATGTTTTGCTTTGTCTTGCAAGCCCATGTTTCCGAAGGCAAATTCCATATCATCAAGCTGGTTAAAACGCGAACCTTCCGGCAAAAAGTTCATGGTGCAAATCTGCCGCGCCAGCGTCGGATTATGGTTTTGAAGAAAAAGCACAACCTGATCAATGGTTTTAATGTATTCTTCACGAAGTGAAAAAATTCGCCGCGAATTGTCCGAAATTTTATTTACTTCAATTTCTTTCTCAAAGATTTTTTCCAGCCCATTTTGTGAAAAAATTTCCAAAATCACTTCGATTCCCAAATCCACCTGATGGCTTGAAATATTTTTCGTATTCAAAAAGCCTTTGATATAAGCAGTCGCCGGATACGGCGTATTCAGTTGGGTAAATGGGGGAGTGATGAGGAGCAGATCTTTCAAGCGCGTTCTTTTTGCAAATTTATTTTAAATCTTTGGAATTCGGCCAATTAGCACAAAATTCAACAAAAAACCACCGGAAATTTTCGGCGGCTTTTGAGTGTTTTTTTTGGTTTTTACAAATCAAAATCTCCGGCAGCTTCCGGCTGGTAAATTACTTCATCGATGACAATCTTGGTCATTCCGGACGGAATCAACCAATCGATTTCATCACCAACTTTATAACCGATCAAAGCCGAGGCTACGGCAGAAAAAATGGAAATTTTCTTCTGTTTTAAATCCGCATCAGCAGGATAAACCAACTGAAATTCCATATTGGTTTTGTTATTCTGAAAGTGAATTTTCACAATGGAATTCATGGTCACTACATCTTTATCGATTTCTGCCTGATCGACAATTTTCGCTGATTTCAGCTCCGCCATCAGCTTTTCTGCTTCTTCCTTTTTAATGCTGTTCCGGGCTTTCGCTTCCGTCAGGCTGCGGTTAATTCTGTTATAATCCTGCTTGGTAATGATCACTTGCTTCATAATGAAATGCGTTTTTTATGTAAAAAAACCGCCTGAATTTTTCAGGCGGTTTATATAGAAATAAATCTGAAAAATTCTTAGCTGTTTTTGAACTGAAGGTTTTGCTCTTCCAGTAATTTTTGCTCCTGTTTTTTGTAGAAACCGGAAACTAATTTTTCGTGAATCGCTTCGAACGCGGCCAAAGTTTCATTGATTTCAGAATCTGTGTGTGAAGCGGTTGGAATCAAACGCAGCAAAATCATTCCTTTCGGAATTACCGGATAGATGACAACGGAAGTAAAAATTCCGAAGTTTTCTCTTAAATCACGTGAAAGCAAAGTAGCTTCAACGGTTGAACCTTCCATCATCACCGGCGTTACACAGGTGTTGGAATTTCCTAAATTGAAACCTCTTTCTTTCAACCCATTCTGTAATTTATGAACATTTTCCCACAATTTTGCTTTGATTTCCGGGCGGGAACGCAATAATTCGAATCTTTTCAAACCACCGATTACCATTGGCATGGTTAAGGATTTCGCGAAAACCTGCGAACGTAAATTGTATTTTAAAATTCTGATGATGTCTGCATCCGCCGCGATAAACGCCCCGAAACCAGCCATTGATTTTGCAAAAGTTGAGAAATACACATCGATCTGATCCTGGCAACCTTGCTCTTCACCAGCGCCCGCGCCGGTTTTTCCTAAAGTTCCGAAACCGTGTGCATCATCAACCAAAAGTCGGAAATTAAATTTGCTCTTTAATTCACAAATTTCCTTCAATTTCCCCTGCATACCTCGCATCCCGAAAACACCTTCAGTAATCACCAAAATTCCACCACCTTGCTCTTCGGCAACTTTGGTTGCTCTAACAAGGTTTTTTTCCAAACTGGCGATATCGTTGTGCTTGTAGGTAAAGCTTTTTCCTAAATGAAGTCTGACACCGTCCACGATACACGCGTGAGAATCGGAATCATATACGATCACATCATGACGGCCAACCAACGCATCAATGGTAGAAACCATTCCCTGATATCCGAAGTTGAGAAGGTAAGCGGCTTCTTTGTTTACAAATTCTGCTAATTCTTTTTCCAGTTGCTGGTGTTGTTCTGTTTCGCCGGACATGGCGCGCGCGCCCATTGGATAAAACATTCCGTATTCTGCGGCAGCTTTCGCGTCGGCTTCTAAAACTTCCGGATGGTTGCAAAGTCCTAAATAATCGTTTGCGCTCCAGAAAATAACTTCACGTCCCTGAAATCTCATTCGCGGACCAATAGGACCTTCTAATTTTGGAAAAACAAAGTATCCTTCTGCATAGTCTGCAAACTGGCCTAATGGACCGGGATTTTCTCTAAGACGCTGGAAAATATCTGTCATTATTTTTTATTATTTTAAAGTAGTAAAGTTAATTAAATTAAAGTAAAAAAACCTTCTGTACAACGACAAAAAGGTTTAATAATCATGCTATGCAGAGGATAATTTATTTAATGATTTCTGTTTTATACACTTCGTCGTAGTTGTGTACACAATTGTTAACAAATCCCTGTTCTGCCATCCATTCATCGCTATAAACTTTAGTGATATAGCGCGAACCGTGATCCGGAAAAATTGCCACGATTAGGTCGGTATTTTTAAACGGATGCGCATTTGCATATTGCAGAAGACCTTGGGTTACGGCGCCAGTCGTATAACCGCCCATAATGGCTTCTTTCAAAGCGATTTCCCGGGTTCTGTATGCAGACATTTCATCATTCACACGCACAAATTCATCAATTTTATCGAAAAGCAAAGCGCCGGGAATTAAGTTTTTTCCCATGCCTTCAATTTGATAAGGATGAATATCTTCCTTGTGAATTTCGCCGGTTTCGTGAAAACTTTTTAAAATAGATCCTGAAGCGTCAACACCAATAACTTTAATGCCCGGGTTTTTCTCCTTTAGAAACTTTGCGGAGCCCGAAAGCGTACCACCAGTTCCGGTACAGGCGAAGAGATGCGTAATTTTACCTTCGGTTTGTTCCCATATTTCAGGCCCGGTGGTGCGGTAATGTGCATCAATATTCAGTTCGTTGAAATATTGGTTGATGTAAATGGAATTGGGTGTTTCTGCCGCAATTCTTTTTGCAACTTCATAATAAGAGCGCGGATCGTCTGCAGCAACGTTCGCCGGGCAAATATAAACCGTGGCGCCCAAAGCTTTTAAATAAGCGATTTTTTCTTTTTTCGTCTTGTCGCTTACCGCAAGTATGCATTTGTACCCTTTAATGATACAAACCATCGCGATGGAAAAGCCGGTATTGCCGGAAGTGGTTTCAACAACAGTGGAACCTGGTTTTAAAAGGCCTTTTTTTTCAGCTGCTTCAATGATGTGAAAAGCGATGCGGTCTTTGGTGGAATGTCCGGGATTGTATGACTCCAGTTTCGCGTAAACGGTCGCGGGAATATCCTTTGTAACCTTATTAAGTTTTACCAAAGGCGTATTACCGATTAAACCCAGAATATTATCGTAAACATTAGTCATGACACTTCTTTTTCTCTATAAAATCGACTGCAAAAATACTAAAAAATTAATAACTTAACAATTTCTGCACAGGTTTGTCACTTTCGCGCATGGTAAAATCGTATATCCTCAAATGTAATTCGCTGCAGTTAAGTGGGTCACAAAAATTAATCGCAGGTTTAAATTTTGTTAAAAACATGAGATAATAAGTTAAAAACGCTATTTTCGCAAGATTGAAAATTAACTATGAAAAATTGGTCCTTTAAACAATGGAATACCGTAATCGGATGGGTTGTTTTTACTATTGCATTTTTTACTTACCTCTCTACAATTGAACCCAATTTCAGTTTTTGGGACACCGGCGAATATATTTCTTCTGCGGTAAAGCTGGAAGTTACGCACGCGCCGGGCGCCGCTCTTTTCCAGATTGTGGGAGCCGTAGCCGCCATGTTTGCCTTCGGTAATGTAGAAAATTATTCGGTGGTTATTAATGCGATGTCGGCTTTATTCAGTGCTTTTACGATACTTTTTTTGTTTTGGATCATCACGCATCTGGTACGAAGATTATTACACAAAGAATTCAGTGATGTCACCAAACATCAGGAAATTTCGATATTATTTGCGGGCGTCATCGGGGCACTGGCGTTTACTTTTTCAGACACATTTTGGTTTTCCGCGGTAGAAGGCGAGGTTTATTCCATGGCGACGATGTTTATCGCACTTTTGGTGTGGCTCATCACCAAATGGGAAAACGAATACCACGCGCCGGATAATGAGCGTTGGATTATTTTAATTTTCTTTGTCATCGGTCTTTCCATCGGTGTTCACATGATGTGTATGCTGGCGATTCCGGCAATTTGCTTCATTTACTACAGCAGAAATTACGAGTTTTCCTGGAAATCTTTCCTTTGGGCAAATGTCATTACACTTTTTATTTTAGCCATCGTTTTTAAAGGAATTTTCCCGCTTATAATGACCATTTTTGGTCGTTTGGAAATTTTCGCTGTCAACGGACTTGGACTTCCTTTCCATTCGGGAACGGTAATCGCGTTTGTTTTGTTAAGTGCTATTTTTTATTACGGCTTAAAATATGCCCGAAAAAGCCGCAAAAATATTTACCAGACCATCGCGCTTTCCGTCATTTACATGATGATCGGTTTTTCCTGTTGGATGGTTATTCCAATCCGTGCCAACGCAAATCCACCGATGAACTTAAACAATCCGGATACCGCTATCGGAATGCTGGATTATTATAACCGCGAGCAATATGGTGACTGGCCAACCACTTATGGCCAAAATTACACTGCTTATCTGGATGCAAACGGAATCCAGAAAAACGATGACGGCAGTTATAAAAGCAACAAAACAGGCGTTGTTTACGAAAAAGATGAAACTTCGGGAACGTATCGTCAGGTAGGCGAACGCTTTAATTATGTCTACAGCGACGAGCATGTGAGCTTTTTCCCGCGGATGTTCAGCGAAGATAAAAGCGTGATGCAAAACTATATTTCCATGTACGGCGCACCGGATTTTTCATTTAATTATGACAATCCTGAGCTTGCGGACAGTCCGGAAGCAAAAAAAATCTTTGAAGATTTGCGCCGGAAATTTGATGACGGAAGCATCAAAGCACAGGATTATCTGGAGGTTAAACCTTATAATTTAATTAATGTTCAGCGTCCTTCTTTAGGCCAGAATCTGGATTATTTTTTCACTTTTCAGAACGGATATTATTTCGTGCGCTATTTGATGTGGAATTTTGTAGGACGCCAAAATGACCTGGAAGGAAATATGGAAAACAACCGCGGTAATTGGATTTCCGGGATTTCTTTCATCGACAATGCGCTCTACGGCGACCAGTCGAAAATGCCGGCGAAATTTAAAAATGAAAGTACAGTTGCTTTCTTTTTTCTGCCACTGCTTTTGGGAATCATCGGTTTCTTTTTCCAACTGAACAGAGATTTTGGGCGCTTTTATGCCATTTTATCGCTGTTTATCATTACCAGCGTCGGCATTATTTTCTACACTGGTGTAAAACCTTTTGAAGTTCGGGAGAGGGATTACGCGATGGTCGGTTCTTTTTTCGCATTCGCCATCTGGATTGGTTTAGGCGCAGGTGGTATTCTTTGGTACTTGCAGGAAAAGGTGAAGTCCAGTGCCTTAAATATTGGCGCAGGGGTAATTTTGCTCGGGATTCCATTAATGATGGGCTTCCAAAACTATAATTCACACGACCGCAGCGGACGTTATGCAGCATATGATTATGCTTATTCAACCTTAAAATCTTTACCAAAAAACGATATTCTTTTCGTTTATGGTGATAACGACACTTACCCAATTTGGGGAATGCAGGAAACTTCGGGCTTGCGCGACGATGTTAAAGTGGTGAATTTCACTTTGCTTTCCACACCGTGGAATATTGATCAGGTAAAAAGACGCACCTACAATTCAATGCCGGTTCCATCAACTTTTACGCATGAAGATTACCGTGATGGCACCAATGACCAGATCTATCTGATGACGCCGAAAGATTGGGAAAATATTTTTGCCAATTTAAAAGATCAGGGCGCGCCGGAAACTGCCTTTGCGAATTTTAGAAGATATCTGAACGCAGATTCTATGACCGTAAAAGAAGCAGTGAATTTCATTAGAACCAAATCTGAAGAAAAGGATGAAATTTTAAAAATGATTTTCGGTGATGAAAAATATGAAAAGTTTAATTTTCTGCCGGTGTCGAAATTTGTTTTGCCGGTAAACAAAGCGAACGCGGTAAAGTCCGGGACAATTAAAGCACAGGATTTAGGATTGGTGGCAAATCAGATTACCATTGAGTACAAAAGCTCCAGCATGTTTAAAAACAACCTTATTCTGCTTGATATTTTAGCAAATTTTGACTGGAAAAGACCGATTAATTTTTCATCAGGCGGCATTTACGATCCGGAAAATATCTTCTATTTAGGCGATTATTTGCAGTTTGACGGTTTCAGCTACCGTTTAGTGCCGATTAAAACTGAAGAACGCGAAGATGGAGAAATGGGCAGAGTAGATGCGAATTCGCTTTACAATATTGTGAAGAATTACCGATGGGGAAATTTCAAAGATTTGAATGTTCATTTTGATGAAACCTGCACACAGAATATAGTAAGTTACCGAAGTTCTGCAAGCCGCGCTGCGGAAGCATTGGCATTAGCTGGTGAAAAACAGAAAGCGCTTGAAATGTTGGACTTAGCATCGCGCGAAATTCCGGTGCGGAAGTATAATGATCCGCGTTCGTTGAGCTCCATGGTATATGGCTACATCGTGGCGGGGCAGGAACAGAAAGGTTTAAAGCTGGCGGAAGAATTGAAAAAAGGAATCTTCAGCGAGTACGACTATTATACCAGTTTGAGTGAGCAGGAACAGCGCTTTGCGGCACGCCAGATGCGCACAAAACCAATGGAATATTCTTTGGTAGTCGGTGCTGTAGCAGATGCGTATGAAAAAACCGGTCAGAAAACCAAAGCGTATGATTATCTCGTAAAATCTCTGGAACCGATTGATAAGAAATTCAACAATTTTATTCTGGACTTGCAGACAATGGGCAAAGAAAAAGCCTATAATGAAGCAGAAAAAGTACAGAAAATAACGCCTTTTTACACTTATCTTTTCGATGTTATGAATCCTTACGATTCTACCTACGCGAAAGAAAAAGAAAGCCAGATTACCGCCGCAATTATGAAGGCGACACAGTAAAAAAAAGAAAATTTAATTAATGAAGAGCAACAATGTTGCTCTTTTTTTATATTTAAAAAAAATCAGAATGAAATATTATGCTTTTCTTCGTGGTGTAAATGTGAACGGAACCCGAATGAAAATGGCGGAAGTTTGTGACGTCTTTGAAAAAGCCGGAATGCAAGACGTTTGTTCGGTTTTGGCAACCGGAAATATTTTGTTTTCGTCAGACAAAAGTGCAGCTGAATTAAAAAAAATTTTGGAAAAAGAATTGAGTTCGCGTTTCGGTTATGAGGCTTTTTTGTTTTTAAAAACCGAAAATGAGATCAAAGAAATTTTGGAAAAAAATCCCTTTCAAGCAGCCAATAATTTTCACCATTACGTTTTTATCACTGCAGAAAATACCGCTTCACTTTTAAAAGAAAAGTTTAAAACTTGTAAAAAAAGCAAAGGTGAAAAAGGAATGCTTATCGATGATATTTTTTTCTGGCAAGTCGAAAAAGGAAATACGCTGGATTCAGATTTTGGTAAAATTTTAGGCAATAAAAGCTTTAAAGAAAAACTCACCAGCAGAAATATCAACACGCTGGAAAAAATTGCGCTGAAGTTTTAATTTAGAAAAAGCGAAAAAAAGCCTCAAATAGCGGCAAATTTTTTAAAACATAAATTGCGTATTTTTGCGGTGCTTTATTAAACCAGAAACCATGATTCAATATTTAGAAAATATCCACCATAAAGATTCCAAAAACTTTTTCCTCATCGCCGGTCCCTGCATTATCGAAGGTGAAGATATGGCGCTGAACATCGCAGAAAAAGTGTTGGAAATGACCAATAAATACCAAATTCCGTACATCTTCAAAGGAAGTTTTAAAAAAGCCAACCGCAGCCGCGTAGATTCTTTCACGACGATTGGCGAAGAAAAATCTTTGGAAATCCTTAAAAAAGTTGGTGAAACTTTTAATATTCCGACAACGACAGATATTCACGAAAATGAACATGCTGCTTTTGCTGCAAATTACGTGGATGTATTGCAAATTCCGGCTTTTTTGGTTCGCCAAACCGATTTGCTCATTGCTGCTGCAAAAACGGGAAAATGTGTAAGTTTGAAAAAAGGCCAGTTTCTTTCACCGGAATCCATGCAGTTTGCAGTAGAAAAAGTTCATGATTCCGGCAACCAAAAAACCGCGATCATAGAGCGCGGTAATTCTTTTGGTTATACAGATTTAGTCGTTGACTTCCGTGGAATTCCTACCATGCAAAAATATGCGCCCGTGATTTTAGATGTCACGCATTCCTTACAGCAGCCGAATCAAAGTTCCGGCGTTACGGGTGGCCGGCCGGAACTGATTCAAACCATCGCTAAAGCGGGAATCGCTGTGGGCGCTGACGGACTTTTCATTGAAACACATCCGGACCCAAGCTGCGCACTTTCTGATGGTGCCAATATGCTTCGACTTGATAAACTCGAAGAGTTATTACAGAAATTAACCAGAATAAGAGAAGCGATTTTATAATCGCTTCTCTTATTTTTTACCGGAAATGATATTATATTTTAATCCGACTGACATTGCGTTGTCACCTGCTTGCGAATGAAATCTGGAAAATGCCTCAACGTTTTTAAACCTCAAGCCAAGTTCGAAAAAATTGTCCGCAATAGCAGTAAAATATTTATCGTATTCTTTTTTGTTGTTGTAAGTCATATGAGTTTCGCTTATTTGTGCAAAATTCAGGACACTGTAGGAAACGAAAACTTTGAAATCTTTCGTTTTTATCGGATAATACCGAAGCAAAACGGGTAGAGCCATTACAGAAGTGGTCGTAGTTTCTGTAAACTTGATGTCTTGGTTTTCCTCATACTTCGTATAATTTGGTGCCGCCGCTACAGAAAAACTATAATTTAAGAAAGGTAAATGATATTCAAATTCATAACCACCGCCGTAACCAACTTCGTCGCCTATTTTTCTTTTGGAATAGAAGCCGAAAACTTTGTGCTCCGTATAGCCGCGCACTTTTTTATAGCTGGTGTTGGTCACGCCATTACATTCATTAATTTTATTAAAATAAGCAATCAGGCTGCTTTCCATATAACGAACATTTTTGAAAGAAATCTCACCACAATTTATATTTTGAAGGTCTTTCAGATATTCCTTATTGGTTCCTTTTTGTCCGTCTTCAACAAAATATTCTTTAAATAACAAGGGTTTTATTTCCGCAGAATTTTCGGTGGAGTAGAAATACGCTTTGTTTTCTTTGTCCGCGTATTTATAAAGATTGTATTTTCCAAAGGCAATCTGTTCGATAAAGCGCTGTTCTTTTTCTAACTTAAAATCGGCTTCATTTCCCAGTTTTTGCAGGTTTTCTGCGTGCCGCGAAATGGAAATTTCGGTGTTGATGAATTTCGCCTTATCCGGAATATTGATTTCCGCTACTTTTTTAATGTCCAGTTTCGTGATTTTGTCGTTTCCATCTTTAAAATCGAAAACCTGCGGGGTTAAAATTGGCGTGTTATAGTAGACATTTCCGGTTAATTTTTCGCCGGTTTTTAAGGTTACCTCCGCTGGTTTAAATTGTTGCGCATTGGCAAACATGCAAACGAACAGAGTAAGATAGCTGAGTTGTTTCATATAGTTTATTTTGGGCTGAAATTAAACAAATTATCGGATTTGCGCCGATAAATTTTCGTTTAAAATCCTGTGATTTTTGTTATCTTTAAATTCTAGATTTTTCCCCTTGAAAATATTAAAAATTTGCTTTTTTTTGCTGCCTTTTTTTGCCTCTTCACAGATTACTTTAAAAGTTTTGGATGAAGCCGGAAGGCCGGTTTCCGCCGCAAATGTGTCCTACAATAACCAAAATTTTTCCACCGATGAGAATGGACTTTTACAAATTCCTGTGGCAGGTTCGGAGCAAATTCTGGCGGTTGAAAAGGCAAATTTTTTGGGTTTTTCGAAAAACATAAAACCAAATCCGAAAGTGCAGAACATCACGGTTTTGTTTGTGGATGCGAAGCGTGAAGTTACCGTTCAGGAAGTTGTTTTTCAGAAAAAGGGAAAACCGAAAATCACTGACTTGACTTCCATGGAAATTTCCGCCAAAGAAGCGCAGCAGGTAGCGTCGCTTTCCGGCGGTGTAGAAGGACTTTTGAAAACCTTACCTTCTGTAAATTCCAACGCGGAACTTTCGTCGCAGTATATGGTGCGCGGCGGCAATTACGATGAAAACCTGATTTACATTAACGATATTGAAATTTACCGTCCGTTTTTAATCCGGAATTCCCTGCAGGAAGGTTTAAGCATCATCAATCCTGATATGGTTGGATCCATTAACTTTTCCGCGGGTGGTTTTGAAGCGAAATATGGCGATAAAATGTCTTCGTCCTTAAATATTTATTACCGCCAACCCACAAAATTTGAAGTTTCCGGTGAAGCAAGTTTAATTGGCGGACGCCTTTCCACAGGTTTTGCTTCAAAAAATCAAAGGCTTTCTGCGCTGTTTTCCGGCAGATACCGAAACACCAATTTGGTTTTGAATACCTTGAACGAAGAAACTGATTTTAATCCGCAATACATGGATTTCCAGAGTTACATTAATTATAAAATTAATGATAAATGGGGCATTTCTTTCCTCGGATACTGGAGTAAAAATGATTACGAAATGATTCCGAAAGCCAAAGATGTAGAATTTGGAACTTTGCAAACACCTTTAAAACTGACGGTTTTCTACGACGGAAAGGAAGACGATCAGTATAAAAATATGATGGGAACGGCTTCCCTTCATTTTAAACCGAACAAAAAATGGTCATTTAGCCTCGATAATTTTGCCTACCAAAACCGCGAGAGAGAATATTATTCTGTGGCGTCTGGCTACTTGCTGCAGACTTTTGATCCGGTTACCGGCGCTCCCGTAACTTCCTATGATGTGGGCGGACAAATTGATCACTCGCGCAACGACTTATTGGTAAAAACTTACGGCTCACAAGTGAAGGGAAAATTTTCACCAACCGTGAATACCGACTTTGAGGCTGGAATTAAATTTGAAAGAGAAAGTTTAAAAGACCTCACCAACGAGTGGCAGCTTGTGGATTCGCTTGGTTACAGTTCGCCGCGAGATTATACAAATCCGGGAACTTTAGACGCTTCAGATCTGCGTTTGAAATATCATATTTCGGGGCAAAATGACATTCAGCCTACGCGACTTTCAGGTTACGCGCAATATTCCACAAAATTTTACTGGAAAGAGAACCGCGTTTTTTTCAACGCCGGTCTTCGCGCTTCGCATTGGGATTTTAATGGTGAAACAATTATTTCACCACGTGCCCAGATTGCTGTAAAACCCAATTGGGAAATGGATATACTGTTTAAACTGTCCGGCGGAATTTATTATCAGGCACCGTTTTATAAGGAAATAAAGGACGTCGACGGCACATTTAATCCGGAAATTAAATCGCAGCGTTCGTTGCAGCTTATATTCGGAAATGACTTTGAATTTAAAATGGCAGACCGCCCGTTTAAGCTCACCACGGAAGCCTATTACAAAAAAATGGAACACTTGATACCGTATTATTTGGATAATATTCGCATCCGATATTCCGGAAAAAATAATGCAGAAGGTTACGCCTACGGATTAGATACGCGTTTGTTCGGTGAATTCGTTCCCGGCGTGGATTCCTGGATTTCGGCGAGTTACGCGCGTGTTTATGAAAATATTAATGGAAAAGGAAATATTCCCAGACCTACGGATCCGCGTTTACGCTTTTCCATGTTTTTCCAGGATTATATGCCGAAATTTCCGTCGATGCGTGTAAATCTAACGTTGTTGTATTCGAACGGTTTACCCAGCGGAACACCTGTGACACTGAATGCTGATGGTACGCCGGATTTTGAAGCGCCGTACCGATATCAAAAAACTTTGCCGTCTTATAAAAGAGTAGACATCGGTTTGTCGAAGGTTTTCATCGATCAGAAGGACAATAAAATAAACGGCGCTTTTTGGTCAAATTTTAAAGAAATGACTTTGGGCGTACAGATTTTTAATGCGTTCAACATTAATAATACCGTGGCAAATCAATGGGTAAATGACGTGAATTCCGGTTACATTTATCCGGTTCCCGTTCGTTTGACCGGCCGTTTTTTTAATGTAAAACTCGAATTTAAATTATAAAAAAATGCCGCGTTTTGCGGCAAATTTATTTCTGGAATATTTATCCTAATGAAAAAATTTGCCGTTTAAAGGGCAAATTTTTTACAATCTTATTCTGAGTCCGTTTCCGATTCCTGATGAGAGATCGTATCGTACAAATCTTTCCGGCGGTCGCTCATGGTGCGCACAGCTCCGTAATGATGTAGTTCTTTCAGAAGATTCAAATCTACATCTACAATTAAAGTCGACTCTGTATTTGGTGTTGCTTCACCTTTAATCGCATTCGACGGAAAAGCAAAATCCGATGGCGTGAAAACCGCCGCCTGCCCATATTGAATGTCCATATTATTCACACCCGGCAAATTCCCAACACAACCTGCAATCGCAACGTAACATTCATTTTCGATGGCACGCGCGGAGGCGCAATTTCGCACCCGCATGTACGCGTTTTGAGTGTCCGTCAAATAGGGAACAAAGAGAATTTTCATACCCTGATCGGCTAAAATTCGCGGCAGTTCGGGGAATTCAACATCATAGCAAATCACCAAACCTACTTTTCCGCAATCGGTGTCAATGACTTTAATTTGATTTCCGCCTTTCATTCCGTAATATTTTCTTTCATTCGGCGTGATGTGGATTTTCCGGTGTTCATCAATTTTGCCGTCGCGGTGCAGCAAATAACTGATGTTGTACAGCTCGTCGTTTTCCACCAAAGGCATACTTCCACCGATGATGTTGATGTTGTACGCAATCGCCAACTGAGACAGCTTATTTTTGATGTCTTCAGTAAGCTCCGCGAGTTTGAACATGCTGTCCCGCTCGCTCAAATGATTGAAAGGTGCCAGCAACGGCGTATTGAAAAACTCCGGAAACATAATGAAATCCGATTTATAATCCGCCATCACATTCACAAAAAATTCTACCTGCTCGTAAAAATCCTCAAGCTCCTTAAAATGCCGCATTTGCCACTGAATTAAACCAAGTCGGATGACAGAATCCTGCATCGTATTTGGTTTTTTACTGTAGTAGATATTGTTCCACTGCATCAAAACCGCATTTTCTTCAGAATGCAAATCTTCGGGAAGATAATTTTTCAGCACCCGAACCGGCAGAAAATTATTCGCCAGTTGAAAACTCAAAACCGGATCGTAAATTTCTTTTTTTCGAACCTGCTGAATATATTGGCGCGGCGAAAGTTCAGCACTGTATAAGTGATAATTCGGGATTCTACCGCCAATAATAATTGATTTTAAATTCAGTTTTTCACATAAATCTTTGCGCGCGTCATATAATCTTCGCGCCAGCCGCAGTTCGCGGAATTCAGGATCAACGAAAATTTCAATTCCGTACAAAACATTTCCCGTTTCGGAATGCGTGTTAAAAGTGTAATCGCCTGTAATTTCTTTGTACGTATGATCGTCACCAAAAAGTTCGTATTGAACTTTCAAAGCAAGGCAAACCGCTGCGATTTTTCCGTCAACGGTGATGCAAATTTGCCCATCGGGAAAAATTTTAATGAGTTTTTGAATACTTTTTTTAGACCAAATACTTTCGGACATTGCCGGATATGCTTTCTGCATGGTTTCCCGCAATTCATCGTAGTCCGTGATTTGTAAATTTCTAATATCAATCTGCATTTTCTGTAATTAAACTGTTAAACAATAAGCCCCGAGGAATGATCCGAAGAACTTCCCGTGGCAGAAGACAAGGTATTAATTTCATTTTTTATACGCAAAACGCCCATAAAAGCAAAAATTAAAGCTTCTTTAAAATTAATGATTTCCGAGCCCGGAATAATAATTTCCGCTTTGGAATAATGCTGAATTCTTTCCACCAAAAAACTGTTAAAGGTTCCGCCACCCGAAAAAAGTACCGTTTTAAGGGCGAATTTTTCAAAAACCTGCGCGACCTGGATGGCTGCATGCTCTGTAAACGTGGCGAGAACATCGACAGTATTTTCTTTTTCGAAGAGCGGAAAAATATGTTCTGAAACCCATTCAATTCCAAGAGATTTTGGCGGATTTTTGTGGTAAAAATCAAGGGAATTCAATTTAGCTAAAAGTTCGAGATTTACTTTTCCACTTCGCGCGAATTCACCATTTTCATCAAAGTTATTGCCGAGTTTCTGGGCAAATCTATTCAGCACAATATTTACGGGACAAATATCAAAAGCAATTCGCCGCTGATTTTTATTAAAAGAAATATTCGAAAAACCTCCGATATTTAAACAGGCATCAAATTCTGAAAACAAAAGTTCATCACCAATCGGCACCAAAGGCGCGCCGTTGCCGCCCATCAACACATCCTGACTACGGAAATCGTAAACGACCGGAATTCCAGTTAAAATTTTAATCGCTCTGCCGTCACCAATTTGAACGGTAAACTTTTTCTCGGGCTGATGGAAAACCGTGTGACCATGCGAAGCAATTAAATCAATGTTTTTAAGCTGAAATTTTTCGACGAATTCCAACGCTTTTTTACCTAAATAAAAACCGTATTCGGAATTTAATTCATAAAGTTCTGCTGCAGAAATTTTGGTTGCATTTCGAAGCTTTTTTTCCCATTCTTCGGAATACGGAAAAGTAAAAGCATTTAAAATTTCAAAATTCCATTTTCCATTTTCATCTTTTTCAAATGCTGCATGGCAAATATCCAGGCCATCGAGACTTGTTCCGGACATTAAACCTAAAGCATGAAAAACCATAAAGTGTGAAATTTAATTACATTAAAAACGAAAAAAAGCCGCTTTTAACGCCCTTTTTCCGGAATTTTCTGCGCGCTGATGTCGCCGGAATTATTGAAAAACGTGTACTCAGAAAAATCGTCTTTGGCTTTCATTCCGTTTGCGCCAACCAGCGTAGAGCCGTCTTTGTCGGTTACATAAACGGTATCCGAAGTATAAATCAACCTTTTCGACTGATCCCAATATACGGACTGCATGGCGAACATTTGGTTTTCGTTGCTTACGATTCTTACATTGCCTTTGGCTTCGTAGAACTTCTTGATTTCGTTAAACTTGGCATATTTCGCCGTAATTTTTCCGGGGGTATCCGGCTTTTTTTTGTCGTAAAAAAGAATGTTTATTCCTTTTCGTGCCACGATGTACGGCGAATCGATATACTCAAATTTTTCAATAAGCGGGGCAGTGGCGCGCAATTTCACCATCCCAGAATCGCGCTGCACGATATTGGCGTTATAAATAATTTGCGAAGGGAAGTTGGTGTTTTTGTTATTATTGATCTTGGTAAGATCTTCTTCGCAGGAAATTAAAAGAAAAAATATAGCACAACCCAGAAGGGCGGCTATATTCTTAGATTTTATTGCAGTACAAAACTTCATTTTCTAATCATAAAGTCGTTTATTAAACCACTTATCTGCAAAGTTAATTCCTATTCTCAGGTTAATGAAATTCTGATTGATTAAATTATTTTCAAGTGTACCGCGTTTTCCCAGTTCCAGGCCGAGATCAATCCCGCTCATACGGCTGGCGCTGTTGCTGTCAAACGGAAAGTGCATGCCACCGGTAACTACAAACCGGTTAATATCGGTCCCGTTCAATTGTAGATTTCCTTTTTCATAATAAGCACCATAACGGTAGGTTACGCGCGAAAAATAGCTGCGGAAATTGTTGTAATTGGGGATAAACCAGCCACCTGCAGAAATTTTGTAAGAATCCTGATACGCGAATGGCTGTCCTAAATATTGTACGGTTTCACCTTTTTTATAATCTACCTGCGTGCCGGCAAACCATTTACCGTCTTTACCTAAACCGGCACCAACAGACACTTCCATCGGAATCAGGTTTTTGTCTTCGCTGGCTCTTTCTTCAATGATGCTTTCGTTGGTTTTATTTTGGCCCACCACGTAATAATAAGTGCTGTTTTTGAAAGTACTTTCCATCTGGCCAGTGTTTCCGAAAGTATAGGTAGCACCAAAAGTCAGTTTTTTATCCTTTGCTAAAGCTTTTTGATAAGCAGATGCTAAAGTGAAATTAAAGGTCTTAATTTTATTTCTGGTTTCGTAACCGTTAATCAGCTCGGCATTGCTTGCAGTAACTTCATTGATGTCGTATAAATTTCCGAAATAGAAATTGCTTCTCGCACCCAAGGCAAACTCAGGTGAAATTTGATACGAAAGCGCTGCCTGGATCATGTTCAAACCGCCTTCACCACGAAAACTGCTCGCTGTGATATCGCCGTTTTCTTCTTTTTTCTCGGTAACAATTTCGTATTTTTTAGAGCTGTAAGGTTGGTAACCTATCCCGAATTTCACTTTTGGTGAAACCGGAAATGCCAGCGAAATGTTCGATAAATAGGTAGAATGCTTGGTAGAACTCGCGTCGTTATAATCAGATTTGAAAAAATTATTTTCGTTGGTTCCTTCCACTTTAAAACTGGTAAGTCCCAGGTTTTTGTTCGCCGCCGGATTGCTGAAGTTGAAACTGTTGTTAAAATCCCAGATATACGCGGTAGACACGCCACCCATCGAATTGATATCTACGGTATTGTCGTACTTTACATCTCCAATTCCGAAGGCAGCATAAGGCGAATTACCAATCGACTGGGCATTAACTAAATAACCTGCCGCAATGATCGGTAATACAAAAAGTTTTTTCATTCTCTATTTTTAAAAATAATGCGCAAATATCTTAAATAATACTGAACTGTGAAAGTACATTTGGTTAAAGTTTGTTAAGCTAAATGAGGGAAATCTGTAGCCGATTCCGAAAAAAATGCCTTTTAAGCAGCGTATTTTTAATTCAGAAAAAGAAGGAAATTTTTACTAAAAATGTAATTGAGAAAAATTTGCCGTTAAAGCAGCAAATTTTCTGACTTTGCTATTATTCTTAAATTCAAAAAAAATGAAATTTTAAATTATCTTTGAAGCATGAATTGGGAAGATATTGTTGGTCAGAACAGCCTGAAAAAACTGCTGAAAGAAAGTATTGAAAGCCGCCGTGTGAGCCATGCACAGCTATTTATTGGCAAGGAAGGTTACGGAACTTTGCCGCTCGCGCTGGCTTTTGCAAAAGAAATCCTGACACGCGAAAATGAAAGTGCTTCTTCCAAAGTTGATAATCTGAATCACCTCGATTTACATTTTAGTTTTCCGGTTTTCAAATCAGATAAAACCGGCTTTTCTTCGCAGTTTTTCGAGGAATTCCGCGATATGATTTTAGAAAATCCTTACGCGAATGCTGAAGACTGGAACGCGATTTTGGAATCGGAAAACAAGCAGCTTACGATTTATGCTGATGAAGTTGATGAAATCAACAAGAAATTTGCGCTGAAAAGTTTCGAAGGCGGCAGCAAAATCCTCATCGTTTGGCAAGCCGACAAGATGAACACCGAAGCGTCAAACAAATTCCTCAAATTCCTTGAAGAACCACCGAAAAACACGTACCTCATATTAATTGCAAGCGATGCCGGCGACATGTTGCCAACGATTCTTTCTCGCACGCAGCTTGTGGAAATTCCACAAATTTCTAATGAATATTTAAGCGCAGCGCTTCAAAAAAAATTCGGTGCTGAAACGGCGAAAATTTCCGAAATTCTTTTTCAGGCACAGGGAAACTGGAACACCGCGCAGAAACTGATGACTGCTGAAAATGAAAGTTCGGAAAACGAGGAACTTTTCATCATGTGGGTTCGCGAAGCTTTCCAGGTGAAAAAGAAACCGGAATTTCTGAAAAATATCGTGCTTTGGGGCCGAAAAATTTCACTTTGGAACCGCGAAAAACAAATGAACTTCCTGGAATATTGCGCTGAAATGTTTCGGCTTGCTTTGCTTCAAAACTATGGCGGCGAAGAATTGGTGTACAAAAAAATTCAGTCTGGCGGATTTAAATGGGAAAGCTTTTCAAAATATATTCACGGTGCGAACATCGAAGCGATTTTAGAAGAAATTTCCGAGGCAAATTATCACCTGGAACGCAACGGAAATCCGAAAATCATCTGGACCGACCTCGGTATAAAACTCTCACGCTACATTCATAAAGCAGCTTAAACCACCATCCAGGTGGTTTTTTTCTATTTAAAAGCACGTTACGATATTATCTGCTTTTGGCTAAAATATTTATAGATAAAAAAGTTAATCAATCGTTTGATTGTTTTATTTTTTAATCTACATTTGCACCCGAAAAAAAGAGAAAGATATGATCTCTAAAGAAGAAAATCTTCTGAAAAGTGCAGAAATTCTTTTTGCTGAAAAAGGTTTTTCAGGAACTTCAACCCGGGAAATTGCCAAAAAAGCAAATGCAAATATTTCGATGATTTCTTATTATTTCGGTTCCAAAGAAAAACTTTACGAAAAGATTTTTGAGTTCCGGATTAATGAGAGTTTTACTTTCAGCAGAGATGTTTTGGCGAATGCAGATATCAATGAATGGGAAAAAATGGGCATTGTTATCGACCGTTATGCTGATCGAGTGCGACGCCTGAAACCATTTTACCAGATTTTACAGCGCGAGCAATTAACGAACAGAAACCCGGTGATTTTCAATTTTTTGATGAAAACCAAAATGGGTTTTCTGGAAATTTACAGCGAACTCATTGAAAAAGGCCGCGAACGCAAGATTTTCACTAAAAACCCTCGCCTGGAATTCATTCATGCCACCATTTCGGGAACCATTTTTAATGCTTTAAATACACTTCCAGCGTACCAGGAATTTTTCGGTGGTGATGAAAATTATGAAATCCAGTATTTCGACGAGCTTAAAATTCACATTAAAACGATATTAAAACACCTTTTAGGTTATGATGAAAATGAATAAACCGCTGCTTGTTCTTGCATTTTTGGGAATTTTCCCTTTTGCGAAAAGCCAGTCGGTAAAGCAGCTTAGCTTAGCTGAAGCGATTGAATTGGGTTTGCAAAACTCCCAAAATCTACAGATTGATGAAGCAAAAATTCAGGAAGCAACAGCCAATTATTTGGAAGCAAAAAATAACCGTTTACCGAGTTTAAAAGCTTCAGCGAGTGCTTTGGCATTGGCAAATGCGAACGTCGATCTGAAAATTGCGCCGCCTGCACAGGGCGGTGGAGCTGCTCCGAAAGCCAATTCAGCATTTTTCGGAAATGTTTCTGCTTCGTTGCCGATTTTTGCGGGCGGAAGAATTAAGTATGGAATTCAGTCCGCCGATTATTTAATTACCGCCGCGAAACTCAGCACCGAAAACGACAAGCTGGCAATTGAATATAATATTGCACAGGCTTACACCAATTTATTTAAAGCCGGACAGCAGATAAAAGTACTGGAAGAAAATCTGGCGTCGTCGCAAAAACGCGATTTGTCTTTTCAGAAATTAGAAGATAACGGGGTTATCGCAAGAAACGATAAGTTGAAAGCGAACCTGCAAACTTCAAATATTGAGCTGCAGCTTTTAGATGCGCAAAATAATTACAATATCGCAA
>Ga0308157_10001848_pt1 | contig 39304 bp, 28 predicted proteins | sample PhyBR1_FD_201035 | JGI IMG/M metagenome (GOLD analysis project Ga0308157, IMG submission 201035) | Phyllosphere microbial communities from UC Gill Tract Community Farm, Albany, California, United States - DLSLB.R1 | ecosystem: Host-associated > Plants > Phyllosphere > Unclassified | place: USA... | reverse complement strand
GATTTTTTCTTCCAATAACATGTCAATGTTAGTATTGATTGGTCCGTATCCGGTATACACACTCCTTTGGAGCTGTTCTATTGGATAGAAGGCCAACGATCACTATCAAAACGCATTCAGGTGCCTATATCGGCGGTGTCCACCTCTTCCCATTCCGAACAGAGAAGTTAAGCCCGCCAGAGCCGATGGTATTGCCGTAACAGGTGGGAGAGTAGGTCGGTGCCTAATTTTATACAGAAAAGCCCGTTGTCGATAAGATGACGGGCTTTTTCTATTTCTATCCATAGACAACAGATCACAGTCTAGAGATCAGATGTCAGACACAAGTCCAATCCCCACGCACTCGACCACGGCAATTTCCTTCCTCTTTCCGCCACTGAAAATGAACCGGGGAGGGTGTTGCCCTTCGATTCCTCAGGGTGAGAAAGGTAGTTTCAGAACTATGATCACAACACAGCGACACTCACAGCAATGAAGTCTAACTACTAAGTACTAACTACTAAATACTATTCTGCGTTTTGTCTAGCCTTCCGCTACGCTCAGGCTGACAGATGGTGCTTCACCGCCGTGGCTGTGTGTGTCCAGCAACCAATGATTATAGCCAACAGACAACAGATGATGAGACAATAGACGCTCATGTGGTGCTTCTTTGAAGATGATTAATGATTTATTGAAAGCTATGCTATACAGCTTAGTTATACAAAGATTCATTCACTCCCTTAAAGTCTGACAAAAGACTAATCAAAGTCTTTTTGTTACAAAAAAAAGATAGATAAATTTAATGCTCTTAAATTAACTTTAGTATTGGCTATTTTCCCCTATAATATATGTTTAAAACAGTTTTTTACTGTTATTTTCAGTTTAGTTTTTTATTTACTTTGTTAGAAAATATAAGCTCTGATTTTTATAAAATAATTAATTTATAAATAATAATGTTATTTTTGCTTATTAAATTTTTCTTAGTGTTAATGGTGTGAGATAGGAATAATATATAGGGAAATTGTTGGTGGCTTTATTTAAAATTTATAATCATATTTTATGCAATGTATAAAAATTGGGATAATTGATGATAACAAATTTTGCAGGGACCTTACAAAACTACAGTTGCTTGCCTTTAGTTCGGTTAAATTTGATATAGTTTTAGAAGCAAATGGAATCGCTTCTGCGCAGGCTGCATCCAGTGATTATTCAGTTCCTCAAGTTATCTTATTGGATGTGATGATGCCGGAAATTGATGGTATTACCGGGATATCAATACTAAAGAAATTATACCCTGAGGTTCATATTATAATGCTTTCGGATATCGAAGATCCGCTTTTAGTCAGGAGAAGTTTGTTGGCCGGAGCTCATGCTTTTGTGAAGAAAGGAACGAATCCCATCGTAATGATTCATACAGTAATTGATGTTTTGACTGGTAACTCTTATGCAGAACCTGAACTAACTAAATCCTTGTTTCTAGGCGTTCAAAAATCTCCTAGGGAAAGGCAGAAATTATCTGCAAAAGAACTTTCAATTGTTCATAGGTTATTGGAAGGACTAAGTCTTGAAATGATTGCCAGATCTTTTAAGATTACCATAGATTATCTGTGGGAAATGATAAAAGGAATAATTAAAAAGCTTAATATTTCTTATCAGATATAATTAAGTCTTTTTTCTTAATAATTTTTTAGTTTTAATTTTTATCTTTTTATCGAATAGGATAGTATAATAACAATATTACACTATCCTATTCCTTTTTTTTCTATTTTTCAGCTTAATTAGATTAAAAGCAATAAGCAATTTTTTGCCAACTACAGATGAAAAGAAATTCAGTTATCATTATTTTATTATCCGTTATTATTATTGGCGGGTTGGTCTATTACAGGATCAATAAAAACAAAGAGAAGGCTGCACAACAAAATGGTCCTAGAGGCGCTCGTTCTGCTATGAAGGTTTATGGAAAAGTTGTGCAAGGTCAACCTTTTTCTGATTTTCTCTCATTATCAGGTTCTATTGAAGCGGATGAACAAATAGAACTTCATACAGAAGTTTCGGGTATTGTAGAAAGTATTAATTTTTCGGAAGGGGGTAAAGTAAGCCAAGGACAGACCTTGTTGACCATTAATGATGCTGAATTACAAGCTCAATTGGCGCAGGCTGTGACTCGTAATAACTTGGCAGCTGAAAATGAGAGAAGAGCAAAACTTCTTTTGGAAAAGGAAGCTATTTCTCAGGAGGAATATGATATTGCAAGTGCTGATTTTCGAACTGCTCAATCCCAAATTCAATTAATCCGAGCTCAATTGAGTAAAACGGTCATCCGAGCTCCATTTTCAGGTACAATTGGATTAAGGAATATTTCCAAAGGTAGCTATGTCACACCAACTGTTAATCTTGCTCAATTAGTAAATACCAATAGATTGAAGGTTTCTTTTTCTATTCCTGAGAAGTATGCGAATAAAGTAAGCGTAAATAATGAGATTAAATTTAATGTGCAGGGGGTAGCGGGGGATTTCACTGCTAAGATTTATGCTACGGAGCCCGCAGTAGAGGCAAATACAAGAACACTATTGGTCAAAGCTATTACATCTAATACTTCAGGAAATATAATTCCGGGAACATTTGCCAATATCATCTTCCCATTGGAAACACTTGATAATGGTCTGTTGGTTCCAGCAGAAGCATTAATTCCTATTCAGAACGGAAAGATGATTTTTGTACTTAAAAATGGTCTTGCAAATGAGGTTTTGGTTGAAACCGGTGCAAGGACTGATAAAGATGTATTGGTTACTTCAGGAATTCAGGAAGGAGATACGGTATTGACCTCTGGTGTCATGTCTCTAAGAAATGGTTCTCCAGTAAATGTAACCCTACAATAAAATATCGAAATGAGTTTATCTACCTTAAGTATAAAACGTCCGGTTCTGACGATAGTTATGAACCTAATCCTTATCTTATTTGGGATTATAGGATATACTTTTCTCGGAGTCAGAGAATTTCCTTCCATTGACCCTGCGCAGATTTCGGTAAGGACAAATTATGCCGGAGCAAATGCGGATATTATTGAATCGCAGATTACTGAACCCTTAGAAAAGGCGATCAATTCAATTGACGGGATCAGAAACATATCTTCATCATCTAATCAAGGGTCTAGTAATATTACGATAGAGTTTAATCTGGAAAAAAACCTGGAGGAGGCTGCCAATGATGTTCGAGATAAGGTTTCTCAGGCGCAGCGAAGTTTACCTCAAGATATAGATGCACCTCCGGTGGTATCAAAGGCCGATGCAGATTCTGAGCCAATCATTACAATGACCATGCAAAGTGCCAGCAAAAATGTGTTGGAGCTTTCTGATTATGCTGAAAATGTTATAGCGCAGCGATTGCAAACCATTCCTGGTGTCAGTTCGATCCAAATTTGGGGTCAGAAAAAATATGCGATGCGTTTATGGATTGATCCTGTTAAACTGGCATCTTATGGATTGACCGTTTTGGATGTTAGAAATGCTTTAACTTCTCAAAATGTTGAATTACCATCCGGGAAACTGACAGGTGCCAATACTGAACTAGCAATTAAAACAATTGGTAACCTTGCTACGGAAGAAGAGTTTAACAGTATTATTATCCGTTCGGATAATAACCGAACCGTCAGGTTTTCCGATGTAGGAAATGCGGCATTAGAAGCAGAAAATTTTGAAACTAAGATGTCCGATTCCGGATACCCGATGGTGAGTCTGGCAATTATTCCTCAACCGGGAACTAATTATCTTGATATTGCCAATCATTTTTATCAGGAATATGATAAATTACAGAATGAGCTTCCGGAAGGGTTTGAATTGAATATCGCTATTGATAATACGTTATTTGTAAAGCGAGCAGTGTTGGAAGTAGTAGAAACATTAGGGATTGCTATTGTATTAGTAATACTGATTATCTATTTGTTTTTCCGTAATTGGTCAATTGCATTCCGACCATTAGTTGATATCCCGGTATCCTTGATCGCCACTTTCTTTATCATGTACCTTTGTGGATTTTCGATAAATGTGTTGACTCTTTTAGCAATAGTTTTAGCAACAGGTTTAGTGGTTGATGATGGAATTGTTGTAACAGAGAATATCTTTAAAAAGGTAGAAGAAGGGATGCCTCCGATACAGGCTGCTATAAAAGGATCAAATGAGATTTTCTTTGCAGTTATTTCGATTTCCATCACCTTAGCAGCAGTATTCTTACCGGTAATCTTTTTGGAGGGTTTTGTTGGGAGATTGTTTCGGGAATTTGGAGTCGTCATAGGTGCCGCTGTACTGATTTCGGCTTTTGTTTCTTTGACTTTAACTCCCATGTTAAATGCATATTTGATGAAGGGAGGAGAACAAAAGCGATCCAAATTCTACATGCGTACGGAGAAGTATTTTGAGATGATGAATTTGGAGTACGCAGGATACCTGAAGAGCTTTCTAAAAATGAAGTGGCTGAGTTTTGCCACTATTATTGGATGTTTCGCTTTAATATATTTTTTCTATCAACTATTACCAAAAGAAACCGCTCCTTATGATGACAGAAGCTATGTCAGTGTAAGAGCAAGTGCTCCCGAAGGGATTTCATACGACTATATGGATCGTTTCATGACGGAATTAACGATGTTGATTAATGATTCTGTTCCTGAAAAGAAGGTAAGTTTAGTGATTACCTCTCCGGGTTTCGGTTCTGCTTCTTCAAACTCGGGATTTGTTCGTTTAGGGTTGGTTCAACCCGGTGAGCGAGAAAGAACTCAACAAGAAATTGCGGATGACCTATCTAATCTTACTAAGCAATTTTCTGAAGGAAGGGTTTCTGTCTCGCAACAGCCGACCATCTCTGTCAATCGTAGAGGAGGAATGCCAATACAGTATATTATACAGGCCCCAAATTTCCAGAAACTGGAAGAAAAGATTCCGGAATTTATGGAAGAGCTGAGCAAAGATAATACCTTCTCCATTACGGATGTCAATTTGAAATTCAATAAGCCGGAGGTATATGTTAGTATAGACCGTGAAAAGGCTCAATCTTTAGGTGTTTCCGTATTGGACGTAGCTCAAACCTTGCAGATGTCCTTATCAGGGCAGCGATTCGGATATTTTATGATGAATGGTAAGCAATATCAGGTTATGGGACAGTTTGATCGCAAAGACCGTTCAACCCCTATGGATCTTGCTTCCATCTACGTAAAAAATAATCAGGGCCAATTAATACAATTGGACAATATTGTGGAAATTGAGGAGCGAAGTAGCCCGCCGCAGTTATTCCATAATAATCGTTATATGTCGGCCACAGTATCAGCAGGTCTGGCACCGGGAAGAAGTATGGGGGATGGAATACAGGCGATGGAAGCTATTAAAGATAGGGTATTAGACGAGTCTTTTACCACCGATTTAGGAGGAGAATCACGCGATTTTGTGGAAAGTGGTTCAAATACGATGTTTGCCTTTGGATTGGCGGTATTATTAATATTCTTGATTTTAGCTGCACAGTTTGAAAGTTTTATAGACCCTATTATTATCATTATAACGGTACCAATGGCTGTTGCAGGGGCTATGTTTTCTTTATGGTTGTTTGGTCAATCCTGGAATATATTCTCCCAAATCGGTACCATTATGTTAATCGGTTTGGTTACGAAGAACGGTATTCTAATTGTAGAATTTGCCAATCAGCTTCGTGAGGAAGGATATTCAAAATATGATGCTGTAGTTACAGCGTCAGAAGCAAGGTTAAGACCAATTTTAATGACATCTTTAGCCATTGCATTAGGAGCACTTCCGATCGCGCTTTCATTGGGAGCTGCATCTACCAGTAGAATTGGTATGGGGGTGGTGATTGTAGGAGGAACTATCTTTGCTTTAATATTAACACTATTTGTTATACCTGCTTTCTATCTGATGATGTCCAGAAAGAAAAATTTACATCCAGAATTACAAGAAATTGAAGAATAAAATGAAGAGATCAGTCGTAATATGCTTGTTTGTGTTGTGTTCGATGTCGGTTATAAAAGCACAAGGACTATTGACTGTAAAAGATGCTGTACAAATTGCCTTGGAAAATAATTTTGAGATAAAACTATCGCAAAATGAACTTAAAATAGCTGAGGAAAACATGACCTATGGAAATGCCGGAATGTTGCCAAGTGTAACCGGTAATTTTTCTCAAAGCAATAGTTTAATGAACTCTTCCCAAGTTCAATCAAATGGAGAAAAAAGGTCTTTAAACAATGCCAAGAATAATAGTATGACTTATGGTGTTACCATTGGTTGGACCATATTCGATGGCTTTGCTATGTTTTCAAGGTATGAACAATTAAAAGAATTACAGAAACAAGGTGAATACGAATTAAAGCGTACGATTTTGGAGAAGGTATCTGATGTTATTTCTACTTATTATACGATCGTTGAGCAGCAGAATTTATTAAATGCAATAGATTCCAGTATTAATATTTCTATGGATAGATTAAAAACTGCCGAAAATCGTTTTATGATAGGGAAAGCGTCTAGACTGGAAGTGTTAAATGTTCAGGTCAATCTAAATGAGGATGAATCTAACCGTTTGAGACAAGCAAATGTAGTGGAGAATCTAAAGGTCAATTTGAATAGTTTGATGGCCCGGGAGCTGGATATAAAATTTGACGTAGAACGAGAAGTTGAATATGATGATTCATTAATCTATGATGAATTGGTGGCTAAAGCAAAAGAATATAATCCGGACTTACAGATTATTGCTATCAATAAAAGAATAGCAGAACTGAATCTAAAGACGATTAAAGGAAACCGCTATCCTGTTATTCGATTGAATACGGGGTATAATTTTTCAGAGTCAGAATCGAGTTTGGGGTTTGTTTCGAGTTCCAATTCACGAGGATTAAATTATGGAATAACAGCTTCCATTAATATTTTTGACGGGTTCAATCAAAGACGGAATGAAAGAGTAGCAAAGATTCAGATTGATAATTCAAATCTGATGATCGATCAGCAGAATTTATTAATCAAAACCGCGATGTCGACGGCCTATCAGACCTACCAAACGAATCTTTCTTTAGCAAGATTGGAGGAGAAAAATGCGGATATAGCAAGGCAAAATTTAAATATCACGTTGGAAAAGTATAAAATCGGGACAATTTCCGCAGTAGAGTTTCGCGATGCACAGGAAAACTTTATAAATGCGGTTTCTAGGTTTAATTCATCCCGCTTACAAGCTAAACTTTCCGAGCTGGAATTAAAGGAAATGATAGGAAATATCAATTTATAGCCTATTGTCTCGAGAAAATGACATAAAGACAATCGGTTGTGTAAATTGAACAAACGTTTGCGTTTCTAAATAGTTTTTGTTTTATCGAAAATCATATTATTATTGTATTAGTGGTTTGATAATCAAGCCCCTTAACCAAATTATACCGTTTAATAATTTGTGATAAATCGAAAATTTGACTGTTTAGTTTGTTTTAAAATAGGTGATTTATAGGGGGACCTCGTCCCCCTTAATTTTGTATTTTAGTTTGAAAATAAATTTATACCATGAATAACTCCCGTAGAGATTTTTTGAAAAAGGCGTCATTATTGTCTAGTGTTGCGATAACCTTGCCTTCTTTGCAAAATGAAGTTTTTGCAGCTCCAAATTTTAACATGTCTGGATTTGCAGCCCCTAAAATAGATAAAGTAAAAGTTGCTATCATAGGACTAGGTATGCGTGGTCCAGGTGCTGTGGATCGTATATCATACATCGAGGGTGCTGAGATCGTAGCATTGTGCGATCGCCATGCTGATCGAGTTACTAAAGCACAAACTATCCTTACCAAAAAAGGACTTAAAGAAGCAAAAGCTTATTCTGGCGATGATGGATGGAAATCTATGTTAAAGAATGAAGAGTTAGATTTAGTTTATATCTGTACTCCGTGGCCTTTACATGCTCCAATGGCTATTGAAGCGATGAAGGCTGGGGCTCATGCCGCTACAGAAGTTCCTATCGGTTTAACAGTCTCTGAGATTTGGGAAGTTGTTAAAACATCTGAAGCAACCAAGAAGCACTGTATGATGTTGGAGAACTGTTGCTATGATTTCTTTGAAATGCTGACCTTAAATATGGTTCGCCAAGGCTTATTTGGTGAATTAGTACATGCTGAAGGTGCTTATATCCACGATCTATTAAGTCTGAACTTCGATAAGAATGGCTACGATAATATGTGGAGATTGCGCGAGAATATAAAAATGAACGGGAATTTATACCCTACTCACGGAATTGGTCCAATTGCACAGTGTATGAATATCAACTGTGGGGATAAAATGAACCATTTGGTAGCCATGCAGTCCAATGACTTTATGATGGCTGATAAAGCTAGAGAATTAGCAGGTACTGATTCCTTCTTTAACGAGTTTGTCGGTAAAAAATATAGAGGTAACATGGACACTACCTTGATCAAAACTGAAAAAGGAAAGACGTTAATGGTTCAACATGATGTTACTTCTCCAAGACCCTATTCTCGTATTCACTTATTGAGCGGTACAAAAGGTTTTGCTCAGAAATATCCTAAAGAAGGTATCGCTTTTGGACATAGTTTTGTAAAACCAGAAGAATTAAAAGCATTGTATGAGCAATATACACCTGAATTAGTAAAATTCATCGGTGAGCAAGCTAAACAAGTTGGCGGTCATGGTGGTATGGACTTTATGATGGATTGGAGATTAATTGACTGTTTACGTAATGGTTTACCGTTGGATCAAACAGTTTATGATGGAGCATCCTGGAGTGCTATTGTTCCGTTGAGTGTTGACTCAGTGGCTAAAAATAGCAGAACAGTTGATATCCCTGACTTTACAAGAGGAAATTGGAAGACCAACAAACCTCATGACATGACTTTGAATGGCGGTGGTAATACAACAATCCGTGCAAAGGTTGAGTCAAAGGATGTTCAATTAAATGTACAATAAATAGAAATTAAATATTTTTGTTAAGCTGCCTCAAAAAGGCAGCTTTTTTATTTGTTCAATATCTATTAATAAACTAGTGTTTGGTATTTTTTTAAAATACTCTGTTATCTTTGTAGGAAAGATATTTAAACCTATCCTATATGCAATTACTAAGATTCCTGCCTATAACTTTATTAATGTTTACAGCATGTCAATCTGGTGCACAGAACCAAGATAAGGTGGTGTTTTCAGATTCAGTTGCTGTATGTCATACCTCCGCAATTCCTTCACGATTTGTAAATCTTCAAAAAGATTCTCTTCCGATTGAACTTATTGGTGAAGATAAAGCAGAAATGGTCATGATAGAGGGGGGAACATTTGAAATGGGGAGTAACAATTTTCAGGATGCACAACCTATTCATAAAGTAACTGTCAATAGTTTTTATATAGATACACATGAAGTAACGAATGCTCAGTTTGCAGCTTTCGTGAAAGCGACGGGCTATGTTACAGTTGCGGAACGTCCGTTAAATCCGAAAGATTTTCCCGGGGTAGATCCTGCAATATTAGTGCCCGGATCAGCAGTATTTAAAGCGCCAGCAGAAGTTAAAGGATTACACAATTATCTTCAATGGTGGGAATATGTCCCTGATGCCAATTGGAGGAATCCTGAGGGACCTGATAGCTCGATAGAGGGAAAGGAAAATCATCCTGTTACTCAATTAGCTTATGAGGATGCGGAAGCCTATGCTAAGTGGGCAGGGAAGAGATTACCAACCGAAGCGGAGTGGGAGTATGCTGCAAAAGGAGGAAAACACAATCAAGAGACTTACTATTGGGGAGCAGAGAAGTTAGAAAATGGTAAATGGTTAGCTAATATATATCAAGGTGAATTTCCTACAAAGAATTCGAAAGAAGATGGGTTTGAAACAACCTCTCCTGTCAAGTCTTTTCCTGCAAATGCCTATGGCTTGTATGATATGGAAGGAAATGTATGGGAATGGTGTTCAGATTATTACAGACCGGATTACTATCAACATAGTTCAACAGAAAATCCTAAAGGACCAGCTGACTCTTATGATCCGCAAGAACCAGGAGCAGTTAAACGTGTACAACGCGGGGGATCATTTCTATGTAATGATGATTACTGTGAAAGATATAAAGCAGGAAGTAGAGGTAAGGGCGAAATCAATTCCCCAACGAATAATGTTGGGTTTAGATGTGTGAGAGATATATAAGATATTAGAAGTCAGACAATAGACAAAGAAAGCCGTATTAATACGGCTTTCTTTTTTAATATTTAAGACTAAAGTGTCTGATCTGTTATTTTTTATCAAATGTCTGAATATTACTATTGAGCATTCAGGAACATTGATTTTTTATTATACAATTCTCTGAAGTGAGGATCATTTAAATCTTTGATAAAACGAATAGATTCACCTGTAGATTTCATTTCAGGTCCTAATTGTTTATCAACCTCTGGGAATTTAGAGAATGAGAATACAGGTTCTTTAATCGCATAACCTTGTAACTTACGTTCGATAGTGAAGTCCTTCAATTTGTTATGACCTAACATCACTTTTGTAGCGATATTGATATATGGAACATCGTAAGCTTTAGCAATGAATGGAACCGTACGTGAAGCACGAGGGTTTGCCTCGATCACATATACATTCTCATCTTTGATTGCGAATTGGATGTTTAATAAACCTCTTACGTTCAAAGCTTTTGCCAGCTTAACCGTGTATTCTTCCATTTTCTTCTGAACATTTTCAGATAAACTGAATGGAGGTAATACTGCTGAAGAATCTCCGGAGTGAATTCCCGCAGGTTCAATATGTTCCATCATACCGATGATATGAACATCATCACCATCAGAGATTGAATCTGACTCGGCTTCCTCCGCTCTATCCAAAAAGTGGTCAATCAATATATGATTACCAGGAAGGTTTTTCAATAGGTTTACTACTGCTTTTTCCAAATCCTCATCATTGATCACGATGCTCATTCCTTGTCCCCCTAATACATAGGAAGGGCGAACTAATACCGGATATCCAACTTCATTTGCTACGACTATAGCTTCCTCTGCTGAAGTTGCTACACCATATTTAGGATAAGGGATATCTAAGTCTTTCAATAAATCGGAGAAACTACCACGATCTTCCGCTAAGTCCATGTTTGCAGAGTCCGTACCAATAATTTTGATACCTTCAGCTTCTAAGCGTTCAGCCATCTTCAAGGCAGTCTGACCACCTAGCTGAACAATAACACCTTCTGGCTTTTCAAGCTCAATGATTTCACGAACATGTTCCCAGAATACGGGTTCGAAGTATAATTTATCAGCCATATTAAAGTCTGTAGATACCGTTTCAGGGTTACAGTTAACCATGATTGCTTCATATCCACATTCTTTAGCTGCTAATAATCCGTGTACACAAGAGTAGTCGAACTCAATACCTTGACCTATACGATTCGGTCCGGAACCAAGAACGATGATTTTCTTGCGATCAGATGCAATAGATTCGTTCTCGTCTTCAAAAGTTGAGTAATAGTAAGGAGTTTGAGCCGGGAATTCTGCCGCACAAGTATCTACCATTTTGTAAACCCTACGGATTCCTAATTCTTTACGGCGCGCATATACCTTATCTTCCGTTGTGTTGCCTAATAGCCAGGCGATCTGTACATCAGAGTAACCTTTTTGTTTTAAGGTCATGAAGAAGTCGCGAGGGATATTATTCAATTGGTATCTACGTAATTCAGTTTCTAACTGAACAAGTTCCTGTATTTGTACTAAGAACCATTTGTCAATATGAGTTACTTTACGAATAGATTCAAGAGGTACCCCTAATTCGAATGCATCTTTAACATGGAAAAGGCGGTCGGCACTTGGATGTTCCAGGCTGTACATGATTTCTTCTAGGTTTCTGGATTGACGACCATCAGCGCCTAAGCCGGCACGACCAGTTTCTAATGATTGAGCTGCTTTCTGTAAAGCTTCGATGAATGTACGGCCAATTGCCATAACTTCACCTACTGCTTTCATCTGTAGCCCCAATTCTTTATTGGCACCTTTGAATTTGTCGAAGTTAAAACGTGGAACCTTAACGATTACGTAGTCTAAAGTAGGTTCAAAGTATGCTGAAGTATTTTTAGTGATTTGGTTCTGTAATTCATCCAAATTATATCCGATAGCTAATTTCGCAGCGATCTTAGCAATTGGATAACCTGTTGCTTTTGAAGCCAGAGCTGATGAACGAGATACACGAGGATTAATTTCGATGGCAATGATTTCTTCATTTTCAGGATTTACAGAAAACTGCACATTACAACCACCCGCGAAATTACCAATTGAGCGCATCATCTTGATTGCCTGATTACGCATATCTTGATAACACTTATCAGAAAGCGTCATCCCTGGAGCTACAGTGATCGAGTCACCAGTGTGTATCCCCATTGGGTCGAAGTTTTCGATGGTACAGATAATGATAACATTATCATTAGAATCACGTAATAATTCTAATTCAAATTCCTTCCATCCTAAAACAGCTTGCTCAACCAAGACTTCGTGTGTAGGAGATGCATGTAACCCTCTGTTTAAAGCGGCGTCGAAATCTTCTTTTTTATGCACAAAACCACCTCCGGTCCCTGCAAGCGTATATGAAGGGCGGATTACCAGTGGAAATCCGATTAGCTGTGCAGCTTCTTTACCTTCCAAGAAAGAGTTCGCTATCTTAGAATTTGCTACACCTATACCGATATCGATCATTAATTGACGGAATTCCTCACGATTCTCTGTTTTTTCGATAGCAGCAACGTCTACTCCTATAACTTTAGTGTTGTATTTCTCCCAAAGGCCACGGTTAGAGGCCTCGATGCAAAGATTCAAAGCTGTCTGGCCACCCATGGTTGGAAGAACAGCGTCGATCTGGCGTTCCTGGAGAATCTGTTCGATACTTTCACAAGTTAAGGGTAGTAAGTAAACGTGATCTGCTACGACGTTATCAGTCATAATCGTAGCCGGGTTTGAGTTAATAATGGATACGGAAATTCCTTCTTCTTTTAATGATAAGGCTGCTTGTGATCCTGAATAATCAAACTCACAGGCTTGACCAATAACAATAGGTCCAGATCCAATGATTAATACCGAATTGATGGAGGTGTTTCTAGGCATTATTTTTTATTTCAATTGTTAAATACAAATAAATTATGTGGACTGTTGCAGACAGAGATTGCCTTAATGAGAGGTGATTTTCCGACTGCTTTGTCGGAGTGCAAAGTTACATTTTATTTTAATAATGAACGAATTATTTCATGTAAAAATGTACTTTCCCGTTTTTTAATAAACAATAATTTCATCTGCAAACAAATACCCATTCATTGGATTGGTCGCCTTGACTTGAATATATCTCGCCATAATCGGCTTTTCAGGTTTTATTTCAAATTTTTGGAACTTCAAGGATGGGTCTGATGTGCCGATTTGATTTTTTACTGTTCCAAGTTCTCTATAATTTTTTCCGTTATCAGATACCAATACTGTAAATTCTCCCGGAAAATAAACTCCCGGCCCAGGTATCTGCATAAAATTTAATGCTACTGATTTTATTTCTTCTCTTCTTTCAAAATCAATGATCGCATCAAATCCCTTGGTAAAACCTTGCCATTGTCCATCCTGATAGGAGAGTGTTCCTTTAATACCATTGGTTAATGTTCTATTACCCTGAGCCGGATAGCCTTCCCACGGGGTTTTATAAGTTACTTCTTTCCCAATGGCCTTATGAACATCTAACTCAATGGTCACAGCAGGACTTACTTTAGCAGAATCTAAAAAAGAGGCTGCTTTTATGACCGCGGATTGAGATAATTCAATAGGTAGATTGTATAGAGTAGAGTTCTTCTTAGGTTCTGTGCCATCTGTTGTATACCTAATAATAGGTTTAAACTGATCTGAAGTTAAGCTTACTATATTTTTTACTTGTACTGAGTCGAATTCAATTTTATTAATCACATTATACGAAGGACGATAATAATTTACTTCCAATTTCTGAAGAATAGCATATTGTTTCTGAAGTCTTTTTTGAAAATCCTTCCATGATCTATTTTCCTGATCAGTCCACAGCACTTCGGAAAGTGCCAGTGCCCGCGGGAAAACCATATATTCTACCTGTTGGAAGTTAGGGATATATTCTGTCCATACGTTGGCTTGAGCTCCCAGTATATGTTTTCTCTTGTCTTCAGGTAATTCATTTGGGATTGGATTATAGCTATATACTTTTTCTAAAGGTAAATATCCTCCAATTGCTTCAGGTTGTGTTCTTGGATCTGTTTGGTAGCTATCGAAATATAAATATCCACTAGGGGTCATGATGACATCATGACCTGCATTTGCTGATTGAATACCGCCTTCTTCACCTCTCCAGCTCATTACTGTAGCTCCAGGAGACAATCCACCCTGTAGGATTTCGTCCCATCCTATTAATTTTCGTCCTTTAGCTTGTAAATATTCGTCTATTTGGCGAATAGCATAACTTTGAAGTTCTTCTTCAGACTTCAAGCTATCTTTAAGCATCAAAGCCTGGCATTTTGGACAGGTTTTCCAATGTGATTTATCGGCTTCATCTCCACCAATGTGGATGTATTGCGACGGGAAAATTGCAATTACTTCATCCAGTACATTTTTTAAGAATTGATAGGTGTTCTCATTGCCCAAACAAAATTCCCCCTGGGTATAGGGGGTGCCGGTGCAAGATAACTCCGGATAAATCGCCAGGACTTCTTCAGAATGCCCAGGCATTTCTATTTCAGGGATAATCGTAATGCCACGTTTTAAAGCGTAAGCAACTAATTCTTTTGCTTGCTCTTGGGTGTAATATCCACCACTCGCATTCGGACTTCCTTGTTCTACGTATTGTCTTCCATTATTCCACCAATCTTTCCAAAGGGTATGTGTTCTCCAGGCCGCCTTTTTCGTTAACTCCGGGTATTGTTTGATCTCTAATCGCCAACCTGCACCATCAGTTAAATGCCAATGAAAATAGTTGAACTTATAGAGTGCCATCAGGTCAATATATTTTTTTAAAAAGTCAAAAGGCATAAAATTTCGTGATACATCAAGATGTAGACCGCGGTATTCAAACCTTGGTTTATCGTCAATCTTTACACAAGGCAAGGATGTCGTATCATTTAAATAACTTAATTGGGCCAAGGTATAAATGCCCGGCAACATGGCTTGTGCAGAATGTGCCTTCAAGAGAATACCTTGTTCATCTATTTCAAGCAAATAACCTTTAGGATCTACATGGTCATATTCTTCTGCCCTGAGTAGTCGAATACCAGTATTATGCTGTCTTTTGACCTTTTTGATAAGTTCTGAGTTTCCTATTCGCAGTCCCGGAACCTCACTCAGGAGGTCTTTTAAATCAGAAAAATCCTCTGTATAATATAAATTGATGGATTGATTTAAGTTAAACTCCCCATCATGGGCTACAACATTAGTAGGACGGGGGATAATCGCTATTTCCTGGTCTTGGGCTTTAAGAGTTAGCGGAGCTAAACAAATAAGAACCAATAGTTTTTGAAGTAAATTAACCATAATGGATAATAGGGGTTGATTTAAAGCAAATATCTTAAAAAAATAGTAGTATGTAAAACAATAAACTTGTGACAAAACTTTTATGAGATTATCCTAACATTCAATGAATGTTAATAATTTAAATATGATTAACTTTGTAGCATGATTGAACTTCCTGTAATCCCAGCAAACCAGACCCAACGCAAACCTGATTGGTTGCGGGTTAAATTGCCTGTTGGAAAAGAGTACCGACATGTAAGAACTCTGGTTGACGAACATAAGCTACATACGATCTGTGAAAGTGGTAACTGTCCTAACATGGGTGAATGTTGGGGAGCAGGTACGGCTACCTTTATGATTCTAGGAAATATCTGTACGCGTTCGTGTTCATTCTGTGCCGTTGCTACGGGTAGACCATTAGCTGTTGATTGGGATGAACCCAATCGGGTTGCTAATTCTGTGAAGCTTATGCAGGTAAAACATTGTGTGATTACCTCAGTGGACCGTGATGATCAAAAAGATGGTGGTTCTACCATTTGGGCAGAGACCATCTTAGCAATTCGCAGAGAAAGTCCTGATACTACTTTGGAAACATTAATTCCTGATTTTAAGGGACAGTGGGAAAACCTTGATCGCGTATTAGCCGTTCGCCCGGAAGTGGTGTCGCACAACATCGAGACAGTAAGAAGATTAACTCGGGAGGTTCGTATCCAGGCAAAATATGATCGATCATTAGAATGTCTACGCCGGATCTCTGATGCCGGACTACGGACGAAATCTGGTATAATGTTAGGCCTTGGTGAAACTGAAGAAGATGTAATCGAAACGATGCAAGACTTATACAATGTAGGGGTAGATATCTTGACTATTGGTCAATATTTGCAACCTACGAAAGCTCACCACCCGGTGATAGATTGGGTAAGTCCTCAACAATTTGAAAAATATAAAGAAATCGGACTAAAGATGGGATTCAAATATGTCGAATCCGGACCGCTGGTAAGATCTTCATACCATGCCGAGAAACATCTATTCGATATGCAATAAGAAATTAAATCCTTAGAAATCTCTAAGGATTTTTTATTTTTAAGGATTAACCAATTGGGTTTCGGTATGTTCTTCAAAAGATTTTTCCTTCCTTTATTACTCTTCGAGATGGGATCTTTATTGCTCATTGGTGCTATCTATGCTTTAATAATTTATAATTGGAATGCGAACTGGCCGACTTGGTTTATCTGGTTGTTTCCGCTGATAATTAGTTTATTTCTTTTATTCATCTTTAAGAATAGGTTGTTTAAGATTTCCTCGGCTGAAGTGAACCCTTTTAATGGGCTAATTTCTAATTTACTTCTCTTCATAGGCATTCCTGTATTAACCGTTATTTTTTTTATACCATTAAGTCAAAGCTTGCGGTATAATTTTGGACAAGTGAAGAGACTACAAAGTATTAATGAACTTAAGGCTCATGAGAGACCTGCTTTTTTGGATGTAGAAGATTGGTATGTAGATAGAATGAGGGTAATTCCTTTAAAAACGGTATCAAAGCCAGGATTATTTAGTTCAAAGAGATTAGAGGTAAATGTTCTATTTATCGTCCCTGTTTTTTCCAGAGAGGACGCATACCAAACTTTTGCTAAAGCCTGGTTGGCTTTTGATTATCATCAAACATTTACAAAAGGAGAATTGCAAGAGGGAAGAGATGATGAGTTTGTAAATAGTTCTTTAACTCATTTTAGACGAATGAATATCCGGGAATTCCGTTATCTGGAAGCTTACCCAAGGGGAAATCAGTACGATGCTTTTGTGAAAATGGCTCAGGTTCATAATTATTTTAAAACCGGTTTCGGTACTGTTTATAAAGGACAAGAAGTAGACCGCGATTATCTCTCAGCCTACTTCCTGAAGTACTTTTTATTCTTATTTTCTATTATTGGAATTCCCGTTATCTTGGTTTTAAGCTTACTATTTCGCGTCCTTCAGAAAAACGGTCTCGCCCGCAATAACGGTTCTTAATGTCTTGATGTCTCGAAGTTTCTCATTTGCTGCGGTCATGATGTCATCCTCTAAAATAACAAAATCAGCATCTTTACCTTTTTCAATACTTCCTCTCTTATTTTCTTGAAAGCAGGAATAAGCTGCCCAGATTGTCATACCTTTGAGTGCCTGTTCCCTACTGATAGCACCTTCAATCTGAAAACCTCCCTGAGGATAACCTTGTTTATCTACGCGGGCAACTGCAGCATGAAATCCATATAGAGGATTATAGTGTTCTACGGGGAAGTCACTTCCAAGAGCTAATAACCCGTATTCCTCCAGAAGTTTTTTATAGGCATACGCACCTTTCATTCTTTCGGGCCCAATTCTATCTTCTGCCCAGTACATATCCGAGGTGGCATGTGTCGGTTGTACCGATGGGATAATTTGAAAGTCTTTAAACTTCCTGAAGTCATTTCCTGCAATAATCTGTGCATGTTCAATTCTCCATCTGCGCTTTTTGCCATCCTTTAAGTATTTGCCGTATGTATCCAGGATAATTCTATTAGCTGAATCACCTATAGCATGGGTGTTTACCTGAAAAGTACTATTTGCCAGTCTCTTGATGACTTTATCAAACTCTTCCGGACTTTGTAATAAGAAACCATTTGTTGGGGCGTCGTGGTAAGGGTGTAATAAACAGGCTCCGCGAGAACCCAAAGCACCGTCTGCCATCAATTTGAACGAACGCACTGTTAAACGTTCTGATTCATAGGTCCCGGATCGAAGGTATTCCTTTACGCTTTCGGGCGTCGCCGCAACCATTGCATAATCTCTAATGGATAGCGAATCCTCATTATAGAATATTTTTAAAGACTCAATCTGGTCTTTTGTCAATCCTGCATCAACGATACTCGTTAATCCTACGGATAGTAATGAATCTTGGGCCCTTCTGAGAATTTTTAATAAACCAGAATTTTGCTCTTTAGGGATATGATCCCTGACTAATTGCATGGCATTATCAATTAGGATTCCGTCAGGAAGACCTTCTTCATTTACGGATATTAATCCACCTTCAACGAAATATGCACTATCTAATCCAGCCTTTTCTAATGCTTTTGAATTTGCGAGTGCAGCATGATAATCTACTCGCGTTAAATAGATCGGGATATCAGGAAAATATTTATCAATAGAATCTTTTGTGGGGAAATTCTTATCCTCCCATAGGTTTTGATCCCAGCCGTTTCCAATGATCCATTTCTTACCCGGATTATTGACAACATAAATCTTTAAACGATCAAGTACTTCATCATAGGATTTGGATCCAACAAGGTTCACTTCATCCATCGCTTCAGCTAACATAAAGAAATGTGCATGCGCATCATAAAATCCAGGATAGATAAATTTACCTTCTACATCAATCTCTTCTTTTGCATCAAATTTGTTGAGTAAATCTTGTGATCGTCCTACTTCAACAATTACCCCGTTGTTTATGGCAAAAGCTTCAGCAGTCGAAAATAAAGAATCAACGGTGTATACCTTTGCATTATAAACGATTAAGTCAATTTGCTTATGGGTTGTACAACTCAGGAACAAGCTTATGAAGAATAGATAAATTAGGTTTGTTTTTAGTTTCATCATCGTGATAGGAGGATAAAGTACAAATGTAATAAGAAAAGCTGAAATAGAATCTGATAGAAGTCAGAACCTAATAGAAAGAGCTTCTTTTAAATTTAAAAGAAGCTCTTTCGTTATTCAAAAATCAAAATACAATGAATGTTAGCAGAACTCATCGAAAGCAGCAACAAGGTTGTCTGCAATCATTTGAGCGGGTCTGCCTTCGATCATATGCCTTTCTATCATATGTACCAACTGACCATCTTTAAATAGAGCCATTGCAGGCGAGGATGGAGGGTAAGGTAACATAAATTGACGAGCTTTGTCAACTGCATCTTTTTCCATTCCGGCAAATACAGTTACTAACTTATCAGGATGTTTTTCATTTTTAACAGCAGCTTTAGCAGCTGGACGGGCATTAGCAGCAGCACAACCACATACAGAGTTTACTACTACAAATACAGTTCCTTCGGAAGGGATTGCATGCTCAACTTCCTCAGCAGATTTTAGTTCTTGAAATCCAGCGTCTACTAATTCTTGACGCATTGGAGCTACTAGATATTCTGGATACATATTATTTTCCTTAATGATTTATGCAAATATAGTTTTAAAAGATGCCATCGTCAAGTTGATATCCTCAAGAAAATGTCAATTTATTCCGAATAATGCGTCAACGGTTTTGAATTGATTTGGTTATCAAGTAATTTTGTGCTTCTATAAACAAAAAGTAAAACTATGTCATCATTAGAAACTACCTACGTTCCTTACAAAGTAAAAGATATTTCTTTAGCAGAGTGGGGTCGTAAAGAAATAGAATTAGCAGAAGCAGAAATGCCGGGATTAATGTCCTTACGCGAAGAATTTGGAGCCTCTAAACCCTTAAAAGGAGCACGTATTGCGGGATGTTTACATATGACTATTCAAACCGCAGTATTAATTGAAACCCTTGTTGAATTAGGCGCAGATGTTTCCTGGTCTTCATGTAACATCTTTTCCACTCAAGATCATGCCGCTGCTGCTATTGCTGCCGCAGGTATTCCCGTTTATGCGTGGAAAGGTATGAATGAGGAAGAGTTTAACTGGTGTATAGAACAAACTTTGTTCTTCGGAGAAGAGCGTCAGCCATTAAACCTGATATTAGATGATGGTGGTGATTTGACGAATATGGTGTTTGATCAGTTCCCTGAATTAATCGATGGTATCAAAGGACTATCAGAAGAAACTACAACAGGAGTTCATCGTTTGTATGAACGTATGAAGAACGGTTCTCTTCACTTACCAGCCATTAATGTAAACGATTCTGTTACAAAGTCTAAATTCGATAATAAATACGGATGTCGTGAATCTTTAGTTGATGCAATTCGTCGTGCTACTGATTTAATGCTAGCAGGAAAAGTAGCTGTTGTAGCAGGATATGGTGATGTAGGTAAAGGTTCTGCAGAGTCATTACGTTCTGCGGGTGTTCGCGTGATCGTTACTGAGATTGATCCTATCTGTGCATTACAAGCTGCAATGGAAGGCTTTGAAGTGAAAAAAATGGCTGATGCGGTAAAAGAGGCTAATATTGTGGTAACAACAACAGGCAACAAAGATATTATTCGTTCAGAACATTTTAAAGCATTGAAAGATAAAGCTGTGGTTTGTAATATCGGACACTTCGATAATGAAATTGATGTAGCTTGGTTAAATGATAACTATGGAGATACTAAAGTTGAAATCAAACCGCAGGTAGATAAATATACCATCGATGGAAAAGATATTATTCTTTTGGCTGAAGGAAGGTTAGTAAACTTAGGCTGTGCAACAGGACATCCATCTTTTGTTATGTCCAATTCATTCACAAACCAAACTTTGGCTCAGTTAGAGCTTTGGACAAATACAGATCAATACGAAAAGAAAGTTTATACTTTACCTAAGCATTTAGATGAGAAAGTAGCTCGTTTACACTTAGCTCATATTGGTGTTGAATTGGAAGAATTAACTACGGAGCAAGCGGAATACATCGGCGTATCGGTGGAAGGTCCTTACAAACCTGAAGCATATCGCTACTAAGAGTCGCGAGTCTGCTTATTGAAATAAAAAAAGCGTTAATCACATAGATTAACGCTTTTTTATTATCTCACGGGCTGCATTGATCCCATTTTTTAATCGTTTTTCATCCAGTCCCGATACGATCTTATATTGGGCATTAACAGCTTTCAATTCCTTTTCCCAAATACCCATAAAATATTCCCTTTCATTTGGAAAGTCTCTCAATGGGTCATCTACCCAAGGAAGATCAATATCCATTAATAGGTAAAGATCATATTTTCTGCTTTTGATGGCATTCGTCACTTCTTCAGGAGTATGCCCAAACAAGTGATCGCTCCAAATTTTGACTGTTAAAATGGTCGTATCGCAAATCAGAATATTATTCTTAGCTATGGGGGTCAGAGCCTCCTCCAAAGCAACCTGACCGTAATACATATTGACTTCATCTTGAAGGGTATACTGATTATTCAGATGCTCACAGTAATATCTGGAATATTCAGGCACACAGACAGTATCGAATTGTTCTGCGAGATATTTTGCCATCGTCGACTTGCCTGTAGACTCAGGACCAACAACGGCTATTTTATAAACTTCTTGATTATTAAAATCCATGGAAAGACAATATTACTGAAAATTCCGATAGGTTTTTCTCCAATCTATATATCCCCGCCAGGCAATAATAGCAAATGCTAAATATAAGAAAGAAGTTAAAACGAGGTCCTTATGTAAGTACAGCGGGATATAACAAATGTCAACAAATACCCACAGTAGCCAGTTTTGAATGACTTTCCTTGTCATCAGGAACTGGGCTACAAAGCTCGTTGCAGTACAGAATCCGTCGGCATAAGGAACATCTGTATCTGTGAAATGATCCAGTGCTAGCCCGATGAATCCGGCAAGTATTAAAATCACAAATATGGTAAGAACCATTTGTTTTGAATTGAAAGAACTTATAGGTTTTTCGTCGGAGTGCGCTCTTTTATTCCAATAATACCAGCCATATATAGCCGTACTCAAAAAATAAATCTGAAGTACAGAATCACCATAAAGTTTATTGTCATAGAAAATATAGAGATAAGTAAGTACGGATATGATACTGATGGGCCAGTTCCAGATATTTTGTTTAGCTGCAAGATAAACACAGATAAATCCTGAAATGGTCGCTATCCATTCTAAGGCTGAGGTATTAAGAAATTGCTGGTAAAGTTGCAGGAAATAGTCCATGTTCTATCTTCAAAACTAATTAGTTTTAAAGATATGAACTTTCTCCATCTGATCATTAAAAATGATAGCGTCAAATATATTGGTCCAATTCTTTGTCTGTTCAATATATCCAAATGGTCGCATAGTTTGTTCAGAGTCTAACCATTTACCTTTGCGTGTGCCTTTAAGCGTTTTGAAATCCAATAGGAAATTGTCTATGTTGGTGCTTGAAAATAGGTGTTCTAACATATTGGGTGTGGCAGGAGATAATTCTCTATTCCCATCCCAAGTGAAGTTTCCAATCTCTCCTTTATTAGCTACAAAAGCAATAGAATATATTTCTTTTGGATACTTTTCATAAAGAAAATCACCCATTAATCGCCTATAAGGTGCTCCTACTTTTTTTGCGTTATGTAAATTAGCAGCCCAAACAATGATTTTTTGGTTTGGGTATCTTTTCTCTTTCAACCAGATTATATTAGCTGCCATTATAGAATCTCTGAGATATTCGTTGAATTTTGAATTAGTCTCTTTTAATTCTTTATTGACTAAATTATTGGAAACATTAAGCTTATTTATTAAGTTTTGAGCTAATAACTCTATATCTGTGCCCTTTAATAATCGAAGCTCGCCTAATATTCTATATCCGGCAACATTAAATGTTTTAAGTAGACTTTTTAAATAATCAACAGACATTTGCTCAGTACGTTCACTAAACTGATTTGCTAGAAGGGCATAAAAAATTAAAAAGGAATTTTGTTCCTCTTTGTTTAAAAAAGAAATATGATTCTTGTTCATAGCTTTCAAAAGTTCAATTGGAAAAGTTTCTCGATCCATTTGTGAGAATTCATTATAATCAAACCCGGTCAAATAAAGTGGATTACTACTATTCTTTTGCTGGTCTATATAATTTACAAGAGGTTGTACTTCAATGCTCCAAGTCCAAATTGGAGAAGACGAGCTTCGTATGGTTAATTTTCCATCTTGTTGTTTTTGGGCTTTTTCAAATGATTTTTCTGCAAGGAACATGCTGCTTTCTAAAGCAATTACGGAGAAGCCAAGTTCTTTATGAAGTAGCTTTACTAACTCGGCTTTTGTTTTAAACGCCGTTCCGTCCCCGTGTGTTTCTTCTCCCAATAATACTATTGATGAGTTTCCTATGTATTTTTTTAATTTATTAATATCCTTTAAAAAAGTTTTTCCACTATCTAAATTGATGGGTAAAGCTTCATCTTTAATAAATTTAAGTGCCTTTGTGTGTTGTTTATCACTCAATTGTGCAAAAACAATTGAAGAAAAGAGAATTAGGTATAAGCACAGCACTAGCTTTCTCATAATTGTTGGCTTTCTTAAAAGTAATGAAAAATCAAGATAAAGGATAAATCCTTCCAAAAATAGAGTAAAATCTTGTATTGACTTCTGATCCAAAGTCAAAAATTAGGGGGTAAATTATAACCTTTAATTACGGGGAGTAATTAAAAAGGGGTATTTATTAAGAAGAAGTCTTTTTATCGTTATTGAACCAGTTTATTGGCGCAATTTGTACTTGCAAAAGACTCGGGTTTAGCTTTGAAAATAAATCCCATACCTAAAATATAGCCCATGGCTTCCTTTAGTGCAGTATTGGATTGAAAATTCGGATTCGTGTTAATGTCTGCGTGGACTTCAAGATCGATGTGGTATTGATCTAATAAGGGACAAAGTTCGTAAGCTGTTTCGATAGATTGCTGAACTTCTAAAAGCATTCTTTCTTTGATGGTCATGTTATGGCTTTTCTTATCCTTGCGAATAAACATAAAGCCACCACGGTGTTCCCGAAGGAAGACAACTACGGTTGCAAACTCCACTGTTCCACGTTTAACCTGTGAGTCGGTTCCAATGAAAACCTTGAGTTTATTGCCCGCATTGTTTTCTCGAATAATGGTTTCTTCAACTGCTGACCATAAGGGAAGCTTGATTGATTCTCCGTTGTATTTTTGCCATTCCATAATATGTTTTTTTGTTTATTAAATTTACTGATATGTACTTCATTTTCTTTTAATTACGTGTTAATAAATTGATAATTGTTTGTTTACTGAATGTTTCTTTTTATTACTCTTTGTTCCCGAAAGCCAGGTCTCCGGCATCACCTAATCCCGGAACAATGTAGGATTTGCTTGTCAGTTCGTTGTCTACTGCGCCTACCCAAATCTGAGCATCCGGCAAGAAGGCTTTAACATGTTGAAGCCCTTCTTCCGAAGCAATAACGGTTGCTATATGCATTTCCTTGATGTCGTAGTCGCTTAATAAATCCTTACAACATAAAACCAAACTCTTTCCAGTTGCCAACATTGGGTCAGCAACAATAACAATCTTCCCATCCAAATTGGGAGTATTCTGATATTTCTTGTGAATCTCAAATTCGCCGCTTTTTTTTGTATGTCTAAATGCAGCGATAAATGCACTGTCAGCACCATCAAAATAATTTAAAAAGCCCTGATGAAAGGGTAGACCGGCTCGTATGATCGTTGCTATGACAGGTTGGACGCCCATAAGGTGCGTATTTGCCACTCCCAAAGGAGTTTCAACTTCTTGGCTATGATATTCAAATGTCTTCGAAATCTCATACGCCATTACCTCTCCTAATCGCTCTAAATTACGCCTAAAACGCATTCTATCCTGCTGAATGCGAACATCCCTTAACTCCGCTAAGAAATGATTGGCTATGCTGTTTTCCTTTGTTAAAATTGTGACCATGACAAAAAGTCTTGTTGAACAGCAAAATAACAATAATTTTCCGTATTCTTTTGTTTGCGTAACAGATAACAGGATTGGGAATAATATTTGATATCTTAGGAGTACGAAAGGCATTCTATGAAATTTCAATTAACTTCTGAGTATAAACCCACTGGTGACCAACCTGCTGCTATAGAACAACTCGTAGCTGGTGTTAATCAAGGCGAAACTTATCAAACATTGTTAGGGGTTACGGGATCAGGTAAAACTTTTACTGTAGCTAATTTAATCCAGCAAACACAAAAACCAACCTTAATTTTAAGTCATAATAAAACGCTGGCGGCACAGCTATATGGTGAGTTTAAACAATTCTTCCCTGATAATGCCGTGAATTATTTTGTGTCTTACTATGACTACTATCAACCTGAAGCATTTATAGCACATTCCAATACCTATATAGAGAAAGATTTGGCTATTAATGAGGAAATTGAAAAGTTGAGATTAGCAACTACTTCCTCATTGATGTCCGGTAGGAGAGACGTGATCGTTGTATCTTCCGTATCCTGTATCTATGGTATGGGAAACCCTGAGGATTTCTCAAGATCTATTTTCCGATTCGGAGTTGGAACGACAATTAGTAGAAACGCTTTTTTACACAAATTAGTAGAAATCTTATACGCTCGAACAACTTCTGAATTCAAACGGGGTACCTTTAGGGTAAAAGGTGATACCATCGATGTTTATCCGGCCTATCTGGATACAGCTTATCGCGTATCCTTCTTTGGTGATGAGATCGATGAATTAAGTGAAATTGATCCGGTATCAGGAAGAACATTAGATAAACATGAAAGCTTAGCACTATTTCCGGCAAACTTGTTTGTAACACCTAAAGAGAAGTTTACTCAATCGATCTGGTCTATTCAGGATGAGTTAGTGGCGAGAAAAACTCAGTTGGAAGATGAAGGGAAGATGCTGGAAGCAAAGCGTCTTGAAGAAAGAGTGAATTATGATCTGGAAATGATGCGTGAGTTAGGGTATTGTTCTGGTATTGAGAATTATTCCAGATTCTTTGATGGCAGGGAGCCGGGTATGCGCCCCTTCTGTTTATTAGATTATTTTCCGGATGATTATCTTTTAGTGATCGATGAAAGTCATGTGACCATCCCACAGTTAAGAGCGATGTATGGCGGCGATAGATCAAGAAAAATCTCACTGGTAGAACATGGTTTCAGATTACCTGCAGCATTGGACAACCGTCCCCTCAATTTTCCGGAATTTGAATCACTAACGAATCAGACCATCTATGTTTCTGCTACACCAGGTGATTATGAGTTACAGAAAACAGAAGGTGTAGTCGTCGAACAAGTTATCCGCCCGACAGGTTTGTTAGATCCAATGGTGGAAGTGAAGCCAGCCATTAATCAAGTGGATGATTTCTTAGAGCAGGTAGAGGAAACCATTAAGCAAGGAGGAAGAATCTTAGCTACAACGCTTACAAAACGTATGGCCGAAGAGCTAACTAAATACATGACCAGATTGAATATCAAGGTCAGGTATATTCACTCTGAAGTAAAGACATTGGAAAGGGTAGAGATATTAAGAGGTTTACGTCTTGGGGAATTTGATGTGTTGGTGGGAGTGAACTTATTGAGAGAGGGACTTGATCTTCCTGAGGTTACTTTAGTTGCCATATTGGATGCGGATAAAGAAGGATTTCTTCGTTCTGAACGTTCATTGATTCAAACGATAGGTCGTGCTGCCCGTAATGATAAGGGACGGGTTATTATGTATGCAGATAAAATGACCGAAAGCATGCGCGTAACGATTGAGGAGACGAATAGGAGAAGAGATAAGCAGATTGCCTATAACCTGGAGCATGGTATTACGCCACGAACTGTCGGGAAAACGAAAGAAGAGATTATGGAGCAAACGTCAGTGGCTGATTTTAAAGGTTCACCAAAACCTTATATTGAGCCGGAACCAGGTGCTGCGGTTGCAGCTGATCCTCTTCTTGAATATATGAGTGAGAAAGAGATGAAGAAAGCCATAGAGACAGTTCGTAAAAGAATGGAAAAGGCAGCCAAAGAAATGGAGTTCCTGGAAGCTGCAAAACTTAGAGATGAAATGTTTGCATTGGAAAAAGCATTTGAAGATAAATTCGCTAAATAGGATACATAGATAATTATTTAATCAAAAATATTTTAGCACCCGCATTTTCAAAGGATATGTTGATCTCATTCCCTTGAATTGCGGTTTCTTGTTTACTAATAAGATCAATCATTTTATAATTTTCATTTAGCAATCCAAAAATGCGGGATTCATAACGTTGATTAACCTCCTCTTCTGAAAAATTAAAGACGATCAGATACGTTTCCTCACCAATCTTTTTAAAATATGCATTGCTGGTTTGAAGGCCAGGTTTCACAGGGATAGGCGTAAAGGATTTACCATCATTTATAATCTTTAAAATATCCGGATTTTGAAGGATAGGTTCCATCTGATCTTGCCAGTCTTCGTGGACCGTAAAATCATCTCCCAAAATTAATGGGCCGGCTACTACTCCGGACAAGAATCTTGCAATATTTATTGAAGTAGATTCTCCCGTAAAGACCAAATGGTCTGCATCAATATAATCATATAAATAAGTCTGCCACCATCCGAAAGAAATACTGTTTAATGTGTATTTCGTTTGTTCTAAGGTTTTCCATGCATCACATGCGATTCTTCGGATATGAGCATATTTATAAGTAGCTAATGAAGGAGAAATAGCAGCATAAATTAACATCTGATTACCTAAAACATCATTCAGGAGATTCATGCCAATGGCATAGGCCTGCATTCCTGTCTTTACCTTCGGATTGTAAAACCCGGTAGATTCTATGGCTGCGTGGGAGAGGAAGTCTATCTTTATCATTTTGAAACCGCAATCTTTCAATTTCCCAAGTATAAATTTCATTCTTGCCTGCGTACCAGGATGTGTAGGGTCAAGGGCTCTGCCGCCATCCAGGTCATGGTATCCTTTTTCGGTTTTTGTCCACATTTCTCCAAAAGTGTAGTCCGAACCTTCCGCCTTTCGGTCTGGACCTGAACCATGCCCCCAATCTGTAAAAGGTGCCCAATAAACTCCGGGTTCTAGTCCTGCGGATTTACAATAAGCTACAAATTCTTTCAGTTTAGAATAATCTCCTGCCATTCCACCTGATACCATATTATCCCAAAATGAATCCAGATCAATATATGCCTTTCCTTTGTCGTTTCTGAATCCGGGAATATTGTTCTTAAAATAATCTACATTACCTGTAGCATTCTCAAAAGAAAGCTTAGTCTGGATAACCCCCCAACTATTCCATCCTACAGGTGTCCCTTCCTGCCAATTCTTAATTTTTGGAGGAAACAGTTTTCTTTGAAGTTTAGCATAGTCCTCCAAGCTTTTTTGCCAGTCTTTGGTATAGGAAATCAAAATCTTTGAAGAGCGGACTTCCGGTCCGGATAAATAGCCGTGCTCCATCGAATCTCTGGTAACAGTTACTTCTGTATAGCCATTCTTTACCTGAAGTGCCGTTTTATCTCCCGTTTTATGGGCTAGCACTCCTGTCTTCCAAATAGATTGATCTAAGGAGGCGGTTATCAATCCGGATTTATCCCTGTTACTGAAAAGAATTCCAACCTCAGAACTCTGATAAGGATCATTCTCCAGTTTCTTTTGCTGATACTCAATAAAGGTATCGTTATCAAATGGTACAAAAACGGAGGTCAGACTATCGGTCGAAAGTAAAAGTTGAGGCTTGACTAATAAAGGGCTAATGGAATTACTACTAATATTTTTGCCTTTTAATACGACTTCCATAATTATTGAAGAACTCCCTTCATAAAAATAGAAGTTTTGAATAGCCTTGATGTTATCAGGTAAGCTGTGTGTTATGGAATAACAAATTCCTGAACCTAGATTATCTTTAAACTTTTGTTTTAAAGCTATAGCACTTGTACTAGATATAGATTGTTCCTTTCCACCCTTTAATTGAAAGCTTGAAATAGCGTCTTGAAAAATGATAGTGTTATTCTCTTCTAATGAAAAAGAACCCTTTTTTAAATCGTATTTAAATTTTAAGTCCTCTTTTAGACTAACATCAATTTGTGCTTGTAGATACTGAAACTGTAAAATAAAAAGGCCTATTAGCCAAAAATGGTTAATGTATTTTGTTTGCATTATATTTTGGTTGATCCATTAAGAAAAATCAAGCATAGGTTTTTCTTGATTTCAACCCGAATTTACAAGAATAATTTTAATTCAAAACCAACAGATAGGAACGCAACTATAATAATACAAAAGCGATGATCATTAATGACATCGCTTTTGAAAATTATCTAATTAATTGTGATCTCTCATCCTCAACATATCTTTAAAGATGAGAAAGCTAAAGTTTTACATTGAGTTTATTGTTTGTTATTCATTTATCAATGAATAGTATTTTGGATTAGAAGAAGTTTACAATAATCTTGAAGGAAATTGATGGATGTTTTCTAAACTCAATTGTTGCATCACTTGATATAACTGTGCTTTAAACATATTGATCGTGTGATCTCCGCCTTCATCTCCTAACGCGCCAACTCCGTACATAAATGGCCTCCCCATAAAATTAAACTCAGATCCCACAGCATAGGACCTTCCTAAATCTACTCCGGAACGAATTCCTCCATCGAGCATGATTTTCAATTTATTTTTATAATTTCCGTTTTGTGTTAAGCGAATCAAGGAATGTATTGAGGATTCTCCGGCATCTATTTGTCTTCCCCCATGGTTGGAAACAATTACACCATCTACACCAATAGCGATTGCGGCTTCCATATCCTCTTGGGTTGTTATACCCTTTAGAACTAAAGGTCCTTTCCAAATGTCGCGAATGGCTTGTACTTTCTGGATATTTACTTTCCCCGTAAAAGTCTTGTTCATAAACTGGCCAAGCTGTGAAAGATCTAAGCCCTTTTCCATATAGGGTTTTAAAGTAGCAAAGCTCGGGATACCATGTTGTAAGGTCTTTATTCCCCATTCAGGACAAACCAAGGCTTGTAAAACATTACTGATATTCATTTTTGGCGGCATAGATAATCCACTTTTAATTTCTCTGTAACGTAAACCAAAAGAAGGAACATCTACTAATACTACCAATACCGGGCATTCAACAGCTTTCAACCTGTTTAATATATCATCTCTTAATCGATCCTCGGTAGGATGATATAATTGGAACCAAGCTTCACCTTCTGAAACATCAGCAATTCTTTCAATACTACTGGTTGAAACAGTACTTAGAATATAGGGTACATTATTTTTTGCAGCAGCTTTTGCTAATATCTCAGGCGCATTTGGCCACATCAAACCTTGGAGACCTATTGGGGAAATACCAAAAGGTGCACTATATCGTTTTCCGAATAGATCAACCGACATGTCAATATCTCCGGAAACATGTAAATATTGTGGTTTTAAGAGAATATCATCAAAATCATTCTCATTTCGGGTTAAATTTAATTCCTCATTACAACCGCCTTCTAAATAATCAAAAGCAAATTTTGGAATTCTCCACTTAGCCTTTCTTTTCAAATCAGTAACAGAAGGGTAGTTAGAATTATAGGGATACTTAATCTTTACACTCATTTAAATAAAAGATATAGATTTTTACTCGAATTACGGATATTTTTTTCAAAAATCCATCCTGCACTATATGCTTTATTTTTTTATTAAGGAATCAGCTTCTGAACAGTTGCTTTATTATTATGTTTTCCATAAAATAAAATATAATCTACTTTCGTACTTAAGCCGGAGGTACCGTCTTTTTGCTGTATAAAAATTCGGGATACAGTCATATTTACACCGTTTATCGTAGTTTCCACAAAGGCATTGCCTTTTTTGGGAATATGTAAATAAAATTTCTGAGTAGGGAGGGAAACTATTGTGGCTTCATAGTTTTGATTATTTAATTTTTTGCAGTCTATGCCATAAGCAAAATTTCGTTGGAGCGTCGTAAGGGGTCTGACTTCTCCTTCTTTGTCAAAAATCTGTCTATAAACCCGTATTGGATTTTTCTCATCACCCTTGTTTAAGGCGTATACAAACGTATTTTTCCCTCTATTATGTTGAATATAAAATAATAACCCACTTTTTTCAGTGGGTTCGGGATATCCTTCTTGAGCGAATAAATGAGTGCCTGAAACTAGAATCAAGAAAATAAAAATTAATTTATTCATCCAAAATTATTTTGACTCCAATTTACAGCATTTACATTAATTAAAAATTAATTCTAAATGAATATTAATTAGTTCCACCTTTTCCTCCAAATAGTTTGGAAATTAACCAAATCACTAAAACGACCGCCCCAACTACTAAAATAATTCCCCACCACATTCCTGCTTTGAAAATTCCTTCTATTAAAGAACAGCTACTAAATAAAGTAGTCGTTAATGCAATTGCCAAAAAACCGATATATCTATTCATATTATTTCTTTTTCTGGTATAACAAGATGGATTAAGAAAAGTTTGCTACTGGTGAAATACCAGCATGATTAACGTTAAATTTCTGCCAGATATTTACAGAAGCTGATATTATTTGTAGGTTTGAAAACTATAGATCTAAAATATGAAAAAACAACTTAAGCTATGGGACGCTATTATGATCGTCATGGGATCGATGATTGGTAGTGGAATATTCATAGTATCATCTGATATGATGCGACAGTTAGGATCAGGATACTGGATGATTACGGTCTGGTTAATTACAGCGATTGCAACTGTTTCAGCGGCAATTTGCTATGGCGAGCTTTCTTCTATGTATCCGAAGGCCGGTGGACAGTACACCTATCTGACTGAGGTTTTCGGAAAAATGACAGGATTTCTGTATGGCTGGAGTCTTTTTGCTGTCATTCAGACCGGAACTATTGCTGCGGTTGCAGTGGCGTTCGGCAAGTTCACAGGTTATTTATTCCCAAGTCTCAATAATGCAGCTCCGATTTATCAGAACGGAACCTTTATGATTACCTGGATGCAGGTGCTTGCTATTGGGGTAATTTTACTATTAACTTTTATAAATACAAAAGGTGTTAAAAGCGGCAAACTAGTTCAATCCATCTTTACTTCATCCAAAATTATTGCTTTGTTGGTTTTAATTGTAGGTGGTGCATTTTTGATTGATAACAATTTATTTGCTGAAAACATGAGCTATGGCTGGAGCTCCTTTCAGAATACCGACAAATCAGGTTGGACTGAAATATCAGGAACAGTTTTATTGGGAGGAATTGCTGCAGCAATGGTAGGATCAATATTTAGTAGTGTAGCCTGGGAAAATGTAACTTTTATTGCCGGAGAGATTAATAATGCTAAAAAGAATGTAGTTATTGCGATGGTGGTGGGAACCTCCTTAGTCATGTTACTTTACCTATTTAGTAACTATGTTTATTTAGCAAGTTTAAGCAGAGATGAAATCGCCTTTGCGGCAAATGATAGAGTTGCTATTGCTTCCGCAGAGAAGATATTAGGGAATACAGGTACCATTCTCATGGCTTTGTTAGTGATGATATCAACTTTCGGATGTGTGAATGGAATTGTCTTATCCGGAGCGAGGGTTTACCAGAGGATGGCTAAAGATGGTTTGTTTTTAAAAGATGCGATTCCGAATAATAAGCATTCTGTCCCAGGGCGTTCTCTATGGATTCAAGGAATATGGGCCTCTTTATTGTGTTTAAGTGGTCAGTATGGCAATCTTTTAGACATGGTATCTTTCGTGATCGTCATCTTCTATATGGTTACTGTTTTAGCTGTGATGTATCAACGATGGAAAAAACCCGAATTCGAAAGACCGTATAAAACTTTTCTTTACCCTATTCCTCCTTTGATTTACCTTTTGATTGGAACTGCTTTCTGTATATTGTTAATTATATATAAACCACAATATACATGGCCGGGATTGATCCTAATCCTTATAGGGATACCCATGTTCTATTTTGCGAATAAACGAAAGTCTTTTTTGCATATTGATGAAGAAGAGGAATAAAAAAAATGCCGAGCTAAATTTAACTCGGCATTTTTCATTATGATATTTTATATTACTAATTATTGCTTATTCAGCTCTTAAAATCTTAGCAGCTTCTACCATTGATTCTAATGCAGCTTTTGTTTCCGGCCAAGCACGAGTTTTCAAGCCACAGTCAGGGTTTACCCATAATTGCTCAGAAGGAACTACGGCCTTAGCTTTACGTAATAAGTTCACCATTTCTTCTGTGCTTGGAACACGTGGAGAGTGAATATCATATACGCCTGGACCGATATCATTTGGATATTTAAAGTCAGCAAATGCATCTAATAATTCCATTTGAGAACGAGAAGTTTCAATAGTGATTACGTCAGCATCCATCGCAGCAATATCCTGGATAATATCATTGAACTCAGAGTAACACATGTGTGTGTGGATCTGTGTATCATCATCTACATTTGATGAAGAAACGCGGAAAGCACGAACAGCCCAGTTCAAGTAATCTTTCTGATCAGCTTTACGCAATGGTAAACCTTCGCGAATTGCCGGCTCATCGATTTGAATAATTTTGATACCTGCTTTTTCTAATGCTTGAACTTCATCTAAAATTGCCAATGCAATTTGATATGTTGTAGTCGAACGAGGTTGATCGTTACGTACAAATGACCATTGTAAGATCGTAACAGGGCCTGTTAACATTCCTTTTACCGGACGATTAGTCAATGATTGTGCATAAGCAGACCAACGAACTGTCATGTCTTCTGGGCGGTATACATCTCCATAAATAACCGGTGGTTTCACACAACGGGAACCGTATGATTGAACCCAACCGTTTTGAGTGAAGGCATATCCTGCTAATTGCTCACCGAAGTACTCAACCATGTCGTTACGCTCAAACTCACCATGTACTAATACATCGATATCTAAGTCTTCTTGTAAACGGATTGTTCTTTCGGTCTCAGCAGCGATTTCTTTATCGTATTCTTCTTGAGAGATAGCTCCTTTTTTCAAATCAGCTCTCCATTTACGAACATCTTTTGTTTGTGGGAATGAACCGATCGTTGTTGTAGCAAATCCCGGAAGATTAAATTTAGCTTGTTGAGCAGCTTTACGTGCATTGAATGTTGATGTACGTTTAGCATCTTCATCTGTAATATTGTTTACACGGTTTTTAACTTCTGGTCTATGAATTAATGGAGAAGTACGGCGGCTTTCAGCAGCTTCTTTGTTTGCTTCGAAACGTTTTTGAGTTTCAGCATCCACATCACCTTCAGCTAATACAGCTAAATCTCTTACCTCCGCTAATTTTTGCTTAGCAAATGCTAACCAATTTTTAACTTCTGCCGGTAAAGATTCCTCATTGTGCTCATTATCTAAATCAAATGGAACATGCAATAAAGATGAAGAAGGAGCAACCCAAACACGGTCTTTTCCTAATGCATCAACAGCTTGTTTGATTTTTTTCAATGAGTTTTCGTAATCATTTTTCCAAATGTTACGTCCTTCAACAACACCTAATGAAAGTGTTAAGTTTGCAGGAACTTTTGATAATATAGTGTCGAGTTGGTTTTCACCACGAACTAGGTCAAGGTGTAACGCATGAACAGGAAGATTTAATGCGGTATCTTCGTTGTTTCCTAAAGCCTCGAAATAAGTTGCAACGATTAATTTGATGCCTTTAGCTGCAGCAGCTAATTTCTCGAATACCTTTCCGTAAAGAGCGCGTGTTGCATCATCGATGTCCAATGCCAAAAATGGCTCATCGATTTGTACATATTGTGCACCGGCATCAGCAAGCTTGCCTAAAATTTCTTCGTATACAGGAAGTAATCTGTCGATTAAATCAATACGGTTGAAACCAGCTTCTTTTTCTTTACCTAATAATAGGTAAGTGATTGGGCCTATTAAAACTGGTTTTGTTTCAATGCCAAATCCTTTAGCTTCATTGTATTCACTTAAGAATTTTTCTGAAGTAAGTTTGAACTCCTGATCTTTTACAAATTCAGGAACGATATAGTGGTAGTTTGTATCAAACCACTTTGTCATTTCCATTGCAGTAACATCAACGCCACCTTCCTGGAAACCACGTGCCAATGCAAAATATAAGTCTAAGTTATATTGGCGATCAATTTTGTTTAATAATGAGTTGTAGCGAGCCGGGATTGCTCCTACAGTTAATGAAAGGTCTAAGACCTGATCGTAGAAAGAGAAGTCATTCGATGGGATCAATTCGATGCCTGCATCTTTTTGAGTCTTCCAATTGCTTTCACGGATTTTCAGTCCAGCCTGCAATAATTCTTCCGCGCTGATCTTCTTAGCCCAGTAAGCTTCGTTAGCTTTCTTCAATTCGCGGAAAGCGCCCACACGTGGGTAGCCTAAATTGTTTGTTAATAGCATATAGTTTCTACTAAATTAATTATATTTCAATATGTCGTTTGCTAAGAGAAGGCTACCAAGGATTCTGTAACCAGCTTATCTTTCCCAACCGGGGTAGAATGTAGCACCTTGTCAAGAGACAGGTTGCTAAGGCTTCATCGGGTCTAGTCCCTCTGCCTTTCTCTATAAGCGGTGGCTAAGTTAGATATTTTAATTATTATTCGCAAATAAGAATAGTATTTAGTAGAAAGTATTTAGTATTTAGATCCTTGTCAGTCCCTAAATAGAGTTGTTCATTATTAATAAAATAAGGGCGAATTTTCATTTCGCCCTTATTTTTATACACTTTCTAGGTGTCTAACTACTAACTACTAAATACTAACCACTAATCAGCTGACAAGCAATTTATACCCTTTACCATGTACATTAACGATCTCTACATTCGGATCTTCTTTGAGGTATTTTCTCAGTTTACTTAAGAAGACATCCATGCTTCGTCCGGTAAAGTAGTTGTCATCATGCCAGATTTTTATTAAAGCTTCTTCTCGGGTTAAGACATCATTCTTCTTTAAACAAAGCAGACGAAGCAACTCAGCTTCTTTGGTAGAAAGCTTTTGTTGCTGACCCTTGAAAGAAATAATCTGACTGGTGTAGTCAAAGAAATAATCTCCGATTTCAAATTTATCGGCAATTTCTTCTTCTTTATCTTTCGATGCTCTTTTTAATAAGGCATTGATACGCAATAGTAGTTCCTCGACACGGAAAGGTTTCGTGATGTAATCATCGCCACCTAATTCAAACGCCTGTGTCTTATCTTCCATCATGCCTTTTGCTGTTGCATATATAATGGGCACAGTCTGATTAATTTTTCGGATATCCTTTCCTAAGGAGAAGCCATCTTTCTTTGGCATCATGACATCCAATATACAAAGGTCGAATTCATCCTTGCGGAAAGCATCCATGCCTTCTTGACCATCCGTGCAGAGAACGACGTCAAATTTTCCTTTTAATTCCAGATAATCCTTTAGCAATTCGCCTAAGTTCGGATCATCTTCTGCTAATAATATCTTTTGATTCATACTTTCTTTTGATTATGCGACCCCTTTAGATATACTCTTTAAAGGAAGCGTGACTTCAAATTGTGTGCCTTTATCTTTTTCGCTCTTTACTGTAATTTTACCATTTAAGCGTTTTACTATATCATTGACATAACTTAACCCTAATCCGAAACCTTTGACATTGTGAATATTGCCCGTCGGAATCCGGTAAAATTGATCAAATATCTTCTCCTGTTGGTCTTTTGTCATCCCCATTCCCTTGTCCGAAACGGAAATTACAATATTGTTACCTCTATTAAAAGTCTTAAAAGTGATATCTGGTTTTTCTTTAGCGTATTTAATTGCATTATCAACCAAATTATACATGACGTTGGACAGATGTAATTCATCACCTATTACCAAATCATTTTCTGCATCGATTTGCATATTGATCGTGCCCTTAGCTTTATCCATCTGTAGTTGCATGCTTTCTAGTACGGCATGAGCAAGGGAATTAATATGTACATTGACTCTTTCTATCTTCAGGTTTTCTTTCTCCAGTTTGGCAATATTTAATACCCTTTCAATATGAGAACCCAAACGCACATTTTCATCATAAATTATATTTGCCAATTTATTGACCCGTCGCTCATCTGATGAAATCTCAGGATCACGTAAGGATTCACTTGCAATCATAATGGTGGCAACCGGAGTTTTGAACTCGTGGGTCATGTTGTTAATGAAGTCCGTCTTCATTTCAGACATTTTCTTTTGCTTAAAGATAATACTTAAAGTATAAGCAAAACATCCAATTAACAATGCCAGCAAAGCTAAGATCGTCGGAAATAACCAATAACCCATGGTTTCCGCAATGATACCTCCTTTATTAGGGAAATGAATACTTAATTCTCCCGGCGTATTTCCTCTATCACCCTGAAACAACCTTGCGGTATAAACTAATGGATTTTTAACTTCCTCTAAAGCCTCATTGTTATACTGATAAACACCTTGAAAGACAGGGATCTTATTAAAATCTTTAATCTCCATCACAAAGGAAGATTTTATCCCGCGATCATTAAGCTCACTGATCAACATGCTTACTGTCTTATTCCCGTTGATACGTTTATTAAGTGGTCTCTTGGAAAGTTCCATTCCCATGGCGACATCGGCAATCACAGAGCTTTTTTTACCTCCTAAAATAGCGATGGTGTCATAGAGTGTGGAAGCATTATTTAATTTTTGTGTCCGGAGTTTATTAAGCTTTGTTTCCAGTACAATGATTTTCTCTAAGGAGATGATGTCAACTCGTGGGGGCAAAGTTCTTAGCTGATAATCTAATGCAACCACTGATGGGGGCGAGAAAACCGGAATTATATAACGTACGCTATCATCCTTTGCCGCGATAGGAGGGATTGCCCGTATCGCTTCAACCTTAGTAAACTCACCTATTGTATTATCGGAAGTTAATCCTTGTTCAAGGATAATTCTAACCAAATGCCTGTATTGCGGTCTTCTAAGATAAGTTTCGTAGAAGTCATTGTTGATGGGTACCGCCGGAAACTGTTGATTTAATCGGGTTTCCAACTGATTGAAACGCTGAGTATGTTCGAAAGCCTTTCTCTGAAGCATTTTAATGCTATCCTGATATTTTATCTGGAGCGCGAGAATCTGTTCACTTCTTTGGAGACGTTCCTGATCTTCTCTATATTTTTTCTGGTTCTGACGCTCTTGCTCTCTTGCAAAATCATAAATTTCCTGACGTTCGATTTTATTGGCAACTGCCGAAAGGGAAGCTTTTACTTCCTCATCGAATAATTTGGACTCCTTAATAAAGGATTCCCGTACAAAATAATATTGCATCGCCATCACTCCAATCAGCGCAACAGACATTAGCCATATAATCAATGCAATACTTCGTTTTTTCATTTGTTACAAAAATAATAAGGTAAAATGCCTTATTTTCTCATTTAACACAATTTAACAGCAATTTTTTAGCTTTTTTAGCATAAATTTGTAGAAATAACTAATTTTTAGACCTTTAATGAGTTGATTATGAGAAGTATAATTTTAATTATTGTGTTCGTATCGGTTTGGTGTTTCCCCTCATTTTCTCAAATTACAGAAAAAACTCCACAAAAGGAACCTTTGCTTAAGAACTATAAAATTCCCAAGGATAAAAATAAGTTAAAATTTGGAGGTAATGATTCGCTACTATTTAAAGATAATATCAGAATCAGAAAAGATACCCTTCCTACTATTGGACAAAATCAAGATACATCTATAGAAATTCCGAATTTGCTAAAAGGGAAGAAACTATCAGAATCGGGAAATCTAATTCAACCTGAAAGTAAAGATGATTCCTATATGCCAAATAAAAAGTTAGATGGATCTCATAATGTTCCGATGCCTGGTACTGAAAAGTTAAACCCTTTGGGAATGGATGTTAAGATTGACACCATGAAGGTTAAAAAAATATCCAAAAAAAATTAAGTAAAGGGTATTTTATTAAAAGCATTTTTCTTATCCTAAACAAGGTGAGGTTTGGCACGTTGCTTACTCAAATCTCACCCGTATCTCACCCGCATCTCACCCAATTCAAAGCGTATTTGATTTGGGTAAATTATGGGTTATTTTAAATGAAATATAAAATGATTTGCAGACATTTTCGTCAGGAGCTCGAGGTCAGAATTCTGGCTTTTGAATGCATAAAAAAAGACGAACATTTGTGAGGGTAGTGAAAAAGTTCCCTTTTAAATAGGGCTAAAAAAAGGAGTGGAAAACAACAGTTTTCTGCTCCTTTTTTCGTATCTTAAAGTAGGCTTTAACGGACATCAATATGCTTTCTACCCAACAAAAAATACA